>WNGP01020185.1_pt1 | contig 10317 bp, 11 predicted proteins | sample 5407671 | NCBI WGS metagenome assembly WNGP01 (sample SAMN13153381, study PRJNA577476) | soil metagenome | isolation source: 40 cm soil or saprolite under Garry oak tree replicate 2 | place: USA:California | collected 2016-06-15
CCGCAGTGCGAGCGGCTGGAAGATGGCATGCAGCAATAAGCCCTCTGAGAGGCCGATCGGGAGTGCCACGGAACTGTAACTCCGGAAAACCTGTTCCAGGTATTTCCTGTGGTTCTCCTCGTCTTTGGCTGGAGAAGGTCGCCGTTCAGAAGCAAGCGGGGGCGAGAGTAGGATTTCATGCCCGACGGTTTGGTCTCGAAGCAGATAGGGGATCGGAAGTGGAGGGTGTGCGTTCATCGTTGCGTTGACATAATCAAGCGCTTTCCTTATCCAGCGCTCCAAGTCGCTCAGCGAAAGTGCGTGCTGGTGGTCAAGATCGAATGGAATCTCGGCAAAATTGTGGCGACATGCTGTGCGAATGGCCCAGGAGAGAAAACCAGACCCGCCATCGAGTTCGCGAAACTCCCTCGTTCCGTCCTTGCGCGCGCAGGCCGAGAGGATGGCCAGGGTACTTCCCTGCGCCGCCCTGCGCCGTTTGCCTGACGATTTCGTGTATATCTTCCTCACCTTTGAGTGCCTCTTCATACGCGCCTTTCGCATGGCAGCAATCGAGAATCAACAGCTTTGATTGGGCGCGACAATCGGACATAATGTCCTTTACCGTGCGGATATCGATAGCGGTCACATACAGGTTGTCGCAGTCGGTCGTGTTACTAAGCAAGTAGAGGCGCCGATCAAAGATGGCGTGCCCGGAGAAATGTACAAGCAGCGTATCTGATGGATCGCATCGTCGGGCAAGCTCTTGCAAACCCGCCAGTCCAGCATCGCGGCTCTCAGCGATGGCCGCTTTTGCTTCCGTAAACTTGCAAAACGGTCCTATGAGCGCTTCTGCCAGGCGAAGCGCGTCGCTTTCCGCGTACCGGAGAGCCATCTGCTCCGGGCCATTGGCCCCGATGAGATAAGCGTAGCGCTGCTGGCTCATGGTTGAGTGCGAGATGGGCTAGGAAGGGCTGCTGTTTCAGAAGGTGTGCTCGTAAGAGGAGGCCGAGATGCCCAGGGACGCTGCTCATCGCGCGAGCTGATGCGCCTGCGCTGGATGATGACAGTGCCGTCAGGCTGACGTGTCTCCGTTTCTTCAACCTCCCAATGGGCAGTGCGATTGGCTGGCGTGTATTGATTTAGGATGCGAATGATGAGAGGAGTAACCGAACTGACCAGCGTAGCAACTGCAAGGATCACGGTGGTCGGATCACGTCTCCCTTCTGGCGCGTCGGGGTCAGGTTCGAAGGCGAGTCGCAGCGATGGCATCTCTTGCTGAAGTTCCTCGTAGAGATTGATCTGCTGCTGTTCGAGGAAGGTGTGTACCTCATCTGAGAGATCGAGAATGATCTTTACCTCCTGCGCCATAGCTACTCCTCCTTGCATGTGAAGCTCAGTTTGTGATGATCGCCACTGTATTATAGATAGATCATATTGTCAATAAAGGGGGTGGACACAGTAGGAATAAAAGGTCAGAAGAGGAAACAGGGCAAATGGGCGAAGCTTCGACCTTGAAGAGAGGAGCAAACATCGATTCTGGAGATTATTGAGAAGATTGGCAGACATCAGCCTCACGTTTGGGCTTGCGGATATCACGATCATGTCTGATCTGCAAGACGAGCAGAAGTTCTCCTCCTGCTTTTTCTGAAGAGGTTTTTGGAGGAGTAAGCTTCATTTCCACCTCTTCTGGCCTTTCTGGGCTACGTTACTATTCCAATTTCTTGTTCCTACTGTGTCCAAACCCCGCCTCCCCCCTCCGCAATTTTTCGCCGTTTGAATAATCACAGTCACAAAAACCGGCTGTATCGGGTCTTTTGAGAACTTGGGCGAGTGATTCGCATGATCTTCTTGCTGCGTTACATCTTTGATCGTCTTATCTGGGAGGGAATAACCAACGAGACGAATAAATTCGAATAGTTTCATGAGTTTTCTCAGCGGTTGCCTTCGGAAACAACGGAAAGATTCTGGACAACGGTCCCATTGAGATGGAAAAACGCGACAGGTTTAACGGTTTGGTCACCAATTGTCATGCTCCAGAATGTGCATGACATGAGTCAGGCATTTCGTGAGTTGATCGATGCAGGGTATCCAGTCAACCTGACGGCGATCCCGAGGCTGAGCGTCTACCCTTATGGGCATGTGCGGCGGAATGGTGAATATGATATGGATGTGAACGACTTTCTCCTTCCAATTGCTGAGGATATCCTTACCACCCTTCTCGAGCGCACGACTCAATTAGAGCCAGTTTCCGTTTCCAAATTGATTTACTCAAAATTGGCTCAATAAACTCCATTCACATAGCACATGTAAGAACGCTACATTATCGGAGTACCCCTAATATGATGCTCTGGGCACGGCAGTGGCTCGCTCAGAATGCACCACGGTTTGGCCACTATGGCATCGTGCGATTGATCCAAGAAGTCTGGGCTATTCCAGGGCGCATCAAGCTGACGGACAAGGGTGTACAGAGCGTTCGCTTGCGACGTGTGCTGCGGCTTTCGCCCACTGCTGGCCAACGGTCACCTCGAGGTCGTCTTAGGGTAGAGTCAAACAGGGGCTTTTTGGCCGAAATCTTGGCAGCTGTCCCGCGCCACGGACATGTGCCAGGCTCGCTTGTCCCTAATCCATCCCTCGTGATGGCTGTCCAGGGACCACTCGCCCGCAGCGCCTCCGACCTCGAACTAGCTCTGAACGTCATAAGCGGCCCCATTCCCGGCGAAGATGTCGCCTGGCGCCTCGCAATCCCACCAGCACGCCACGCAACGCTTGCAGCCTTTCGTGTCGCCGTCCTCCCGCGTCCCGCCTGGTTACCCATCGAGGCTGAGATCGCTGCAGCGCTAGATGAGCTCGCCACATGGCTGGGCCAGTTCGGTGCAACAGTGGCCGAAGCACAACTGGAAGGGTTTGACCTGCGAGCGCACGAGGAGGTCTACAGCTCCCTACTGAATGCCATCATCTTCTCCGATCGAGATGACGATGCTCGCACGCACATGGCACAAGCCTTGCAGCACTCACCCGACCCAATTGCTAATAAGCGCGAAGAGTCGTTCTTCCCACGGGTTGCGCAACGAGTGGTATCCCATCAGTGGAGTGGCTTTTGACCGTCCTTCCTCGCTTTCTTGTTTCCAGAAAGCAGAGGTATTTCTGATCCTTTGTCAAAAACAAGCGAGAGCATTGAACGGGCCTATGAAGCCACTTCAGCCGAAGGGACAGCTCGTTGCGCATCCCGTGGGTTCTTACACACTTTTGGTGATAAAAGCTCATCAGCATGCCGCATTGAAAACGTCCATCCGCTCTCACAGCGATTTCTGGAGATGTATTCGTAGCTCTGCAACATTCGATTCACCAAAAGTGTGTAAGAACGGAAGAGTGAGCAGGTTTTAGGGCGAAGAGTGAGCACTCGGCGCGAGCGCGAAGCGATTAATCGCTCTCTTGCTCATCGATAAGACGTGGGACATATTCGCTCAGTTGTTTGAGACTATGTAGTGGTTCAGGCAGTAGTGTAGCCTCGTCTGTGTTGTAGGATTCCTCTCGTAGTCGATGGGTAATGAGCGCAAATTCTTCAGCCTTATCTCCCGGCAGGAGGCCGCGCAGATGTATTTCGAGCGTAGTCGGGTTCCATGATGGATGCCCCGGCGCATAGGAGTCACGGTGGCGGCGGTCTTTCACTTTATCTGCGGTACCCGGCTTGGTCTGGGTTGAATAGAACGTATCCGGGGCAGGCGCAAAGAAGATCCCCGTTGCGCTTCCCCCTGGATTGTATACCGGATACGTCTCTGGCACGGTTCCATCGCCCGCATAGCGTATTCGTGCAAGACGGATAGGGCGCGTTCCGAGCGCAAAGGTCGTTTTGAGATCAACCTCACCGATGTTCTCGTCAAGTAACTCTGGAAAGACGCTACGCAGATTTTGTTCATGCAGAAGCAAGAGCCCGTCACGCGGAAGCGAGAGATCGCGCAGCGCACTCGTAAAGAAGAGATGCATCTTCTCCTTTTCCATGCTGCGCTCTTCAGAGTGTTGCATGAGGCGGGGCGCATCACTATAGGGGACCCAGTGCGGGCCACGTTCATTCGGCAGGCAAACATAGACTTGCATCTCGTTTCCAGGTGCATAGGCCAGCATGGGCAGCCTGCCACCCTCTTCTGTCCGTCGGTGCCCCTTGCGCTTGGTTGTGCGAATGATCCACAAGGCCAGGATGTCAAGATTGCCAGCAGGGGGAAGGCAGGTGCGCTGGTAGCCGGGATAGAGCGCGTTCCATCTATAGCCCATCTGACGCAGCAGATCACGCACTCCGCTCTTGACGCGTTCCTTGTAATCTTTCGGATCGTCATCCAATGGACGAATGAATTGTTGCTTGTAGCCGATTTTCGCGAGTCCTGTCCGGTCTGCCGCTTTGGGATCGCGCATCGTCTCACGTGAGCCTGCGTGGTAGAATTCATGCGAATAGTCATGCATCTCAATCAGCATGCCGGCATTACGTCCGTGTGCGTGTGGGATGTGACGGGCAATCTCACGAATTCGTTCGTAGTTTGCACCCAGGCAGGCATCTGGATCATTCGTGGCGTCATGAGGAAGTTCTGCGGCCAGATTATACTCAAACCGGTTGAGATGAATAATGAGATCGGGATGCTCATCCTCGCTTGTGTATCCCGTCTCGTGTAAGAGTTCCTGCTGCCAGTATTCGGCATCGTCGCTAATGATGTCAATTTCAGCCGGGAGATGCATTGAAGTAAGCGCACGCTGGCGCACGCTGGTCGGTACGTCCCTCTCTCGCTGATCGGTTGAATCGTAACTCTTTTCTATTCGTGCAGGCATGGTGAAGTATGCCTTGGGACATACCGAAAGTCGCCGTGCTCCATAGTAGGCAAGGGGTTCAGAGAGTTGATCGTAAATTTCAGCATAATCTGCCGACTCTACTCCACCCAGGACGCGGGTCTTGACGGACATTGAGGCGTCATAGGAAATCACGATCTCTGGAAATGCTTGTGGATTGCGCAAGAGCATAGCCAGGTCAGGGAGCTGCTCATGAACGCCAAGTTGTTCGAAAATGGCTGGTGCACGGGCAACCCATTCAGCTTCTTTTCTATAGTGTGTGATCGCAAGTGGGATGAGGTAGTCTTCTGCCTTTTGTCGTGAAAGCCAGCTTTCCCCCTGCCGGCTGGCCAGCCAACCCACCGGCGGACCCCGGGGCGACAGGTAAGGAACAAGGATGGTGTCCCTGGTAGCGTGGCAATGCTGAATTTGAGTGAATACGAAAATGGATATTTTCCGCGATACAGATCAGGGGGATAGCTCACAAGCTCGGCGGTATAGGCATCGGAGGAAGGGGCACGCCGCAAGTGCCACTGATACGGAGTTCCATCCCGATCGGTGAGCAGGATAGGCGTGTTGGTCTCAAGCAGCAGATGGGTATAGAGCGATGGCAAGATTTTCCGGGCAAGCTGTGTTGGGGTCGTACCGAGGTGGATTTGCTGCCAAGCGAATGCGTCAGGATGAAGCTCCCGGGCAGTGCGATGGCCAATTCCTGGATAGGAAAGCATCATCCAGGCAGCAATGGCTTGGGTAAGTCTCTCGGTATCAAGTATTGGCGCCCGCGTACTGGCATATATCCAGAATGGCGGACGATTGCTTGGCTCACGGGAAAACGATCCGCTCGTGATATCAATAATCCCTGCATCCAGCGCACGCAAGATGTGATAGAGCTTACTAATATCCGGCATTTTGCTGTTTCCACTGAGGGCACGAATACGGGTTCTCACGTCATCTGGCAGGACGAGTCCAAGTGTGGGCGGGACTTCTTCTGAGATACGTGTTAGTTCCCAGGATAAGGGTTGGAGCGCGGTTTCAATGCTGGTCACGGTAACTCCTTTTCTAATGTTTTCAAGGCGAGATGGGCGGGGCCATATAAGGCTTCAACCAGTTGACGGTCAAATGGGTCTTTGGTACTCGTGGGGGCAAGGTAGTCGTCAAGAATGCGTATCCACCCCTTGAGAGTGCTGCGGGTCTTATTCATCGGGTGAAAGGCACCATCTACAAAGTAAATGTTGGCAGAGCGCCCACCTCTGAAGAAACGCAGGCAGGCTTGCCACATGATGATAAACTGATCCCACAGATACTGATCATAGAGATCGTTGGCCATCCCTTGCAGGCCATGCTCCTTTTGGGAAGAAGGCATCTGGCGCATCCATTCATGGTAGGCATGCCGGCGTAAGGTCCCAATCATCTCGGTAGCACTGTCCCCGTAGCTTGCTGGTACAATCCACTCGGGCACCATTTCTTTGATGGTGTAGGCGTTCACCCCGATGACGGGAAGTGACGCATCGTCAGGATGGGGGAATGGTCTAACCAGAAAGTACGCACTTCCGAGGAGTGCTTTACCCTGATCGTCTAGGACGTTATATCCTCTCTGAAAGGCGAGCAGTGGAAAGATTGGCAGTTTCTTTCCCTTCTCACGCAAGCGTTCAATCTCCCCGCGTCGGATGGTGCTATCGGTTGCACCAGTCTCCCACGCCATGATTGGATCAGATTCGGCATCAGACTTCATCGCGATTGTCTTGTCATGCCAGAACGGGATGGTTTGCAGCACTTTTTGCACATGATCGACCTGCGCATAGCTATTGACGATGAGTGCCGGCAGTCTTCCCTGGTACTGGTCAAAATCGCGTTCAAGGATGGATTTGCTGTCTGGGCCTGGCTCTGCCAGGTAGTGTACGAGCCGTTCAAGATTGCGGTAGGGGTCTTGCCCGTCTTCTCCATAGGTGCCAGAAACCCTGATTGGTTTGCCTCCGATGTCAGGCACATAAAGGAATTTGAACGTGCTTTCAAGAATAGCCTGTCGTTCCTGAAGAGGTGGAGAAAGCACTGCACTGACCGGCACATGAATATGGAACTGTGGCGAGCCTGGTGCAAAACCTGTTGCAGAAGCAAAGACGACGTGCGGGCCTTTGATATCATCGGTAGCCCGAAAGAGGTCATGGAAATGCAAGAGGATCCAGCGTCCAATGCCACGACTCTGTAAGTACTGCAAGAGCGGGCCCCCTTTGCGGTTAGCAAATTGATAGCCAAGTTGCGCGCCAAATGGGCTGTTGGGAACCAGGTCTTGATATTCGGATGGTGGTATCTGGTCCAGCAAACGCCCCTCCTGTGCAGGTCCGGCATGCGACCGTTCCTGGATGAGCGAGTGGAAACGTCGATCCATCGATGCAAGGCAGATGCTAAACTCCAACTTGAGTAAAAGCATCTGCCTGTGAGGATGGGCGGTAAGGTCAAGTGGTGCGCTGCGTGCGGGATCGGATAGCCACATGTGGAGCTTGGGAACAAGCGTGCCGGCTTTCTTATAGTTGGAGTTTAGACTAATTTCGCGTCAAGCGGCTTGTAGACTGGTTTCATGCGATTTTCAAAAATATGGCTTGCACGGCTTCTCCCCTTGCCTCGCAAGAAATTAGTCTAAACTCCAATTATAGTTTACATCAGTGGCAAACTCGGCCAGCTTCCCATTTTGATTGGTAGCAAAGGACCAGAGTTCTGTATACAACTGCTCAGCATTGTCCTTGTTTTCTTCCCCGTGCTCATCGGTGCAGAGTTGTGAGGCAAGGAGGCGAAAGAGTGACATAAGAGAGAGCGGGCGTTCTTTCAAGAGAGTGGCCACCTCTGTATGCAAACGCAGCAACTCAAGTGCCAGATCAGCGAAATGACGCGCTTCCTCAACAAGCTTCTTCTGATCTTTGTTGCTTGGGTTGAGCGCCGTTCGTGCGTAGTTGCGGAGAAAGGCATCGGAGAGATTGGAATCAATCACGGAGAGGATAGCCTCATCGGATGCGCCGCGCAAATCATTGGTTGGCGCAGACTCGGCATCCAGTCTTGTTTGGAGGAGATCGGCTTCATCGAAAAACACCACATCGCATTCACGATACATCAACTCCAATGTGCGCATATCGTCGCGTGTTACCTGGGTTGGTGCTCTGGTATACAGAAAAGATGCCGGGGTTGCAATCCACACCTGAGCAGCAGCCATATCTTGCTCGGCTTGATGCAGCGGGCAGGACGATAGGAGTGGGCAGGTGTAAAATTTACTCCCATAATTAGTATCACGCCTGAGGCTCGTACAGGGCTCTTGTCCCAATGGAATAGCGCCGGTTATGCCGGCAATCGCACACGGGCCACTCATCCACTGGAGTGATGGCCTGGCAGCGGCATCTGTGCGGAAGATGTCTTCCGGCAAGAGGTCGGTTTTATGGGCTTGTCCAAACTTGAGTCGGTGGGCTGCGCGATCCTGGCCAGCAACCAGCGCCGCTTTTACCTGCATTCGGGCAAAGTCCTCTGCCATGTTCACGCTATCGACAAGCGTTGTCACGATCATTCCGACGCGCAAGCGTAACTTCGTGGCAAGGTGGTAGGCCAGGACCCAGAGGAGCGTTGACTTGCCTGAACTCCCGATACCGATCAGGTTATAGATACCATCAAGGCGCAGTGCTCTGGTTGAGAGGTCAAGCTGTCCCCCACTATTTTGCGCAAGGCGCTCCTGCAAATCGCTCATCCTTGCTGTCCAATTGCCGGTAGGCATGTATCCATCCATTTCTGCCGCCGCAATCAGTAGGTCATCGAACGAGATGTCCAGTGGATCGCGACAATGGGAAATTGAGCTGGGAGGAGGACTTGTTTCGTGCGTGAATGCTTCAGGGAGAGTAACGCGACGTGGAGTATCGTCCACGATAAAGGTATATTCAGTGCCGGCTTGTGCATGTGATGGACGAGGCTGAATGTGGGGTGCTGGAACCAGCAAGAGTTTATCATAGATGTCTATACGCTCCGGCCAGAATCCGTTTTGTGTGCGTGTGACGATCTTCGTCACCAGATCAAGTGTATAAAGCCGGTACGTTGCAGGGATATCCATATAGCGGTCTGCCCACTTCTCCCAGGCGTCAGATGTACGTAAGTACCTGATACGCTGCCGTGCTTTCATACACATCGCAAAGCGATCCTCCCTATCGTTAATGCCGGCAAACATATAACCTGTGAGTAGTGGCCATATTTCGGTATAGGGGACATCGGGGAAGATATGGTCATGCAATCGCAACCCCAATTCGATCTCGAAGAAATGCTCTTCGTCATCCTCATCGGCAAAGGGCGTATCTTCAAGCTCCTTGACTTTTTTATGTAAATCGTGTTGCCAGCGTTTCCACCTACTCATCCGTCGTCCTCCTCTAGAAGATGTTGCCCGTATTGCTCAATTTCACGAATAAATTCGCTGACATACAGCAGGTCAATGCGTTGGCCCTCCGGCCGAATCCATAGACGGTTAAGCGTTTCACGGTAGGTGGGTGTCTTGCGGTGGTCTGGAAGAAGCAAAAACATGCGGTCCCATGGTTCTGGGGTGGGGAAGCTCTTGCCAGTCAGCGTTCTTGCAAGGTTGGCGGCACGCTTGTAGTCTTTCATATCAGCGGCCCAACGCGCATGATCGGAGAGTGTTACCACCAGATCAGGCTGGTCAATATGCGGCCAGAGTTCACAATGGAGCCCCATCCCTTGCGTTAATCTGTCATAGAGATGAATGAGTGCAACCTCTGGTCCGGCCACCGATGCCTGAATACCAGATGTCGTCTGAAGTGCCACGGCCGGCATGATTGGTTCCCACACCGCTGGGAAATGGAACTGTGGTACGCGTTCTACACACAGATCGTCATAGCAACGCGCCACGTTTGGTTCACGTGCGCTCCATTGCAGCGGCCACCCACAGCGCAGACAGCGTGCAATCACAGGTTTGCCCTGCTCATAGCGAATACAGGCTTGCAAGATTGGCTCGTAGCACCGTACCAGTTCATCGCGAATCTCTGGCGCCCAGCTTGGATCACTGACAATCGTGATCTTGCCATCAGGCAACACCTTGTTCCTGCATACAAAGGTACGCCATCGTGTATATTGCTCAGCCGGATCGAACCCTTCGCTGAGTTGACCTGCCCAGCACATATCAAGGATGTGCTTGCTTGGCAAATCGGCAATCTCGCGCTCTGGATTAACAGACCCACCCATTTCGCGATCAAGCTCACGGCATGTCTCGGTGGGAATACCATAGCTGAGCAATGCTCCTTCATGCTTAAGACGAGAAGAGATGAGTGTCCCGATCTCTGGCCATTCTTCCAGTGGGAGATGGAGCCAACGAACAAGATCGGGAAGATGACGCGGCGGCTTTATGCCGAGTCCTAGTACTAGTTTCCATTGCGAAATAGAATCGGCTTGGGAAGGGGCTTCACGGCATCAGTCTGTCGATGGATTATGCCATTTCTGCTGTGATTCGCCTCATCCGAGCAGAGCTGTATCCGCTGGAGCGGCCTGTGGAGC
>WNGP01005777.1_pt1 | contig 10316 bp, 6 predicted proteins | sample 5407671 | NCBI WGS metagenome assembly WNGP01 (sample SAMN13153381, study PRJNA577476) | soil metagenome | isolation source: 40 cm soil or saprolite under Garry oak tree replicate 2 | place: USA:California | collected 2016-06-15
CGCCGTCGTCAACATCAGCACCACCACCGCGCCCGTGCGCACCCAGATGCAGCAACCCCAGATCCCCGGCGAGCCGGGCGACCCGGTCTACGAGTTTTTCCGCCGTTTCCAGATTCCCATGCCGCAAGGCGACGCGATACGCAAGGGGGTCGGCTCGGGCTTCATCGTCAGCGCGGACGGCTACATCCTCACCAACGCGCACGTGGTCGATGACGCGTCCGAAGTGACGGTCAAGCTCACCGACAAGCGCGAATTCAAGGCGAAGGTGATCGGCGTGGACCGCCGCACCGACGTCGCGCTGGTCAAGATCGATTCGAAGAATCTCCCGACGGTCCGCATCGGGGACGCCTCGAAGGCGAAAGTCGGCGAATGGGTCGCCGCGATCGGCTCGCCTTTCGGCCTGGAGAACACCGTCACCGCGGGCATCATCTCCGCGAAATCGCGCTCGCTGCCCGACGAGACCTACGTGCCTTTCATCCAGACCGATGTCGCCATCAACCCCGGCAACTCCGGCGGGCCGCTTTTCAACATGGCGGGCGAGGTGATCGGCATCAACTCGCAGATCTACAGCCGCACCGGCGGCTACATGGGATTGTCGTTCGCGGTCCCCATCGACGTCGCGATGAAGGTCAAGACCGATCTTCAGAAATACGGCAAGGTCAGCCGCGGCCGGCTGGGGGTCACCATCCAGGGCGTGAGCCAGGAGCTGGCCGATTCTTTCGGGCTGAAGAGGGCGCAGGGCGCCCTGGTCAGCGCCGTGGAACCGAAAAGTCCCGCGGACAAGGCCGGCATCAAGACCGGCGACATCATCCTGTCGGTGGACGGGCGCGCCGTCGAGAATTCGATCGACCTGCCCCGCATGATCGGCGAGTCCCGCCCCGGAACGCCGGTAAACCTCAAGATCTGGCGCCAGGGTGAAACGCGGGAGCTGAAAGCTTCCCTCGGCGAGGCCCCGGCGGAGAAGCTGGCAAAAGCGCAGAGCGAACTCAAGGCGAAGCCGGGCAAGCTCGGTCTGGCGGTGCGCCCCCTCACCCAGGAAGAGCGCAGACAGAACGAAACCGAAGGCGGCCTGCTCGTGGAGGAATCCGAGGGTCCCGCCGCGCGGGCGGGCGTTCAGCCGGGCGACGTCATTCTCGCGTTCAACAACCAGCCGGTGAACACGGTCGATCAGCTGCGGCGCCTGGTGGACCGTTCGCGCGGCAGCGTCGCGCTCCTGATACAACGCGAGGGCAACAAGATCTACGTGCCGATCCGGCTCGGCTGACCAGTTCCGGCCGAAATGAGACCGCGCCTTCGGGCGCGGTTTTTTTTCGCCTTCAAAAAGTGTCCCGGCTGCTAGAATCGGCCGGACCCCGAGGAGAACGCCATGGCCGCACCCCGATCTCTCCAGTTCGACACGCTCAGCCTGCACGCGGGCCAGAGGCCCGATCCGGTCACCGGCGCCCGGGCGACGCCGATCTATTTCACGACCTCGTTCGTATTCCGCGACGCGGACCACGCGGCGGCGCTCTTCAACATGGAGCGCGGCGGGCATGTCTACTCGCGCATCTCCAATCCCACCAACGCGGTGCTGGAGGAGCGGGTGGCGGCGCTCGAAGGCGGCGTCGGAGCGATCGCGACCGCGAGCGGCCAGGCCGCGCTGCACCTCGCGGTGGCGACGATCGCGGGGGCGGGCTCGCACATCGTCGCATCGCGCGCCCTCTACGGCGGCTCGCACAATCTGCTTTCCTACACGCTGCCGCGCTTCGGCATCGAAACCACGTTCGTATCCCCGCGCGATCTCGCCGCCTGGAAAAAGGCAATCCGGCCGAACACCAGGCTTCTTTTCGGCGAGACGCTCGGCAACCCGGGACTGGATGTGCTCGACATTGCCTCGGTCGCCGCGATCGCGCACGCAGCTAAGCTGCCGCTCCTGGTGGACGCCACCTTCACCACGCCTTACCTGCTGAAGCCCTTCGACCACGGCGCCGACCTCGTCTATCACTCGGCGACCAAGTTCCTCGGCGGGCACGGCGTGGCGATCGGCGGAGTGCTGGTGGACGGAGGCACGTTCGACTGGGAAGCCTCGGGGAAATTTCCGGAGCTGACCGAGCCCTACGCGGGCTTCCACGGCATGGATTTCCAGGAGGAGTCCAGCGTCGCCGCGTTCCTCCTGCGCGCCCGGCGCGAAGGCCTGCGCGATTTCGGCGCCTGCATGAGCCCGGCGAGCGCGTTCCAGATTCTGCAAGGCGTCGAAACCCTTCCGCTCAGGATGGAGCGGCACGTCGAGAACACGCGCAAGCTGATCGCCTTCCTCGGCACAGAGGCCGCGGTCGAATCGATCGCCTATCCCGAGCTGCCTTCGCATCCCGACCACGCCCTCGCGAAGCGGCTTCTCCCGCGCGGCTGCGGCGCCGTGTTCAGCTTCGACTTGAAGGGCGACCGCGCCGCCGGCCGGCGCTTCATCGAGGCGCTGAGAGTTTTTTCGCACCTCGCCAACGTCGGCGATGCGAAGTCCTTGGTGATCCACCCGGCGAGCACCACGCACTTTCGCATGAGCGACGCGGCGCTCGCCGAAGCGGGAATCGGTCCGGGCACGATTCGCCTGTCGATCGGCCTCGAAGACCCGCGGGACCTGATCGAGGATCTCTCGCGGGCCTTGCGCGCCGCAAAGGCCTGAAGATGGAAATTCGGGTCGCGAACCATGCCGCCTACGTTTATACCGGCGGGAAAACCTTCGACCCGAAGCTGCCCGCGGTCGCGCTCATCCACGGCGGCGAACAGGACCATTGCGTCTGGGTGCTGCAGTCGCGCTATCTCGCGCACCACGGCCGCGCGGTGCTCGCGGTCGATCTGCCCGGGCACGGCAAGAGCGGCGGAGCGCCGCTCGCGAGCATCGAGGACATGGCCGGCTGGATCGTCGCGCTGCTCGATGCGGCCAAGGTGAGCACCGCGGCCCTCATCGGCCACAGCATGGGGTCGCTCGCCGCGCTCGAATGCGCCGCACGGAACCCGGAGCGCGTCAGCCGCGTCGCCCTGCTGGGAGCCGCCTTTCCGATGCGCGTCTCGCCCGATCTCCTTCAGGCGACGAAAACCAGGGAATCCGACGCCCACGCCATGATCAACATCTGGTCCCACTCCGCCTGCGCGCACTATCCGGGCAATCCGGGCCCGGGATCCTGGGTGATCGGCGGGAACCTGCGGCTGATGCAGCGGCAGAAGCCGGGGGTGCTGCACGCCGACTTTGCCGCCTGCGACGCATACAAGACGGGATTCGAGCGTGCCGCGCAAGTGAAATGCCCCGCGTTGTTCCTGCTCGGTGCGCGCGACGCGATGACCCCCGCCCGCGCGGGACGGAACCTCGCCCGGCTGGTTCCGCACTCGACCGTGGTAACGCTGGACTGCGCCGGCCACAACCTCATGGGCGAGAAGCCGGACGAAGTTCTCGACGCTTTGCTCGAATTTCTCAGCGCCTAGGCTCGCGGTACACTTCACGCATGACTGCGCGATGCATGGTTCTCGCTCTTCTGACTATCGTTCCGCTTGCGGCCCTCGCCCAGAGCGCCTTGCCGGAATACGCGTGGATAGGCGCAGGCGTGCGCACGCGACCCGCATACGACGGCTCGGCCGCGCAGCGAACCGATCTGATTCCGACGGTGAGATATTACGGAAAGCCCTGGTTCGCGCGCACCACCCAGGGGATCCTCGAGGGCGGCGCCAGGACGGAGCTCGCGCGCGGCCTCAATATCGGGGCGCAGATCGCCTACGAGGGAGGCCGCCTCGCGAGCGAATCGGATTTCTTGAGGAGCAACAACGTCCCGGACATCAACCCCGGCGCTTCGGCCGGCCTGCACGTCGAATGGGACCGGAAGCTCGGCCCGATGCCGGTCACGCTGCTCGCGCGCGGGCGTCATTTCGTCGACCGCGATCGGGGCGCGCAGGCGGACCTGCGCTTCACCGCGGTCGTTTTCGGGGGCGGCGGGATCACCGCCGCCGTATTCGTCCAGGGGACCTGGGCCGATTCGAAATCGAACCAGTCGTTCTACGGCATTACGTCCGGGCAATCGGCGACCACCGGTCTGCCCGTGTATTCGGCCGGAAGCGGCCCGCTGTATACGAGCGGCGGATTGCTCTGGGGAGCCGATCTCAGCCGGGAATGGATCGTCGTCGGCAACCTGGAGGCGCGGCGGCTGCACGGCGACGCCGCGCGCAGCCCGCTCGCGGAGCGCAGGTCGAACCACTACGCTAGCGCGAGCCTGGCGTACCGGTTTTGACGCGGGCCACATGGACGACCTGGCGCACGCCCTGTTGCCCCAAGGCTTCTTGAGACCTTTCCTGGTCGCGGCAGTCATCTACGGAATCCGCTACGTGCTGCTCGCCGGTATTGCCTTCCTCGTTTGGTACGCAAGACCCGCCGGCGGCAAGCTTCAGCGGGCGATGCCGCGCGGGGCGCAGATCCGGCGCGAGATCGCCTACTCGGCGGTGGCCGTCCTCATCTTCGGCCTCGTCATCGGGGTGATCTCCGGTTACGGCATCGCGCCCTACACGCTCGTCTATCTGGACGTCGCCCGATACGGCTGGGCGTATTTCTGGCTCAGCATCGCGCTCGTGATCCTCGCGCACGATGCCTACTTCTACTGGACCCACCGGCTGATGCATACGCCAGCGCTCTTTCGGATCTTCCACGGCGTGCACCACCTCTCGAGGAATCCCACGCCGTGGACCGCGTACGCGTTTCACCCGCTCGAGTCGGTGGTCCAGGCGCTCGGCCTCGTGCTGATCATCTTCATCATTCCCTTGCATCCGACCGCGCTGCTGATCTTCCACACGATCTCGACTGCGATCAACGTGTACGGGCACCTGGGCTACGAGCTCTATCCGAGAGGGTGGGCGCAACATCCGCTGGGCCGCTGGATCAACACCTCGGTCGCGCACAACGCTCATCACGAGCAGGCGCGCCACAACTTCGGGTTCTATTTCCTGTTCTGGGATCGATGGATGGGGACGCTCGACCCCTCCTATGACGCGAAGTACCGCCGGAGCTTCGAGGCGGGGCTCGCTTCCTAGTCGCGCAGCTCGAGCAGCACCGGCTGGTGGTCCGAGGCGTCGGTGTCGCCATTGACGACCACGTCCTCGACCCGGTGGGCGAGATCCTCCGTCACGAAAATGAAATCGCAGGCGAAGGGCGGCCCCGGCCACTGCAGCTTGTCGTGAACGCCGATCGTGGGCGCGTGCGCCTTTCCCGGATGGCGCAGCCGCCACGCGTCGCGGTAGGCGGGAACCCCGGGCGCGAGAGGAGATTGCAGACGAGCGTGCAGCGCGTCATCCGGAGGGAAATTGAAATCCGCGGTGAGAATCGCCGAAGCGGGCCGGGGCAGCGTTCGAAACGGGCCCTCCTTCGCGGGGACCGGCGCGGCGGCGTGGCACGCGGCTTCGATCTGCAGCTCGCGCAGCGCCTCGACCTGCGCCGCGCGCTGCTTCGCCGAGTAGTACTCGAGGTGCGTCGTCGTCACGCGCAAGGGCCCGCAAGGCGTATCGAGCACGACTTCGACCGCCGCGCGTTGCATGCTCGGCACCGACGGATCAGCGGGCCAAGGCAGGAGGCGCCTGAACACCTGCAGGATCGGAAGGCGAGTGACGATCGCGTTGCCGAATTCGCGCCGGTCTCCTCCGGGGGCGAGCACATCCACGGCCACGCCCTTCACCACGGTGTAGTCCGGAAACAGCCCAGCGAGCGTCTCGTACTGGTTCTCGCCCGAGCTTCCCGCGAGGTCGGGGTAGTTGCGCGCGATCTCCTGCAGGCACAGCACGTCGAAATCGGCCACGTCCCTCGCCACCCTGCCGACGCGCACCGGGTCGACGCTGCCGTCGCAGCCGCGGCACCACTGGACGTTCCAGCTGATGAGCTTCATACGAAATGCGAAAGGCCGGCAAACGCCGGCCTCTCGCTGGGCGCGATGAAGCGACGCTCTATTTCACGTCGACCCTGATGAGCTGAGCCTCATCGGCGCCGCTCTTGTTGTCGAACGTCACCACCATCAGGCCCAGCGCCGGCGTGTGATTCGACTCGGCCGAGTTCACCGAAATGACGGTGGTCGCGTCGGTCGCTCCCGGCGCAACCGTGACGAAACCGCCCTGGCTGATCGAGCTCGACCAGGCGTTGAACTTCGCCGAGCCGGCGACCACCTTGTTCCCGCCGTTGGCGAGATCGAAGCTCTTCGCATGGTAGGTGAAGCGCGGGCTCGAGGCCGAAAGGCAGGGCGCGCCGGAGACGCAGAGCTGCGAAGACAACAGCGGCAGAAGCGCAGTCGAGCTGTCCGTCGGTGCTAACGCGAAGAAGTTGATGCTCCCAGAGCCGAAGGTACCGTCCGGTAACAGCCTGAACACGAAGCTCCCCAACCTGCCGTCAAAGGTGCCCGTCGTAACGGCGCCGAAATCCGCACCCACGACGACATAGTCGTCGATACCATCGCCGTTGACGTCGACGTAGATATCGAATTCGTTCGTCGAAGCGTTCGACCAGCGGTTGTAGGTGTTGACGGCAAAGACCAGCACCCCGTTCGGGTCGGCTGCGCTCGGCGGGAACGATTGAACGCCGATCGCCCGCACGTCGTTGGACGGCTTGCCCGTATGGTCGCCGTCCTCGGAGTCGCCCTCGTCGTCGCGGTTGATTCGGGTATCGAAAATCCCCCAGGCATAGAAGTCAGCATCGCCCGCGATCGCCCCGCGCTTGTTGGTCACAGTGGCCACCGTCGAGGGGTTGGTACCCGCCAGCCTCCCGATCCTCGTCTCGACATCGGCCTGTGCCCGCGGCACGAAGTAATAAGGCACGCGCAGCGCGACGCCGCCGTTGTCTGAGGCGCTGGCCGGCGTGAACTCGATGAGCCCGGCCACTTCGCGGAAGCCTGTCGAGTTGCCCGCGGTGGCGGCGGCGACATTGAGCGTCACGCTGACCTCGGCTTCGCCGTGGGCCGGGATCCGCACCGAGGTTCTGCCCAGGCTCAGGGTGTGCGGGCTGCCGGACGCCGCGGCCTGCGCGACATTGAAGATCGCATCCGAAGAGCCGTGGTTGCGCAGCGAGATATCCTTCGTCCTGCGGAACCTGTCACTGAACTCCGCGAAGCCGAAGTTGAGAGAGGCGCCGAACCGCTGCCCCTCGGTGCGCGCAACCACCTGGGTCGCGGTCGAGCTCGCCGGCTGGACAAGCCCCGTTCCGCCCAGGCTCGTTTTGTAGCCGAGCACGCCCGATGGACGCCCGGTGTTGACGATCGCCGCTTTGATGTCCCCGACTTTCCACGTCGGGTGGGCCTGGCGCGTGAGCGCCGCGACGCCGGCGACGTGAGGCGAGGCCATCGACGTGCCCGAGAGCGCCGCGCCTTGATTGCCGGTGCCGATGGCCGTCGAAATGATGCTGACCCCCGGCGCGGTAACGTCCGGTTTGAGACCGCTGTCCCCGTTGCGCGGCCCGCCCGAGGTAAAGCTGGCGAATCCGGTGAAGTTGGGGTTCGTGATCAACGCTGCAGCGACAGTTGTCGCGGTGCCGTCCGCGGCCAAGCGCAGCCTTGCGCCGTCTGATGCCGCGTTCGTGAACGGGCCCTTTACGCCGAGAAACGGGATCGTCACGTTGAAAGGGACGCCGTCGTCCGGGTTAGCAGTGATCGGCCCCTCGAACGGCGGGAAACTGGCCGCGTTGTTAACCATCACCACCGCCGCGGCGCCGGCTTGCTGGCCGAAGATGGCCTTCGCGACGCGCGCGCAGGTACCCCGATTCACTACAGCGATCGTGTTTGGCGGCAGCGGGCCGCCGAAGGCCGCGACACTGCAGCCAAGCGATTCCCTCCCCGTTCCTACATTCTTGATCACCTTTATGTTGAGAGTGGACGAAGCAGCCAACGCGAACCCGTTGGCGTTAATCGCGGGAATCGTCGTTCCCGAGAAGGTGAGCGTCGCGCCCGGGAAGTTCGGGTACGGATCGTTCGCCGCCACCGAGATGGCGCCGTCACCGGTTGCCGGCGAGCCGGTGACGTACGGGCTCGGGCCGCTATTGCCGGCCGATGCGACGACGATGACGCCGGCCTTGGCGGCGTTGGTCGACGCCACGGCGGACGGATCGTCCTTCGAGCCGAACACCGAACCGAGCGACATGTTGATGACGTCCATGTCATTGTCGATCGCCCACTCGATCGCATCGACGACGACGTCGGTCGGGCCCTCGCAGCCGAACACGCGCACGGCGTAGAGGTCGGCTTTCGGCGCAACGCCCGGGCCGACGCTAAAGGTGCTCGGCGTCGCGAGCGTCGCTGCGTTGTAGGGGCCGGTATAGGTCGCGCCGGCCGAAGCGACGCCGGAGCCGGCAGCGGTACCGGCGACGTGAGAGCCGTGACCGTTGCAGTCGAGCGGATTCGGATCCGGGTGCGGTTTCGGCTGGAAAGCCGTCCCGGCGGCCGGGTCGGGGTTATAGCTGTCGCCGACGAGATCGATGCCGCCCTTGATTCGCGGCGCGTTCGGACCAAACAACGTGGAATCGGGTGGTAACGGTGACGTCTCCGTCGCGTGGGCCGCTGTGTACGCCGCCGCCGTGCCCGGGCCGCCGAAATTGGCGTGGGTGTAGTCGATGCCGGTGTCGATGATCGCGATCTTTACGCCCTCGCCATGCAACCCGGGGTTTTGCCAGACGGCCGGGGCGCCGATGAGCGGGATGCCGCGGAGATTGTCCGGCTTCATGAGCTGCAGCGGCCGGACCGCGACGACGCCGGGCAGCGCGGCGAGTTCCCTCACCCTTTCCGCAGCGATGCGAACCTTGATGCCGTTGTAGGCCGCGCGGTAATTGGCGATGACGGTGCCGCCGAGATTTTCGATGCTGCCGCCCAACCCGTCCTGCTGGCTCTTCAGCTGGCCCTTGATGCGCTCTTTCTCGTCCCGATCGAGCTTGCGGCCGGCGTTGCCTTGCTGCTCTGCAACGGAATCCCCGGCGAGCTGGACGACAACCGTTATCTCCCGCTTGCTCACGCCGAGCGGCATCCAAACGGGTGTGATTAGGCCGTTGCCCTCGGCGACGGGCTCGGGGCGCACCGCGACCGAGTTCGAGCTTTCCAGAATGCCAAAAAGGAGCGCAAGCGCCGCTGCTGCGCGAATTGATCGGAATCGCATATCCCCTCCCAGTGATAGGAAATTCAATTCCGCCCGTTGCGGGCGTTACGGTAAATCATGCACCGGGCGCACGAAGCAGGTCAAGGGCCGGCGTGCTTGTCGCGCCCGCTGAAAGCGTTTGTTACTATGACGATCTCTCCTGACGGGATTTTGACAGGACGAGCCGTGAAAGGGAACCTTCCCCGCATCGCCCTGCGGACCGGATTCGCGTGCGTCGCAGTCGTGCTCGCGCAAGCCGCGTTCGCCCAGCGCTTGCCGCTCGAGCGCATCAAGCTTCCCCCCGGGTTCGAGATAAGCGTCTTCGCCGACGGCGTTCCCGATGCGCGCGCGCTGGCGCTGGGCAAAAGCAACGTGCTCTTCGTCGGCACGCGCACCGACCGCGTGTACGCCGTGCGCTACCGCGACGCAAGGGCGACGCAGGTCATCACGCTCGCCTCGGGCCTCAAGATGCCGAACGGCGTGGCGCTCAAAGACGGCGCGCTCTATGTCGCCGAAGTGAGCCGCATCCTGCGCTTCGACGACATCGAGGCGCAGCTCGACGCGCGGCCGAAACCCGTGGTCGTCACCGACCGCTACCCCCGCGAAACGCACCACGGCTGGAAGTTCATCCGCTTCGGCCCGGACGGCGGGCTCTACGTGCCGGTCGGCGCGCCGTGCAACATCTGCGATCCGGATCCCGCACGCTACGCGCTCATCTCCCGGATCCGGCCCGACGGCTCGGGCTACGAGGTGTTCGCGCGCGGCGTGCGCAACTCGGTGGGATTCGACTGGGATCCGCGCACGAAGGAGCTCTGGTTCACCGACAACGGCCGCGACATGCTGGGCGACGATCTGCCCTCCGACGAGCTGAACCACGCGCCCAGGCCCGGGATGCACTTCGGCTATCCCTATTGCCACCAGGGCGACACCGCCGACCCGGGATTCGGACGCAAGCGCTCGTGTTCTGAATTTTCACCGCCCGCGGTGAAGCTCGGGGCCCACGTCGCTGCGCTCGGCATGCGCTTTTACACCGGGAATCAGTTCCCGGCCGAGTACCGCAACAACATCTTCATCGCCGAGCACGGCTCGTGGAACCGCTCGAAAAAGATCGGCTACCGCGTCGCGCGCGCGGTCGTCGAAGGCGGGCGCGTGTTGAAGCACGAAGTGTTCGCCGAGGGCTGGCTGCAAGGCGAGTCGGTCCGGGGCCG
>WNGP01005779.1_pt1 | contig 10316 bp, 10 predicted proteins | sample 5407671 | NCBI WGS metagenome assembly WNGP01 (sample SAMN13153381, study PRJNA577476) | soil metagenome | isolation source: 40 cm soil or saprolite under Garry oak tree replicate 2 | place: USA:California | collected 2016-06-15
CCCGTTCGTGCTCATGGGGCGCGATCGGGTCCGCATCGTGCCCGGCGGGCTCACCCGCGTGGCGCTCGGGCCGGGCTCGCTGGTCGTCAATTCGAGCCAGGGCGGCGGCACCAAGGATACCTGGGTGCTGGACGGATAGGCCGCATGCTCGCCCGCACCGCCGATAACCTGTATTGGGTCTCGCGCTATGTCGAGCGCGCCGAATATCTGGCGCGCATTCTCGAGGCGACGCATCGGGTGGCGACCTTGCCGGTCGGCTACGCCGGCTCGACCAATGAATGGGAATCCGCGCTGGCGACGGCGGGCTGCGCCGCGGCGTTCTTCGCGGTCTACAACGACGCCAACGAGGAAAACGTCACCGAATTCCTGGCGTTCTCGACCGCCAATTCCTCCTCGATCCGCCATTGTTTCGAGATCGCGCGCACCAATGCGCGGGCGGTGCGTACCGCGCTCACGATGGAGATGTGGGACGCCATCAACGGCGCCTGGCTGGAGATCAAGGGGTTCGGCGCCGGACCGCGGAGGCGCGACGAGGTCGCGCGGTTCCTGCGCCTGGTGCAGGAATCCTCGCTGCGCTTCGACGGCTCGGCCTATCGCACCATGCTGCGCAACGACGCCTATTGGTTCTCGCGGCTCGGGGTGTTCATGGAGCGCGCCGACAACACCGCGCGCATCCTCGATGTAAAATATCACCTGCTGCTGCCCGCGCTGGAGCACGTGGGCGGGCCGCTGGATTATTTCCAATGGGCGACGATGCTGCGCTCGGTCTCGGCGCTGACCGCCTATCACTGGGTCTATCGCGAGAGCCTGAAACCCTGGCTGATCGCCGACCTGCTGATCCTCAACGACCAGATGCCGCGGTCGCTGGCGAGCTGCTACGAGAATTTGGCCCGCAACCTCGACCAGATCGCGCGCGCCTACGGCCGCCAGGGCCCCGCCCAGCGGCAGGCGCGCGCCATCCGCGCCCGGCTCGAGAACAGCCGGATGGACGAGATCTTTCAGAGCGGCTTGCACGAGTTCATCAACGAGTTCGTTGCCGACAACAACCGGCTCGGCGCCACGATCGCGCGGCAATATTTGATGTAAGGGCCGAATCAGTCTTTGCTTGCCGCATGCGCATCCGGATCTCCCACGACACGGTCTACCGCTACGAGAGCCCGCCGGCCGGCGTCATCCAGGTGCTGCGCCTGACCCCGCGCAACCATGACGGCCAATACGTCATCGATTGGCGCATCGACGTGTCGCAGGAGTGCCGGCTCGACAGCCACGAGGATGCGTTCGGCAACCTCACCCACACGTTCGCGGCGGCCGGCCCGTTCACCGAGCTCTCGGTGCTGGTCGAGGGCGAGGTGGAGACCCGCGATACCCAGGGGGTCATCGAGGGCGCGGTCGAGCGCTTCCCCCCGACCTTGTTCCTGCGCGAGACGGCGTTGACGGCGGCCGATCCCGCCATTGCCGATTACGCCCGGGCGATCCGCGGCGAGGCCGGCGATGGCATGCTCGATGTCCTGCACGCCCTGCTCGATCGGATTCACCGCGATGTCGTCTACGACACCGCGCCGACCCATGCGGCCACGACCGCGAGCGAAGCTTTCGCGCTCCGGCGCGGGGTGTGCCAGGACCACGCCCACATCTTCATCGCGGCCGCGCGAACGCTGGGCATTCCGGCGCGCTATGCCGGCGGCTATTTCCGGCGCGCCGACGAACTGGTGCAGGAGGAGGGGGGGCACGCCTGGGCGGAAGCCTTCGTTCCCGAGCTCGGCTGGACCGGGTTCGACCCGGCCAACGGCATTTGCCCGACCGATGCCCACGTGCGGGTGGCGGTCGGGCTCGATTATCTCGGCGCCGCGCCGGTTCGCGGCAGCCGGTACGGCGGCGGTGCCGAAGCGCTGACCGTCGCCCTGCACGTCGACCAGGCCGCCCGCCAGATGCAGGACTGATTGCGGTGCTGCGGGCGGGATCGGTATAAACGGCGTCATTCCGGAAACCACGAAAGCCGCGATCGGGAATGACGGATCGAGAGCGGCCGGGGAACGGGCGCATGACCTATTGCTGCGGAATCCTGGTTCGCGACGGTCTGGTCATGATCGCCGACACCCGCACCAACGCCGGGCTCGACAACGTCTCGACGTTCCGCAAGCTGCACGTGTTCGGCATTCCCGGCGAGCGCATCCTGGCGCTCGCTTCGTCGGGCAACCTGGGGCTCAGCCAGTCCGTCGTGAGCACGCTCAACGAGGGCCTCACCCACCCGCACACCGACATGGTGGAGACGCTGCTCAATGCGCCGACCATGTTCCAGGCGGCGCAACGGATCGGGCGCGCGATCCGCCAAATACACGAACGGGAAGCGGCCGCCCTGGAAGCTTCCGACGTGCAAGTCGACGTCTCGTTCCTGTTCGGCGGTCAGATCAAGGGCGAGCGGCTGCGGCTGTACATGATCTACAGCGCCGGCAATTTCATCGAGTGCACCACCGACACGCCCTACCTGCAGATCGGCGAGCACAAGTACGGCAAGCCGATTCTCGACCGCGCCATCACCCACGGCATCGATCTCTACGACGCGCTGAAGATCGGGCTGATCTCTATGGATTCGACCATGCGGTCGAATATCGGTGTCGGTATGCCCATCGACCTGATCGTGGTGCGGCGCGACACCTGCACGGCCGAGCTCGTCTTCCGCATCGAGCAGGGCGAGCCGTATTTCCACGATCTGCGCGAGCGCTGGTCGGCGGCCTTGCGCGCCGCCCACAAAGCCATTCCGCGGCCGCCCTACAAGATGCCGACGTGACGGCCGCGTCATCGCCGGATTGAGCCGGCAATCGATGCGATTGGGCGATCGAACGAATGTCCGCGGAGCCATCCCGGCCCGCCGCATACGCAGGGTACCCTCGCGGCTGGGCCGGGATGCAGCGATCAGAATTCGGCCGGGAGATACCCGTTGATCTCGAGGCCGATACAGACTTCGACGAGAGTCGGAGTTGTCCATGCCATGATGTTTGCCTCCGATGGGACGGGCCAGGCCCGCCCCTGCCATAGGTTGCGCGCGCCCAGCGATAAGGTAAAGTCAAAAATATCCTATACCGCAGTAAGCAAAGCTTATGAAGATGCCGACGCTCCGACAGCTGCGCTACCTCGACGCGCTCGCGCGTTCCCGGCATTTCGGCAAGGCCGCCGAGGCGTGTGGGGTCAGCCAGCCGGCGCTCTCGATGCAGATTCGCGAGCTCGAGCAAGATCTCGGGGTCGCGCTGGTCGAGCGGCGCCAGGGCGTGATCACGCTGACCGAGGCCGGCGCCGAGGTGGCCTCGCGCGCGGGTTCCATCCTCAGCGCGACGCGCGATTTGATCGATTTCGCGCGGCACGGCGGCAGCGTGCTCACAGGCAAGCTGCGGCTCGGCGTGATCCCGACGCTCGCACCTTATGTGCTGCCGCGCCTGCTGCCGCAGCTCGGCCGGAAATACCCCGAATTGCGGCTCGATTTGCGCGAGACGCAAACTAAATCCCTCCTTTCCGAACTCGCGAGCGGCGCGCTTGACGCGGTGATGCTTGCGTTGCCGGTGGACGAGGCGGAGATCGAGAGCATGCCGCTGTTCGCGGACCGCTTCCTGCTGGCGCTGCCGGCGGACGATCCTCTGCCGGAAACCGCGCGGGCGACCCCTCGCGATGTCGCCGCACGTACGCTGCTCCTGCTCGAAGAAGGTCACTGCCTGCGGGATCAGGCGCTCAGCTTCTGCGCCGCGCCGCGCAGTGAGGGGCCGGCCGGGCTCGGTGCGACGAGTCTTGCCACGCTCATCCAGATGGTGGCGAGCGGTCATGGGGTGACGCTGGTGCCCGCGATTGCGACCGACGTCGAGATTCGCGACCAGCGGCTGAAGCTGTTGCGCTTCGCGGAGCCGCAGCCCAGCCGCACGATCGGGCTTGCGTGGCGCCGCACCTCGCCGCGCAAGGCCGATTTTGTTGCACTTGGGCAAATAGCGGTCGAGGCATTGAACGCGCCGATGCGTCGGCCCCCGAGCACGGCAACGCGCTGGCGTCCGGCGAAAGCGCGGGGGCGCGCGCGGCACGGGTGACATCGCGCCGGCTTGCCGCCGCATTGCAGCGACCTTCGCAGCGAACGGCGGCCATGCACCCCGCGCATGACGTGATATCGGCTCGATGGGTCTGGCGACCTGAATTCCCGATCAAAGCCAATCAATTAGAAGAACGTCCGCCTGCCCTCGGCAAACGAAATAGTTCATCACGCGCGGTGATGTGCCGAATAGTTTTCGTGCAGCCGGAACCGATTCGAGCGGGCACGATTAGCGAGGGAAGCGCAAACGCGACAAGGACGGGTTCTCCATGCCTATCACCGATCTCACGCACGCCCGGCGCGGGCTGTCGGCGCTCGAACTGGGACTGCTGGCGTTCAGCATCGCGATCATCGTCGCGATCACGCTCACGCTGTGATCTCCTGAACATCGCATCAACATCGCATCGCTAGAAAGCGCTGCCGCGGGCGGGGCTCGCTGCTCACCAGGGTGCGGGCGCGTCGCCGCGAACCGTCCGTGGCGGCCGGCGTTCGGACGATTCGTCCAGGAAATACGAGCCTTCCCGGCAAGTTAGGGCGTATCCGGCACGATGCCGCGGCAGGCCCACGCCACGGCGGCAAACGAGCGCGGCCCGTCGGGCTCGTTGCCCTCATAGGCCGCGCGCAACGCCCGCTCCAGCCGTTGCTGCGCGTCATGAGAGAGGCCTGCCACATATTGGCCGAGCGTGGCCTCTCCGGCGGCAATGGGGTCCCAAAAATCGCCGAAGTCGGCAAATTCCATGCGGATCATGAGCGCGGTCTCCTCGACCCGCAGCAGCCCGAGGCGCGTCCAAGTTTCCTTCATCTGGTTCGCCTTGGTCATCGGCCGGAAATAGGATCTGCCCCGCGCGACACCCGCCGCGGGATCGAGCATGGCTGCGGTGTCCCAGAACATCCGCTGGTTCGGCATGCCGCCGAACGTATCCCACACCGTCGCGGCGACGGTTCCGCCCGGCCGCACCACGCGGCACATCTCGCCGACCGCACGCTCGGTCTCGGGAATGAAGTGCAGGACCAGGAGCGACATCGCGCGGTCGAAGCATGCATCCTCGAACGGCAGCGCACAGGCGTCGGCGCGCTCGAAGCTGATCCGCGGATCTTTGTTGTTGGCGCGCGCCGCGGCGAGGTAGATTTCCGAATCGTCGATTGCCGCGATCTTCGCCAGGTTTGCCGCCTCGGCGAGCGCAAACGTCAGGCTGCCGGTGCCGCAGCCGACGTCGAGGATCCGTTCGCCGTCGGCCAATCCAGCGAACGCGATGAACTTTCGGGCGAGACGCCGGCTCCAGCGTCCCATGAATTGCTGGTAGGCGTGGGCATTGCGGGCATGAAACGTGGTGGACATAGGCTCCTCGCGGTTCGGCTATAGCCGGAACACGCGCTTGGCGTTCAGCATCGCGATGATCGTCGCGATCACGCTCACGCCGTGATTTCCCGCACCCATCAGGTAAATCACTTCTCCGGTTTGTCGAGCTTCGCCTCGGCCTCCAGCTCCTCGGTCACGAGATCGCCCTTGGGGGTAATTCTTTCCTCGCCGAGCCGCTGCCGCATCACGTCTCGGATGCGCTCCGCGACCCGGGGCTCGCGCTCCATCAGCGCGTGCAGATCATGGGCATCGAGCGCCAGCAGGCTGGCGCGCGTTACCGCGGTCACGGTGGCGGAGCGGCGGGACTGGCGCAGCACGGCCATTTCTCCGAAGAAATGCCCGACCCCGAGCCGAATGCGCCCGGCCCTGAGCTCGATCTCGACTTCGCCTGCGGCGACGAAATACATCGAATGCGCGACGTCCCCGCGCCGCACGATCGCGTCGCCGGGCTCGACGGTCTGCGCGCGCATCAGCCGCATGATGTCGGCGATTTCCCCGGCGTTGAGCTCGGCGAACAGCGGCACGCGGGCGACCATGCCCCAGGTGACCATGAAGTCGCGCCGGTGGATCTCCTCGGCGAACGCGGTGGCGATGATGCCGACCGGCAGCGCGATCATGATCAGCCCGCCGAAGATCGTCACGCCGGCGACGAGGCGGCCCAGGGTCGTGGCCGGCACCACGTCGCCGTAGCCGATGGTGCCGAGCGTGACGATCGCCCACCACATCGCGTCCGGGATGGTGCCGAACTTGTCGGGCTGCGCGTGCTGCTCGACGAGGTGCATCGCGGTGGCGGAGATCAGGGTGGCGCCGAGCAGGATGATGAAGCAGCCGAACAGCGCCCGGCGCTCGGCGTAGAGCGCATCGAGCAGCGAGCGCATTCCCGGCGAATAGCGCGCGAGCTTGAGGAACCGCATGATGCGGAACATCAGCAGCACGCGCAGGTCGGTTGGCAGCACGAAGGCGAACCAGAACGGCAGCACCGACAGCAGATCGATGACGCCGGCCGGGCTGAGGATGTAGCGCCAGCGTGCCTTGGACGCTTGCAGGTGGCGCTGCGCCGGATGCTCGCCGGCGACCCAGATCCGGACCAGGTACTCGACGGTGAACACCAGGAGCGAGACGATCTCGATCGTGGAAAACAGCATGCCGTACCGGGCGGCGAGATTCGGCACGGATTCGAGCGTCACGGCGGCGAGATTGACCAGGATCAGCAGCACGATGAGCCGGCCGACGATCCGGCCCGGCCTGTCCCCGACCTGCTCTTCCAGGACCTCCGCAAGCCTTCGCTTGAGGGCGATCCGGGCACGAGAATTGCGTCGCAACATGAACTCTCTCGCAAATTCCACCGGAATCCCGGTGTCGAGGGGGCTTCTGCGCGCTGGCCCCCGGGCCCCGGCACTTGCGGCGCGATCCGGAACCCTCGCACATTTTGCTGAAAAATCAGGGCCATGGAAGCCGAAAGATCGGGCATCGATCCGTTTCTGCCGCGCTTCGCGCTCGACCTCCCCCCGCAAGGGGGAGGTGTGTATGGCGCGCGGCTCATGTGAAGGTCCCGGGTCAGGAGGGGCGTGTCTCGAAGATCAAGCAGACACCCCCCTCCCTGGCCTTCCCCCACGAGATTCCCACAAGAGGGGAGAGAACTCGCCGAGTTCGCGGCTCTGCCCCTCACATCCCGATCAGCTCGGCCTTGCGCAGCGTGTTGTTGAGGATGCGGATCGAGGCGGCATCGATCATCAGGCCGTCGACGTCGACCGCGCCGAGCCCCTCCGCTTCCGCCTTGGCATAGGCGGCGGCGAGTTTTCGCGCGCGATCGACGTCTTCTTGCTTCGGCGTGAAGATTTCCAGCGCCGGCTCGATCTGCGCCGGATGGATCGCCCATTTGCCGACGCAGCCGAGAATCATCGCCCGCCGGCATTCCTCGCGGAAAACCTCCGGGTTGCGGAAATTGGCATAGGGTCCGTCCACCGGGTCGATGCCGGCGCTCCGTGCCGCCATCACCATGCGGAAGCGCGGGTAATGCCAGATGTCGCCGGGGTAGGGGCTCTGGCTGCCGATCGAACGAATGTCGATGCCCTGGCTCGCCGAATAATCGCCCATGCCGAAGATCACGCATTCGAGCCGCGGATGCGCCTTGCAGATTTGCTCGACGTTTTCCAGCGCCTGCACCTCCTCGATCAGCACTTCGATGCCGATCGGCCGCTTCAATCCGAGCTTCTGCTCGATCTGGTTGAGCAGCGTGGCGGCGAAATACACGTCCTTCCCGGACAGCACCTTCGGCACCATGATGGTGTCGAGATATTCGCCCGCGCCCTCGATCACGGTGATGATGTCCTCATAAGCATATTTGGTGGAAAGATCGTTGATGCGCACGCAGCGCGTCTTTTTCCCCCAGTCGAGCGTGCGCAGCGCTTGGACGATCTTGCCGCGCGCCCCGACTTTCGCCGAGGGCGCGACCGCGTCTTCGAGATCGAGAAAGACGTGATCGGCAGCGCTCGCCGCCGCCTTCGCCATCATCTTTTCGCTCGAGCCGGGCACCGAGAGCTGCACCCGTCGAAGCCGCCGCGGTCGTTCCATGATTTTCCTCCCAATCCAAGCACCTGTCATGCCCCGCGAATGCGGGCCACCCAGTATCCTCTGCGAAAATAACGTGCGGCCGTAGGGTCACCGGACGCGCGGTGGTTACTGGGTGGCCCGCATTCGCGGGCGATGACACCGCCGTATCGTTTGCTCACTTGACCACCTGCTCGGCCCTCAGTCGCTCGACGTCCGCTGCCGAGAAGCCGAGGCTTCGCATCACCTCGTCCGTGTGCTCACCCAGCAACGGCGCGCGCCGAAAGACCCCGCCCGGCGTCGCGGACAGCCGCACCGGCACCCCGGCAATGGCGAGCTTCTCCTCGACGCCGGGATGATCGAGCTCGACTACCATGTCGCGGGCGCGAAAATGCGGATCGGCGACAATGTCGCTCACGTCGAATACCGGGCCGAACGGCACCTGGCCGCCGAGCATCTCCATCAGCTCGCGCCGGGTGAATTGTCGCGTCAGGGCGCCGATCTCCGCATAGACCGCATTCTGGTTCCCGGCGCGGGCCTCCAGCGTAGCGAAGCGCTCCTCGCACCCGAGGTCCGGGCGGCCGAGCTTCTCGCACAGTGTCGTCCAGAACTCGTCCTTGTGGCACGCGAGCGCGACGAAGCCGTCGCGCGCGGGCACCAGCCCGAATGGTACCAGGAACGGATGCCGGTTGCCCTCGGGTCCCGGCACCGTGCCGCCGTACGAATATTGATGCAGGATGCGTTCGCACATCGACAGCACGCCGTCGACCATGCCGACGTCAACGTATTGGCCGGCGCCGGTGCGGTCCGCGCGCCAGACCGCCGCCATGATGCCGTAGGCGGCCATGATCGCCGGCACGATGTCGCCGACGCCCGGGCCGACCTTGGTCGGCGTCGCCGGGTCCGGCCCGGTGATCGCCATGATGCCGCCGACCGCCTGCGCCACCACGTCGAACGCCGGCCAATCGAGATACGGGCTCTTGCCGGTGTGCGGATCGCCGAAGCCGCGGATCGAGGCATAGACGATGCGTTGGTTGCGCTCGCGCAAGGCCTCGTAGGCGAGCCCCAGGCGCTCCATCACCCCGGCGCGATAATTCTCGACCACGACCTGCGCGGTTTCGATCAGCTTGAAAAAGATCTCGCGGCCCTGCGGCCGCTTGAGGTCGAGCGCGATCGAGGATTTGTTGCGGTTGACGCTCTGGAAATAGCCGGTGAAGGCGCGCAGCTTGTCGTGTGGATGGAACGGACCGATCTGGCGCGTGCCGTCGCCTTCGAGCGGCTCGACCTTGATCACGTCGGCGCCCTGGTCGGCGAGCATCATGGTGCAGAACGGGCCGGCCAGCATCTGGGTGAGATCGATGACGCGCAGGCCCTCGAGCGCGCCCGGCGGCGCGGCCGTGCTCATCGGTCCGTCCAATGGCTGCGGCGCTTGATCAGCACGCGGCGCTCGCCCTCGAACACGATTTTTTCGTCCTGGTTCACGCCCCAATGGCGGAAATGCACGATGCCGGCGTCCTCGCGATCCGATGGGCGCACCGCCAGCACCTCGGTGAACGCGTAGAGCGTATCGCCGTGGAACACCGGATGCGAGAAACGGATCTTGTCGAGCGAGAGCTCGGCGAGCGCGTTCTCGGCGGTATCCTGCGCGGAAAGGCCGATGACCAGCGCGAGCGTGACGCCGCCGAAGGTGAGGCGCCGGCCGAAGCGGTTCGACTTCATGGCGTGCTCGTTGAAATGCGCCTGCGCGGTGTTCATCACCAGATTGGTGAGGATCACGTTCTCGATCGCCTCGACGGTCTTGCCGCGGGCGTGGCGCATCACGCTGCCGACCACGAAATCCTCGAAATAATTGTCCTTGCCGGTGAGCGCCGCGAGCTTCATGGCGGTGCCATAAGATTGCGCGGGAGGCAGTGGGGCAATCCCCACCTCTCCGCGCGTCGTCCCGGCCGAGCGAGCGCAGCGATGCGCGAGCCGGGACCCATGAACACGGATCGGGCAAGAGCCGAGAGACCTGTGTTCATGGATTCCGGCGCTCGCGCTGCGCGCTCGACCGGAACGACGCGTTTAGGCGGATGGCTGGGACAAAGCCGGGCCATGACCTGGGACTCAATCCGCCTCATCTGTCCGCCCTGCCCAGCAAATGGTCGGAGATGATGCGCAGCTGGATCTCGGAGGTGCCCTCGAAGATCTTCGTCAGCCGCGCGTCGCGCCAATAGCGCTCGACCGCGTGCAGCTTGGTGTAGCCGGCGCCGCCGTGGATCTGCAGCGCCTCGCTGGTGACGCGCTCGGCCATTTCGCTGGCGAACAGCTTGACCATGGAGGCTTCCTTGTCGCAGCGCT
>WNGP01005780.1_pt1 | contig 10315 bp, 8 predicted proteins | sample 5407671 | NCBI WGS metagenome assembly WNGP01 (sample SAMN13153381, study PRJNA577476) | soil metagenome | isolation source: 40 cm soil or saprolite under Garry oak tree replicate 2 | place: USA:California | collected 2016-06-15
CGCCTCTCACGTGTTGGACTGCCCACTGTGTGCCGAAGAAGTCGAAGAGATACGACGCGAACAGGCAAGCTTTGACCTCTATCCCGCTGCCGCCTTTTCACTCCCGGCTGCCGTCCGCCGTATCTTTGGTACCCTTGTCGTCCAGCAAGCGCAACCCGTCCTGCGTGATGACCTGCCAGGCACAGGCTGGCCGCGCCAGTACAAGGCCGGAGAGATCGACCTCTCGCTGCATCTCTCGCGCACCAGCGACGGAGAAACCATGCTACTGGGCATTATCACCAGCACCAATGCAGCAGAGACCGTAGACGCCTTTGAAGGCGTAGCGGTAGATCTTTACTCCGCGCCCGGGCCATTGCTTCGAGAGAGCGATGGCGAACAAAGGGACATAGAGGATGCAACTCCCCTCCTCTCCACGGGAGTAGATGATGTCGGCAATATCTTTTTGGAGCCTGTACCCCCAGGGGACTACGTCATGATCGTACATTTACCCGATCAAGAGGTGGTCATCGAAGGCCTGAGCATCAGTCACAGTTAACAAATACAACCCTATTTGTACACTATCGCTATGTGCATCGAAGTTATCTTGAGTTGGTCATTAGAAGGACTAACCGGCGATGATGGATAACGCTCTATTTCTACAACACCTGCACGATCTGAGCCTGGAAGAGGGCCGTGCCTACATCCAAGAGCACATCGCGGAGCTAACAGATTATGACGCAATAGGCAACCTGCTAGCGGACGAGGCACTTGCTAAACTCTACGATCCCTTTGTTTCCCTCAACCTGGCGGAATTGCTCATCTTCTTCGGTGAAGTTACTCATCACACTTCTTCACATGCCTTGGGTCTCAAGGCCAAAGGGGACGTTTTGTTTCAAATTGGACATCATCAAGCATGTATAGAATGTTTGGATGCTGCAGGAGAGGAATTTTTGCGCCTGGGAGATGAGGGGAACTGGGCTCGCACTCGCATCAGTTGGGTTGCTGCAAGTGCCTCTTTGGGTGATGTCGAAGAGGCACTACAGCAGGCGATTCGTGCCCGCAACGTGTTTCTACGTCATGGTGAACACTATTGGATCTGTGTCATCGATCATAATACAGCTTGGATCTATATGCAAGTAGGACGCTATCGAGATGCTCTCGAGCTATTTGAACGGCTTCCTACTATCTATGCTACTTTGACCGACCAAAGCGAGACTTTTATCAAGCGAGCCATAGCTATGGCCGAAGAGGGTCAAGCGCAAATTCTGTCCTGGCTTGGCAAGTTCGAGCAAGCATATTGTCTTCATCACCAGGCGCTAGCTCGGCTTGTTGCTCTTCAAGAGACAAATCTGATAATCGACACGGAAATTAGACTAGCGAACCTGGATCATACCCAAGGCTATTACGGCTCGGCACTACGACGCTACTACCAGGCTCGTGATAGTGCCATACACAACAATGTCGATGATATCGTATTACTGGCTGATCTCAAGCTTTGGATGGCGAATTGTTTGGTGAAACTGAATAGAGCGCAAGATGGCTGCCAGTTGATGAATGAGGCAGTTGAAGCATACCGGCAACAGGGTATGTCTCTACAAGCAAGCGATGCGCTACGTGAATACGCAATGACACTGGTTGCATCTGGTCGGTTACAGGAAGCATTAGCTGCTCTTGATGAAGCATTGACACTTTTTAATCAGGGAGGGTTTGATCACTATGCCTCAGCTTCCAAACTGCAGCGGGCCGAACTCCTCCTCGAAATGGGCTCTGTTGCTGAGGCATATAATGAGGCGAGCCTCATCAAGAAGTATTTTGAGGTTCAGGGTTTAGTAGCCCATTGTGTTCGTGCTAACCTTGTTATGGTTGGTTCCCTTCTGGAGCAGGTACAGCAGGCTGAGAAGTGCCAGGAGAAGGAACAGCAAGCTCCTCTCATTCAGGAGGCGGTAATGCTCTGCAAGCAAATGGTCCTGCAGGCTCGTCAGCACCACTTACAGGAAGAGGTCTATAAAAGCCAGTATCTCCTGGGAAGGTTCTTTGCTCTACAAGGGGATGCTGCGAAAGCAGCAAGACACTATGGGGCTGCTATTGTTCAAATCGAACGTATCCTGGATGATCTTGTTTTTGATCTCTCTCCTTCCTTCTTGCACACAGCATGGAGAGCGTACGAAGATATGATTGCGCTTTGCCTGCAAAAGAGGCAAGCTGAGTATGCTTTCAGCTATCTTGAACGAGCTCGTTCTATGGCTCTACGTCAACATCTAAACACAACAAAGATGCCATTTGACACAAAAGAGGGGCAGGAAAGTAGCGTTTCTTCCCCTGCGTTGCAAGCAAATACTGCGACGATACTGCGGACACAAGACGAACTGAGAGAGTGGCAGGAGAAATATCGTGACTACAGCATTCTGCTCACTCAGATGGATAAGTTTGTATCTCCAAACGTTGAGCAAGGGATTATTGAGGCAGAACTGAAGCGATGCGAAGCGAAACTGAGCGAACTGTTTGAGCGTTTGTACCTCCATCGATCTATGGGACGACTCACACCTCAGGTGAAGAAAGGCAAAAAGCACAATGCAAAACAGTCAGACATTACGCAATTGAGTCAGCACCTTTCACCTGATCGGCTTCTGCTGGCCTACTTTCTCTATAAGGAGACGCTTGTCATTTTTGTGGTCACAAGAGAGCAAGTCATTACCCATGAAAACCCTGATAGAATAAAGCAGTTGAAGCGTCTCTTGCCTTTACTCCATGCTCACCTACAACTCAGTGGTTGGCCTGATCCACAGCAACCGCCTCAGCTGGGCGTCCGCCAGATGTTGAATAAACTGTATCATCTATTGATAGCTCCTGTAGCGGCACTCCTACCTCCATCAGCTGGATACTTGACGATTGTTCCTTATGGACCGTTACATCAATTGCCTTTCCATGCACTGTATGACGGCTCTCGCTTCCTGGTCGAAGACTTCCAGATCAACTACTTGCCAGCAAGCAGTTTACTGAAAGCACCTGCAACAGACGATACTGGCGATACATCTAAAGGGACTTCCAAACCACCATTGATATTTGGTTACTCGGGTCATGGACATCTGCAGCGTGCTCTCGAAGAGGCCCGGACATTGGCTACTATGCTTGATGGACAGTGCTATCTCGAGGATGAGGCTACTATTGCCCGGCTCATTGAGCAGGCACCTGGCAGCTCTATTATTCATCTCGCTACTCATGGTCATAGCAGGCTGGATGCCCCCAACTTCTCTTCTATCCTCCTTGCAGACGGGTGGTTCAATGCGATTGACGCTTTTAGCCTGAATCTAAAGGGATGCGAACTGGTTACCTTGAGCGGCTGCGAAACCGGGCTGGCCTTGAGTGGGGGGGGAGACGAACAGTTGGGTCTGGGAAGGGCGTTCCTGGCTGCTGGAGCAAATGCGCTGGCAATGAGTCTCTGGCCCGTAGAAGATAACGCGACCAATGAGTTGATGCAGCTCTTTTATCAGAACCTCCTCCGAGGAGATAGTAAGGTTCAGGCCTTGCGAGCCGCTCAATGTTCTCTCATACATCGATCAGGTTCAAATTACACTCATCCGTATTTTTGGGCGGCATTTCGTCTTGTCGGTGAAGTTGGTCCTCTCAAGTACCAACAAAGAACAAAAGAGCGATCGCTAGCTCTTAAAACTGAGTTCATAAAAAAGTGACCTCTGGACGTCTCAAGATCAGGAAGTTAATTCAATGATTGTACATACTCACTCTATGGCTGTGCCAATAGAGGAGTAAGGAGGCAAACAAGGATGAGAATGAATACGGATGCTGTTTACTGGTATAAAAATCAGGTCACTATTATGTATCGTTCTGACCTCTCACCGGACATCGCCAGTAAAGTGACCTCGTTTCGACGGCAACTCAATCAAGATGTCATCGGCGTCACGGGCTTCAAGCTCCTGCCCTTTAGCTCGAGTAATGTTCCACATACTAAGCAGCAGGAAGAAGCAGGTGCGGTAGTTGAGGCGGATGATCTATATTACCTGTTTCGCTTACCTAAACAGGCTATTGATACTGTTGACCATGCTGATATTGTTGTCTTCTACCATATCGTGCCGGAGCCGAACGAAATGGAAGAAACAATGCGTGAAGGCGGATCAATGAATGGAAATGGTGGGACCAATGGCATGGGCAATGATAACGCAACAGATAATACGTTGGTTGTCGTCGATCAACTTAATAACCACAAAGGAGCACTCCAATCGAAGGGAGTTTCCTCCTTCGACGCCATGCCACATTGGTTTGGAGCCGGCACTGATGGTGACGTCCCGGTGCATGGTTGCCCCGTTAGCCCTCCTATTCCAATACACGATTCTAATGCTACCGGGCAGTGGAAGATCACCTTGCCAAAGGTTTCTGATCCTTCTCTGCTAGACAAAACGGGTGACGGTGTGATGGTCTTTATCCTTGATACGCTACCCACACGTGATCAGATTCTGCAAGCAGCCGAAACCGTTGGTAGCAACAACATGCTGTTGCAGCATATGGCCGAACAAATCAAACTCGAAAATATCAAAATCTGCTACCAGGATGTACCTGACCGGGCGCAAACAGCAGTGACGGGAAAGGATATCTATGGGAGGCTTGCAGGCTTCCACATGGCGGATCACGGCCTATTCATTGCAGGCATCGTACGAGACCTCGCTCCCGAAGCAACCATTGAGTGTATCCGTGTGCTTAATGACGATGGGGTAGGCGATCTGAAAACCTTGATCAAAGCACTCAAAGATATTCACAAGCGCATGTTGCCAGTGAATCCAGATACAGAAAAGGAAGGCGATTTGTATAACAAGCGGGTTGTGATTAACCTGAGCAGAAGGTCAGAGCTACCCTAGGGCCATCACAGCACTTACTCTCTTCACTTCTCCAGTGTCTTGCCGACCAGGGGGCTATCTTCGTAGCCCCAGCTGGTAACGACTCAGACCCACGTATGGATATGTCGGAAAAGCGCTTTGGGCCTCGCTACCCCGCAGCCCTCGCAGATGGGCTCACGGCGATGATCCCTGTTGGCGCCGTCAACCGAAACGGAGATGCGGCAAGCTACAGCAATTACCCAGGGCCCCATGGGATTGCAACGTATGGTGGAGACATTCCAAAGCCTGATCCATGGGTGCCTTCAGCAATGGACCATATCGTAGCCCATGTTGATACAACCGATCCTATTGATGCACTATGCGGTGTCTACACTGCGGCAAAATACCCAGCACTTTCGATGAATGACCCGAAGCGGGAGTATGCAGCTCCTGATTCCCGGGCCTGGGCGTACTGGTCGGGGACATCATTTGCTACGCCGATCATTAGCGCCTTAGCAGCACGCGTCTTGCAGGGTCGAGATCCCAAGAGCACTAACGTGCGACAGGTTATTCTCGATGCTGCCATGGATGAGGTGATTTGGACAGAGGTAGGGGAAAAGGGCAGAGATATACCTGAGCCTATGATCATGGCGGTGCAGGTACATCATCGTCGTCGTCAACGTTGAACAATATGTAGAGAGGCCTTCTACATAAGTAGAAGTGTGTTACCAGGATGGAATTCGGCGCTGTCTTTGATGCCACCGCCAGGAATCGCTATACACTCTGACGTGCATGGTCAGCTGACCATGCACTGCTGGTTTCAATTATGCTCAACCCTAGCCTGGCCAATGAACAGAAGAACGATCCAATGATTAGGCGGTGTATAGCTCTGGTTCGCAGCTGGCAATACCCTGCCGAGTGGCCCAAACGGAGTTGCGTGAGAGTAGGCAGATAACAACGTTCCTAACAACACGAGAACGGGCAAGCGAGGCACACCAGCATCTGCCAGCGCCCATGCCGCCGAACAAATGGAGACGATCCCTGCACCCAGGAGGATGTAGTAACTGAGGACGATGGCTGGGCTCACGAAAAGCTGATGCATGGCATCCTGTACGACGGCCTGTTGTGCATTGGGAAGGGCGAGGGCATTGCTGGCCAGGATGCCACTATTGAGACCAACCGCTGTATCGTAACCGATGCTAAAGGAAATGTAGACGACCGTAGCATAGCGACAGAGGGTCGCGGTCCTGTTTTGTACTCCCTGGAGCAAGAGGAAGAAGGTCCATCCCATCAGCGCAAAGAGAGGGACGAGCAACAGATGGAGGATAATCCACCAGGTGACGATGGGAGCCAACATCCTGATCGGGTTCGCGTGATCAAGCAGGGGATGTCCAAGTTCCAGAATGCACAGGAGTAATGGCGTGCCTAAGAGCACAACTCGCCGCAACACGTCCTGTCGACGAGGGGAAACAATGCCGTTCTGCATATTTTCTTCCACCCTTTTCTGCAAAAGAGAATGAAGAGGGAGACCCATGTCATGTTGCCAATCCCTCTTCATTCCACTTAAGGAACAAATTAACATCCCTGAGCAACATGATCAGCACTGTCTGCAAGGACATGCAAGTAGCTCACATGAGTCACATGTTGCCAATAAACCATAGCGACAACAACCAACAACATAACGAGTAAAAGCACAACGAAGCCAATCCATGCTTGTTTAGTGGTAACCATGAGAACTCCTTTCTTCTTCGGAAACTGAAACAGGAGCAAGCAATATAGAGAACAACACTAACATCCATGAGTAGGCATACCTCCTCCGTCTGCCAGGAGATGCAAGTAGTTTACATGGATCACATGCTGCCAATAGATCATGGCGACGATGACCAGGAGCATCACGAGTAAAAGCACGACAAGGCCAATCCATGCCTGTTTGGTTATTACCTGGTTGATTCTTTCTTGCCGTAGGGGAATTCTAAATGTATTTTTGAAATAGAGATCATGTAACCTGAACATATAATACACTGAATAACCCATCAATTTCACGGGGTAAATGCACCAAAATCGTGAAAAGAGAGACAAAAAACAGAAGAATTTTACAGGCAGTATTCATACGGGCGAGTTGAGAGGGCGTGGTTGGCATGGCATCCACCAGCCAGAGCATCGTGGAGCCCACTACCATGCTACGGCGATAGGAATCAGCCGTGGCATGGTAGTGGCAAGGCTTGCCCCCGTAAGCGTTAACTGAAGCACTGCTGTCATCCCTTCGTTCCACAAAGGGCGGGCTCTGAGCGCAGCGAAGGATCTGTGCTCTGCCTAGCGAGAGATCCTTCGCTGCGCTCAGGATGACAGATGGCGGGCGGGACAAGCCCCCTAGCGTGAATTCAGCACCTGAACACAGGTCCTTCTTGGCTTCAGTTCACGCCTGTGGGACTTGCCCTTGCCATGCCCCTTTTGCCTGCCAGCCATGCCTCCTTACTTACGCGAATTCTGGCCTACCGCCGCCTTGGGGCCTGATTTCAGTGCTGAAGATCGGTGGTGGGGTAGGGTCGGGTTCTTTGAATGTGCCCTTGCGAGCGGCCTGTATAAGCGTCCAGATTTTCTCGGGTTTGAGCGGCATGTCTATGCTTGTGATGCCAAGGGGGGCGAGAGCGTCGAGGACGGCGTTGACGATGGCGGGCGGCGCGGCAATAGGGCCAGCTTCGCCCACACCTTTCGCACCCAGTGGATTGATGGGTGATGGGGTCTCGACCAGGGCTGTGACGAAATCTGGTATTTGCTGGGCATTGGGCAGGGCATAATCCATTAAGGTGCCCGAGAGAAGTTGACCGTCCTGGTCGTAGATAACCTCCTCGTAAAGGGCCTGCCCGATGCCCTGGGCCAGTCCGCCGTGTATCTGGGCTTCGGCCAGGTGATGATTCAGTACCCGCCCGCAGTCATCTACGGCCACGTATTTGAGAATGTGCACCTCGCCGGTGTTGCTGTCTATCTCGACCACGGCCAGATGAGCGCCCGAAGAGAAGGTTGAGTTTGATGGACGAAAATCACGCCAGGCCGCCAGGCCTTCGATAGGTACGCCATTGGCCGGATTGGGTGGTTCTCGCTCAATCAGGTCGGGCTGCTGCTCGACCAAGCCGGCCAGCTCGCCCAGTTCAACAGAGCGTGCCGGGACGCCGCGTACCATCACCTTGCCGTCCTCTATTACGAGGTCCTGGGGGCAGCTTCCAGTACTCGGGATGCTACCTGTAAGGCCTTATCGCGAACTGCTTCGGCGGCCAGCAGCACGACGGAACCGGCCGTCTGGGTGATACGACTGCCGAAGGTGCCGATGCTATAGCCTGGTAAACTCGAGTCGTTCATGCGCACTTCTATCTTCGAGGCGGGCAGGTGAAAGGTTGTTGCCGCAATCTGGGCAAAAGCGGTGAAGTGGCCCTGGCCGTTGTGGGCAACGCCACTTTGTACCAGGATGCTGCCATCCTGGCGAATACGTACTGTGGCCGACTCCTGCGGCGCACCGGGACCAAAACTGATGGCGCCCCCCGAATTCTCAACGAAGGTGGTCAGGCCGATGCCTAGCAGCATGGAACTGTTCGCTGCGCGGCGTTCGCGCTGTTTTGTACGCCAGCCTGCGTAGTCGGCCAGTTCGAGCAGGCAGTTGAGAGCGACCTGATAATTGCCGCTGTCGTAGTTGAGGCCCGTCACTGTCTGGTAAGGGAAGGCATCTGGCGCGATAAAATTGCGCCGGCGCACCTCCGCAGGGTCGAGGTTTAGCTCATGAGCAATGCGGTCCATGGTACGCTCCAGGATGTAGGTTGCTTCGGGTCGGCCTGCACCCCGGTAGGCGGCGGTCGGTACTTTGTTGGTGAAAACGCCAACAACCTCGCTATCCACTGCTTTGACCTGGTACGGGCCGCTGAGCAGGTATGACGTGCCGTTAGGTACCATTGCCGTGACCCAGGAGAGGAATGCGCCCAGGTCAGCAATCGAGCGTACTTTGAGAGCAAGCAGCCGTCCATCGTTCTGGAAAGCAGCTTCGATATAGTTAATTTGGCCACGGCCATGCGTCTGGGCCTGCAAATCCTCGTTGCGACCTTCAATCCATTTGACCGGCCGCTCATACCTGACAGCGAGTGCCGCGGCAACAATTTCTTCGCCCAGGAAGCCGGTTTTGACGCCAAAGCCACCACCCACCTCGGCATTGTGCACGTGGATACGGCTGCGATCGAGGTCCAGGAAACTGGCCAGGGTATCCCGTACCCGATAGATAGCTTGAGATGATACCCACGCCGAAAGCTCGCCGCTGGCCGGATCGTAGTCGAACATGCAGGCGCGTGGCTCCATGGTACTGGGCGCGACGCGCTGGTTAACCACCCTCAGGCGCAGGGTACGATCCGCGCTCTCGAAAGCGGCCCTGACATCGCCCCCGCCCGCCCGGGTAAGGAAGGCAACATTAGAGCCAAACTCCTCGTAAAGAAGTGGAACCTCTGGGGCCGATGCCATCTCCGGGTCGGTCATTGCAGGCAGCGGCGCATAGTCTACTTCAACCAGGTCGCGGGCGTCCACGGCGATATAGGGATTTTCGGCCAGCACAACCGCCACCGGATCACCCACGTAACGCACACGACCCTCGGCCAGCGGCCGCCGCTCCGGCTTTTTAAGGCCTGGAATAGGCACACTATCCATGGTGCGCATGCCGCTCACGAGTTCCGCGCCTGTAAAAACCGCTACGACACCCGGCAGCGCTCGTGCTGCGTCCACCTCAATGCTCTGAATCTCGGCATGTGCATAGGGGCTGCGCACCACGACCATGTGCAATGCCGGGGGGCGCCCTGCTGGCAGTTTCAAGTCATCCACGTAGTGGCCCAGACCGGTAATTAACTTGTAATCTTCTCTGCGGCGTTCCAATCCGCCTGGTAAGCTCATCTCTATCATGCTTTTTCCCTTTTTATTTCGTTTGTTCGCGCTGTCTCAAGGCTTCATAGAGGGCAATGCTCCCTGCTACCGCTGCATTGAGCGAGTTGATCTGCCCGCGCATGGGCAGCTTGATCAAAAGATCGCAATGCTCACGTACAAGGCGGCCGATGCCTTTTCCCTCGTTGCCAACCACGAGGGCAAGGGCGCCCGTCAGATTCGCATGGTCATACTCTGTTTGGGCTTCACCCGCCAGTCCAACCACCCAGATATTCTGTTTTTTGAGGAAATCAATGGCGCGTGTGAGGTTCGTCTCTTGCGCGATCAGCAGGTGTTCGCTGGCCCCTGCCGAGGTTTTGACGACTGTAGCGTTGACCTCGGCCGCACGATGCTCTGGCAAGATGACACCATGCACTCCTACTGCCTCGGCGCTGCGGAGCAAAGAGCCAAGGTTGTTGATATCCTGGATAGCGTCGAGGATGAGCAGAAAAGGAGCCTCATTTTTGCTTTCAGCGTAGGCAAGAATCTGCTCCAGGCTGGCATATCTTCGTTCTTCGACAAGCGCTAGACAGCCCTGGTGAACTGCTCCGTGACTGAGCTGA
>WNGP01005787.1_pt1 | contig 10309 bp, 9 predicted proteins | sample 5407671 | NCBI WGS metagenome assembly WNGP01 (sample SAMN13153381, study PRJNA577476) | soil metagenome | isolation source: 40 cm soil or saprolite under Garry oak tree replicate 2 | place: USA:California | collected 2016-06-15
CTCGGCTATCTCACACTCACTCTCCAACCAACGGTCGCTCTCCGCGAAGAGACTGGTCAGGCAGCTGAAACGGCGCTCACTCTTCAGCCCAATCTCGGCGAGGCCATAATGGCCAGGGGATATTACTACTACGCCTGCCTGAAAGATTACGACGCCGCGGTGCGTTACTTTGAGCAAGCACGTCAGTTTCTGCCGAATAGCAGTCAGATTCCTGAATCGCTGGCCTACGTCGCGCGCCGGCGAGGTCAATGGGACCGTAGCGAGTCCTACTTCAACGAAGCTGAGCGGCTCGACCCGCGCAATGTTTCGCTGCTCACCCAGCACGCACAATCGTACATGATAGTTCGTCGTTTCCCCGAAGCGCTGCGAAAGTTTGATCAGGCGCTCGATGTTATACCCGGCGACCTGGATACCCTTGCGCAGCAGGCAGGTATTGCTCAGGCGCAGGGCGACCTTCCTCGGGCTGCTGCACTACTCGCTCCGTTGCATCCGCCCGCCGACGACACGGGCGCTTTGGAAATACAAGTTTACCAGGCGATCCTGGAACGTCGCCCAGCACAAATGATTTCTCGGCTAAAGGAAATACTTGCCAAGCCTGATCCGGCTTTGGGTTATAACAATGGCGAACTGCGCTTTTGGTTAGGTTGGGCGCAAGAAATCGCCGGCGACCATTCCGCTGCCCAGGAAAGTTTTCGGCAGGCTCGCGGCGAACTGGAACCATTCCTTAAAGAACACCCCGATAACTATGTTCTCATTGGCGATCTCGCGCTGGTCAATATGGGCCTTGGTGATAAAGCCGCGGCGTTAGCTCTGTCGGAGCAGGCAATGAGGGTGCTCCCGCTCGAGAAAGACGTGGTAGACGGTCCCGCGCCGATCGAAATTTTCGCCCGGGTCGCCGCGCAAGTGGGAGAGCCGGACCGCGCCATCGCCGCGTTGGAAAAACTGTTATCGATACCTTCCGAGGGCGCACTGGCTTCGCGCGTGCCGCTTACTCCTGCGCTGCTTCGGCTCGATCCGATGTTCGATCCGCTCCGGAACGATCCGCGCTTCCAAGAACTGATATTAGAACCTACCCCAAAACCTTTCTAAGTAACAAGATGAGACAAGTGAGATGAAGAAAGCCTTGGAATCCGGTTGACGCGGTATCCCAGACGTCGCTCCGGTGGCGAACCATCGCATCACACTTTTTGATAACGTCTCCAGCCTTGGCGAACTCAGCATCGGCTCATTACGTCTTGGCGTAAATCTCGGCGCCGGCCTCCTGAAATTCTGTCGCTTTCTCCTGAAGTCCCCGCTCGATTCCTGCAGCCTCATCAATCCCCTTTTCCGCAGCATATCGCCTAACGTCTTCCGTTATCTTCATGCTGCATCCTTCTTCACAAAAGTTTCGGCGTGACAGGAAAATACGGGCCGTCATTTCTTCGAGTTCTTTGGTGGTGTCGCCCATTCACGAATGTCTTCGCGGACGCGTTCGATGGGAACGCCTTTGCCAACATTAAGTTCTTCGGCGGCTTTATCGAGCGATGCGAGCAGAGCTGCGTCTTCCGAAACATTCGAAACATCGGTCTTAATCTTCCGACGAAGCCGAATCAGTTCGCCGACCTTGCGAATCTTCTCTTCGAATGGCAGTTGCGCGAGTTTGTGGCGCATCTCGGATTTCATGGCTTCGGCAGTTTCAATTTATACCGCCGCAAAATATCGTCCAACCGCGTCTTGTCGATCTTCGCATATTTCAGGAGCTGCTCGATGCGCGCCAAATCTTTGTGTCGCCCCACGCTAGCTGCGATGGCGATGATGTACTCAGGCCGGAAAACTTTTGCCGGGACGCCTTCGTAATCAATCCGCTTCGCATTGCGCACAGCTTCTTCGGTCAATCCGGACGCGGCTAGAAACTGGACGGGAAAATCGTTGACCAGCAGATGTTCGCGTTCCACGCGCCAACCTTGCGATTGTAGATGCGAATAGATCGCAGGAATTCCGGCGCTTAACGCCTTCTCCTTTGTGATGAAAATAATATCGGCGTCGTAAGTCGTGAAAGGTTCGACGTAGTAGATCGCCGCCAGTGCGCCGCCCAGCGCGTAGTCTTCGATGAGGCCGGCAGAAACGAGTTCGTTTGCGGCGCGAAGGACATCAGCCAAGGGAATCGCTGGTTCATCACTCATTCACGTGAATCTTGGCGAGCTTTTACAATCCAGAAACACAAAAGTTCGTTTCGGCGAGACGCCGAAACCAGCACGCGAGACGCGTGCGCTACCCATTCACGTAAACTTCTGCGCCCTTCTCCAGGAATTCTTTCCTTTTTTCCTGCATTCCTGATTCGATTGCTTCTGCGTCGGTTAGTCCGTGTTCGGCTGCGTATTTGCGCACGTCCTCGGTGATTTTCATCGAGCAGAAATGAGGACCGCACATCGAGCAGAAATGGGCTGATTTCGCCCCTTCCATCGGAAGAGTCTCATCATGAAAGGCAAGCGCGGTCTCTGGATCGAGTGAGAGATTGAATTGATCGTTCCAACGAAATTCGAAGCGCGCTTTGGAGATAGCGTTGTCGCGGTATTGGGCGCCGGGATGGCCTTTCGCCAAGTCGGCGGCGTGCGCAGCGATTTTGTAGGCGATGACGCCGTCTTTGACGTCTTTCTTGTTCGGCAATCCGAGATGTTCTTTCGGCGTGACGTAACAAAGCATGGCGCACCCGTACCAGCCGATCATGGCCGCGCCAATCGCGCTGGTGATGTGATCGTAGCCGGGTGCGATGTCGGTGGTGAGCGGGCCGAGGGTATAAAACGGCGCTTCGTCGCACCACTCAAGTTGTTTCTCCATGTTCTCCTTGATCATGTGCATGGGGATGTGGCCCGGGCCTTCGTTCATCACTTGCACGTGTTGTTTCCAGGCGCGCTGGGTGAGCTCGCCTTGCGTGTAAAGCTCGGCGAACTGGGCTTCGTCGTTCGCGTCCGCGATTGAACCCGGCCGCAAACCATCGCCGATGGAAAAGCTCACGTCGTACGCAGCCATGATCTCGCAGATCTCGTCCCACTTTGTGTAGAGAAAACTTTCCTGATGATGCGCGAGACACCATTTCGCCATGATCGAGCCGCCGCGGGATACAATCCCCGTTGCTCGTTTAGCCGTTAAAGGGATGAAGCGGAGAAGAACCCCGGCGTGGACGGTGAAGTAATCGACCCCCTGCTCGGCCTGTTCGATGAGGGTGTCGCGATAAATTTCCCAGGTCAGTTCTTCCGCGCGTCCGCCGACTTTTTCGAGCGCCTGATAAATCGGCACGGTGCCGATCGGGACAGGCGAATTGCGAATGATCCATTCGCGCGTCGCGTGAATATTTTTCCCGGTAGAAAGATCCATGACGGTGTCGGCGCCCCATTTTGTTGCCCAGCGCATTTTCTCGACTTCTTCGTCGATCGAACTCGCCACGGCGCTATTGCCGATGTTGGCGTTAATTTTTACGAGGAAATTGCGCCCGATAATCATCGGCTCGCTTTCCGGGTGATTGATGTTCGCGGGGATGATAGCGCGGCCGCGGGCGACTTCGTCGCGCACGAAACCAGGCGTGATCTCCCGCGGGATATTTGCACCGAAAGATTCGCCGGCGTGCTGATGGGCCAGAGAATTACGAGGTAAGAAGGAAGAATTAAGAGGTTCTGAGCCCCCGTTCTTCCCTCTTCTTTCATCCTTCATCCTTTCGTGTCCGAGATTCTCTCGGACCGAGATAAATTCCATCTCCGGCGTGATGATTCCCTGTCGAGCGTAGGCTAGTTGCGTCACGCATTCGCCGGACTTCGCGCGCAGCGGCTTTTGACCCGAGTCTTTGAACTTCTTAATTCCTAATTTTTCCTTCTTCCTTCCGTTTCGCCCATTCGCGCTCGCCGCGTGAGCCTCTGAAAGGTAACCGTTGTCTTGAGGCGAAACGGCCCGTCCTTCGATCTCTTCCACGTCACCGCGATCGCGAATCCATTTCGCGCGCAGCGGTGGTAAACCGCGCGTAACATCGCCGCGAAAATCGGGATCGCCCCATGGACCGCTCGTGTCGTAAACGCGCACTGGCTCGTTCGCTTCGATTTCGCCGCTCATTGTTTTCGTCGCAGCGAGCGAGACCTCACGAAAAGGAACCCGAATATCGCGATGTAACTTGCCCTCGACGTAAATCTTTTTCGAATTCGGTAAGCTGTAGGGGACGCTGTTAGCGTCCCGATTATTATTAGATGGGAAGCTGTCAGCTTCCCCTACAGAAGAATCGGACGACACGGAGGTCGTCCCTCCATTTGCAGAGGGGTCCACCTGTTTTTCATCCGTATTCATCCGTGTAATCCGTGGTTAACAAAAACAAAAAAACCATGCGCGGAAAATCGCATGGCCCAGCCTCGCTTCCTTCGGCGGCATTACCCGCATCAGGTTCAAGGGGTCTCCAGCATCACACCGGACTCTCAGCCATTGCGGCTCCCCCGCACTTATTTCTCGTTCAGAATAAGACTCGCAAGAAGGATGTCAAAGGTGGATCGGCGGCTCCGTCGGACAATGCTAAACGTTGCAACCTTCGGCTGCATGAATCTAACATCGAGCAAGGGACTGCTCGATCCACCTCCTGAATTTACGTCGCACAGCGACGTGGCTACAGCGGATCAATTATTGTTTCGCTGCTGCCTCCTGTTTTATGTTGGTGTGAAAGATCGGGTGCCATTCGCCATTCTTCATTTGCCAGATCGACCCGGCGTTGTAGATCCCTGAGGCGTCTTTGCCTTCCACGGTGGCTTCCACCTTCACCTGGTAGGTCACGAGTGCCGTGCTTGCATCGGTCATGACGAGATTGAAATCGCTAAGAGCGAACGATTTCATGTCCCACTTTTGCATCGAATCAATCTCTTGTTGCTTCGTCTGGATTCCGTCAGCATAGACGGCCATGAAGTCGGGCGAGAGGAGTTTGGTGAACTCGTCGGTCTTTTTGTCTTTGAAGGACTGCCAGGCGGCTTTTTCTTTCGTCATCATCGCGCCCTTGTCCGGCGCGGCGATCGAAATAGCGATCGTCGCGAAGAAGGCGAGAATTGTGTAGGTGATGTATTTTTCCATATGTGCTTGGGCTGGGTGTTGAGTCTCCAGTCTAGGGAGATCGCTAGCCGAATCAACGTGTGGATAAGACCTACCGCGCGAAATCACTTACCGCGCCATAATCTCATTTAGGGAACGATAGGCGCCGAATCGAGCGACGAGACTTTTGAAGGCGTCGACATCTGTTGCGGCGACACAAACTTAGATTCGCCAACCAGGCTGATTAAGCTTGCATCTACTTCCTTCAGATTTCCTTCCTGACTAACGGGTTCAGTTGGCTCTGGCTTGGTTTGCCGGCGATAATCCGCGACGAGCATTGGGGGCTGCTTTTTGACCGGCAACGCCTGATAGCTTTCAATTCCGACGCCGATTGCGTGGGCAAGCCTTGCGCGCCATTCTTTCGTTGCAATCAACTTGCTTTCGCCACGCTCCGTCAGAAATCCTCCTTCGATCAGCACAGCCGGCACCTTCGTCAGGCGCAGGACAGCGAAGCGTGCCCGCTTGATTCCCCGGTCGAACTCTGGGATGTGCCCGAGCAGCGAATGATAGACGCATGCCGATAGCGCCATGCTTTGCGCGTCCACCTGGCTCCCTGCCTGCATGCTTAAAGAACTGGGCGTGACCGAGTCATCGGACGTGGATGGCGCTCCGCGCGGCGTAAACGAAAAAATTTCGAAACCTGTGGCATTGGGGTCGTCATTCGTCGCATTGAAATGAATACTGACAAAAATCGAATTGCGCGCCGCGTTGGCGACCCGCGCGCGAACTTCCAGAGGGACAAAGTAATCGCCTTCGCGGGTCATGATCACCCGGAATCCTTTTGCCTGCAAAAGCGGGCGCAGCTTCCGCGCCACATCCAGAGCAAAATCTTTTTCGCAGCCATAGCGGCAAACTGCTCCCTTATCGTAGCCCCCGTGGCCCGGATCCAGAACCACGGTTTGAACCTTGCCGGCATTTATAACGCGCTGCGGACGAACCAGCGGTTCGATCGTTTTAGCCACGTCCGTGCGAGACACCAGAAATTTTCCATCCTGCTCGATGAGCGGGAAGCACAACCAACTGCGCGCGCCGTTAATGATGGCTTCGCGGCTGTCGCGGACAAACTCAAGCGGATTCTTCACCGTCTCGACCGGAACCTTTCCACCGGCAGACGCGACTTCGGCGGGCAATCCATAAAACCTCGAAACGTTATCGACGCTCAGATAGTCATGGCCGTTGATTTTAATGATCTGCCAGTCATCCGCGGCAAATGCCAGTGTTCGTGCCAGAGCGATGGCAGTCGCGAGCAACGCGACAGCGAACCAACATTTCACCGGGAGGACCATGCCTGCTATGGTATCGAAAATGGTGCCGATCTCAAATGGATGGAAATGCGCGCCGGAGGAAAAGACTCCGATGTGGAATTAATTGACTTGCCAGGTTCTTGCGCTAAAGACCGGAAATGTTTTTGTCTCTTCGAAGAAATAACAGCAGTTGGATTGCGTTTGTTCTTTTCAGTCTTGCGGTACTAATCGCAATACCGGTCCGCGCTGCGGGAGCGTTGCCGAAGTGTTGCGTCTGGCGCGTGACCAACGCAGAGGCCCCATTTTATCTGGTAGGCTCGGTCCATGCGCTTAGCCGGAAGGACTATCCGTTGCCTGTTCCGTACGAGATTGCGCTGAAAGATGCCAGGTGTCTCCTCTTCGAATTTGATCCAACCCAGCACGCCGAGTTCCAAAAGAAATTTGAGGCGGCTGCCAAGTACCCGCCGGGACAGGATATCCGCTCGAAGATTCATCCCGACCTCTTAGCCTGGCTCCGCGAAAATATTACAACCGCCAATGCCGCTCCTCATCGTGGAAAACCGCCCCGGGCGGGAAGCTTCGATAGCGGGCTCGGCTACAAACCCTGGTGGATCGCACAGCACCTGGTCGGTCCGGCGACTTACAGCAATGGTTCCGCCTCTCATGGTTTGGACGATTACTTCGTCGCCCACGCCAAAAGAGCGGGAAAAGAGATAGCGGGTCTCGAATCGGTAGACGAGCATGTGGCGGTTCTTGGTGGATTGTCAGATCGCGATGGTGAAATCATTTTGCGTAATGCCCTGGCTCCTCACAAGAATAGTGCCGCCGAATTGAAGCGGATGCTCAAGGCGTGGCGAAAAGGCGACACGTCTGCACTTTGGGCAGGAGACGCGCAGTTTCGGAAAGAGGCTTCTTGGATTGCCGCGCGTTTTGTTGATGAGCGAAACGTCAAATGGATTCCGCGGATCGAGGCGGAGCTGAAAAGCGGCAAACCGACTGCAATTGTAGCCGGTGCGCTGCACTTTTCCGGTCCGAACAGCGTTATTACACTACTCGAGAAGCGCGGGTACAAGATCGACCAGCTGTAACGGGAGGCGCGCAGGGGCAAACGTGGGTAGCGCACGCGTCGCGCGTGCTGGTTTCGGCGTCGCGCCGAAACAATCTTTCGTTGAGTCTAACTTCGCAGCGAAGATACTTGCTCACAGGGAAGTTCGCGATCGCGGGACGCGCTCGCCAGCACGCGCGACGCGTGCGCTACCCGGAATCATCCGCACGGCGTTATCGCGATGTTGCAAGCGCGCGGGTACAAGATCGAGCAGCTGTAGCGGCCGGTCTTGCGAATGCCGCGGTAAAGAAAAGGCTCCCGCTGCGGGGGCCGCTTCAACGGAACTGCGTTTAAAGGGTCTAATCCGGATTAGACGACCCGGAGCATTCGTTTTCTTCCAAAATCATGAAATCATTCGTTTTTATCCTCGTCACGCTCTTTAGCGCGTTCAGCTTGCGCGCTGAGCCGCAACCGCAGATCGAGAAGAATCCACCGCCACTCGATCCAAAAAATATGGATGCGTCCGTGAAGCCGCAGGACGATTTCTATCTGTATGCCAATGGCGGCTGGCTGAAGGGCAACCCAGTGCCACCTGAATATTCGCGCTGGGGAAGCTTCGACGAGCTGACCGAAAAGAATAACGACGCGCTGCATAAGATCGCGGATAAGGCCGCGAACACGCACGTCGACGCGAAGACAGCGCCAGAAGTCCAGAAAGTCGGTGATTACTACGCGAGCGGTATGGACGAGAAAACAATTGGCGCCGAGCGAATCAGACCGCTCGAAGAGGAGCTGAAACGCATCGATGCAATCAAAAATCGTGCCGATGTACTCAAGGCAGTCGCGCATCTGCACACAACCGGCGTCGGCGCTTTTTTTGAATTTGGCTCGGGTCAGGATGAGAAGGACAGCACGCGCGAAATTGCGCAGGCGGCGCAAGGCGGCCTCGGGCTACCAGATCGCGATTACTACACCAAGACCGACGAGGATTCGAAAAAGAAGCGCGCTGCATACGTTGAGCATGTCACTAAAATGCTCACGTTGCTCGGCGAGCCTGCAAGCAAAGCCACCGGTGACGCAAAGAAGATCATGGCTTTCGAAACGTCTCTTGCCAAGGCGTCGCGCACGCGTGTGGAGTTGCGCGATCCGCAGAAGAACTACAACAAAATGTCGCAGGCCGATCTGCAAAAGCTAACGCCGAACTGGAATTGGGCCGACTATTTCGTGGCGATCAATCTGGCGGAGCCCGGCGACATCAACGTAGGCCAGCCCGAGTTCTTCAAAGCAGCCAACGCAGCCTTTACCAGCACGTCCATTGAGGACTGGAAGACTTATCTGCGCTGGCATTTGATCAATGCCGCGGCAGAGGACCTGTCGGACGATTTTGTGAACGAAGATTTCACTTTCAAGGAAGGCGTTCTTAGAGGCACGAAACAAATCAAACCGCGCTGGAAGCGCGTGGTCGCTTCCACCGATGAAGGTTTGGGGGACGCGCTAGGCAAGCTTTATGTAGCTGATTATTTCCCGCCGGAAGCGAAAGCGCGCGCCCTGGAAATGATTAACAATCTCAAAGCCGCGTTGGCCGATCGAATTAAAACGCTCGACTGGATGGATGAGCCGACGAAGCAGGAAGCGCTCAAAAAACTCGCCGCGATGAATGTCAAGATCGGTTATCCCGATAAGTGGCGCGATTACTCGCTGCTGAAGATCGACAGAGGACCATACGTTCTCAACACCATGCGAGCCGCGAATTTCGAGGTGAATCGCGAACTCAAGAAAATCGGCAAACCGGTGGACCGCACGGAATGGGGAATGACGCCGCCGACAGTGAACGCGTATTACAACGCGAACATGAACGAAATTGTTTTTCCGGCTGGGATATTGCAGCCACCGTTCTTCGAACCGAAAGCCGATGATGCCGTAAATTATGGTGGAATGGGCGCTGTGATTGGCCACGAAATGACGCATGGCTTTGACGATGAAGGCCGGCAATTCGATGCATCTGGGAACTTACGCGATTGGTGGTCGCCAGAGTCAGCCGCGAAATTCAAAGACCGTTCCCAGGCAGTAGTGCAGCAGTACTCGGAATACGAGCCGATACCGGGCGTGCACATCAATGGCGAACTGACTCAAGGCGAAAATATCGCAGACATTGGCGGGGTGAAACTGGCTTATGCCGCGTTGCAAAAAGCGCTTGAGAAAAACCCGCAGGTACGTGAGCAAAAAATCGACGGACTCACGCCGGAGCAGCGCTTCTTCCTGGGGTGGGCCCAGGTTTGGCGTGCCAATCAGCGCGAGCAAGATTTACGGCTGCGCCTCAATACGGACCCGCATTCGCCGACCCGTTACCGGTGCAACGGTCCGATATCGAACATGTCCGAGTTCGCGAAGGCTTTTAATTTGCCGGCGAATTGTCCGATGATTCGACCGGCGGATAAGCGGGTGAATATTTGGTAAGATGGACAACGTACGATCGACAGCTCGACCGTGGTTCATCAGGGCAAAACTGCGGGGCGCAGCCGGGCTGTGATGAGGTTATCGGCACGACTGATCATCTCTTGGTTGTATTTCGCTGCCGTAATTGCGGCATGCGCTGCTGAAGAAGATAAGGAAACAGCCGACGCATTGCGTCGCGCGAGCGACGTTGTCCTCAAAGCGCGCAAAGCTTCAGATCTCGACGCGTCATTGATTGAATTACACCGCCTCGCTGCCGCTCCTGCGCGCTTCCGGTCGGGCAACCCCGAGCGAGAAAGCGCCGTGAACCGCCTGTATGACGCTGCACGTTTTCTGCGGCAATGGCAGAATTATCTCTGGGCCGTTGAAGGCGAAAAATTTGATAACGGGATCAGAATCCTGACCGATCTGGCGCAAACTGAGCAAAGTCCGCTCGATATTCCGCGCTCGGAGATTCTGCCGCGGGCGCGTTGGC
>WNGP01006439.1_pt1 | contig 10309 bp, 10 predicted proteins | sample 5407671 | NCBI WGS metagenome assembly WNGP01 (sample SAMN13153381, study PRJNA577476) | soil metagenome | isolation source: 40 cm soil or saprolite under Garry oak tree replicate 2 | place: USA:California | collected 2016-06-15
ACAGCTTCTATGCCTGGGGACCTCACGTTAGCTACGTTCCAGGCCTACCAGACTTCCAGTGGGCATTTCTACGAGGCCTCTGGGCCTGGATCATTCCGCTTTTAGCGCTACGATTGCCCCTTAAGCCGACAATGAGGTTGCGATACCGGGGGGAAAGCATCGCAAGCGAAGCGGAATAAACACAAGCGTCCCGCTCTGTTGACAGATATGACCAACCAGAAAGCGCCGATACAGGATGCGCTGTGCCTCGCTCAAGCGGGTCAGGTCATTCCCATCCACAAGGCAGTTGCCAGCGCTTGGCCTGTCCAGTGCGCCGAGAATATTCAGGAAGGTACTTTTGCCAGAGCCAGAGGCACCGACCAGCGCCATCATCTCTCCAGGCGCAACCTCCAGGTCAAGTCCCTGGAGCGCCACGACTTCGAGGTCAGCGACCTTTTTGTTTTACCCGCTGTACCCCACAACATCTGTGCCACCCTGTGCTGTGTTGTGGAAATTAAAGTACATGGGCCGTTCGGCCATGATGGTCCCGTTTACCGCCTGCACCGCTATTGATAGCGAATTACCGGCGCGGCTGGTGGCCCGAACTATCGGCGAAGCCATACTATTGATGTTAAGCGTTGCCCGTGTTTGCGGTCCCACCGTGACGACTTGCTCAGTGGTGATACTATTGCCCATGTACAATCTCACCACGACATCCTGGCTGGTCGTATTAGGGTTTTGCAAGGTGAGGTACTCTGAAAAGCCACTGCCAATATACCCTTCAGCAAAGCTATAGGAGGATTTCGCAGGTCCCGGTTGACCAATGACATCCGTCCCACCTGGGATCGTTCCGTTATAGCGGAAATATTCCTGGCGCTGGGCTACCACAGGCAGATTAGAACTGACTTCAGCTGAGACAGATGTTGTACTCTGTGCGAAGCTGGCAGATGCCCTGTTCACATCGAAAAAGTATTGAGATCGAGGCGGAACAGTGAAGGTCGTGGGATTGGTGGCACCATTGCTATATTCCAGGTTTACAGTCACATTGGCCGGATTGCTACGATCGAAGTTAGCCAGCACAAGGTACTCGTGAAAATTCGTACCGGTGAAGCCCTCGGCAAAGAGCCAGTCCTTGCCCTGCGATTGTGTGCCAACGACAGTGGCTGCACCCGTCACGGGACCGCTAATATTGGAGCGTGACGTGCTGAAATACATTGGACGCTCGACCATTACAGGCTGATCCGAGTGGACGTATACAGCGCTGGTCTGATTAACTCCCAGTGACATAGGACTTGTCGTTGCACGGTGACCAGCGGGGACAGCTACCGTTGTTGTTGCAATTTGTCTGCCAGCGGCCACATAGCTTACCGTCACATTGGCGGTTGTGCCTCCTGGTGGATTGAACATGGTGATAAAGCTGGAATAGTTGCGCTGGGCCTCGACATCGGCAAAGTAGAAATGCTGCCCTAACTTTGTCGAACCGAGAGCGTCGGTGCCGCTGTTGATACCATTGAAGGAAAAGTACATTGGCCGTTCAGCCACAATCCCCACGCCATTCAAGGAGGTGACGATCATCGATACGGCACGTCCTGGCCCCGTGGAGGGGTTGTGCAGCTCATCGTTTACACTGACGGTTGCCCGGCTCTGTGGGGGAACGGCGTGCACTATAACGGGCCCCTGACCCGTTGCAAAGAGGTACTTCACCTGCACTTGCGCCGCTTGTTTTGTGTCGGGGTTTTCCAGGGTCAGAAATTCCTGGAAATTCCCACCGATATACCCCTCGGCAAAGTACCAGGTCGTACTGGTCGCCGTCGTACGAGTTGGTCCTCCCAGGCTGAGGGTAATCAAGCTTTGCGTCAGGTTTAAGGCGTGAAATGAGCCAAGGCCCGTCGCCAGGTCATACATACTCGTGTCAGGGTATGTTCCATTGTTTCCGATGTAATCGTTGTTATTCACGCCTCCCTGGACGGGCACAATATCATGAAAGGAATTGGCATAGGAGGTACCCGCCATACCGTGACTGATCGCGTAGAGGCTTGGATTAAGAAAACCCAGATTGTATCCATGGGCCTTGCTCGCAGTTTCGTTCGCGAGCGCGACCATGGCAGCCCAGACCGGCGCAGCAGCAGAGGTGCCGCCCAGCACAATCCAACCATCTCCCCTGCACCCTCCGACGCTGCAGTAGACATCGTACCCGGTCTGCGGATCGGCGTTGATGGAGACGTCGGGAACCTCACGATAGCCTGTGGAATACGCATTGGCGACTCCGGGTCCACGCTGCCAGGACGGCTGATACCATACCTTGCTCACTCCCCCGCCGCTGGCGCCATTTTTAATAGCGCGGTCGTTCCAGACTTGCTCCGATTGATAGCTATTGTCCGCGTTGATGCGAAGGGTGGTGCCCCCTACGCCTGTCACATAAGGCTGAGAGGCGGGGTCGTCTACCGAGGGGCTGGTATTAGCGCCGGTCTGCGGGTTATAACAGCCGGTCGCACCCAGATCGCCGCTTGCCGCCAGAATGGTTTGACCCTGGGCGGCAGCAGCCTGGAAAAAGATATTCTCCTGCTGACTTTCGTTGGCTACGCCCGCGCCTTGTTCACAGAAAACCCAGCTAGTACTCACCACCGGAGTGCCGTCATTGACGATACGCGCCCACGCGTCGTTATAGGCCGCCAGGGAACTGATAGAGGCCTCATAGACCCGCAGCGTGGCGAGACGCGGCGCCAGTCCGAGCACCATTTCCATGTCGAGCTCGACCTCAGCGGCATTTGCGCCCGCGGCTCCGTTGTAGCCATCGATGGGAATGGTCTGTATCTGCGTATTCTTCCCACCAAAACATGATGCATAAAGGGCAATATCGTTGGGGGAGTAGCCATCCAGTTCAAGCAGGCCCACGGTTTGCCCTTCGCCAAGTGAGCCGCTGTCATAGATTTTGGTAAAGTCGTAGGCGGTCGCGATTTGTGAAGGTGTATAGGATGTGGGTATAGTCGCTGCACCTTGCTGGGGACAGCTTATTGCGTTGGGAGAAGCATTGGATGCAGCAAGGGCGGGGTGAGCCTTACCTTTATCGTTGGTATGGGGCTTATGGTGATACTGTAAGAGACTATCAAGGCCCGCCACGGATGCAACGAAGGGCGCTACCGAGACAGGCAGCGATGGAGAGGCGGCATTGGCAAAGAAATATTGGCCAGATTTCGCTTGATAGTTATTGATCTGTACCTGGAAGGCTTGCTCAGCCTGCGCAACGGTACCATACGCGTCAACGAGCAGGTGATCAGGATACGTTGCGGTGATGGTAAAACCCTCGGAACGGAGATAATCGATGACAGGCGCTTCACTCGAGGGAAGCGGAGCATAGAGGGCTGCAAAGGTGGCGGCGTTCAAGTAGTGATGATAGAGGGGAGATTGGGGAGTCGTGATTTGTTTAATATACGAGGCGAGATCGACCTGGTTCCGCAGGTTCAAACCTATTGCCAGTGATAGCGGTTGATTGGCAGCGGTTCGCGCTAGCATTTTGCTGTTACTGGTATACTTGCCGATGGTACTCGGTATGGGGACGCGTCCAGGGACAGGCGTAGCGTGGGTAAAGGTGGAGACAACGCTCCAGAGGACTGTGGCTATTATGACTATGCCAATGAAGGGAACCAGAATGAATGGGTAAATACTACGAAGCTTCATACAGCTGACCTTCTCACCTATCTAGTGCTATTTCAGGCACAATAATCCCACCGAAGTGCTCTCTTTTAGTCTGAACGTCATGTAGCAACTTATCGGGGGATTATTGGCGAGGAAAGAAGGTTTTTGTCTATTTGTACTACTGCTGGTTGAGAGGATACTCGCTTGCCCTTCAGGCCATTGAAGGGGTTGTCAATTGACGGACGACGTCGAGCAGCTCGCGTACATGAAATGGCTTGACGATGATACTCGATACTCCCAGCGCAGCTGCTTCGGAGGCGCTCATACCCGCGGTGATGACAACGATAGAGGGCGGTGGGTGAGCGACATGCCATTGGGCAAAGAGCTGTTCGAGGAACGCCCTGCCATCCATTCCCGGCATGGCCAGGTCCAGGAGAATGACATCTGGGAAACGCCCTTCGCGAGAAGCGTTATCGATCCATGCCAGGGCTTCATAGCCTTCGGCAGCTTCCGCCGGCTCGTACCCATCCAGCTCGAGCGCCCAGGAAACCATATCCCGAATGGCGGGGTTGTCATCCACTACCAGGATGATCGGCTGGCGACCTTCAACGTTTTTCTTCTGCTGGCTCATGTTCCACTCACCCAATTTCCCTCAGCCATAACGCTGTGCCATATAGTATTCATGGCTTTACCAGGATACAGAATATAAGAAACCACTGATCGCCTGGTGAAAAGACTCTGGCTGCTCGAGGTTCGATAGATGACCCGCCGATGGGATGACGATATACTGCGCGCCAGGTATCTTAGCGGCATAGTCCTGCGCCACAGAGGGCGGTGTCAAGACATCGTGCTCACCCACGATTACCAATGTCGGGCAATGGATGTTTGCCAGCAGGTCGGTCGAATCGGGCCGTAGGGCCATACCGCGCGAGGCAGCCGCGATACCCTGGGGGGTCGCGGCATCGATCATGCGCCGGATAAACGCCTCTACTTCAAGATGGTGACGGCGGGTCTCCTCCGTGATCAAATTTGGTATTTGAAGATCGGCAATAGCCCCTGTTCCCTCGGTTTCCGCTATGCGCGCCACCTTTTCGCGGTTTGCCTTTGCTTCATCGTTGTCCGCGCCCGGGCGAGTATCGACCAGGATCAATCCCTTCAGCCGCTGTGGATATTTGCGCAAAAAGGCAAAGGCCACGTACCCTCCCATGGAAAGCCCGCAGAGGATAGCGTCTTGCATCCCCAATTCATCCATCAGTCCCGCCACGTCGTCGGCAAATTGTTCCATGGTCGAGATGCCCGTGGTGATATCGCTCTCACCAAAACCGCGCCAGTCAAGGGCAACGAGACGAACCTGCCTTTCCTCTTGCAGAAGCGTCGTCATTTCTCCACTCCACATGCTTTTGTTGAGCGGAAAAGCATGCAGGAAAAGGAGAGGCTGCCCGATGCCATGATCATCATAGCCGATGTTGGTATCGTTGACAAATGCTCTCATTGATCTCCTGATTCGATTACCCTAAACGGCCAGAAGGCCCCGCCCTTCTAGGGCTGGGGATGAATGGCCGCTCCTTAACGCTTGACATTTATCTATAGATCTGGTACATTTGTACTAACAAGGCTCTGTAAGACCGTAAGGCCAATACCCCCAGGGCAGGAGAACCTCTCTCTTCTCTTGTTTCGTATCGTCCGGAGCTGGGCGTGGGTCCGGAAGCAAGAGTCTCAACCAACGGAAGGAGAGGCTTAGAGCGCTCTCCACGGTCATGTTCTGAACCGTTCGAGTTGGTCGGCCCGCAAGTCTGGCGGAACTCCCATAAGGCTCCATCATAGGATGGTGAGAGTGGAAGCTAACCCAGAACCCCCTGACTTCAGTCATGGGGAGGCTCAGTTACTCTGTTTGTCCAATAGCTGCGGTGGCTCCGTCAGCCTGCTCGTGGGCGTGATACGAGCTGCGCACAAAGGGACCGGACTCGACATGGCGAAAACCCATCTTCTTGCCTTCAGCCTTCAGGGCGGCAAATTCCTCGAGGGGAACATAGCGTTGAATGGGCAGGTGGTTAAAAGACGGGCGGAGATACTGCCCAATGGTCAGGATATCGACCTTGTGTTCCCGCATATCATGCATCACTTCGATAATTTCATCCCACGTCTCGCCGAGGCCCAACATGAAACCAGACTTCGTTGGGGCGGCAGGATTCATCTCCTTGGCCCACTGCAATACCTGGAGAGATCGCTGGTAAATCGCCTGGGGTCGCACGCGCTTGTAGAGCCTGGGAATTGTCTCGACATTGTGGTTGAAGACATCCGGCCTGGCATCGATGACGACCTTTAAGGCATCGTAGACGCCCTTAAAATCGGGGGTCAGCACCTCGACCTTGCAGTCGGGGTTCATGCGGCGAATCCAGCGGATCGTGGCGGCAAAGACGGCGGCGCCGCCATCCTTCAATTCGTCCCGGTTCACCGAAGTGACGACGGTGTAGCGCAGTCCCATTTTCTGCACTGCCTCGGCGACGCGTTTCGGTTCCTCCCAATCCAGGCCAATTGGACGCCCAGTTTCTACGGCGCAGAAGCCACAACTGCGCGTACAGACACGCCCGAGGATCATAAAGGTGGCGGTTTTATGACTCCAGCATTCTCCAATATTGGGGCAGCGTGCCTCCTCACATACGGTGTGCAGTTCTTTACTGCGCATCAGGTGCTTCAGATTTTCGTAGTTTTCACCTTTAGGCGGACGCACTCTGAGCCATTCTGGACGGCGCTCTGGAATGATGGTGGTCATTATGGTTTCCTTTAGTTAATAGACGTCTATTTCTCTACCATAGCTTTGCAGTTTTGTGCGAACGGCTTGCAAGAAGCCACCGGCACCTGCGCCATCCAGGATACGATGATCGAAGGAGAGACACAGGTACATCATGGAACGCACTGCAATTGCATCGTCCTCGATAACTACCGGTCGTTTGACGACAGCATCCATGCTCAAGATACCAGCATGGGGCTGGTTGATTATCGGTACTGATATTATTGTACCAAATGTACCGGGATTATTCACGACGAACGTGCTGTTCTGCATATCCTGGAGTGTAAGCTTATTGGTGCGAGCGCGCTGGGCGATGGCGCTGATCTGCTTTGCCAGGCCAGCGATGGTGTACTGGTCCGTGTCATAGAGCGTCGGCACGACCAGCCCTTCATCGGTGGCGACCGCCATACCAAGGTTGATGCGCTTCTTGATAATGATTTTGTTGTCTTCCGTCCAGCTCGAGTTGATCATGGGGAATTTGCGAATCCCCTCGCAGACGGCTTTCATCACAAACGGCACAAAGCTGATACTGTAGCCCTCACCCCGCTTGAAGTCTTCTTTGTTCTTCTCCAACCACCTGGCGATGTTGGTCATATCGACCTCTACCACCGTCGTGGCATGTGGCGCGGTACGCTTGCTGCGCACCATATGCTCGGCGATAGCCAGGCGCATGCGGCTGGGGGTGACCAGTTCTTCGTCGGCGCCTACAGTGGTTGTAGGAGCAGCGACGGGTTGAGGCGCTGGCGGGGTCGAGATGGATTGCTGCGCTGCAGCGGCCGCAGGTTGTGGGACAGCTTGTTGGGTGGCAGGCGGCGCGGTGTAAGAAGAGGCAGCGGAAACGGCGGCAGGGGCGGCACGCCTCTGTTCGACGTAGGCCAGGATGTCTTCTTTGCGCACACGGCCACCCGCACCGGTGCCGGCGATCTGGTTCAGGTCGATGTCGTGCTCGCGAGCCAGGCGCCTGGCCAGAGGGGAGATGCGCTGTCGTTCTTCCTCGTCCCGGCGTTGTGAAGCGGTTGTAGCTTGTGCTTCTCCTGCTCCATCGCTCGCGCTTGTATCACTTTGTTCGATGACCGGTGTAGCGGCCTGCTCAGGGTTTTTTACGGGGGCGGCATCGGGTCCCGGCGCGGCCTGGGCCGGTGGTGATGCCGAGACATCGGCATTCTCTTCTATCACTGCGATGTCTGCACCAACGGGGACGGTCTCGTCGACCTTGACGAGTATTTTCGTGAGGCGACCAGCGATGGGTGATGGCAGTTCGGCGTTGATTTTATCGGTGATGATTTCGGCCAGGGATTCGTCTTTTTCGACCCAGTCGCCTTCGTTTTTGAGCCAGGATCCGATGGTTCCTTCTGCCACCGATTCCCCTAATCGAGGCATCTTTACTGGCGTTGGCATGTGTAACTCCTTTGTATTACATGTTTAGTCTCAGTCTCACCTGAACCCTCAATTTAATATGCGGCAAGTTTACGGGCCGCGTCGAGTATTTTATCGGCATTGGGCAGGAAGGCCTCCTCCAGGGGCGGCGCGTATGGAAAGGCGACGTCGGGGGCCGCGACCCGGGTGATCGGGCCATCGAGGTATTCGAAGAGGTCTTCGGCCAGGATGGCGGCTAGTTCGGCTCCAATGCCTCCGGTTAAGGTGTCTTCATGCACTATCAGGACTTTATTGGTGCGCTTGACCGATTCCAGGATGGCTTCGCGGTCGAGGGGTGTGAGGCTGCGAAGGTCGATGACCTCAACCTCCAGGTCGTTTTCTTCCTCGAGCACGCGGGCCGCTTTCAAACTCTGATGTACCATGGCTCCGTAGGTGAGGATGGTCATGTCTTCACCTTCGCGACGCGTGATAGCTTTGCCAAGAGGGACGACGTAGTCTTCCTCAGGTAGTTCTTCGCGCAACTCCGGCAAGCGGTAAAGCAGCTTGTGTTCCAGGTAGAGCACAGGATTGTTGTCGCGCACGGCGGCTTTCAACAGGCCCTTGGCATCGTAGGTTGTCGAGGGAACGACGACTTTGATGCCTGGCGCATGAAAGAACCACGCCTCGGGGCTCGAAGAATGAAATGGCCCACCCCTGGTGCCTCCACCGGAGGGACCACGGATCACTATTGGCACAGGCATTCCCACGCGCCAGTACATCTTGTTGGCCATGTTGATGATCTGGTCAAAGCCACAGGTGATGAAGTCGATGAACTGCATCTCCGCAATAGGGCGCATGCCCATCAAGGCTGCCCCGACAGCGGAACCGATGATGGCGGCCTCGGCCATGGGTGTATCGATGACGCGATCAGGTCCGAACTCTTCCAGGAAGCCCGCGCTGACTTTGAATGCCCCCCCGTAGGTTCCCACGTCTTCACCGAGCAGGAAGACGGCCTCGTCGCGGCGCATCTCCTCACGTATGGCCTGGCTAATCGCCTCTAAATAGGTTACAGCGCTCATCGTCTTCCAACCTCCTCTGGCAATTTGATTGTGGTCGCGGCCATGGTGGTGAATGGCTTCCCTGTACGGGTGTCCAACGCATTGACGTAGCGCGGGTCTTCAGCGCCAGGCTCACCGACAATGGCGATGGGGCCATCGGGTGCGAACGCGTAGTCGGCTACGGTCGCGGGATCGGGCGCGGGGCTCTGTTCGGCGAAGGTCACGGCATCGTTGACAACGTCCTTGACCCTGGCTTCTATATTGGCCCTATCGGCTTCCGACAGGATGTTCTCGGTGGTTAAATACGCTTCAAAGCGCTTGATGGGATCTTTGGCCAGCCACTCTTCGCGCAGCTCCCTGGGCACATAGTTGGCTTTATCGGCCTCCGAGTGCCCGCGCACGCGGAAGGTTTTACACTCGACAACGGCGGGACCCTTGCCGCCGCGTACATGCTCGACAGCGCGCCCAACGGCTTCAATGACTGCCAGCACGTCGTTGCCATCGACGGTCTCTCCCGGTATGCCATAGGCCAGGGCGCGGTCGGAGAGATTTTGTATGGCAAACTGTTTGGAGTTCGGGGTTGAATAGGCGTAGCCGTTATTCTCGATGATGAAAACGATCGGTAGTTTCTGTACCGAGGCGAAGTTGAGGGCCTCGTGGAATGACCCGGTATTGGTTGCGCCATCGCCACAGGAGGCCATTACAATGGTTGAACGCTTCCGCATTTTCATGGTCAGTGCGACGCCACAGGCCACGGGAAGCGATTCGCCTAACATACTGATCATCGGCACGATGCCATGATGCATATCGCCGATGTGCATCTGTCCGTCACGCCCAAGCGTGGGGGAGTTGCCGCGAGCGAGCCATTGACACATCACAGCGCGGGGCGAGCTGCCTCGTACAAGATGCATCCCCAGATCACGATGCTGCGGTACGATGCAGTCACCATCGCTGTCCCTGCGCCGTGTAGACACCACCGACGACACGTCCCTGTAAAAAGAGGGTGCGGGTGCGGTCTTCCATAGCTCGGGTGAGGCGCATAAAGTAGTAGATCTCAAGTAAAGTTTTTGGGCTCATTCTCACTCCTGTGTGACTTGAACTGCTTAAAACATCATATCACATCGTGAAAAGAGGGGGATTTATGGATGTGCCAGAGGCACTTGTTGATTATTTAGCGTCCATAAGGCACTTAGCAAAGAAGACGCAAGTCGTGTACCAGCAAAATTAACGGTATTTGCCGAATGGTGTGCCTTGCAAAGGGTCCAGCTCCAGCAGGTCAACCATCGCAAAGTGCAAGAGTTTCTGGACTGGCTGAAAGCTAACCATACATCGCACAAAACAGGAGTGAATGAGATCAGTTCGCGAACGGCTAATAACTACGTGACAAACATCAGAACGCTTTTGCATTGGTGTTTGGACGATGAAGAATATAGCCAGTATGTGAAGCTTCAGGTAGTACGCGGCATCAAAATGCCACGGACAGAACAGA
>WNGP01017120.1_pt1 | contig 10309 bp, 6 predicted proteins | sample 5407671 | NCBI WGS metagenome assembly WNGP01 (sample SAMN13153381, study PRJNA577476) | soil metagenome | isolation source: 40 cm soil or saprolite under Garry oak tree replicate 2 | place: USA:California | collected 2016-06-15
CGTAGGGAGGTGTGCGTGACGTAATAGATGAGCGGGTAGAGCAAAGGGAATACCGCCATTGGAAATGCAAAAGGACTTTTCGAGCGGGCGAGCAGCACGATCCCTAGAAACATGCCGAGGGACAGAACTAAATTGCAGACAATGATGATGCGAACGAGGAGGGAATCCGCGTGGAGGAAGCCGACGAAGGGATGTTCGGTGCCTGTCCAGGTGGCGACGATTCTTCTCGCGGTGAGACGGAGAAAAAGCGACGGCTTCTGTTGAATGAAAGAATTCGCGAGACGGGACTTTTCGGCGAGGTAGGCGTTTTCGCCGACTTGCGAATAGTGGCGCGTCTCCTCGAAGCGGGTGATGCGTCGGACGCCGCCGATGGCGTGTTCGTCAAAAATGTCGTTGTTGCCGATCCAGAGTTCAAACGGAAGACTTGAACGGATTGGAATTACGCGATGGAACGTCGCGTAGTTGCGCACGGTCCATGGCAAGCAGGAAAAAATAATCAACGCACACGCGAAGGCTGGAGCGCGCCAGGAGACTGTCACTTGAGTTCGTGCACGACGCACAGCCCAGAACAACAGAAAGGGAAGAACAATTCCAAGAGAAGGATTGGTGAGAACAGTGACGCCCCAGAGCGCGCCATACGTTAGCCAGAGCCACAGCTTTGGAGATTGGGCGACGCGGAGAGTCAACCAAAGAAGCGTTGTGGCAAGAAGCACGGAGAGCGACGTATCCCAGATCCATTCGAACGGCATGATCATGCCGGCGGGGAGAAAGACCCAAAGCCATGCGGAGGCGACTGCGACATGGCGCCCGGCAATTCGTTGCGCGAACGAAAAGAGTGGGAACGTGACTGCCGCTGAGAAGAGAGCGTTCACCAAAACGGCGGCGAGAAAACTGTGAAAGGTAAAGGCGCCGAAAATGCGGAAGATGATTGACAGCAGGGAAGGATACAGTGGCGGGAGCCAGGCGGTGGGGCCGGTGTTCTGGCGAAAAAGATTGCTGAAGCCTTTACCTTGCGAGAGCGCGAAGGCGGTGTTGCCTGCCTCCTGGTCGAATGGAACAGTTGCAAGAACTTGATGAGGAATTTTTCGCTGCTGATCCCACGCGAAGGCAAGCCGCGCGCCGAGTGCGGCCGCGGCGATGAACCAGACACTTGTGAGGAGTATGACGATGCGAGATGGGCGGGTCATGATTGAATGAAGCGCTTTTAGATTTTGCCGCAAGTCGGCCTGAGATGGAAACCCTCGAACGACTCCTTGGAGGAATCTGTTGGTTGTGGAATGTTGCGGAGGATAGAATGCGACACGCGGTTTGACGACGACTGGGATAGATTGGCGCGGCCGGCGGAGCAGCTCGACGGACTTGTCTTCCACTACATCCATCATGAGCAAGGCTGTGCCGCGGCGGCGGTGGGGCATTGCCATCCTGTTGGGCTTCGGAGTACTGGTCAATTATTTTGACCGCGTGAATCTTTCCGTTTCGCGCGATGCGCTGCACGACGCGTTTGGAATGTCCACGGTCGCATTTGGATTCTTGTTAAGCGCGTACAACTGGACGTACGCGGCGCTTCAGCTACCCTCAGGACTATTGTTGGACCGCTTTGGCGTGCGGCGTGTGGGAATTCTCAGCACCATCATCTGGAGCGTCGCTTCGTTTGGCGCGGCAATTTCCACGGGAATCGGCAGTCTGTTTGGTGCACGGTTTTTATTGGGAATTGGAGAAGCGCCGACGTTTCCTGGAAATGCGAAGGCTGTCGGGTACTGGTTCCCGAAGCAGGAACGAAGCCTGGCGACCGCGATCTTCGATTCCATGGCGAAATTTTCTTCGGCGATTGGCGTGCCAATTCTGGGAATGCTGCTCTTACATTTTGGCTGGCGATGGAATTTTGCCGCGACCGGAATTATCAGTCTCGTTTATTTTGCGTTGTTTTATGCATACTACAAAAATCCCAGCCAAGACCGGAGGCTTTCGGAGACTGAGCGCGAATACATTCGCCTGGGTGGCGCGCAACCGGAGGATCAAGCGCGAGCCGCGGCGGGTGCGCCCCTGGGATATTTGCTGGTGCAGCCGAAAGTGTTGGGCCTGGCGATGGGATTCGGTTCTTACAATTACAGCTTCTATTTGTTGCTGACGTGGCTGCCTGCGTATCTTTCTTCTGAGTTGCATGTCGATCTGATGCATTCAGTTTTATATACGAGCGTGCCCTGGCTGATTGCGACCGCGACTGATTTAATTGTTGGCGGATGGCTTGTGGATACGCTGATCCAACGCGGATGGAACGCAGTGCGGGTGCGGCAGACTGTATTGATCGGAGGAACGGCGTTGGGGTTAGGAATTCTGGGAGCAGCATACGCTCGGACTCCATTGCAAGCGGTCTTCTGGATCAGTGTTTCGCTGGGAGGACTCTCGGCTGCGTCGCCGGTAGGATGGTCGATTCCGTCGTTGATTGCGCCGAGAGAGAGCGTGGGGACTGTTGGCGGGATTCTGAATCTTTGCAACCAACTCGCGGGGATTGCCGCGCCAATTGCGACCGGATTTATCGTTGCGGGAACGAAAAGCTTTTCATGGGCGTTTATTGCGGCGGCGGTTTTTTTGGCGCTCGGAATCGCGGGATATATTTTTCTGTTGGGGAATATGGAGCCGATTGCGGAGCCGGGCGAAGCGCGTGGTTAGTGAACGGCTCAATATTTTTGTGACTGTTTGGTGCGCGAGTTGAAGACGGAAAAGCTGCCGTCGGAGTTTGCAGTGAGTTTCAGGTAATTCGCAGCGTCAGGCCCGGAGGGATTGGCGATCAATTCAGGTGCGGTGTTGTGAGCCGGTCCAGCTTCTTCAGAAAAATGCAATTGCCAAAGAGCGGCGAGATTTGGCGAAGACTTGATGATGTCCAGCGCCGACGGGCTGCCGCCTTTGGTCGCTCCGTTATCGACGATGGCAATGCGAGGCGCGATTGGGTGTACGAGAGCGGCGCTGCCGCTTTGGTTGAAGCCATGGTGGGATGCGATGTAGATGTCCACGTGCCCGATTTTGTTGACCGGGCACATCAGTTCACGTTCCTTGTCGGCAGTGAGATCACCGAGATCGAGAATCTTGAGCTTGCCGAAGGTGATGAGCGTGCCGAGAGAACGTGGATTTTCGGTTTTATCGGCTGGAGGTTGCGGCGAACTCGCGCACGCGGGATTGGGTTGACCAGCGCCGGGAAGGGACTTCTCGAGAACGGCGCCATCGGAGGAGATTACTTCGGCGGAAATTCCCTTTACGGGGAGAATGTCCCCGGGCTTTGCGATGATGCGTTTATATTTTCCGGAGGACAGGAGTTGCTGATAGGCGAGCCAGCGCTTTTGTGTTACCTCGTCCGTGGTTTCACGATTCTCTCCGTGATCGATGAAGGCGCCGATTGGAATCCGCTCGGCGAGTTGCGGAGCGCCGCCAACGTGGTCGTCATGGTAATGGGTGATGAGGACGAAGTCGATTTTGTTAATGCCGGCATCATGCGCAGCAGCGACGATGCGGTCGGCGTCACGACCGTTATTGCCAGGCCAACCGGTATCGATGAGGAGCGACTGGCCCGCGGGAGTGATGAAGAGTGTGGCTTGACCGCCTTCGACGTCCACAAAATATATTTGTAACGATTGCGCAGGAGTCGGGCCAGGCCGCGCAAACGCTTCGGTTTCGAACGCCAGAAGTCCGAACAGCACATAGAGCACGGCAAGCGCGAACGTTCGCGCGGCAAAAAAGCCGAGCCTGGATTGCGGGTTCATGGTCATCGATGCAGTCATGCGGTTTTCTCCGTAGCAGGCCTTATCACACTTCGGCGGGCGACGAACGCGGTTTGCTGATCGCCCGCACAGCGCCAGTTGAAATGCCGCCATCGACGAGAATCGTTTGGCCGGTCATGTAGCGGCTGGATTCCGAGGCGAGGAAAACAATGGCGCCGTCAAGATCGTTCAGCTCGCCGGCGCGTTTGAGGGGAATGCGCTCGCGAAGGTAGTCGACCCATTCCCGGTCCTCGTAGAGAACTTTGTTCTGCTCGGTGCGGAACCAGCCGGGCGCGAGGCAATTGACGGTGACGCCGTGTCTGCCCCAGTCGTCGGCGAGGCTCATGGTGAGCTGGCGAATTCCGCCGCGGCTTGCGCCATAGGGACCGAGGCCCGCGTAGCCCGCAACGCTTGTGACGGAGCCAATGTTAATGATGCGGCCGTAGCCGGCCGGAATCATGCGGCGCGCGACGGCCTGCGCGACAAAAAAACTTCCGCGCAAATTTGTATCCAGAATCGTATTCCAATCTTCCCAAGTCACCTCGAGTGCGGGTTTGCGGATATTGCAGCCCGCATTGTTGACGAGAATGTCGAGATGGCCGAAAGCGGATTCGGCGTCGGCGACCATTTTGTCGATGCTGTGCTGGTAGCGCACATCGAGTTCGAGAGAAAGGGCGCGGCGGCCGAGTGCCTGGATTTCGAGTTCGCATGCGGCGAGACTTGCGCGTGTGCGACTGGTGAGGACAAGATCGGCTCCGGCTTTAGCAAGTGCGCGAGCGAAGCCTTGGCCGAGACCGCGGCTGGTTCCGGTAACAATTGCGGTTTTGCCCGTCAAGTCGAATAGCGCTGGAGTGAGTACGACTTTCAATAGATTTGGTTCGCGAGCGTAAAGCCGCTCAAACCAGTGAGGACCTTCCTCAAGAGGAGCGATGGCGGTGATCAGGGGCTTCACGTTGATTGCTCCGGAGGCCAGGAGTTCAATCGCGCGCGGATATTCACCGGCGGATGCACAAGAACCCTGCAGGCGAATTTGCCGCGTAACTACTTTTTGGAGAGGCAGAGTCACCTGTGGCGCGATGTTGCCGACCAGGACGACGGTACCTCCTTTTCGGACGGAGTCAATCGCAGCGGCGACGGTCTCATTTCTACCCACGGCTTCGAGTGCGACGTCTACACCCTCACCGTTCGTTAGTTCAAGAAGTTGCGCGTTGAGTTTGTCATCGGATAGCAGAACGGCAGTCGCGCCGACCTGGCGTGCGAGATCGAGGCGCGCGGAATCAACGTCAGTCACGAAGACACGAGAGCAGCCGGAGGCACGGAGCGCTTGAAGAATGAGAATGCCGATGGTGCCTGCACCAATGACGAGAGCGGTAGCGTTGCCAGAAATTTGCGCCAGGGAAACGGCGTGGAGAGCCACGGCGATCGCTTCGAGCATGGCAGCTTCGGCATACGGGAGACTGTCGGGTAACCTATGAACAACGCGTGCGGGGACGGCGACGAATTCCGCGAAGGCACCTGCGCGACGGTAATCGCCGCAGGAAACGCCGAGCACCTGGCGATTATCGCAGAGGTTCACATTTCCGCGAGAGCAGTTGAAGCATGCACCGCAATAAATTGTGGAGTCGAAAGTGACACGATCGCCTTCGGCAAAATTCTTCACCGATGATCCGACAGCCGCGATGACTCCCGAGGCTTCGTGACCCATGACGAGAGGAGGAATGCGGCGGCCAGAAGAGCCATCGTAGCCGTGAACGTCGCTGCCGCAGATGCCGCAGGCAGCTACGCGAACAAGAACCTCGTCGATGGCCGGAGTGGGAACCGGTACATCGGCGATTTCCAGATTTCGATAGCTAGAGAGGAGAAGTGCTTTCATGGCATCAAGGGTGCGAGCGCGCAAGGAAACTTTATCACTAAAGGTTAGTCGTGAGGGATTAGAGAGAGTGCCCGGGACTGCCTACTCGGCTGCGCATTAGCCAAAGTCACGGAGGTGAAGTTCCAAGAAAAGCGCAGAGACGACTATTTCCGATTGGGTTTTGCGCGAACACTTCGTTCGAGATAATCGTTGAGATGTTGACGGGCATCGTGAAGAGGTCGGCGATCTTTTTGAAGGCGGCTGATCAGGAGTGCGCCTTCAAGGGTACCGATAATAAGTTGGGATAGTTTTTGTGGGTCCACGCCGCGATCGATCTGGTTTTCCCTTATACCGTCTGCGGTAATTTTGGAGAGATGGTCCGTCCAGCTTTGCAAAGCCTTTTTGGCACGCGCACGCAGAGCCGCATTGCCATCGTCGGCCTCGACAGCGGTGTTCATTAATGGACAGCCACCGGGCACGAGTTCGGAGCGAAGTTCTACGAAGTTGCTGACCATTTGTTTCAGGCGGTCGATGGAATCGGCGGAAGATTCGATACCGTCGAGGCTTCTGCTAACAGCTTTTTGCCAAGCGTAGTCAAAGGCCTCGGTGGCCAATTCTTCCTTGCTCGAAAAGTGACGGTAGATGCCGCCCTTTTGAAGGCCGGTGACGTTCATAAGGTCCGAGAGGGAAGTGCCTTCGTAACCTTTCCGATTAAATAGTGGAGCTGCTTTTTCAACGATTTGCCGTCTAGTCTGTTCTCCCTTGGTCATTGCATCTCCCCATTTCGTGGGCCGGTAATGGAACCGATTGGTCTCTTTCCATAATTTTAGCATAGAAGAAATGAGACCGTACGGTCTCTCCTGCATCCAATTACTGAGCATAGCCATGAGCGAGACGTTAACGCCAGCCACTGCCCTGAGTCTTCCCGCCCCCAGAACGGACATCAATCCGTGGTTCATTGCGATCACTGTGACGCTGGCTACGTTCATGGAGTTGCTGGACACCGCGATTGCAAACGTCGCCCTGCCGCACATTGCCGGCGGACTTGCCGTCGGCGCGGATGAAAGTACCTGGGTACTGACGAGCTACCTGGTTTCGAATGCGGTGGTGCTGCCGCTTTCGGCATGGTTGAGCCGACTCTTCGGACGAAAGCGTTACTACATGATTTGCGTGGCGTTGTTTACGGTGAGTTCGCTGCTATGCGGATTCGCCCCAAGCCTGGGGTTGTTGATCCTTTTTCGTGTGCTGCAGGGAGTAGGCGGAGGCGGACTGGCTCCGGTGGAGCAGGCGATCCTGGTCGATACGTTTCCGGCCAGCAAAAGAGCAGCGGCCTTTGCGCTGTACAGCATGGCCATTGTAACGGCTCCGGCGATTGGGCCGCCATTGGGCGGATGGATTACGGATCACTGGAGCTGGCGGTGGGTATTCTTCATCAACATCCCAATCGGAATTGTGTCGTTGATCTTGACCAGCAGGCTGTTGTCCGACCCGCCGGAATTTACGCGGGAAGTGGAAGCGGCTCGCAAAGGCGGAAAACTGAAGATCGACGGATGGGGAATCTTTTCCGTAGCGATGGCATTTGCGTGTCTGGAAGTAGTTTTGGATCGGGGGCAGACAGAAGACTGGTTCGAGAGCAATTTCATCGTGTTCTTTTTTGTGGTGGCCATGGCGGCGCTGGTGTTCGCAATCTTCTGGGAATGGCGCCATCCTGATCCTGTGGTCGAAATCAGGCTGCTTGGCGACCGCAATTTCGCATTGGCGAATATTTTCTACTTTATTTTTGGATTTACGCTTTACGGGTCGACGGTGCTGATTCCGCAGATGCTGCAGCGACTTTATGGCTATACAGCGACGGATGCGGGATTAGTTCTGGGGCCGGGAGCGTTCGTGATTGTGATGCTGGCGCCGTTGGTGGTTAGGATTCTTCCGAAGGTCGGTGTGAAACGTCTGGTTGGTTTCGGCTTTTTCGTTTTTGGGCTGGCGATGTGGTATTACGCAAGCTTTACATTCAGCGCGGATTATCGACATGAAGCGTTGGCGCGAGCGCTGCAAGGTCTTGGAATTGCGACGCTGTTTGTGCCAGTGAGCCAGCTCGCGTATTCCAATTTACCGAAACACAAGAACAACAAAGCTTCGAGCCTGACGAATTTATTTCGCAACCAGGGAGGAAGCTTTGGAATCGCGTTTGTGACGACGCTGCTAGCGCGGCGGACGCAATACCATCAGAGCGTCTTGGTGGCGCATTCGACTCCCCTTGATGACCGGTACCGGCAGCTGCTCGCCAACTTGACGAACTATTTCGGTACGCATGGGTTTTCACATGCGGATGCAGTGGTGCACGCGCAGGCGCAGGCGTTCAATTTGTTGGAGCGGCAGGCGACGTTTTTGGGATTTCTGGATTGTTTTACGGCCCTCGGATGGTTCGTGCTGATGGGTGTGCCGCTGGTGTTTCTGATCGTGAAGTTCAGAGGGACTGGGGCGTCCGAAAATCATTGAGGAGAACGGCAACACAGGCGGCAAGTTTCATTGAGTACATCGAGACTTCCAGTGATTCATACAAGGTCTGCGGTATTGCTGGATAACGGTCGACCTCCTAGAAAAAGACCCGGGAGTAAAGAAGAAGCGCTGACATACAAAAAAAGAATGAGGCACCATGTCAAGTCAATCCGCGGCAACACCTTCTAGGGGTTCCTCCTCCACAATTCCGGTGAATTCCGCAATACGCCAAGTTTATGAGCGCGTCAGGGAACGCATTTCGCGTAGAGCGTACGACCTGTACCAGCAAGGCGGGAACCAGCCTGGTCAGGACATGCGTCATTGGCTGCAGGCTGAATCTGAGATATTGACGGACGTTCCGGAGATTCGCGAGTCGGGTGCCTGGTACACGATCAACGTTCCGCTAAGAGGCTTCGCAGCGAGCGAGGTACGGGTGAGCGTAGAGTCACATCGCGCAATTGTGGCGGCCGAGAAACAGGAAGTGACGGCCAGCGAACCCGGGCGCGCGTCCAATGTCTTGGAACAGGCGGTTTTTGCGAGAGCGAAATGGCCGATCGGCGTTGATCCCACCACTGCGAGCGCCTATTTGATGGACGGCGTTCTAACGCTGACGGTGAAGCGCGCCTGACACGGAAACCCCTCGATTTTTCTGAGAAGACCAAACCTGAGAAGAGACGGTAGGATCGTCTAGCGGCATTGTCGATGACGAAACGCGGTATTCACGCCGACACGGTGTCTCGCAGAAGTGACGCGCAGCCGCCTGCGACGATTAGTCGTATAAAATAAGCTGGATAAGAAAGGGAAGCGCTTAAGGCTCATAGCAATTCTTTCTATTGAATGAAAATCGCCCGGTCCAGTGGAATCCTGCTACACCCAACCTCTTTGCCGGGGCGTTTTGGAATTGGCGATTTGGGTCCCGAATGTTTTCGCTTTCTGGACTTTCTTAGCGAAGCCAAGCAGAAGTTGTGGCATATCCTGCCGCTCGGCCCAACCGGACCGGACAATTCTCCGTATCAGAGCCGTTCTTCAGTTGCGGGGAATCCCCTGCTGATCAGTCCGGACAAATTGCTGGATGAAGGCTATTTGGATAAACGCGATCTGCGTAACATTCCGCGGTTTTCTGCAACCCGCGTTAATTTTTCCGGGGTGCGTTCCTACAAGTGGCGACTGTTTCGACGCGCCTTCGAAAGTTTTTCCGAAAAATTGCAGTATCGCGAGTTTGAAAGGACTAATGGTTGGTGGCTAAGGCCATACGCGGAGTTTATGGGTCTTTGCGAAGTCAATCGGGGCTCCGCCTGGACAAAATTCGATCCCAGGCTGAAGCCCAGGGAAGAGACCATTCGCTTCCACAAGTTTTTGCAGTTTGAGTTTTTCCGCCAGTGGGCGGCCGTAAAGGCTCACTGCGCTCGACGACAAATCTTAATCATGGGCGATATGCCGTTTTATGTTGAGCACGACAGTGCGGACGTCTGGCACTCGCCACAATTGTTTGATCTCGGAAGGGACGGAGAATCGCGGACCGTTGGGGGCGTTCCGCCGGATTATTTCAGCAACGACGGACAATTGTGGGGCAACCCAACGTATCGCTGGGCGCGCCTCAAAAAGACGAAATATGAATGGTGGGTAGATCGGTTTCGCGCGGCTTTTCAGTTGGTTGACATTCTTCGGGTCGATCATTTTAGGGGATTCGTTAAATTTTGGAGTGTTCCGGCTTCTCACTCCACCGCCAGAAAGGGACGATGGGTGAACGGTCCCGGCCTGGACCTTTTCAGGATTGTGCGAAAGAAATTGGGATCACTGCCTCTCGTGGCTGAGAATCTTGGATACATCACTGCAGAAGTGGAAGAGCTGAGACGCACGCTCTCGCTGCCGGGGATGGTGGTGTTGCAATTTGCTTTTGGGGAAGACGGCACCCACCGGCCGAATAATTATGTGCACGAGCTTGTCAGCTTCACAGGTACGCACGACAACAACACGACCCGCGGCTGGTGGGACGAACTGAAACAGATTACCCGTGAGCACCCGCGCGCCGCGGCCCGCGCAGAGCTGGACCGCGCGAAGTCATTTCTGCAAACAGATGGGCGAGATATTTCCTGGTCTTTTATTCAGGCGGCTATGACGTCGGTCGCGGACGTTGCGTTGATTCCGATGCAAGATATTCTCGATCTGGGAAGCAGTGCAAGAATGAACGTTCCCGGACGCGCGAAAG
>WNGP01005790.1_pt1 | contig 10304 bp, 11 predicted proteins | sample 5407671 | NCBI WGS metagenome assembly WNGP01 (sample SAMN13153381, study PRJNA577476) | soil metagenome | isolation source: 40 cm soil or saprolite under Garry oak tree replicate 2 | place: USA:California | collected 2016-06-15
GAGTTGGGCGCTATATCGCGTCCGACTTCGGTGGGAGTGTCAAGTAGAAAGGCGGCGAAGTTATTGGCGATGCTCGTCTTGGCGCCGGAGATGGAGGTCGTGCCGCTGCCGAATCGGAAGAGTCCCCGCGGACTGAAGGTCTGGCCTTGTACGAGGTCATCGCGCAGTCGCCGGATGTCGGCGCCCCACTTGAAAGCGTGATTATTGTGGATCTTGGTCCAAATGTTCACCAAGTTGATGTTGGTCTCGCCGCGGTCCCACGGCTGCGAGGCGGAGTACCCCACCATCAGGCTGGAGCCGTTGGCTCCGAAGCCTCCCTGCACGTCAATGGAGACCATGCCGCTCGTGAATGCGTTATCCAGGTTGGCGCCTTGGATGCCCAACTGAGCAGCCGCATTCGTGCCGTAGTCGGTCTGGTGTGCCACGTTGCGGTAATGGCTGATCCCGCCGCGCACCTCTGTGATAAAGGTGGGCGAAAAGGTATGCGTTTCGTTGATCGCCCCACTCTGCACATGTTGCACTCCAGTACCCATAAAAGCGCCTCCGGGGCCAGGGCCGCCGGAGTTGCTGAAGGCGCTGCCGTAGAGCGGTGATTGAAAAACGTTCTGCACGGAACGGCTGAAGCGGAAGTCAAGCCGATCGTTGTTCGTCCAGTTGTGGTCGATCTTAACGTCGAAAGAAGTCGGGTTCTTCCTGAGCTGTGTGTTCCGCGAGAGGTTATTAGAGAGCGCCGTGGACTGTGCGTGCGGCACTAGGTTCAGGATTTTGAGCGCGATCGGGCTGATGAGTGCTACAGGGATGATGTTCGGGCAGCCGGCGGGGTTGGCGCAAGCAGGATTGAATGCATCCACCATCGTGTTATTAGGACCCGGCACGGTCGCCACACCCGCAGCGGACGTGGCAACGAATTGCGACCGGTTCGTACCGTCGGGATTGCCAGTGAACGGGTTGTATATCGGGCTCCCGCCGGCAGACACATCGCCGCTACGGAACGCATCGGTAGGTACGGTAACCAGATTGAACTGCCCGCGGACGTCGCTAATGTGAAGAATGTCGCCGAAGAAAAACGTCTTGTTCTTAATAATTGGCCCGCCCACACTCCCGCCATAGTAGTTGTAGGTGCTACGTGCCACCGGGTTGGGGGATCCATTCGCGTTGAAGGGACGGTTGAAAAAGCTTCGCGCAGCCAGCGCGCTCACACGGTTGTACTCGTAAGCCGAGCCGTGGAAGCGGTTCGTACCGGACTTCAATATCACATTCGTCACCGCCCCGGCGGCGCGTCCAAACTCAGCCGTGTAGTTGCTGGTACTCACGTCCACGGTCTGGATGGCTTCCGCCGGCGGGATGTAGATTTGCAACAGGCCGGTGCGCTCGTCATCACTCACGCCCTCGATCATCAACTGGTTGAACTCGCGCGACTGGCCGTTCACTTCTGTGGAGAGGCTGTCCTGGGCGTTGAAGAATTCGGAGTGGTCGCGGTGGGGCCGCACGGTTCCTGGAGCTAGGCCGATCAAGCCCTGGAAGTTGCGAACGGGTCCGCCAATGGGCAGTTCTTCTAGTTGCGTGAGTTCTATTTTTTCCCCAACATCAGCCCGATCGGTTTGAAGTGTTGGAATTTCCGCAGTGACCACCACTGTCTCGTTAGTCGCGCCGGGGTCTAGCCGGAGATCCACGCGAACGGTGCTGTTCACGGTTACCTCCACGTCAGGACGCGTCTCTTTCTTGAACCCGGGCTGTTCGACAACCACCTGATACACTCCCGGTGGAATGTCGGGAAACTCATAATTGCCGCTGTCATTCGTGACGGACATCCGGCTTACGCCGGTCTTGATTTCCTTTATGGTAATTTTAGCCCCGGCCACGACAGCTCGACTTTGGTCAGTTATCGTGCCCACCAGAGTTGCGTTGACCGCCTGACCCCTGACTAGTGGAGAATACCCCAGGAGCATCGTCCCAAGCAGCACGGCTATGCCGAAGTGCCACAGTTTGAGCGGACTGGCTGCGGCAGGGGCTGCAAATTCTCCGCCATTCATTGCATGAAAATTATTCATGCTGCGCATCCATAAGAAAGACGAACCAAACAGTTTTTTCATGACATCACACCCCACTCGATTCGAAAAGACACCAGCCCCGGTACAAACAAAACCACCTAAACCACTGGAACTAGTTCCACACCCTATCTGAGCGAGAACTCCCTGTCAAGTCAGAATCTCATAGAGCCAATAGATCGCATCAGTTTTCCAGCTTCTTGCCACAGGGCGGAACCCGCGAGCCTGTTGACTGTTGACAATGCCATCGTCGTTTGGGTGTGTTAGACTTGCCCAGGAGTGAGGGTCGACGGTTCCCTCACCGTACCGAGCCAGACGCCAAAGCGGCAAAGGGCGCATTGCTATGGAAGCAGTTCCAAGGAAAACGACGATTCGCGAAGTTGCCCACGCCGCTTCCGTTGGCATAGGAACGATTTCCCGCGTGCTCAATTCCAGCTCTCAGGTGAGCCGGGAAACACGTGCGCGCGTACTTGAAGCCATCCGGCGGCTGGGATTCCGCCCCAATGCGCAGGCCCGCCGGATCCTCAAGCGCCGCACAGAGATGGTCTGCTTTCTTCTGAGCAACCGGGATTTTCTCCATCCCTTTCATGCGCGCATCCTGCAAGGCGTCGAATCCTATGCCACTAGCTTGAAACAGCACGTGCTGTTTGCCGCGCTGCATTATTCCCCGAGAACGCCTCCGGACAGGATCGACCTGCCTCCGGTTCTTCAGGAGCATGGCTTGATCGACGGACTTATTCTGGCGGGGACGATTTATCCGAACCTGCTCCGCAGGATCGAATCCATCCATATGCCCTTCGTGGCCTTCAGCAACAACGTCGTTGGAATGGGCCAAGAGCAGCAATTCGATCAGGTAGGCTTCGATGATTTCAATGGAACGCTCAATGCCACGCGCTACCTACTCGGCAAGGGGCACCGCCAGATTGTTTTCGCCGGAGACGTCGCCTATCCGTGGCTTCACCACCGATTCGAAGGCTACCGGCAAGGAATGCGCGAAAACAAACTAAAACCCGTCTTGATCATGGCCCGAAATGCCCAAAGCTTTGTCGATTTCGGTCAAAAGAGCGTAGGGCGAATCCTGTCCCGGCAGCCGCTACCCACCGCTGTGGTGGCCGGCAACGACGAAATCGCTTACGGGCTTTGGCGCTCGCTGCAGCGGCATGCCATGAGAGTGCCGGACGATATCAGCCTGGTAGGTTTCGATGATCGTGAAGAGGCCGTTCTGATGGACCCGCAGCTTTCGACCGTCCGCGTCCACAAAGAAGAGATCGGCGAGACGTGTGTGAAGATGCTTCTCGAGCGGCTACATCATCCGCAAATGACCTTCAGCCAGCGAATCCTGCCCACGGAATTCGTGATCCGAGGGACGGTTCGCAACCTGTCAGAATGACGCGCGACCTCACGAATCCAAAAATCGTGTTAACCATCCCAGTTCGGTCGTGCAGACGATCAATACGGCCCGCCGATGCAGGACACTCGTGGTATATAGCGTTGGGTGAAAAGTGAGACTATCCTGCTTCTTATCCGAATGTATGCCAGAGAAAGACTTGACGAAGGATTTTGGTACGAACACCAACTACACTGAGTTGAGGAATAGTCCCCGACCAGCAGCGTTCGGAGCAGAAAGATCATGCAATTTTACAAAAACTCAAGAGACGTAAAAAACTGTGAATCTCAATGGCTTCCCTGCGAACTTTCAACAGGCCCTGATTTTCCCAGTTGGTGAGTAGCCGGTTGACGGTGGATGAGGTCATCGCCGTCATCTGCGCCAGCGCTTCCTGCGAGACGTTGATTTCGACATGGTCGTGCGCTTTGTGACCAATTTGGTCAGTTAAACGAACCAGTGCATGAGCCAGACGTGGCGAGGCCCTTTCAGTGGCTACCTCACAAAAGCGGCGTTCTAGCTCATCTAGACGCCGTGCAAGGATGCGCTCTACATTGCTTTGAAGGATTGGAAAGCGTTCTAAAGCTGCCTCGAAGGTGGCTGCGCCCCAGACTAACACCTTGCAATCCTGGAGCGCTTGTGCTGTTGAGGAGTGCGCACTCCCAGGCACCAAACCAAGCTCGCCAATCACTTCACCAGGAACGGTAAATCGAAGAATAACTTCACTGCCACCCTCAGCAAGCTGAATTATCTTCGCACGGCCGTTAGTCAACAAGAGTGTTTCCTTTATCGGGTCGCCCGCAAGAAACATCACCTGTCGGCATTGGTAATCTCTAGGACGAGCCGTGGCTATGATTTCTGTACAGACAGAACTTGGAAGATCCGCAAATAGTTCGGACATTTCCAACGACGAACTCTTCTCGATTGTTTGCGCCATGGTAGGTCCAAGCACTTGCTGGAATATTTCGGTTGGAACTCCCCTCCTCCCCAAATGCTTATTTAATCTTCGGCACCGTGAAGAGAGAATGCTCCAGTTTGGGTTTCACCACAACATTCTCTATGGTCATCTTATGCGATTGCTTGGCCCCTTGCACACTACTTTCGAGAACGTAGGGAACCATCATCAAGCCATGCGGTGGGGATGGAACCCAAGACCAACGTCGCAAACGGAATAATCGATTCAAGAGATTCTCCACGCGATCTGTTTGCGGTTGTTGTGTTTGCGAACTTGGAGCAGTTGAACCATCGACCTGCTGGTCCCAAACTGGAGAGTCGATATTCTAAAGCCTTGTGAGTGTAGCACTTACAGTAACCGAACACCCAAAATCCTGCCGTAATTGGTACACATGGTACACCGCTCCAACAAAAGCACCGCTACCCTTGAGCAAAACCGGCCGAAACAAGAACCCACGATAGCCATACCAACGGTCCACCAAACTCGTTTCATGGCTTCTTGTGTCCTCCCCGTACGAGGGCCGGGTTGAAAGGTGTAACTCTTGTTCAGCCAAGGATCACACACTACGGGAGCGTTCAGAATCGTGGATTTCGCCTCCGGTTACTTCCCTACTGCTCCACGGGTTCAATCCTCGCGTACATATCCGACGGGTCCGCGTTCAAGACCACCTGTTTGGTGGGCGAAATGATGTAGATCAGGGGACCATTCATCAACGTTAGTCTCCCGTTTGGACTAACCAAGTACGTATAGGTGAAAGTCTGATCAGATTTTAGAATGGGATTCGACGAGGTCGGGCCCACTAACGCCGTGTCACTGGTTCCTGTAACTGATCCCACTCCGTCGAAGTCCGCTATGCCGGACTCGTGAGTTATGTTCTGGTGTGTCACCGTGATGGAGCCGAAGACGTACGCCCCGGTCGCGGAATGATTCGTGAACGGGCCTCCAGTTTGGGTCTCCACGAAGCCCGCATAGACCCCTCCGTCCACGAGCATCGCAAACGCCCTGCTCGGGCTCACCAGATAAAGGAGAGGCGGTGGGGCTCCCCCCAGTGCAGTTACCCGGCCGTTAGGAGCTACGCTGACGGCCGCCGTATAGTTGAACGACGAAATGGCCCCGGCTTTGCTTTCGTCTCCATTAAACGAGTAGCTCCCGGAATTCGAGACTGTGAAAATACCGGCGATCAGATCCGAGGCTATCGTCGAACCGGGCCCGCAACTCCCGCAGAGTCCACTCACATAGAGAACACTCGGGCCGCTCACCGATGAAACCGAAAATGGCCCTCCGGATTGCTTGAGCGCCGATCCCACGAACGGAGGGTCGCTGGATTGGAGGTCGACGCTGATGAATAGCATTTTGCTTGCGGAAATCACATACAAGCTCATATTGACGGTCTGCGATCCGACCATGAAAATCATCGTGCCTCGGCCATTCGATGACACCGAATAGCTCCCCGTAAATGGCAGACCGCTCATGGGATAATTCAGACCACCACTTTTATTGATGTCGCCGTTTTCGTTGGCATCCAACTCGCCATTGGAGATGCTGCCGCTTCCGCTCGCGGCAAACGCGCCTACCATGGCGAATCGGTTTCGCGCGCTGGTAATACGAGTGCTCGTCGTATCTGCGCCAAACGCGTAGGCCCCGTTTAATTGGGACGTTGAGAAGGCACTGGGATCCTGCTTCTCTAAGACCCCCGACCCCAGCGTTCCGGTATTGTCAAACTCAATGAACCGGCCCTTGCTGGCCACCCCCGAACTGATCACCCCGAGTGCAAACCGGTACATCGATGTCCCAGCAGAAGTGGCGATGGTCATGCAACCCCGATTGTCTCCTCCAACCGAATAGGAACTGCTCGCACTATTTATAGAAACGTTCGTTTGAACTCCTATACTGCTGTTGACGTCTTCTACGCCGACGGCCCGGGCGATGTGTCCTGCACCGTCGGCATCGAACATGCCGCCCAGCGTCACCGCCCCGTTCGTGTCGAAACCTTGCATCGAGAATGCGTACTGACCGTTCAAGAAAGACTCGTGACCAGATCCACAGGCTGTGGCGGAAGCATTGATCATGATGCTCAGATTCTGCAGGGCGGACTGAGCGCCCGCGCTGCTCGAGTCGGTGGCCTTTACCGTGAAACTGGACGTACCGCTCGGTCCCGTCGGCGTACCCGTGATGCGCCCCGACGAATCCATGCTCAACCCCGTGGCCAGGCTACCGCTGCTGACTGTCAGCGTCACCGCCCCTGCGCCCCCGGAGGTCTTGACCGCCTGGTTGTACGCCGTACCTTGTGTCCCTGCTGGAAGCGAAGTCGTGGTCACGGTCAGAGGGGGCATAACATTGATGGTCACCGACGCGGACTTTGTAGAATCGGCTGCGGACGTGGCAGTGACTGTTGCCGTCCCCGCGTTGCCGGATGCGGGCGCGTTATAAATAACGGAGGTTGGTGTCTCTTCAGAAAGGGAGCCGGCGCCATTTAACGCCCAAGCGACCCCCTTGTTCGAGGTGTCGTTCGCAATTGACGCGCTAAGACTTATGCTCTGCCTGAAGTCGATGGCTTGAGCACTGCTCGGCGTCAAAGTGACTCCAGTCGGTGGGTTCGGTGGATCCAGTTTCATTGCGGTGGAGCACCCTCCCAACAGGGCAACCAGAACAAGCAACAGACACACGGATGATACTTTCATGACCTTCCCTTCGGCAGTCGAGTTCTTGGATGGTTTTTCTTGGACTAACCGGGCCCTCGGGCGGGATGAGGGCGCAACAGTCTCCACGGGCTCGTTTAGGTTACGACCCTATATTTTATATAAGGACTGGATGAAATCCAAAAAATAGCCTGGACCGGAAGAAACTCGCCCCTGTACCAGGCTTGAGGGAACGTGGAACAGGATTTCCTGCAGAAAAGAACGCACTAGCATCCCCCCAAACTGAAGTGGACGAAACACGATCCCCGGCCCGGAAGCAACCAAACAGTAGCGCGTTGCGCATCAATTTGGAGGCTCCAAGCCGTCGGAGGTCTTTCTTCCGGCGTCGCAAGGACATAACATGGCGATCAGCCGAAAAAAGCTGCTGGGGAACCCGAAGCCTTTGGTGCCGCCCTTGAGGCCCTTTCTTATCGCCACCTTTTTGTCGCCTCGACAAATCGCTAATAATAAGTTTTTCACGGGAAAAAGGATGGTTGGCAGCGGCGGTGGGGATCGAACTAAAAGCGACTTTGACGGGGCGTAATTATTCATTCGACTAAACGTGAAAAACGCCAAGTACACCGGAATCGCCCAAGTGAGGTACACGCCAGGTACACGGAGACGGAGCGGATAAGGCATGACAAACTACTGCGGGTGCGGTAGTTTTGGTGTATGGAAAACGTAGATGTGAAGTTGCCTTCAGCTCTCCTGAAGGCTGCGAATTTGGAGGAAAGCAGTCTCTCGGAGGAAGCCGCGCGCTTGCTCGCTCTCGAATTGCACCGCGAGGATAAGGTCTCGCTGGGCCGCGCTGCTGAGCTCTGCCACACGCCACTGGCCGCTTTCATGGATTTCGCCGCGAAGCACGGTGTCCCTCCACTACGATACAGTTTTGAAGACCTAGAAGAAGAACGTCAGTCTGCGGACCGCCTCAAAGCGTGACCGTCGTATCCGATTCGTCGTCGCTTGTTATTCTGACTAAGCTTGGCTGCTTTGATCTACTCAATCGGCTATTTCCTCGCCTTGATATCTCCGCCGAAGTTCACCAAGAAGTTGTTGTCGCCGGGGCCGGGCTGCCGGGAGCGGTGGAGGTTTCGAACGCGAAATGGATTGAAGTGAAACGACTTCAGAATCCAGCTGGTTTGATGTCCGCACAACAAACACACGCTCTGGGTCTCGGTGAAATGAGCACAATCCTACTGGCTAAAGAACTCGGAGCGAATCTTGTGCCGCTCGATGACTGCAAGGCGCGCAAACTGGCCAAGGCCGAAGGGCTAAAGATTCTGGGCAGCGTCGGATTGCTTGAAACCTTTTACGACCGCGGCTATTTGACTGACCTTCGCACTCATTTTCGGCGATTGTTGACTCCCAACGACTACTTCGATCAGCGGCTGCTAGATCGTCGCCTTCGAGCCTTGGGACTCCCTCCGCTTTAAGCCGCATATAGCGATGCGGATGACCAAGCGCCTCCGCCACTCCCAGCAAAGCGCTCTCTCTTTGACCGGGACTTGGCCTTGATCGGATTAGCTGCTGCGAAAATCGTGGACTTTCCATTGAAAAGGACGGAACTCAGCGAGACGCATGAAATCCCGCGCGTTCGTGGTGATCACAGTGATCCCCAGACGGGCGGCGCTCATGGCAATCAGTGCATCATTCGTCAGTCGGCCCTGTCCAATTTTCTCGTAATTATGCTTGGCGGCCAAACGGGCCAGTACTTTGCCGGTCTGTGTCCAATCGTTGAAGTTCGGTACAAGAATTCGCCTGGCCTTCTCGAAGTCACGCTCGAATCGTTCCAGCACATGCCGACCGCGAGGGGCAATTCCGGCGTATAGCTCTTCGAGTACGACCGCGCTCAGCCAGATCGGCGAGTCGACGGCCAACCGCCTCAGCGACAGGGCGGCCTCGTCTCCAGTTCGTAAAGCGGTAATGTAAATGGAAGAGTCAAAGAGGACCGGCTGCATCTACGTGTCCAATGTGCTGTATGCATCCCTTATATGGACGCCACTTTTGACGAAGCGGTCGTTGGCTTCGACCGTTAACCGGTTTCTCGCGTGTTCGGTGATAACAACGTCGAGCGCACGCTCGATAGTTTCCGTTTCTGTCTCTGCCCGCAGCGCCCTCTGGGCGCGCTTGAGCTTTCCCGCGTCTAATTGAAAATGCTTGTGGGACCTCGTCTTAGCTAACGCCATACGCTCATCCTCCTATTTTGAGCATAGCACGTATGTTCACAATATGGACATCTATGAACAGTCGGCTTCTCTTCCCTCAACGTTCCCACAGCTGGCGGAATAGTTCGAGAGTCGCTGACCCGCTGCACTTTCACCTGATTTGCTATAGATATTCTCTGGCAGCGGGGCCGGCGCGCTCGCGTGCAAAGCTGAAGTAACAACGGAGCAAGCTTGGTATGAAACGTACTTGTTAATCAGATTGCTGCGCTGAGCCTACAAAATCAGTGATCCGCTATTGTACATATTAACCAAGAAGAAATAGAAAGAGAGTGGACTTGCTGCTAGAATTCAAGCTGCCAGGTGGCGCGTTCCTGCCAACGACGTTCATGTACTCGGCGAATGTTTTGAGATCTAAGCCTTGCACAGGCAGGCTTCCTTCTTGCAACCTGACAAAGCATATCTGATTCTTAGCGGGGCGGAGATGGCCTCCGCGGAGGTTTGCGGAAGCAGCGAAGCGAGTCGGCGTACACGACTGGGGCTTCAGCCCCGCTTTGACCCCCTTCTGCTTCCCCGCTTTGGGTCCTTGTCTTCGTCTTTCTCTGCTCCATCATCCTGCGCCTTTAACGTTGCTTATGAGGTTTCTGACATAGCTTTTCCAGTCATTGACCCGTCCCCGCTCGCCTGCCGTATAGAGTCACCTTGCCGTCAACCACGTTCGCCATGAAGAGGCCCTCGCTTAGAAACTGCATCACCTTCTTGCCAGACCGCGCCATTTGCGCCCAACGGGATTTTGTATCAGGGTTCTGCTCCAGCCCACGAATCTCGTTCCCGTCGAAAACGAAGTCCACTTGTCGCAATCCGCGCTTGGGCGTTCTACGAACGGGGTAACGCGCTTTCCCTATCCCTAACTCGACGACCTTGGCATTCTCGACGAGAGCTTGGCGCCAGACCTCGATTAGCGTTTGCTCGAAGGAAGGGTTCATCGCAAGTTCTGATAACTGTCCTCGAAGGAGCGGACAACGAAGTACGTTGTCATCAGCATCGCACGCAGCCTGTTCCCGAGTGTATCGTTAT
>WNGP01006716.1_pt1 | contig 10304 bp, 10 predicted proteins | sample 5407671 | NCBI WGS metagenome assembly WNGP01 (sample SAMN13153381, study PRJNA577476) | soil metagenome | isolation source: 40 cm soil or saprolite under Garry oak tree replicate 2 | place: USA:California | collected 2016-06-15
ATCCGCTTTCCGGAAATCGCGCTTTCACGATTTCCGGTCGAGACGCGAAGTCGAAGAATCCCTCTGCGCTCTTTTCAAACATTCGGTCAGGCCTCGCGCGTTCGAATGTCTCCGGCATGCCTACCTTCTCTTTTTTCCCGGGGAATGTCGGTCGTATAATGCTCTCCCACAGAATCATGGGAGGCAAAGGCCTATGCGCAAATGTGCGGTGCACGCCGGGCTCCTCGCGGTCACTTTATTGGCAGGTTTCTCGATTGGACATCTTCGAGTGTTTGGACAAGCCTCCTCGAATTCCGCCGATCCCATATTCGGAACGTGGAAGATGGACCAGACCAAATCCGTGAATAATCGCGGCGGCGATCACGCACCTTACCTCACTCAGCACACGCGGATATTGGCGCCGGAAAGCGGCGGCCTTCGAAACACGCTCGCTTATAGTCCCACATCGTCGCCGGTCTACTCCTACTCCGGCAAATTCGATGGCAAGGATCACCCGGATCCGCGCGCTGGGGGGCAGGATAGAACTCTCGCCCACTGGCGCCTCGCCCCGGACTTGATCGTGCGCTTGCAGAAAGACAAAGGTATCTCCACAGAATGGGTGATCTATACGGTCTCATCCGATGGCAAAGTCTTTACCTCTATCAGTTGGGTTCCCACCCATCCCGAACTTGAAGATTTGCGCGCGAACTGAAACTGCAGCGTTGTAGCTAAGGCCGTCTCATGTCGGACCCCTCTTGTTGCTCAGGCCGCCCGACGCCGGCGCGCAAGCGCCTGTAAGTTTAAGTCGGGGAGAGACCTGCGGGTCCCCCGGTGCGCGCCTCTCGAGCACGTGCACTCGCGCGATCAAAAAAGTCGCGCGTGCTGGGGTGCAAGACCTGAGGCTTTCTTTTTTGTTCGAATAGTTACCGTCCTACCAGATTGTTCGAATGAATTAGTTAGTAAATATAGATTGACAGGTAGTAGCTATTCTGTTATGCCGCGCCATGTTTGTCCGGCGAGGATCTCGCCTGCGCAATTTCGGTCGCAAACAATCCCCTCGAATATGGCTCCGCGCGAAAATTTGCGCCCACCTTATGCATTGTGGGAACCGCGCCGTGAATTTTACTGTCGGCTTCGTTCATCGGTCCCGTGGCGGAGCCTCGAAAGTTAAGCACTTTGTTTTGAGCGCCGACGTAGAGCGCCGACATAGAGACCGGCACAAGTCTCCCGGAACGAACACTTGCGAAGAGCACAAGCTAACTATCTTTAGAATGAACACTTGCCAAAAAAGGGGGGTGGGGTAGGCAATCCTCAACTTGTACTTTAACTTTACGCCGTCGGCACCGCCTGCGCGCGCCTGCCGATCACCACGGCCAGCTCCACTTCTTCGTCCGTGCGCCGGTCGGGATGCCGAATCACCACGTTCTGTGAGGGACCGATAATCGAGCTATTGGCTTTCAGAAAGAAGCCGGATTGATGGATGGCCTGCATGTGCGCCTTGTTCTGGTGGTAATCTGTTAGAGGTCCCCAGCTGGAACTTTTTGTCCAGGCACTCGGATCGGGTGCGAGGAAGAGAGGAAAGATGGACCGACGCAACTTCATCAAGGTAGGGGGCGCGCTCGCCGGTGGTTTGGGACTTGGCAGATTGCTGCCTGCACAGCAAGCGCCACAAATGCCCCAGATGCAAAACCCGACGCAAAATCGGAACTCTGGCGCGCCGCAGACGCCCGCGGATTTCACACTGAAAATCGCGCCGGTCCTGGTGGAACTCGCCCCTTACCGGTCCCTCAGCACCATCGGTTATAACGGAACCTCGCCGGGCCCGCTGATCCGCGTGCGCGAGGGCAAACCGATAACCATCGACGTCGTCAACGATACTGACGTGCCCGAACTCGTCCATTGGCATGGGCAGCTCATTCCTTCCGAAGTGGACGGCGCGGAAGAAGAGGGCACGCCCATGATTCCGCCGCACGGGCGCTACCGCTACCAATTCACTCCGGGTCCCGCGGGCTCCCGCTGGTATCACACGCACACCATGGCCCTCTCCGATCTGCATCGCGGGACTTATACCGGCCAATACGGATTCTTTTATATCGATTCCGGAAAAGACCCCGGGAAATACGACCAGGAACACTTTCTGGCACTGCGTGATTGGGAGCCTTTTCTCGCCAACGAAGATGAAGATGACGAGGACGAAGACCCCAACGCGCCGACGCCGGAAAAGCCGACCCGCATGCCCAGGGGACCCAATGGCTACGAAGCGGTCTATCGCGTCGTTTCCATCAACGATAAGCTGATGGGCGGAGGCCCGCCGATTCAGGTGAAGCAAGGGCAGCGCCTCCTGTTCCATTTCCTGAACGCCTGCGCCACCTCCAACCGGAAGATCGCGCTGACAGGCCATAAATTTCAAATCTTCGCCCTGGATGGCAATCCGGTGCCAACTCCCCAAGCGGTGGACGTGATCGCCATGGGTCCCGGCGAGCGCGTCGATTGTTTCGTGGATATGAACCGGCCCGGCGTCTGGGCGCTCGGTGCGACCGCCGATGCCGATCGCAACGCGGGCTTGGGCATCATCGTCGAGTACGAAAACCAGAAAGGGCAGCCGCAGTTTTTGCGGCCGGCGAATCGCACCTGGGACTACCTGGTTTTCGGCCGCCCCACGGCGCCGTCTCCGCCGCCAGAGACGATCGACATGATCTTCGAGAAGGTTCCCGGCGGCGTGCATGGCTTCAACCACTGGACCATCAACAGCAAGGAATTTCCGCACGAGGACGAATTTGTGCTTCGTCCGGGCTCGAAATATCGCATCTTCTTTCGTAACCGCACTGACGATGACCATCCCCTGCACATCCATCGGCATCTTTTCGAGATAGTGGAAATCAATGGCAAGCCGACGGGCGGCGTTATGAAAGACACCGTGGTCGTACCTCAGTTTGGGCGCGTAGCCGTGGACCTGATGGCTGATCAGCCGGGCTTAACGCTTTTCCATTGTCACAATCAGATGCACATGGATTTTGGCTTTAAGGCGCTGTTCCGTTATTCGTGATTGGGAATCCAATGGTTAGCGGAGTTGCCAGGAATGCACTCGGCGCGGCCGCCCAATTGGAGAAAGTAGCCCGATTCTGATACTCTGCGGGTAGAGACCTGCCATGACGAAATCGCTGGCGCGCGGTTTGTTGCTGCTGTTGTTCGTGGGCTCCGGTGCCACTCTGCTGGCGCTGCAGCAGGGTTACTATGGCGGCGGCTACGGCGGCTACCGCGGTTATCGCGAAGGCAACGAGGAACAGAAAGATGAATTTGCCTTTGCCCGCCTCCGCTATCCCATCCGCATGGCCAGCTACGGGGGATTCGGCGACTTCGGCATGTTCCGCAATGGCGGCTGGTCGGAAGATTATCCCCGGGCCGACCGGCAATTTGTGCAGGGGGTTCTCCGCCTGACGCGCATTGACGCGCGTCCCTACCAGGAAGTGATCGATCCAGACAGTGATGAGGTTTTCAATTGGCCCTGGCTATACGCCGTCAATGTGGCCAATTGGGACTTCAACGATGAGCAGGCCAAGCGCATGCGCAATTACCTGCAGCGCGGCGGCTTCCTGATTGTGGACAGCTTTCACGGAGCCGCGGCCTGGGCCAGTTTCATGATCGGAATGCGCAAGATTCTGCCCGACCGGCCCATCGAGGATTTGACCAACAAGGATGAGATTTTCCACGTTCTGTACGATTTGGACGAACGGCCGCAGGTGCCCGGCTATCAATATATATATACCGGTAGGACCTACGAGAACGATGGCATTTATCCGGAGTGGAAGGCGATTCGTGATGAAAACGGCCGCATCATGGTGGCTATCTGCTTCAATATGCACATCGGCGATGCTTGGGAGCATGCCGATGATCCGCGCTATCCGGAGCGCTTTTCTTCCTTTGCCTATCGCATGGGCATCAACTACATCATCTATCCCATGACCCACTAAGCCGGCTCCTGCTTCGGGGTTTCCGGAGTTTCCGTGCCCTGAGCTGGTGCTATAATTTTGAAACTGTGAGAAGGCTTCTGACCCTCTGTATCACGGTTGTAGCGATCTGGCTGGCATCAAGCCCGCCCGGTATTTCCGCCACGAATGTTACGGGTTTGTGGGACGCGACGGTCATCGTGAATCGCGTGGAGATTCCCTTCCGATTCGAGATCGCCCAAAACGGCAATCAGGTGCAAGGCTTCTTCTTCGAGGGGGACGCCAAGCTGGGTTCGACATCGGGAAGCGTCGCCAATGGGCGTCTAATGCTCAAGTACGACTATCTCAATACCACGCTCGAAGCTATCTTCGAGGGCGACCAGCTTCATGGCATTTATCGTGACAACCGGCCGAATTCCTGGGCCCTGGAAATCCGCGGGCACCGCTTCGTGCCCGCCCCGGCCAGCACGACCGATGCTCCCAAAGTTGCGGGGAGTTGGGAGATGCGGCGCGTGGCTCAGGAGGCCAGGAGCCCTAGCGATACGCGCACCTGGAGTCTCTTCCTGCGCCAATCGGGGGCGGAGGTTTCCGGTTCGATTCTGCGAGTGGACGGCGACACCGGCTACCTCATCGGCCGCTGGCAAAATGGCCGGCTCGTCCTGAGCCATTTTGCCGGAGCCAACCCTCTGCTGTTTGAGGCCAAACTAAATTCGGACGGCACGCTCGCGATTTCATTGGACCGGGCAGCCAATTATGTGGCCGTGCGGAAGAGCGAGGCCAGAGCGAAGGGCGTTCCCGATCCGCCTGATCCTTCGCGTTACACTGGCGTGAAAGATCCCAGCGTAGCTTTCCGGTTCAGCTTTCCGGATCTGGACGGAAAGATTGTTTCCAATACGGATGCGCGATTCAAGGGCAAGGTCGTGCTCTTGGCGATCGGCGGAAGCTGGTGCCCGAATTGCCACGACGAGGCGCCATTCCTGGTCGAGTTATATAAGGAATTTCATTCGCAAGGATTGGAAATTGTGGGCTTGATGTTCGAGGCGGATGCGGATCCGGCTCTGGCGCGGCCGCGCGTGGAGAGCTTCATCAGGCGCTACGGCATACAATATCCGATGCTGCTGGCCGGCACCCCCGATGAAGTGAATCAAAAGATTCCCCAACTCGTGAATTTCGGCGCTTATCCCACGACCATTTATCTAGGACGCGACGGCCGCGTGCGGAGCGTGCATGCGGGATTTGCAAGCCAGGCTACGGGCCAAGAGTATGTGCGGCTGAAGGGGGAAGTGCGAGGTCTGGTACAACGCCTCCTGGCGGAGAATTCTCAAACGGGCAGGCCGTCTTCCGGCGGGTTATAGCGTTCGCGGAGGGTTACATCAATATGCTTTTGTCTTCTCGACGTTTTTCGCTCCGCATGGCGATTCTGCTGCTGGGATTCGCATGTGCCATCGGCGCCGCTGCGCAATCGTTCACAGCCACTCATGCGAAAGTGGGACTGATTGCCGAGAATAATTCGCTGCCGCCCGGGCAAGCTGCCTGGGTCGGCGTCTTATTCGATCTCGAGAAGGGCTGGCACATTTATTGGGTGAATCCGGGGGATTCGGGAGAGCCGCCGAAAATACAGTGGCAGGTTCCGCCCGGGTTTCAAGCTAAAGAGATTCGCTGGCCGACTCCGGTGCGCCTGGGTACCGGCACCGTGATTGACTACGGCTATGAGGGGCGCGTGCTGCTTCCGGTGCGGATGCAAGTCCCGGCCGGCTACAAACCGGCGAAGCCGGTGACGATATCCGCGGATATTCGTTATCTGATCTGCCGCGAGGTGTGCATACCGGCAAAGGCTCAGGCCAGCCTATCGATTCCATCGGCGAATGCCGCGAACGCGGCGGCTGATCGCGAGCTATTCCGCAGCACCTTCGATCACGTACCGAAAGCGTGGCCCGCGGGCTGGAAGGCCCAGGCCAGCGAGAATGGCGGCTTTTTCCTGCTTTCGCTGGACACCGGAGCAAGCGACAGCAAGGCCACTTTTTTCCCACTGGAAGAAGAGCAGATTGATAACTCCGCGGCGCAGGGCGTGGCGCCAAATCCGCGCGGCGTGCAGATTAAGCTTAAGAAATCGGACCAGCTCTTGAAGCCGATCAGCGTGTTGAAGGGCGTCGTGGTGCTTGGCCCGGGCCGCGCATTTGAAGTTTCGGCGCCTGTGGCGGGCAGCAAGAAGTAATCGGTCGTGTTAATCGGGCGTTTATCTTCGCTGCTTCAAACTCTTCGGAAGCAAGGGGAGGGGAAGATGAAGCGAGCGGCGACTTGCTGGATAATCGTAGCCGCGGCTGTGTTCTGCACGTTGCCCCTGGCCCAGGCGGCGCGAGTGGGCGAACGCGCCCCCGATTTTTCCGTCACAGATACGAATGGCAAGGCGCAGAAGCTTTCCGATTATGCCGGGAAGTTCGTGGTTCTCGAGTGGAGCAACCGGGGTTGCCCTTATACACAGAAGCATTACAACAGCGGGAATATGCAGCGCTTGCAACGCGCATGGATGCTGCGGGGAGTGATCTGGCTGACCGTCATCTCCTCGGCGCCGCGTAAGCAGGGATATGTAACGGCGGCGGAAGAAAATTCCTGGCTCAAGCAAATCAATGCGGCGCCTGGTGCCGTGCTGCTCGACCCCACGGGAACTCTGGGGCACCTCTACGATGCGAAAACTACGCCGCAGATGTTTGTAATCAATCCGCAGGGAACGCTGGTTTATGACGGCGCGATTGATGATAAGCCCACGACCGATCAGGCGGATATCGGGCGTGCGCGAAATTATCTTTCTCAGGCGCTCGAGGAAGCCATAGCGGGAAAGCCGGTGAGCACGCCGACAAGCCGGCCTTACGGCTGTTCGGTGAAATATCCGGGCACGTGGTTTTAGTGGGTAACGCAGGAATGCCGGCGACTTCTTAGGAGGGGATTTGCGAGTACTGGTGGTCGAGGACGAGAAACGGCTCGCTGAGAACGTGGCGCGCGCGCTGCGAGAGAGCGCGGGTTATGCGGTGGATATCGCGGGTGACGGTGAGGAAGGCTTGTACCTGGCGGAATCGAGCGCCTACGACCTCATGGTCCTCGATCTCATGCTGCCTAAATTGGATGGACAGAGTTTGCTGGCGCAGTACCGCAAAAAAGGCCTGGCCACGCCAGTTCTCGTGCTGACCGCCCGGGATGAGAAAGAGAACGTGGTGCGCCTGCTCAACGCGGGGGCTGACGATTACGTTTCCAAGCCCTTTGATCTGGGCGAATTTCTGGCCCGAGCCAAAGCTCTGGTTCGACGCGGAAAGGGGCAAAGGTCGCCGGTGCTTTCCGTGGCCGACCTTCAGTTGAATACCATCGAGCGCACGGTGCGGCGCGGCCAGAAGGAGATCGCGCTTGTGCCCATGGAATATCGCGTTCTGGAATACCTTGCCCACCGGCCGCGCGCGGTGATCTCCAAGAGCGAGCTGCTGGAGCACCTTTACGACTACAATTGGGAGAAATTCAGCAACGTGATCGAAGTTTACATTTCCGGGCTCCGACGCAAGATTGACAGCAATGATCCGGTGAAGCTCATTCACACGGTGCGCGGCCACGGTTACGTTTTGCGTCCTGAGCGCGAACGTACGTAAGCTCAATTCACACGCCTTGGAAAGGAAGCATTCAGGTGGCATCGGGAAGCTGGCCGCAAACTGAACCTGCGGTAACCAGTGCGGGAGCCAATGAGAAAACAGCGCGCCGATGGTTCGCCACGCTTCGGCGTGAGGCTAAACCTGCGGACAGACCTTTTTCGCTGGCGGGCCGCATCATTGCCAGCGTGATTGTCTGTCAGCTGGTGCTCACGGCCGCGCTCACGACGGTTGCAGTGCTCTATGCGCGCCGGGAGTTGCGCCGCGGTTTCGACGCCGCGCTGAACGGATTGGCCGCAAACACACTTGCTGCCGTCCGCTACTCAGACGCCAATGTTCCCGATCTCCTGTTCGATCCTGCGCTGATTCCTGCCTCCTCTAATGCGAGGCACCCTGATCTCTTCGAGATTCGCAAGAGCGACGGCGAGCTCCTGGCCCGCTCCGGGGCGCTAGCTCCGTTGGAATTGGATCCAGGCAGCGCATTCGCCAATTTTGCCGTGAACGGCGTTCCTTACAGATCCATTGTTTTGCGGCAGGTGCCGGTGCTCGATCGCGAAGAAAATATCAGCGTGCCGCAGCGAGTCACAGTGATTTACGCCGCGTCCCTGGTGGGCATGCGTGAGCAGCTCGCGGAACTGGGCTTTTCTGTTGCGGGCGTCAGCTTGCTTTTGCTTTTTGTCGTCAGCGCAGTGGCCGCCTGGGGCGTGCGCCGAGGGCTCGAGCCGCTGCGAGAATTGGCCGGCCAGGCGGGAGCGATATCCGTGCTCAATTGGGAGTTTCGGCCGCCGCCCCAGGCGTCCATGGCCAAAGAGCTGGCTCCCCTTACCGGGGCCATTGAAACCGTGCTGGACCGGCTGCGGGAATCCTTCCGCCAGCAGCGCGATTTCACCAGCGATGCCGCTCACGAGCTGAAGACCTCGGTGGCGATCGTCAAATCAACGTTGCAAACTCTGTTGCGGCGGCCGCGTCCAGAACACGAATATCACGCCGGCTTGGAAAGCATGCTGGAGGATTGCGGGCGGCTGGAAGATTTGCTCGGCCGCCTATTGAGATTGGCGCGGATCGAACAGTGGGCTGAAAACGGCATGAAACGCAAGCTCGGTACTACCGAAGTCACTTCTACGTGCGAAGCGGCCATTTCTCGAATCCAGGCTTTGGCCCGGGCGCGCAACATTGAAATCGAATTGATTGCTCCGCAAGAGGTTCACCTGCAAGCCGATCCGGAGGACCTGGAAGTGATTTGGGTGAATCTGCTGGAGAACGCACTGCAGTACAGTCCGGCGGGATCGAGAGTGGCGATTCAGGTAGTACGCAACGGCGGCAGCACAGCACGCGTTTCCGTGGAGGATTCGGGTCCGGGCATTCCGGAGGAACAGTTGCCGCATGTTTTTCAGCGATTCTATCGCGGTGATCCTTCGCGGTCTCGTTCTACCGGAGGATTTGGGCTGGGATTGGCGATCTGCAAAGCCATGGTGACAGCCTACGGCGGGCAAATTCAGGCCGTAAATCGCGACGGGCAGGGCACGGAGATGAGGGTCCAGCTTCCGATTCAGCCGGAGTTAAGCTCTATTTAATGTATCTGCCTCCACAATATGTTTATTGAGACCCCGGTAAATGACGCCCCGTTCGGTCCCTGTGCCGGGCGGGGCGTCTTCCTGAAAGGGCCGGATTATACGTTTTAAGCTCATCTTAATCTAGAATAGTTTGGGCTATTGCGGACCTGCCTGCAGAGGCTCTTGGATTCAAGCGAGCGGTCGTGTGAAGGGCGAGTGGGAAACTCCTTAAAGAAATCGGAAAGAATCGTGAGAACAAATTTCGGGAAGACGGAGGAAGGCAACGTGACTGCTGCGCGTGAGAGATCTTTGCTTGGCGAAAAGAGTTGCGGGGGAACGCGCCGCACGGCCCATATCCCTCCGGCGTTTCGTTATGGTCTGGTGTTGCTCTTGATTTGCGCCGGAGCTTCGATAGCCAGCGCGCAAACCCCGCCGCGTCAGGCCGCCCCTGAGGCACCGGTGCAGCTTGTATATCCGCCCAAGCCGGCGGAGCAAACCGGACCGCCCGTTACGATAACGCTGGCGGATGCGCTGCAGAGGGCGCAGAAAAATAATGCTGAATTCTTGGCGGCTCTTTCCGACCAAAAGTCCGCGCAGGAAGACCGCCTGCAAGCCAGGAATGCGCGACTGCCACAGTTCGGCTTCCGAAGCGAATATCTCGGCACGCAGGGCAACGGAATTACTCCGAACGGAAGGTACGTCACGAACGACGGCGTGCATGTCTACCGTGAGTGGGCTGTGTTGCATCAGGAACTCACAGCGAACGCATTGATGGGCACCGATTACAAGCGGGCCCAGGCCGCGGAAGCGATCGCGGCGGCCAAGGCGGAAATAGCGCGCCGCGGGCTGACGGTCACGGTCACCAAGACCTTCTACGCACTGGTGATCGCGCAGCGGAAATATGCCACCGCGCAAGAGGCGCTGGAACAGGCAAGGCGTTTTCTCCAGTTAACGGAAGCAACGGAAAGGGCCGGCCAAGCGGCACACAGCGACGTTTATGGAGGATGCCCGGCTGGGTCTGTCCGTACTCATCTTTCCGACACTGAATGAAAATTTCACGGCGGTAGACGATCTGGCCACGCCGCGGCCATTGCCGACGTTCGGCGAAGTACAAGAGATGGCCGGGCGGATGAATCCCGATGTGCGCGTGGCAACGGAATCTCTCCGTCAGGCCAATCTGGACGTTAAAGGCGCCA
>WNGP01007684.1_pt1 | contig 10304 bp, 5 predicted proteins | sample 5407671 | NCBI WGS metagenome assembly WNGP01 (sample SAMN13153381, study PRJNA577476) | soil metagenome | isolation source: 40 cm soil or saprolite under Garry oak tree replicate 2 | place: USA:California | collected 2016-06-15
ATTCCTGTCGCGTGCGGGCCGCGCGGGTTGCCCACCGGCAGGCACTGGCTTTATCGAAACAACAGCGACGGGACGTTCACGGATGTAAGTGAATCCGCGGGCATCGCGCAAGTGACTTCGAGTTACGGTTTGACGGTGGTAGCAGCCGATTTTGATGAAGATGGCTGGCCTGACATTTACGTCGCTTGCGATGCCACTCCGAGCCTTCTTTTCATGAACAACCACGATGGAACGTTTCGCGAAGAGGGCCTTCTGCGGGGCGTGGCCCTGAACGACGACGGCCTGGCGCAAGCGGGCATGGGCGTCGCAGTGGGCGATTATGATCTGGATGGGCACCTCGATATCTTCAAGACGCACTTCGCCGATGATCGGAACATTCTTTATCGCAACAATGGAAAGGCGTACTTTCAGGACGCCACCGCGTCCTCGCGCCTGGGGGTCGAGACGCGTTACGTGTGTTGGGGCGCGGGGATTGTTGATCTGGATAACGACGGCTATCCGGACTTGTTCATGACGACCGGCCATGTTGACCCGAAGGTCGAGAAGAAGCTCCCCCAATACCCGAACAAGACTCCGCGGGCGGTTTTCCGAAACTTGGGGCAAGGCGTATTTGAAGAGCTGATCGGCGAAGCCGGCCCTGGCGTTGCCGCCTTGCATTGCAGCCGCGGTTGCGCCTTCGGAGATTTCGATAATGACGGTGACGTCGACGTGGTCATCGTCAACCTCAACGAACCGCCGTCGCTCGTGCGAAACGACCTCACGGGGAAGGAGAACTGGATTAAGATTAAGCTCGAAGGCACAAAATCGAATCGCAGTGCCATCGGATCTCGCGTTTTGGCGCATTACCGAGGGAAGACACAAGCCCAGGCCCTGCTCAGCCAGTCTAGTTTTTTTTCTTGTAACGATCCCCGGTTACATTTCGGGCTGGGGACATCGGTTTCCGTTGATGTTGAGATATTTTGGCCGAGCGGCACGCATGAGAGTTACAAGGGAATGCCGGCCAATTGCCTAGTCACGATTCGGGAAGGGGTGGGCGTGGTACCGAATCGCGGCTGGTCCAAATCATGAGGGAGAATGCCCGTAGCTTGCTAGGAATCTAGTCTTACAAAGTGCGACGAGGCGAAGGCCAAGCGGTGGAACGAAATGAAGTGCAGTGGATTATACCGCCCTCATTCTGCGTTGGTGGCGAAACCAATGTGGTGGATGTTGGTGTGCTTACTCTGCTTGGGTTTGGCGCGGGCACAGGATGAATCCGAGCAGCAGGCACTCAGGCGGGCAGTCGAGTTGCACCAGTCGGGTCACTACGCCGAGGCGATCACCGAGTATCAGACTTATCTGAAGGCCCATCCGGAAGCGGCGGCGGTTCGCTCGAACCTCGGTGCCGCCCTGGCTCACGAAGGCCGTTACACCGAAGCCATCGATGAATACCGGCTGGCCCTGGCGGCCGAGCCAAGCAATCGCGGAATCCGCTTTAACCTAGCGCTCGCTTACTACAAGATGAGCGAAATCGAACAGGCCATCAAGGAGTTCGAAGCGGTTTACGCGATCCAGCCGGCAAGCGACCCCGAGCGGCGGCGGCTCTTATTGCTGCTGTCGGAATGCTACCTTCGCTGCTCGACCAGGGTCAGGACGAACGCGGGGCCCTTATGATCCAACGCATCCTGCGCAATGGCGACACCGCCGAGGCCCACATGCTGATGGCTTTCACCCGTATGAAAGCGAACGACAAGAAGGGTGCTACCCAGGAAGTGGACCGCGCTCTCGCGCTCGATCCGAAGCTGCCCGAGGGATATAGCCTGCGCGGAAGACTAGTTTATCTCGCGGCCGACTTGGATGGCGCTGAAGCGGCGTTCCGCAAGGCTCTCGCTCTCGATCCGAACGCCTTTGACCCGCTTCTTTGGCTCGGAACGCTGCTCCGGCAGGAGGGTAAGCTAAAGGAAGCGCGCTCACGCTTGGAGCAGGCCAATCGGTTGCGGCCGAAAGAAATCCGCGTCCGCTATCAGCTCGCTCTCTTGTCGTCGGACGAGGGAGATGACCAGCGCGCTGCGGCGCTCTTGAAGGCCCTCATCCAGGATGCTCCGGAGTACACCGAGGCGCATCGCAGCATCTCGACGATTTACTTTCGACTGGGGCGCGCGGCAGAGGGCCGACAAGAAAGAAAAATCGCGGAAGAGATGGACGCCGCGATTCAGGCACGGGACCAGGAGCGTGGAAGGAAGATGCGGAAGTGCAACCAATAAGCCTTCTTCTCTTGCTTGCCATGGCAGCGGGGCAGACCACGCCTCAGACATTTGACGAACTTTCCACCAGGGCGCGACAAGCCTACGAGGCCAATCATCCCGAGGAAGCCGCCGAGCTTTACGGCCGGGCGGTCAAGCTGCGTCCCGACTGGGCCCAGGGCTGGTGGGCGCTCGGAATGATCGAATACGAGCGCGACCGATACCTCGAGTGCCGGGACGACTTGACTCGCATGGTGGAACTGGACGCCTCGGCCGCACCGGCGTGGGCTCTGCTCGGGCTCTGCGAGTTTCGTACCAAGCAGTACGACGCCGCATTCCAGCATTTGAAGAAGGCCCACATGTTAGTACCGGTCACCGAGCCCGGCGGGCCGTTGCTGGATATGACCGACTACCATCTGGCACTGCTGCTGACCGAGCAAGGCGCCTTTGAACTCGCGCAGGAAATTCTGATGCGGGTTGCGCGCAAGGTTCACACGAACCCCGAGATGATGTTTGCTTCCGGCCTGCCAGCCCTTCGCATGCCCATCCTCCCTTCGGAGGTTCCGGCGAACCAGCACGACGTGGTGACCATGGCGGGCAAGGCTTTCTGGGATCTGGCCACCCAGCGGCCTGAGGAAGCGGAAGCTGACCTCAACGCGCTTGTCACCAAATACCCGAAGGTCCCTAACGTCCACTATTTTTATGGCACGTACTTGGCGGCCCGCCATCCCGAACAATGCGCGTCACAGTTCCTCGAAGAGCTAAGCATCACTCCCGATAGCGTGCCCGCAAGAGTTCAGTTGGCTCTACAGTACATTCTTGACGACAAGCTCGAGCAAGCCCTGAAATTAGCCCGTGAGGCGGTGGCGCTAAGTCCTGATTCGGTAGGAGCACAGTTGGCACTGGCGAAGACGCTGCGAACCCAAGGCAACAACCAGGGCGCCTTGGCCGCTTTCCTGGCGGCGGAGCGGCTGGATCCCGTCAGCCCGGTAATCCGCCTGTACCTCATGAATGTTTACCGGGACCTTGACCGCATCGAAGATATGCAGCGCGAAAAGGCCGAGTACGATCGCCTCAAGCGAGAGCAGTCCAATTGGCCCTAAACTCCCTCGTAAGTGTCAGTCTGGACGGCCTTTAGCACGCTTTGGAAAACTCCCAGGTCGGAATCCCGAGGTTCCGCAAGGCCGCTTGGGTCTTTAGAAGCGGCTTCCGCGAACTCCGTAACCGCGGACTTGCCTCACGGCCGGCTCCCAGACCTGCCATGGGGGCAGAACCATCCACAAAATCGATATGGCACATAAAAAAGAAAAAAAAGGACTTGACAGAGCCAAGGGCTCGGAAGTAAAAACGCGACAACGTAAACGATTACGGTGGCGCTTTTTCTGTCCCGAGAAGGGCGTTACCCAGGGCTAGCTAGCTTAGCTAGGCACTGTGGTGGATCTGAGATTCAGTTAAGGCGGGGTGCATCGATGGCTCGCATCGTACGATTTTCCATTTCCCATATCGATTTTCTGCGCAAAAGCTCAGTGGTGGCTGTGGGACTTTTGACCGTGGTCTTCCTTCCGCTTGTTTTGCCCGTTCAGCCGTCGGCGCTCGGGCAGACCACCAGCGCGACCCTGACCGGAACTGTGTTTGACGCCTCCGGTGCCGTCGTTCCCAATGCGACGGTGACTCTGAAGAACGAAGCGAGCGGCGGCCTGCGCAGTACGGTCAGTAACGCCGAAGGGTACTTTACCTTCGCTGCCGTCCCGCCCGCCACTTACACGATTACTGTGGAGAAAGAGAATTTTAAGACGTGGGCAGCGAAGTCGATTGTCCTCAACTCCGACGACAAACGGAATGTGACGGGAATCAAGCTGGAACCCGGCGCGCCGAAGGAGACCGTGGTCGTCGAAGCGAGCAGCGTCCAGATCACGCCGACTGAATCGGGTGAGAAATCAACCCTGATCAATGAACACATCCTACAGAATGTCGCTATTGTGGGACAGAACGCCGCCGAGTTCGTCAAGATCATGCCGGGCATGGCGTTTACGGGCGGCACGATGAACGTGTCTTCCTACGCGGCCCAGGATGAGCGCACGGGCAGCGGGCCGGTTGGGAGTTTCTCGGCGAACGGAACCCGCACCGCCGCTCTGGACATCACCTCGGATGGCGCGCACATCATTGACCCCGGCTGCAATTGCGGACAGGCCATGAACACCAATGCCGACATGACCGCGGAACTAAAGGTCATGACCTCGAACTTCGGCGCGGACGAGGCCAAAGGGCCGGTGGTGATCAGCGCGATTGGGAAGTCGGGCGGCCAGCAGTTCCACGGGGAGGCTTACGCCTATGCCCGCAGTTGGCATCTCAACGCCAACGACCCGCAAAATATTGACGCGGGCTTTTCGCGCCCCGAATCCAAGTACTTCTACCCTGGCTTCAACATCGGCGGCCCGCTCATCATCCCGGGCACGAACTTCAACCACAACCGCGATAAGCTGTTCTTTTTCTTCGGAACCGAGTACTACAAGCAGGACGTGGACAACGGCGTGTACCACGCCGTAGTTCCGACTCCTGCCATGCGGCAGGGCGACTTCAGTGATGCAGCTTACCTCAGCAAGCTTAATGGCTACTCCGTTACCGGAGTGCCGGGCGGCAGCATGTTCACCAATGGCAAGCTTAATAGCGCTGCGGACCCGAACGGCCAGGCGCTCATCAATCTGTACCCACTGCCCAACGAGGATCCAAGTAAACTTGGCGGTTTTAATTACGCGAATGGCGAAACGCGGTACTCGAACATGTTGCAGTTCCGCGGGCGCGTGGACTACAACCTAAGCGAATCGTTGAAGCTGTATGTGTCCTACAATCATCAGCACGATAACGCCTTAAACAGTCTTGATGTTCTCTGGGGCCCGGGTGGCACGAACACCTGGGCTGCGCCGACGACGCCCTACCCGACGCCTCTGGTCGCGTCGTCGCAATCGGATGTGGTCACTGCGAATCTGACCAAGGTGATCAACCCGACCCTCACCAACGAAGTAGTTTTCAGCTATACCTACCTGAACCTCCCGAACAGCTTTAAGGATCCGACCAAAGTGGAGCGCGGATCGCTCGGCCTCAACTACGGCTTGCTCTTCAGCCATCCGAATCAGCAAAACCTGATCTTCCCCCAGATGACCGGCTGGGGTGACGGCATCTCCAACATGCTCAACACCGGATTTGAGCTGAACGGCACCGTTTATGCCAAGAAGACTCTGCCGTCGGTCGCCGACAATCTGGTCAAGGTCTGGAGAACACACACCACCAAGTTCGGCTTCTACTGGGAACGTACTTGGAATGAGCAGCCCGGCAACGGAGCCGTCAACGGTTCGATGGTCTTCAGCAACTGGGGATCGAACGGGACCGGAAACGCCTACGCAGATATGCTCATCGGCCAGACTACGCAGTACTCAGAATTGAATTTCGACGTGGTGCCCGCTTTCCGCTTCATCTCGGCGGAGTTTTACGGAACGGATTCCTGGAAGATATCCCGCCGCCTCACCCTGGATTACGGCATGCGCGTGTCGCACTTGGGACCTTGGGTCGATACGACGGGCTATGGTTTTGCGGCTTGGTATCCGAACCTGTACAGCAATGGGACTGGCGGTTCAGTGAACGGCGCGACTTTCCCCGGCATACAGTGGAACAAGGTTAACGCTTCGACGCCGCTCTCGGGTTCGGGCAGCAGGGCGTTTTTCTACAACCCGCGCGTAGGCTTTGCCTGGGATGTTTTTGGCAGCGGCCGGACCGTGCTGCGCGGCGGCTACGGTATGTATCATTTCCATGATGAACAGAATGTGCAGAACGGGGCGTACAGCATCGTGCGGGGATCTTTTAACTCCCCGACGCTGTGGAGCCCGACGATCGCTTCACTTGGACCCAGCCTGGCTACTTTAAGTGCGCCGAGTGGAGTGACGGCCTTGGATCCGACAGATGACCAGGAGCCGCGAACCCAGAGTTATAGCTTCACTGTGGCAGAGCGGCTGCCGTGGAAGAGCGTGTTAGAGGTCGCTTACGTCGGCAGCAAATCCGATTACCTGAGCAACTATAACAACAACTTCGACCAGCTCAACGATCTCGGCGTGGGGACCTTGTTCTCGGCATATGGCTGGCTGCCCAATTGTGACTCGTCGATACCCGCGGGGCAAACCAACGCACAGGGCACGAAGAGTTGCTATAGCACTGGCGCTGACACCGGTTATTCGACCAGCGCCGTGCAAAACGTGCGCCCACTTCAGTCTGGTCCTTGCGTCGCCGCGAAAAATTGCCTCGGCACCGTGAAGCTCATTGACCATAAGATGTATTCCAACTACAACAGCCTGCAGGTGACGTGGAATAAGCAAGCAGGGCACTTCACGTTTCTAACTAATTACACCTTTGCCAAGGCGCTCGGCATCCGCTCGGAGAATGGCGACGGCAATCAAGGAGCCGATCCGACCAACCTGAGAAGCAACTACGGAACCCTCCCGAACAATCGCACGCACATTTTCAACTTTGCTTATGTCTATGAGTTTCCTACAGTACACAATGCCAACCGGTTCGTGAAAGGCGCGGCGAACGGCTGGCAAATCTCGGGCATTACCCAATACCAGAGCGGCGCCGACCTGCAAGCGGCGGTTGCCGGGAATGGCAATTTTAACTTCTCCGGCTTTATCAAACAGGGTGCCACGTTCATGGGCCAGACCCTTCTTGCGCCTATTCAGGCGAGCAGTCAGAACGTCATTGGCACTCCGGATATCACCGTTATGCCCGCACTGACCTGCGATCCCAGAAGTGGGCTCAAGCAGAACCAGTATATGAACGGCGCGTGCTTCTCTCCCTTCGTTACACCAGGCCAGCAGGGCAATTATATCTTTCCGACCTTGACCGGTCCGGGATTCTTCAACACCGACATGTCGGTGTTCAAGAATTTCACGTTTGCTGAGAGCAGGAAACTACAGTTCCGCTTCTCGGGCTATAACTTCGTTAATCACCCTAATCGTACTTTCATTTCAAACGATTCCGGCTTGAATCTTACCTTCGACCCAAGCGGCGTTCTGAACCCTAACTTCGGATACGCCACCAACACGGTTGGCCACCGCATTGTCCAGGGTGAGGTGAAATTTATGTGGTAGTCGTTCCGTCTCCCGGAATCAGCGAAAGGGCGGCGACGGAAGCCGCCCTTCTTTTTGGTGCTCGCCTTCAATACTGCAGCAAGGGATCTTCAGCAGCGAGGGTGGATCAGCGGGCGTACCAGCAACCAAGGATACTGCCGGACGCTCGCCCTTGGACAAACCGTCTCGGGAAGCCGCGCCGCGTACGCTCATTTTCTCCGACGTGCGCGAAGCTTTTCGAGCGCGGCCGCGGTCTCCGTGTCGGCCGGATTGAGGCGGTGGGCGCGCTCGAGCACCGGCAGCGCCGCGTCGTCTTCACCCAGCATATAGAGTGTCGCACCCAAAAGCACTACCGAGCCGTAGAAGTTCGGACGGAGTGCTACGGCCTTCTCGAGCGGCGCACGCGCTTCTTCGTATCGCTCCAGGCGGAAGTAGCTGACTCCCAGGTTGTGCCACGCCTCGAACGAGTTCGCATCCAGTTGCGCCGCCCGCTTCAGCGGATCGAGTGCTTCCGCGAACGCGCCCGCATCGCCGAACAACTGCCCCAGCAAGGTGAGCTTCTCCGGGTCGTTGGGGTCGTAAATGCGATGGCAGGCCTCACGGGCGGTGGCCAGCGGGCCGGTCCCGAGCGCGCTCGTGCACTCACGCACGTCCTTTTCCGTATTCTTGTGTTCGTCGCGCAACTGGCTGTAGAGGCCGTACTCGTGAGCTGCTTCCTGCTCGCGCCCGCCGCTCGAGTAGGCCCGCGCCAGCCGGTAATGAACGCGGTAGTCGTGCGGCAAGAGCTTGGCCGCGCGCTCGAGCCACTTGGTTCCTCCCGCGACGTCGCCCGAGGAAATGTACGCCACTCCCAGATAGAAGGCCGTGTCTGGAAACGGCGGCTCCTCGGTCAACGAGCCGAGGCGCCGGATGGCGGATGCGTAATCGTTGGACAGCAGGTCGAGCCGCCCGAGGTAGTAAGTGACGTAGCGCGATTCGCCCGTTAATTGGCGAACCTCGTCGAACTGGCGGCGCGCTTCGTCGTTGCGGCCCAGTGACACCAAGCAGACCGCGAACTCGAAGCGTGCCCGCGGATCCGCCGCATTGAGCTCCAGAGCTTGTTCGAATTCGTTCGCCGCTGCCTCGAACAACTGGTCCTGCATGAGCTGTGCGCCCCGGCTGAGATGGGCCTCGACGCCGGGACGCTGATCCTGCGCCTGGGACATTCCCGCCGCGATCGCCAACAAGGCTGCCACGGTCCGTGTCACGAGCCAAATCGCTCCCGCGCGACGACTCCAACACCCTCCTTCACCGTTACGAGCTGGTCGGCGCGGAGGCCTGCGACCGACTCGCGGACGCCGCTCGGCCAGGCAATCTCGAGGTCCGCCATGGCAGCAGGTCCCAGCCCGAAGTGCAAACGCCGGTCTCCGCAGGAGAGGTATCCAGACGACCCGAGCACCGGCTGAGCCTGCCGGCGGCCGCCGTATACCGCGGTCGCCACCGCACCGATGGCGCTCGGGTTCGAGCGCGTGCCCACTAGCTTCACCTTCAGCCAGTGGCCGCCGCCGCGGACATCGTTGCGCAGCAGCGACGGAGGTTCATTGATGTTCATGATCAGGATGTCGAGGTCGCCGTCGTTGTCAAAGTCGCCGAAGGCCGCGCCACGGCTGGAATGCGCTTCGGCGATCGCCGGACCGGCGCCGTCCAGAAGCTCCTCGAATCGGCCGCCGCCCAGGTTGCGGAACAGCACCCGCGGCGTCTTGTGCGGAAACTCCGGATGCTTGCGCTCCACCTCGGGGAAAACGCTTCCAGTTACCCAAAAGAGATCTGGCAGGCCGTCGTTATCCAGGTCGGCGATGCCGTCCCCCCAACCGACGTGCCGGGTCTCGACACCCAAGCCGGAGCGCAGCGTGACGTCCTCGAACACGAGGTGGCCCGCATTCCGGTACAGAGCCGCCGTGTCTTCGGCAAAATGGGTCTTCAGCGCGTCCAGCCGGCCGTCGGTATCGAAATCGCCGATGGCGATACCCATGCCGGCCTGTTCGTTGCCGTCCTCGTTCACGGCCAGGCCCGATAGTAGCCCCTGCTCTGAAAAAGTGCCGTCTCCACGGTTGTGGAACACCAGGCTGGGAGTTGAGTCGCAGGCCACGTAGATATCCTGCCAGCCGTCGCCGTCCAAATCCGCGGCCACCGCGGTCAGGCCGAACCCCGGCGCCGCGGCACCTATGCCCGAGCGCGCGGTGACGTCTGTGAAGGTCCCGTCTCCGTTATTGTGGTAGAGCATCGGGCGTTCGGGAACAAGTCCGCGCGGGCCGCAATTCACCGGGACGCCTTTGAAATTGCAGTTAGGGTCCTTCCCCGTGGGTGGGATTTTATCGAAGTCGAAAACCAGGTAGTTGGAAACGAATAGATCCAAGCGGCCGTCGCGGTCGTAGTCCACCCACGTGCAACCACTGCCCCAGCGCTTGCCGGGATGCAACAGGCCCGCCGCCTCGGTCACATCCGTGAAGGTGCCGTCGCCGTTGTTGCGGTACAGGATGTTCTGGGGCCAGGCGGTGATAAAGAGATCGTCGAAACCGTCGTTATTACAGTCGCCGACAGTCACGCCGCATGCCCAGCCCTGACGTACCAGGCCCGCTTTCGCGGTCGCGTCCGTGAAGGTCCCGTCACGGTTGTTCTTGTAAAGCCGATTGCTCGCTCCCTCGACCGGCCCTTCTCGGCGCGTCCCTGACAGCAGGAAAATGTCCAGCCAGCCATCGTTGTCGTAGTCGAGAAAGGCGACTCCGCAGCCCATTGATTCGAGGATGTAATCCATGCGGTCCGGGGGACCGTAGATAACCGGAGCGCGCAGGCCGGCATGGGCGGCGACGTCGGTGAAGCGCGCATGAAAGGGCAAACCCGAGGGCTTTCCGCGCGGTTGCGGCCTGACTCCGCGCGAGGCCATGCCCCCCGACTCCTGGGCCCAGCACATGCCGGCCCCTGCGGTTCCTGC
>WNGP01006390.1_pt1 | contig 10300 bp, 8 predicted proteins | sample 5407671 | NCBI WGS metagenome assembly WNGP01 (sample SAMN13153381, study PRJNA577476) | soil metagenome | isolation source: 40 cm soil or saprolite under Garry oak tree replicate 2 | place: USA:California | collected 2016-06-15
GTGCGAGAGAGACACGCCCATGTGTTGGGGGCATTGGAAGCAGGGGCGTGGGAACACTTGGACCACCAGCGCCGACTCGCTGATGGGTCGGTGCTGGCATGGATGCCCCCAACGCGCAAAGGCCAAGGGCAGTATCCCGTGCATCGAGGCATGTGGGTGCGCATCATCTCCTATCGCATTACTGATGAGCGCTTAGGGGAAAAGGACAAGGTGTATCGATTGGTGACGACTCTCCTCAACCCACGCGGGGCTCCGGCTTTGGCGCTGATTGAACTCTATCATGAGCGCTGGGAGGTCGAACTGGTGATCGACGAGATCAAAACGCACCAGCGCCTCCAGCGCAAAGTCTTGCGTTCCAAGACACCCGACGGGGTGTATCAGGAACTCTACGGGATCTTTCTGGCGCATTATGCGGTGCGGGCTCTCATGGCTCAAGCGGCGATAGAGGCCCATCTGGATCCCGATCGCCTCAGTTTTAGCGACGGACTCTTTCAGTTGACGGAGATGATCGACCTGGCGCTCACCCTAGAACCCGAAGAGGCTACCGCACCGCTGCTGGCGCGCTTACACCACAAGATGGCACACACGGTGTTGCCTGCACGGTGTGTGCGTATCAACCGTCGGGAGGTCAAGCAGATCTACAACAAGTATAAACCCAAGAAGCGCCAGCTGCCTCCACCTGAGCCTTTCGAGCCTGAGGATCAGTTTCTTGACTTTGTTCATCTGCTTGATCCTCTTGCTCCTCACCGATTTGAGGAGGTCCTTAAGTGAGATGTATTGAGCACAAGGCCCCCACTCATCCGCTCCGCCGCCCCTTGTCCCTACGACAAACCCAACCATTGCTCCTTGACCTTCACTGGACGCCAAAGTAGGCAGCCATTGTGGCTACCCTACATAACCCCTACCACAATCGCGCTCACATTCCCCTCGCCGCCCGCCAGGTTCGCTTCATCCACCAGCGTGCGCGCCAGTTTTTGAGGATCACCATCGTGGTCTTGCGCTAAAAGCTCCTCCATGCGTTCATCGCGCACCATGTGCCACAGCCCATCGGTGCAGAGCAAGACCAGGTCGTTCACCTCTAACGCGAGCTGGAAACAATCGATCTGGATGGAATCGGACTGTCCGAGGTAACGGTAGAGCTTCTTCCCCTTTGGACTGGTGTAGATCTCTTCGGGCTTGAACAGGTTGGCCTCCACCAGCCCCGCGCCGAGCGTATGATCGGTGGTGATGCGTTTCAACCCCGCCCTCGGACTGTAGTGATAGGCCCGGCTATCACCGACGCTGGTTACATACAAATGGCGCTTGTAGACCAGGGCGACGCTTAAGGTGCTGGCCATCTTCGTTTCATAGTCGGCATTACAGTGATAAATCACCTGGTTGGCACGTCGCACCGCCTCTCGCATCCACTGCTCAACAATAGCGTCCGGCGCGGGTATATAGCCACCCGGCAAAATACCGCCGCGTACAATGGATGAGCCGCCCCCAGGTGATAAGGTTGAGGAAGAGGGTAAGGGCGTTGCCAGCAGGGGCAAGAGTACATCCGTCACAGTCTCTATCCCCAGCCGGCTGGCCTCGTGCCCACCCGCTGATTTCCCCCGCGGCCCGCGCAGGCCATCCGCGACGGCAAACAGACCAAACGGGCGTGGAGGCGGCGCGAGATTAGCGCATAACCCCTGCACAATCAGCAGCATATCCTCGTTCTCCTCCGCCACGTAACGACGCCCGGTATCGCTCACGTATCCAACCTGGCACACATCCGTCACCAGCGGCGAGGTATCATCCAGCTTATGCCCACAGCGCCGGCAGAAACGCGAGCTGCGCCGATTTTCCTGCCCACAGGCGCCGCAGGGATTCTCCGGGATGATGGTGCGCACAACCACATTCGCGTTCCCGGCCGCCACCTGCAGCGTCGGTGTATGAGCGGCGGCTGTCGATTTCAACGCGCCCTTGACTGCGTCAGCAAATTCTCGTGCTGAACTGAAACGTTTCACTGGATCGGGATCAGTTGCGCGGAACACAGCGGCATCGACAGCCGGATTGAGCAGCGGGTTGAGTTCGCTGGGGGCTGGAAGTACCGCCATGCGACTGCGCACGATGGCCTGGAACGGCAGCAAACCCGTCAGCATTTGATAGGCCACCACTCCCACCGCGTAGATATCACTGGCGGGTTCGGGATGCCCCATGCCCTGTTCAGGCGCGGTATAATTCTCGGTGCCCAACGCAAAGCCACCCTGCGTCAGGGGGCGCTCCTTCTGCATGGCGCGCGCGATGCCAAAATCCGCGATCATCAGCCGCCCATCGTCCTGGTGAATGAGCAGATTAGAAGGCTTGATATCTCTATGCACAATGTTCTGCGGATGCGCGTGGATGGCGTCGATGGCATCCGCCAGTTCGCCCAGGTACCGCAGCGCCAGTCCCAGCGGCAGTGGCCGTTCCGCCTTCAACAACGCTTTCAGTGTGCCGCCCGTAATCAACGGCATAACGAGATAGAGCAGGGGACCATCCTGCCCAAAATTGAGGACCGGCACGATATTGTTATGCCGCAGCTGGTGGGCGTAGCGAGCCTCGCGCCGGAACCGCTCGACTGCCACCGCCTCGTCTACATTTTTATGTGTGATTGAAAAGACTTTAAGCGCTACCTGCTGCATCTCGAATGTATCGCTGGCGCGATAAACCGCTCCCATGCCGCCAAGACCCACCAGCGTCTCAATCCGGTAGCGCCCCGCGACCAGCGCTTCAGGCAACAAACACAGGCAGAACGGATTGACGCACTTGAACGTTCCCGGCGGGTAATCAGCATTACATCGAGGGTTAGAGCAACGAGGCATAACAGTTCCTTCATCACAAACAATAGTTAAGAGTGGCCTTTTTCATTGTAAAGTGAAGCATGGGTGATGTCAATATAAACTAAAGCGAGGGAACGTGGGGAAATACGCGCCCGGAGATCGGCGTCATTATAGGCTGTACCCTCGTGTTGTTGGCGATCTCAACCTGGATACTACGCCGCCATGCCTCGGTAATAGCGGCGATTTAGCGTGCATGCTAACAGCATAGGTCACACACAACGTATGCCGAGAGCATATTTTCATTATTGTAAGCTATGCCAAAAGTAAGTATCGTTATCAATAACATTATCTATCTATCGTCTAGAAAGGAACACACTATGCGTATTCTCGTCATCGGCGGCACAAACTTCATGGGCCCACTGGTCGTGCGCACCCTCCACACGCAGGGCCACAACATCACCGTATTTCATCGCGGCCAGACACCCACCGAATTACCAGATAGCGTACAGGAGATTCTAGGAGACCGTCGTCCACTAACCAACGTAGCCAGCATACTGCAAAAGACTGAACCCGAGCTTGTGCTGGACATGATTCCCTCTAGCGAGCAAGACGCCCAGGAAGTCATGCGCACCTTCAGCGGCATCGCGCGCCGCGTTGTCTCCATCAGCAGCCAGGATGTCTACCGCGCCTTCGGGCGGGTCAACCGAAAAGAATCCGGCCCGATTGACCCGCAGCGCATTACCGAAGATTCGCCACTGCGCGAGAACCTCTATCCCTACCGTGCCGAACCTCCGAGAGATGCGGATGATCCCCAAAAATGGCAGGACGATTACGACAAAATCCTGGTTGAGCGCGTCGTCATGGGCGATCCCAATCTCCCCGGCACCATCCTGCGCCTGCCGATGGTCTACGGACCAGGAGATTACCAGCACCGCATGTTCGCGTTCCTCAAACGCATGGATGACCAACGCCCCGCCATCCTGCTCGACGAAGCCGAAGCACAATGGAAATGGACGCACGGCTACGTAGAGAACGTCGCCGCCGCCATTACCCTTGCCGTAACCGACAAGCGCGCTGCTGGCCATATCTACAACGTCGGAGAACCATTCACCTTTACTATGGCCCAATGGATCAGCAAAATTGGAGAGGCCGCGGGCTGGCAAGGAAAGATTGTCACTATACCTCAAGGACGTTTGCCCAAACCTCTACGATGGGACATCAACGCAGAACAGCACATCGTCGTCGACACCTCGCGCATCCGTCAAGAACTGGGGTATAAAGAGCGCATAGACATCGATGAAACTATTCAACGCACCGTCAATTGGGAACGAGCACATCCCCCCGCACAAATTGATCCCAAAGACTTTGATTACGCAGCTGAGGACGCGATCATATCTGCATGAATACGACGCCCAGGGCAGGGGCAAGCCCAGCCCGTACCCTATACGAAGCGTGATACCAAGCCGTATAGGGTACGGGCTGGGCTTGCCCCTGCCCTGGTCACGCGGATCATCTAACCGGCAGGGGGAGGCTACGAGCCAGGCTCTGCCCCCGCCCTGGTCACGCGGATCATCTAACCGGCAGGGGGAGTCAACGACCCAGGCTCTGCCCCCGCCCTGGTCATGCCCTTGACATTCAAGATAGCACGGCTTACGATACAACACATAAAGCCGTGCGTCTGCTTATTTTTGGAAGCTACGAGAGGAGCTAACCATGCCTGACAACATTCACACCAAGTTCCTTCTAAACGAAGATGAAATGCCCCGTTCCTGGTACAACATCGTGGCAGACCTGCCGAACCCTCCAGCTCCGGTCTTGCATCCTGGCACCCACCAGCCGGTTGGGCCTGCCGACCTCGCCCCCTTATTTCCGATGGCGCTGATTATACAGGAAGTTAGCACCGAGCGCTACATCGACATCCCGGAGCCGATTCGCCAGGTCTATACCCAGTGGCGGCCCAGCCCGCTCTACCGGGCGCGCCGTCTGGAGAAGGCGCTCGATACCCCCGCGCGTATTTATTACAAATATGAGGGCGTTAGCCCCGCCGGAAGCCACAAGCCCAACACGGCGGTAGCCCAGGCCTTCTACAACAAAGAAGAGGGTATCAAGAAGCTCTCCACCGAGACGGGTGCAGGACAATGGGGATCAGCGCTGGCAATGGCGGGCGCGTTCTTCAACATGGAAATCGAAATCTTCATGGTCAAGGTCAGCTACCAGCAGAAACCCTATCGCCGCAATCTGATGGAAACCTTCGGGGCTACGGTTCACGCCAGCCCCACCAATCTCACCAATGCCGGGCGCAGCATCCTGGCGCAAGACCCGGAGAATATGGGCAGCCTGGGCATCGCCATCAGCGAGGCGGTAGAAGTAGCAGCTTTGAGCGGTGGCACCACCAAATATTCGCTGGGCAGCGTCCTTAATCACGTCCTGATGCACCAGACCATCATCGGGGAAGAAGCCCTGCTCCAGATGGAGCGCGCAGGCGATTACCCGGATATCGTGATCGGATGTACAGGTGGCGGCAGCAATTTCGCAGGCATCGCTTTCCCCTTCGTCGGCAAAAAACTACGCGAAGGCCTGAAGACTCGTTTCCTGGCAGCGGAACCGATGGCCTGCCCCAGCCTGACCAAAGGCATCTACACCTATGACTTTGGCGACACCGTCGGTATGACCCCACTCGTGAAGATGCACACCCTCGGTCACGATTTCATGCCGCCGGGCATTCACGCCGGTGGACTGCGCTATCACGGCATGTCCCCACTGGTCTCACAACTTCACGAAGAGGATATCATCGAGGCTCGCGCCTATCATCAGAACCCAACATTCGAGGCCGCCGTCCAATTTGCCCGCACCGAGGGCATTGTACCCGCCCCCGAAGCTGGCCACGCGATACGCGCCGTAATCGACGAAGCTCTGGAAGCAAAACAGGCCGGTGAATCCCGCGTCATCCTCTTCAACCTGAGCGGTCACGGCCACTTCGACATGGGCGCCTACGATGCCTACTTCGCCGGAAAGTTGCAGGACTACGAGTATCCAGCCGAGGCAGTAGCAGAGGCGCAGAAGCGCATGCCCCTGGTAGTATAACGTAAGCAATACAACTGACTGGATATCTTGAGGGGCGATTCAAATGAACCGCCCCTTCCATTTTACATAGAAGTGGCCACTGGCAAATATCATCAATACATGCCAGAATCTTAGCATACAGATAATTTCTTGCCAGGAGGATGAAAATCAGTGATAGAGTTACAAGATATTCAGGCTGCACAGGCCCGCGTTGCAAACTACGTCCGGCATACCCCACTGATAGAGGCGACGCCCATCAAGCAACCGGTATGCCAGGCCCAGAATCTCTACCTCAAGCTGGAATGCTTACAAATTACCGGCTCTTTTAAAGCACGAGGCGCCGTTAACAAACTCCTCAGCCTTACCTCGGAACAGCTCGCACACGGGCTTGTAACCGCTTCGGGTGGAAATCATGGATTGGGAGTTGCCTACGCCGGGTGGCTCGCCAAAGTCCCCGTTACCATCTACCTGCCACATAGCACACCTCCCGTAAAAGCGCAAATGCTGGAGAGCTGGGGTGCCAGGGTAATCTTCACGGGAGCCGTCTGGGACGAAGCGAACCACGCCGCCCTGCAAGCTGCCGAGCAGGAGGGCTTGAACTACTTCCATCCCTTCGCCGACCCGCTCGTAATTGCCGGTCAGGGAACCATTGGCGTGGAAATCCTGCAAGAAGCGCCAGGCATCGATACACTGCTTGTAGCCATCGGCGGCGGCGGCCTGATCAGCGGAGTAAGTACGGCAGCAAGAAGTCTAAAACCAGGTATAAAAGTGATAGGCATTGAACCGGTTGGAGCACCCACGCTGTACGAAAGCCTGCGAGCAGGCAAAGTAGTAGAATTGCCTCAAATTACGACCACCGCTGGAACGCTTGCTCCCCGCCGCAGTGCCCCCATCAACCTGGAAATCATTCAGCAAAACGTTGACGAAATCGTCCTGGTAACCGATGAAGAGATGCGCGAAGCCGCCCGCTGGCTCTGGTTCGAGATGGGCATCGCAGCCGAACTGAGTGGAGCCGCAGCCATTGCCGCGCTTTTATCGGGCAAAGTAACCCCTGAGCCGTCGGAGCAGGTGTGTGCCTTGGTGTGTGGGGCAGGGAAGGATGGGATACAGTAGAAGCTCTTATTTTCTCATTCGCTCTGGGTGTCAGGGCTCTGCTCTGGTAAAATATTTGGTAGAGGACCGGTTATACCTGGACCAGTTCTTGATCTGGTTGATCGGCGCGTGTCAGGCGTTGAGAGCTTCCAGAAGTTGGGATGTATTTCCGCACGCAGGACCCATACGAAAACCACGCCGCTTTTCGGAAAAACCCAATCGTTTACTTCAATCTCGACCTTATGATACTTTTGACGAGATGGGATATAGCGAATTGCGGGTTTTGTTTTGCTCAGGAAAAAGTTCATCACGTTGACAAAATGAATATCAGTTTGAGCATAATCGAATTCCACTACCACATGATGAGTTGGACATTGCATATCCTCCATGAATAAGTGTCCACGTTTTCTAATTCTTACTTTATAGCGATAATAGATTGTCACATTCTGCTCTTGCATTGACTGCAGCCCCGAGTGATCCGCTACTATCACATACTTGCCATCCACATATTCGGTTCTGATATTGAGCGCGAGTTCTCTCACACGCATAGACTCGACCTTAAAAGCTACCTCTTTGGGAAAATCCCTTGTAGGGTTAGCGAGCCAGCATAGTTCCCAATCCGGATCTTTTATCAATTCATTGTATTCTTCCATCGTTGCCGCCGAGGTGAAGCGGAAGCTGTCTTTCTGCAGAACTGTATCATAGCGGACATCAATGTATCCATCAAAGTACTTCTGTGTAATCGCATCGGGAATATCAGAGGTTTGGATGGTCGTCAAATAGATATTACATCTATAATTTGTTCGTCTTCTTTTATGTCCAAGCAAATGGCTTAGATAACTATCATAGGCTTCTTGTGCCAATTGAGCATCTCCCAGGCGCACCTCAAGACCCGTACGAATCACTTCATCTACCATATCAGGAGCGAGGACACTTTTCATAAGCTCAGGAGTAGTAAGCATAGCCTTTGAAATCTGAGTATCAATAGCACTGACTTGATTTTGGAAATGCTGGCCTAAAACTTCATGTAGTTTTTGTTCGGTTTCATTGCGAACAACCCACTCGTATACAAAGCCGATAACTACAACGCTGAGGCAACTCCCTGCTAGAGAGTCCCAGGGAATGTACCTTAGAAGGTCAAATGGAGGTGGTACTTTGGTTTTTAACCAGAACGATATGATATAAAAAACGATCGTCAATAAAATCAAGGTTAGTAGGACCCGCCAGAGCTTCAGATGATAAATGGTTTGTACTGCTCGTAGCCAGCGGTATCCTCCTGGGGCAGATGATTGGTCATGTTCGCGGGGATTCTGGGAACTCATAACGTATAAAAGAGCCTTTACTTAGACGTTCACAATCTGTCATCGTAATACACTCATTAGCAAAGTCATCAGAATCGTCGAGGAAAGACGCGAGACAGACACGTGTCTTTAATTCCTTGATCGCTCTTAAACCTGCTTCCCTTTCTACTTTGGCCTCGATAAGAATATCCGATATAGCACGCTCTGGACGTACAAAACGAGAGAGATACTTGGCGAGAGGACTGACTATCAGATTGCGACAAAATGCTAACGACAAAAAATCTGAGATATCAGCGAGTTCTTGATCTGGTTGCCCTTTGGGCAGTTCTATACGGTCAAATTCCATACGCAAGCAATAATCCTCTACCTCTTTTAATTTTGCCCGTCCGCTGTTCAAAAGATACACGACACCTTCAAGTCCATATCGATGGTGTAACAACGTTGCCATCCTGGTAGCATCCATATAGAGTTCCCAGTACTGCCGCAACCCATAACTCAACCTGGTATACAGAAAGAGATTGGTTGTAACGTCCTTCCTCAGCATTTTTGAAGACAAATACATCGCGCCTATCAGTTCAGCCAGGCCTTCCTCCACGCCGCGCGCCAGTAAATGTGGATTGATCTTACCTAAAACAACATGAATAAGCTCATGCACAAGTATAAACTCAGAAAAGAATGGACGCAAGCGATTCTGCGCAAAATATATCCCTGGTTCAATGCCATAGAAATCAACATCTCCCTGATCCGCAACAAAGGCACTATATCCATGACCTTCATAGGGGGCAGGCAATTTTTCAACTATATTGAGTACTGGAGAATCGATCTTCACGCCAATGCTTAAAAGGTGATCTACGGCTCTATCTTTACATCTATGGAGTACCGTCTGAATATCCCACCGTCTATCAATTTCCTCAGTGATAGCATCGTCAAGTAATGCCTGTTCAACTTCAAAGAGATCATCAGCAAGCACAAGTCTGAAAGCTTCCTCTTCGCGTATCATTCCACGAACATGACTATATTCCTGCCGAAGTTGCTGCACTTTCATTAAAACAGGTGTGCGTTCATAAGGTAATGATTTGAGTTCTTCTGTAAACTGCCTGGCAAACTTCCACATATGACCGAAGCTACCCCGCACGTGACACAAGGCACCTAGAAAGTAGGTCCAACCATTAAAATTCATCATATGCCTACACTCCAAACTATGAGTATGCTCTAGACTAACAAGGGAAGGTCACGCTAGCAGTATCAATCGTGGATCGACATAGGCTAGCGCTACCCACTCAAATGTTATCCTACACAATTATTTCCCTTTGCGAGCCTGCTCCTGCATTCTCCACTGTCTTACTTATCATCATCCTCATCGGTGCCATCACCTCCAGACCCTGAAGTCCTTGTATTATAACAATCAATGCGAGTAAAAGTGTGAGGCATGATGACCCTCCTTGTGTTTCAATGGCAATGAAACCTACACTAGAGTATACCTGTCCCTACGAATATTTTCAATAGAAAGATGTATATGTACATCTCACTCTTAATGAAAACGTTTCTATCTCGCCTTGATTAGAAAATAAAGTAAAATATGGGGATAATATGATCACCGCTCAGTGAATAATTTTCGCTTGGAACCAACCTACACGCTCTACTCCTATCCCCATTACAACTCAGCCCAATATCGATTATCCTATCCATAAACAGAAACTCCTTATGAAAGGTACATCGCATCTGAATTGGTCGATAGTCTCATCCATAATGGTACTAACCCTTTCTCTCGTAGTAGCACCAGATCGTCTCCATTGGTAGTAGAGGAGAAAACAAAAAGTGGCTGGTGTCCAACCGGGCACCAGCCATGTCACATGTCCAAGGGAGTTCTCCCTTTCCTTTAGTCGACTTCGCTTCGGATGTGGTAACTACACATTGGGCTACACTGTATTAGCGGTACAAAGACGGCTTCTATTGCTGCCTCGCATACTCTCTGATCCAAACGCTTTTGTTTGCGGAGAGTGACTTGTCCTTGTAGCGCTTTCCTGGTCTAGATGTCTGTGTCTTTGCCATCCTCCT
>WNGP01010257.1_pt1 | contig 10300 bp, 10 predicted proteins | sample 5407671 | NCBI WGS metagenome assembly WNGP01 (sample SAMN13153381, study PRJNA577476) | soil metagenome | isolation source: 40 cm soil or saprolite under Garry oak tree replicate 2 | place: USA:California | collected 2016-06-15
ATGCGCTTCAAGACCGCCTGCTGAACCACGGTGAGTTCCGGGGGATTCATGGCACCCGCCATTTCTTGAGCGCATCCTCGTAAACGCGGATCGTGTTTTCAACCATGCGCGCCGCCGAAAATCTCCGCTTAACCTCGCAACGGCCGGCCTCGCTAAGTTTTCTTCGAATCCCATCATCATTAATCACCCGCAGCATCGCGGCAGCAAATTCCGCTCCATTGGGTTCCACGACCAGCGCAGTTCGCTCGGGATCAACCACTTCCGCCAACGCCCCGCGCTTCGTCGAAATGCAAGGCAGGCCCGCGGCCATGGCAGCCTGCAAGGCGGTTCCAAGGCCTTCGAATTCCGAAGGAAAGACGAACGCATCGAGGGCAGCATAGACCTGCGCGACATCATTCACGAATCCAGGGAAGAGCACCGCTTCCGTTTGTCCCAGTTGCTTTGCAAGCGCCTCCAGTTCCGCGCGGCATTGTCCGTCTCCCGCCAGCAAAAGCCGCACTTCCGGATGCAGCTCTCTCACTGCCCGCAACGCCTGGATCAAGTGTCGTTGTCCTTTTTCGGGAACAAAAACACTAACGCAGCCAAACAAAAACTCATTTTCCTTGACCCTCCAACGTTTTCGCGCGCTACTTCGTTGCTCTGGCACTGTCAAAGGCGGGATCTCCACGCCTTCGTTCACGATCGAAATTCTTTCCGCCTGGATCCCTGAATCAATCAAGCTCTGCGCCACATCTTTGCTGTTCGCTACGAATCTTTGGACCGCGTCGTACCGTGCTCGCGAAACCCAATTCTTTCGCAGCGGAAATCCAATCCTGCGCGACAGCACCACCGGCAGTTTTTTGCAGGCTCCTCCCAACCACGCCGCCGTCAGCGCATGGGGCTCATTGAGATGGATAACGTCGTAACCTCCATGGGTGACGAGGCCGCGCAGCGCCCTTGCGGCCCAGCCACGCAATCCCAGCCTCGGAACCTGATGCACGGGAATCCCGGCTTCCGCCGCGCGTTTCGCCAGCGGAGCATCCTGCGCCGCCAGCAACTCGGCCTGATGCCCGCGTTCGCGCAGCCCGCGTAGCGTCAACAGCGCCTGGCTCTGTCCGCCACGCCATTCGCATTCCAGGTCCACATAAAGCACTTTCATGATGTCCTGATTGCGCCGGCGCGCCGCTCTGCTTCGATAAGCGCTCCCAGTTTCTTGAACTTCAGCCACGTGCCGCGCGCCGCCATCTGCGAAATGACCCATCCTCGATAACCGTCGAGAAAGCCCAGGCACAGAACATAGTTGTTGAACCAATTCCAAGGCGAAGCAAGCCACATCGCCGCGCGCCAGCTCCGGCGCCCCTCTGCGAACAGGTACTGCGCCTGTCTCGTGGTGATGCTTTCTACTTTCGCCGCGTGCTCTTCGAACGAGCGCAGCGTGTAGTGAAGGAGGTCGCCTTCTAGCCGCCCAACGGGTCCGTCGTATTTGACCGTTGCGTGCTCCGGCACTTCAAATCTTGATTTGTCTCGCCGGTAAAGCTTCAGCTGATAATCCGGATACCAGCGCGTGTGCCAAATCCAAGCGCCGAGGTACCAGGTGCGCCGTGCGAATTCATACGCAGCAAACTCCGGCTCCTTCTCTTTCCACTCGGCTAAAGCGCTCCGCAGTTCGGGGCTCAGCTCCTCGTCCGCATCCAGTGACAGAATCCAGTCGTAGCTCGCCGCCGCTGCGGCGATATTCTTCTGCTCTGCAAAATTCGTCCACGCGTGCGTGATTACCTTCGCGCCGCGCTCTTGGGCAATTTCCTGTGTGCGATCCTTGCTTCCGCAATCCAGCACCACGATCTCGTCGGCGATTCCCTCAAGGGAACCCAGGACGCGCGGCAGGTTGTGCTCTTCATTGAATGTGATCAGGCAGGCGGAGAGACGATTCATCGGACTCCGGGCATTGTGCGAATCGGCGCTAGTATCTCACAAAGGCACGCTGCGCAATCGCGGCACCCATGAAGTCATCGTGCAAGGAAGGAAAGTTCAACTACTTCGGCTGGAAATTCACACGAACTACGCTTCCACCAATCCGAAACTCCGTGCCGTCCTGCAACATGGCCGCGCGCACGCGTTCCTCCTCGAAGAAAGTGCCGTTGGTGGAATCCAGGTCCTTTAGGTTGATGTGGGTGTCTCTTACTTCCAGCAGGCAGTGATGCCGCGAAATTTCCGGGTCGTTCAGCGCGATGTCCGCGCCTTTGCGCCCCAGCACGACGCGTGGCTTGGTCAGCGTGTGGCTCGCCCCTTTCGATGGGCCGGACACAATAGTAAGAACAACCTTCGCTTTCGCGGGCAGCCGCAATCCGGGGTCGATAGGCGGTAATTTTAGGTTCGAACTGCTGGCATTCGCGCGCGCAAAAGAGGGCAGGGGGGTCATGACTACAGTGGAATCCACGCGGCGCTTGATCTCCACGATCGTAGTTTTCCCGCATTTCGAGCACTTGAACTGTACTTTCGAATGCCCGCCAAACTGGGCGTCCTTCAGCACATGCTCCGCGCCGCAATGAATACACGCCGTCTGCATAATTCCAAATTAACATCTTCCGAAGCGCTTTAGTGGGCGTCCAATCTTTTTCGGGCGGAAAAGTAAATCCTGCCTTTATACCTGCCGCCTGCACGCCGAATCAGCCTCTTAGTGCAGTCTTGTGCTACGATTACATCTTCCAGACTAATCAGGAGAGTGTTTGTGCCGGATCATATCTCGCGCAAAGAGCTGAAGCAGGACAAAATCAAGGAAACGATCGAGCATGGCGCCGAAGCCGTCATTTCTCACGGGCAGTTCGCGCTTATCGTGGTAATTGCTGCTCTGGTGACCGCGCTGAGTTCCGGCGTATTCGATGATGCGATGAAGGCTTACTCCGGCCGCATCGGTTCTGCCTCCGGCGCTGCCGACGCTAGCGAGCCCGTTTACCCCAATGAAGCCGCGCGCGCCCAGGACGCCTTGCAGAAGTTCACGATTGTCGCTGACAAATATCCTCACACGAATACCGGCAAGCTCGCGCGCTACTACGCCGCGCTTTGCCTCGAGGACCTCGAGCGTCAAAATCAGGCGCTCGAAGAATTGAAGAAGATCAGCGCGGGCAGCGACAAAGAGCTCGCCGCCATGGCCCAGTATCAAATGGCGATCATCTACTCGCGCACCGGCAAGCCTGACGACGCCGTCAAGATCTTTCGCGCGCTCGCGGACAAGCCGGGTGTCATCGTGTCGCGCCCGCTGGCGTTGCTGGAACTCGCCCGCCTGCTCCGCAAGTCCAATCCGCAGGAGGCCGCCGGCATCTACCAGCAAGTCAAGAAGGAATTCCCGGACACCACCGTCGCCGATGAAGCCGACCGCGGCTTGGCCACGCTTTCGCCGAAATCCTGATCTGCTTTGAAAATGACCCCTCGCGCGGATCAGCGGGAACAGAACGGAGCGGCCCATCGATCCATCCTCCACTCCCGCTCCTTGGGCGATGCGCTCGGAGCAATCTCGTGGCCGGCGTTATCCGGAGCCTGCGCATCCCTACCGCAGCGCCTACGCGCGTGACCGCGACCGCATCATCCATTCCCGCGCTTTCCGCCGTCTCGAAGCTAAGACACAAGTCTTTACCACCCGCTATTCCGACCATTTCCGCAACCGCTTGACGCACACGCTGGAGGTCGCGCAGATTGCTCGCACCGTGGCCGCGGCTCTCGGCTTGAATACCGATCTCGCCGAAGCGCTCGCGCTGGTCCACGACATTGGCCATCCGCCTTTCGGCCATGCCGGCGAGCGGAAGCTCGATGTATTGATGCGCGTGCGCGGCGGTCACTTCAATCACAATCTGCACGCCCTCCGCATCGTCGAACAGTTCGAGCAGCGCTATCTTGATTTTCCCGGTTTGAATCTTACATTTGAAGTTCGCGAAGGTATCATCAAGCATTCACGCGATTATTCCGCCGCGGAATTTCCTCAGCTTTCCGAATATCTTCTTGATTTGCGCCCGCCCCTCGAGGCTCAGCTCATCGATTGCGTCGATGAAATCGCATACAACACCGCCGACCTCGATGACGCTCTCGAAGCCCAGCTCCTCGACATTCGTGTGCTTTGCCGGGAAGTTCCGTTGTTTTGCGAAGTCTACGCCCAGGTTGACTCCGCCTATCCTTCCGCCCGGGAAAAACTCAAGTTCAACGAGGCACTGAAGCGTGTCCTTGATCACCTCGCTACCGATCTGATCGACACGACAAACTGGTCGCTCGTGGATTCCGGCGTCCGAGCGATAGACGATATCCGCGGCGCGGGAATTCGCATGGCCAGTTTCAGCGAAAAACGCGGGGCGCAAAACGCTCAGCTCAAACGCTTTCTCTACACCCATGTTTACGATCGGCCTGAGATCACCGAAGATCGCGACCGCTCGGTGAAGTGCCTGGAAGAACTATTCATCTACTACCTTGGCTCACCAGGTTCGATGCCCGCCTTTTACGAAGAACTCGCGCATGCCGCTCCCCGCCACGTGATTGTTTGCGATTATATAGCCGGCATGACCGATCAGTTCCTCCTTCGCCAGCATCACGAACATTTCGGCAACGCACCCTAGCAGAAGCCTTCCCAGAAAGAGCACGCCAGGAGATTTGTAAGCGCTTAAAACCGAAATGCGAGATCTGCCCGTTGACAGCCCTCTGTACATATTTTCAGGCGATGGCTACAGCAACGCCGTGTGATCTTAGACTGAATGAAACAAATTGCCTCGCTCGGTGGAGAAACATTCGAGCGGGGCAATCTGTCTTGATCGAAAAGAAGAAGCAGAAAGAGTTCTAGTTCTACGGACTCTTCCTAAAAGCGGATGAAAGGACCGAAGGCCACACGCGGATTGTGGCGTGCGCCCCCCGCGAAATAGATCTCATCGCCCGCCTCCAGGCGCAGACCGACCGGACCGATATGCCCTTCCAAACCCGCGCCCGGGTAAAGCGTTCCACTTACGTTATTCGCGCGCAGGTTGTTGACAGAACTTGTGAACGTTGCGAACGACGGGTTCCGGGGATCGAGACGGAAATTGATAAAACCGCCCTTGACCATCAGGAAAGGCCGAATCGCACCGTGGCCCGCCACGATCTTGGGGCCAAATAATCCATGCAGAACCCTGAGATTGCTGGGAACGAAGGTGACGCTACTCGGGTTGCTCGGACTCCTGAAACCCTCGCTAAAGGCCTGTTCGAAGTCATAGCTCATTTCACCTTCGAGCATCACGCTAGAGAACGCCTTGATGGCCGCGCGTCCTCCAAGTCCTGCCATGTTCGTATTCGTTTGCGAAATGCGAAAATAATCTGCGTAGGCCCCGACTTGAAAATGCTCCTGCGCCGAGGCCACCGGTACGAGCCAGCCTGCCAGAAATATCAGAAGTGCAACGCGCTTCATTCGCGGTCTCCTTGCTCACAGTCGTTGGAGTGCAGAAAGCAGGGTTGGCTCCGGCTGGAGGGAGGGTTCTGCTTCTTCAAATTGGATGAGACTGTGCAATGTAGAGTTGCCAGCGTGCTTCGCGGATTTTCACGGCTTCCGGGCGACTGTCAGAAAGAGCGTCAGGTAGCGCTTCAGTTTTTGCGTGATGAGAAAGTTCTCCTTCACATGCTGATGGCCATGTTCGCCGAGTTTGGCGGCGATTTCCGGATGCGATAACAAATAGCGAATTTGATAAGCCGTTCCTTCCACGGAATGGGCCAGCAGGCCGGTATGCCTGTGAATAATCTGGATGGGGATTCCGCCGACCGCCGATGCCACCACCGGTTTTTTCTTCCATAGCGCTTCAGAGACCGTGAGCCCGAAGCCCTCGCGCAAGCTTTTCTGGATCACGATGGTCGAAGCGCGCTGCAGCGCGTTGACTTCCAGCGGTGCCCAGGCCGGCAGCTCAATCGCTCGGATGTCGGGATCGTGGCCCGCTTCCCGCAAGACTTCTTTCAGCACAATCGCACCCTCGGGATCGTCGGAGGCGCTGCCGCCGGCAAGGACCAGCTGGCAATCGAAATAGCGTTTAACGATCCGGTACGCGCGAATCACCCCCACGGGGTCCTTGAGACGGTCGAAGCGCGAGATTTGCGTGAGGATCGCGCGCTGCGGATCGATCCGGTAACGAGTCAGAACTTGGGCGATGAACTCCGATTCAAGCTCACAATTCTTTTCGGAAAGCGGGTCGATTGCCGGATAGAAAAGGTATTGCGGGATCGGGAGCTGCCGCGAGAATTCCGGAGAAGAGAACATCGCGCCGTCATACCGGCTTACGAATGGCTCGAGAAAGTCCCAGACCGCACGATTAGGGTGCGAGAGATCGATGTGGCACCGCCAGACCCAGTGATTTGCTCCTGGTGGGCGCCCATCGATCAAAGCGCACGGCTGCGGATCGTGAACCACCACGAATTCGGCGTCGAGTGGGAGCGTTGCGCGATTGTGTTCGTTGTAAGCAAGGAAAATCTCGAAATCCTTCGCGCTGGTATGGTAGGGCGCTCCGTGCAACGCATTGTGAAAGCCCTTGGTGACGTCAAAGAAATCTTCGCCGCCGCTCATCACGTCCCATTTGATGTTGAGTTCCAGTTCCTCCGCGAGAGGCACCAGGCGATTGAGGATTTCCGCAACTCCCCCGCCAACGGCAGTGGAGTTGATCATCTCGATGCTGCGGCCGCGCAACGGTTTCGCCAGCGCGCGCAGTTCCTCGATTTCTGCCGGGCCTAGGAGCGCCGTATAGTCATCCAGTGGAATGCGGCTGAGGGCCACCGCTTCGCTCATGCCTTTCTCCTCTCGCGATCGATCAGGCGCACCAGCTTGGTGCGCGTGCTGTCAAGTGTGTTGGTATAGATATCGATCTTGTTCACGCTGTCAGCAAGCGTGCGAAGCCCCAGACTATCGGCAAGCCAATGCGAGAAGTCATTCGTCTTCAATTGCAGCCGTAGCCGCGATGAGATGAAATGAAAGTAGAAACCGGCGTGACTCAGGTGCTGGATTCCATCCCGGAACTCATCCAGGGTTCGCGCGTTTCGGCCAAGGGGCACGGTGACTTCGACGCTTTCGCAGAAGTAAAAACGCTCCAGGGCTGACTGGCCGGCAAATTGGCGGTGCGCCTCGCAATAGTCGCCGACCACGCGGCAGAGATCGCTCCGCAACGCCGCTATGGAAACATAGTCGCGGATATCCAGCGCGGCGAGCTGCTCGGCGAGATCGTTCCGGTTGGTGTCCGCGAGCACCCATTGCGCGAAGTCGTTCGAAAAGCCCTCGGTGAGGAAGTGATGACTGCCCAGCGTTTGATAGGTGTGATAGAAAATGGACGCGTCGCTGCATTGTTCGAGCCCTGTGAGCAGCTCTGCGAGTGTGCCTGCGGATTGATTGCCGATTCGCGTGAGGTAGGAAACGGTGACGAATTCGAACGGGGTCTCGGCGGTCTTCATGTGCAGCCTTTCTCCATTCTAGAGCATGCGGAAAGTCTCGCCAAGCGCCCCACGGCATAACGGGCGGGGTTCGATGTGGCCGGGTCATAACGGCATGGGCACCTCCACCCGATCCGGGATTTCAATCCGAATTTCTGTAAGATCGGAGAGCAGATGGGCGGCCCAGCGGTAGACGTTGTGTTCCCGAACCGTTTGCCGCATTCTCCGCATGCGCGCCGCCTGCTCTTGCTCGGGCATCTCCAATGCTCGATGGATGGCATCGGCAAGTTGCGATATGTCGTAGGGATTGACCAGCAGCGCATCCGATAGTTCGTGCGCCGCCCCCGCAAATGTGCTGAGAATGAGCACGCCTCGTTCGTCATCGCGGGAGGCCGCGTATTCCTTGGCCACCAGGTTCATTCCATCGTGCAGCGACGTTACCATGCAGAAAGACGCAGCATGATAAAACCGCGCGATCTCCTCGTGCGAATGGTGCTTCTTGAGGAACACGATGGGTTTCCATCTCGAACTCTGGAACCGTGCGTTGATCCGCTCCGCTTCGGCGCCAACCTCGTCCAGAAAATTCTTATACCGCTCGATGTCCGTGCGGCTGGGCGCCCCGATTTGCGCGAAAGTGAATCGCTGCTGGTAGGCGGGGTTCAGTTCCAAAAACCGCTCGATGCCGCGGAAGCGCTCAAGGATTCCTTTCGTATAGTCGACGCGATCCACGCCCACACCTAGCAGCGAAGCCTCAATGCCCATCTCCGCGCAGAGCGCAGCCCGCTCCGCTCCGGCGCTGCGCGCCTGGTTGACGTGGCGCGAATTCTCCGGGAACGCCACGCTGATTGGATACGGCCGCACCCGCGTGACGTGGCCCTGCCGGTTTACGGCGAAACGGTCCCACTCCGTGAGCGCTTCAACCGCGCGGTCCACAGTCTCTAGGAAATTGTTGCAGTGCGATTGAATATGAAAGCCGATGAGATCCGCGCCCAGCAAACCGTCGACAAGCTCCCGTTGCCACGGACAGATGCCGAACACCTCCGGATTCGGCCACGGAATGTGCCAGAAAATCGCCACTCGCGCGTCCGGACGCGCTTCCTTGACCATCCGCGGAAGCAGCGCAAAGTGATAATCCTGCGCGAGAAGAATCGGTGACTCGGTGCCCGCCATTTCGTGCAAAACGGCGTCGGCAAATCGGCGGTTGATTTTTTGGTATTGCAGCCAATCATTGGGGCGAAACACTGGGCGTGTGTGCGCGATGTGGCAAAGCGGCCACAGCCCTTCATTTGAAAAGCCCTCGTAATAGCCTTTGTCTTCCTCGTCGCTGAGCCATACCCGCCGCAGCGTGTAACTCGGACGAGCCGGCGGCACGCGAAGGTGGTCCTGCACATCGACGGCTTCGCGGTCCGCGTTGCCGGAGCCGTTAGCAATCCACGTTCCGTTGCACGCCAGCAGAACCGGTTCCAGCGCGGTGACCACGCCGCTGGCCGGGATGATTACGTTGATCGACTTGTCTTTTTCATTAAAGACGTGCATGTACGGCTCGCGATTCGAAACGACGTAAAGCGGCTTTTCCTGAAGTTTATTCCGCACGCTCACGCGCAGGCGCTCAGCGGTCCACAGCGAGGCGTTCGAATCTCGCAGGCGCGCTTCTTCTTCCGCCGCCGCTCGCGCTGAGTTCAGATCGCGTGCCAGGTGCGTCACTTCCTGGTGAAGCTCGTCAAATATTTCTCCTTGCGGGACGTTTGGTGGCCCGTGTGGCTGGCCCGTTCGAAGGGTGCGCAGCCATGTAGCCGTGCGCGTAAGCGGCCCGGTGAAAGTCCAGCGCACCAGAATCAGCGCGAGTCCGGTAATCAGAACTGTCTGTACGAAAGCATTGAGCAGGGAATCACGCAAGGTGCGGGAGACCTGCTTATCGATGTAACTTGTGTCGTGGAAGAGAGCCAGCGTCCCTACGACCTCGTCATCTCGATGAAGCGGCAATGCATAAATGTGTATGGGAACAGCGTCTTCCTTGTTGAGTAAGATGGTCTGTTCGGCGCTGAGAAATTCGCCTGCGCCTTTGTCCGCCTGCGCAGCGCGCGTCGCGACGGAGGGGCGCATCCTGAAAATTGGTGAGAGGCTGGAGGTAATCGCCAGCGCCGTTCCGGCTGCGTTGTATACAGCGACGCCTTTCAAGTGTTCACGCTGACCGAACCGATCGACGAGCCGTTGCAGGCTCCTTTCCGGCGCGCGTTCGAGCAAAGGCTCGACGCTCTCTTGTAAACTTTCCCCGAGAATCTCCGCGCGGCGCGAGAGGTCGTTGCGCAAAATCCGCTTTTCCGTCCGTACCTGGTAGGCGGCGAAGAGGAGGGACACCGCGGATACGCTCACGATCAAGGGCAGGACTATTTTCAGAGTCGTGCGCATCTGGACTCCTCAACATATTTTAGTATGCAAACGGGCCACGGAGACTGGGTTCGGGCGGCCGTTCGTTCGCAATACGCTTGTGATTCTTGGTGACCTGCTATTCGACTGCGCGATACCTCCTGTTAGTACGGACGGATTCCCGCGGGCTGCGAAACGACGACGTGGACGGCGATGTTTTTGCCACCGTTCGAACGGTATTCGACCGTGGCTTGAGCGCCGACCGTCAGCTTTCCTTCGATTTTCGTATTGCCATCGACCAGGAATTGCACGGTGTTCACATCCTGGTCTTTCAGGACCTCAAGGGAGAAGGCTGCGTCTCCGACGGCTGAGATTTTTCCCGACGCTGACTGGTTATCCGGTGCGGATCGCAGGTGGCTCGCCAAGGGCTGGGCGGGCAGCGGGATGGACCAGGCCGCAAGCGTGAAACAGAAGACAAACAAAGTGGCCAGGCTAAGTACAGTCCGGAATCGCATTGAATTTCCCCCAACTGGATTTGGACCGG
>WNGP01005796.1_pt1 | contig 10295 bp, 11 predicted proteins | sample 5407671 | NCBI WGS metagenome assembly WNGP01 (sample SAMN13153381, study PRJNA577476) | soil metagenome | isolation source: 40 cm soil or saprolite under Garry oak tree replicate 2 | place: USA:California | collected 2016-06-15
CCAGCTTCTTCATAAAGAAGGAGAAGACGTTCCCCGCCTCGTGGCACACGAAGCAGTAGTACATGCCCTTCTTCGGGATGACCGCGAAGTTGCGATGCGTGCCGCCGTGAAAGGGACAGGGGCCGCGGTAGTCCGACCCAGTGCGCTTCAGCTCCACGTGCTCGCCGATGATGGCGACGAGGTCGGCGGCCTCGCGGACTTGCTCGATGACGTCGTCGGGAATCACTGGCCGTTGGAACGATGGAAAGGTGGAACGTTGGAAAGACCTTCCACCAACTCCAGGAGCTCCGGCGCCACCACAAGGCGAATCGACCCGATCTCCACAACGACGCGACCATCGTCCCGAACGTCGGCTACTACACCGGTCTTCCCCTGCCCTGTCTTCACCCGGTCCCCGACGTTGAAGACTTTCGTTCCATCTTTCCCTCGTTCCATCTTTCCACCCGTCTTTTCGATCGCCTCCTCCACCATCCGCCGTGCTTCCTTTGCCGTCGCCTCGTCCACGGCCGCACGCGCCTGGGCCAGCGCCGCTTCGACGGTCTTGCGCGCCTCGAGCAGGTACGACCGCGCGCGCTCGCGGGCGTCGGCGTCCAGGGTGCGCTCGCGAGCCGTCAGTGCGCTGGCGCGGTCTTCGAGGTCGTGGAGGTTCTGGAGCTTCTGATCCAGCTCGGCGGCACGCGCATCGAGCTGCTGCGCGCGGGCCTCGAGCTCGCGCGCGCGCGCCTCGACCGCGGCGAGCAAGCGATCGAGCGTACGCTCGGCGTCGGGCACGGCGCGCTCGGCCTCGGCCAGCACGTCCGCGGGCACGCCGAGCCGGCGCGCGATCGCCAGACCGTAGGAGCGGCCGGGCACACCCTTGAGCAGGCGATAGGTGGGCGTCAGGGTCTCGGCATCGAACTGCAGCGATGCGTTCACGACCCCCACGGTTTCGGCGGCGAGCTGCTTCAGCGCCCCCAGATGCGTCGTCGCCAGCGTGACGGCGTGGCGGCGGGTGAGCGCCTTGAGCGCGGCCGCCGCGAGCGCCGCCCCTTCGGCGGGATCGGTGCCGCTCCCGATCTCATCGAGCAGCACCAGCGAGCCGGCCCCGGCCCGCTCCAGGATCGTGCGCAACACCGCGACGTGCGCCGAGAAGGTCGAGAGGCTGGCGGCGATCGACTGGCGATCGCCGATGTCGGCAAACACCTCGGTGAACACCGGCAGCGACGACTGTGGACCGATCGGCGGGATGATGCCGCTCTGGGCCATTAAGCCGAGCAAGCCGACGGCCTTGATCAGGACGGTCTTGCCGCCGGTGTTGGGGCCGGAGACCAAAATCGTGAACTCGTCGGGGGCGAGTTCGAGGTCGAAGGGCACCGCTTCGGTGCCGAGCAGCGGGTGTCGCCCCGCCCGAATCTTCAGGGGTCCTTCCCCGATCGCCGGCGCGAACCCGTTCACTTCCACGGCGTAGTGGGAGCGGGCGCAGAGATCGTCGAAGGCGATGCACATCTCCCACGCCGCCGCGATGGCGTCGCGATGCGGGCGCAGCAGATCCGTCAGCTCGCGCAACACGCGCAGCACTTCGCGCTGCTCGGCCGATTCGGCGGCGCGCAGCTCGTTCCCCAGCTCGATCACCTCGGGCGGCTCGACGAACAGCGTAGCACGCGTCGCCGACTCGTCGTGCACGATCCCGCCGACGTGGCTGCGCGCCGTGCTGCGGATCGGGATGACGTAGCGGCCGCCGCGCACGGTGACCGCGGCGTCGGGGGCGCGCTCGGTGGGATCGAGGCCGACGAGCAAGGACTCGAGCTTCTTGACGAGCCGCTGCCGCGCTTCGCGCACCTGCGCGCGAGCACGCGCCAGGTCCTTCGACGCGCCGTCGAGCACGGCGCCGTCGGGGCCAATCGATTTACCGACACGTGTCTCCAAGTCCTTCGGCGGCGGATCGACGCGCAACGCCGCCGTGCGCGGCGCCGCCTCGGCGAGCCGCTTCAGGTCCCCGGCGACGACGCGCGCCGCCGCCAGCGCTAGGCCCAAGTCGGCGAGCGCCTGACCCTCGAGCGCGCTCCCGGGCACACCCAGCAGCTCGAGCGTGGGACTCAAGTCCGCGACGGGCTCGGCGCGAATGCCGTTCTCGCCATCCTGGTGGAGCAGCAGCGCCGCCAGCTCGGCGACCTGCGCCAGCGCGGCTCGGATCGTGGCGGCCCCGTTTTTGTCCAAGGCGGGGGTGCGGCTCATCACCCGCGCCGCGCCGAGGGGCCCCGCGGCGTGCGCCGCCACGCGCGCGAGCGCGGCGGGAAACTCCAGGGTGTCGAGGACCGAGGCTAGGGAGGCGATCCCGCCAACTCCTCGCGGACGATCTGGTTCACCAGCTTGCCGTCAGCCCGGCCCTTGAACTGCGGCATGACCTTCGCCATGAGCGGCCCCATCTCCTTGGCGCCCCCCGCGATCGCGTCGCGCACCGCCGCGCGGATCTCGTCGGCCGAGACGGCCGCCGGGAGGAACTCTTCCAACATCTTCACTTCCGCCTGCTCACGCGCCGCCAAATCGGTGCGCTGGCCCTTTTCGTACGCCTCGATCGACTCGCGGCGCCGCTTCACGCCGCGGCGCAGCACCTCCGCCGTTTCGTCGTCCGTCGCGGGGTGCTTGAGCTCGATTTCTCGGTTCTGGATGTCGGAGAGGATGGTCGAAAGAAGCAGGGTGCGCGCCTGATTGCGTTGTTTTCTGGCTTGGTTCATCGCGGTGCGGAGCCGCTCCGGCAGACTCGCCACGATTCAGGCGTAACGCGGTGGGCGGCGGTTCTTGCGCCGCGCCGCGTTCATCTTCCGCTTGCGGCGCTCGCTCGGCTTTTCGTAGTGACGATGCTTGCGGAGGTCCGCCAGGATGCCCGCCTTCTCACACTTTTTCTTGAAGCGCTTCAGGGCCCGCTCGAAGCTCTCGTCGTCGTGAATGATGATCTCAGGCATAGGATTCACTACCCTAACTGTCTGTAGTCACAGGAACTTAGCGGCAGCTTCGATCGGGTGCAACCTACCCCGGCGGCCAATTCATCACCCGGCCGCCGAGCAGGTGCAGATGCAAATGGAACACCGTCTGTCCGCCATCGGGGTTCGTGTTGACCACGACGCGATAGCCCCGCGTCTCGAGCCCCTTCTCCTTCGCCAGGTCGCGCGCGAAGCCGAGCAGCGTGCCGAGCAGCTGCGGGTCCTTCGCATCGTTGAGCGAGCCGATGTGCGTCGTCGGGATGACCAGCAGGTGCGTCGGCGCCTGCGGATGCATGTCCGTGAACGCAAGCATGCCGTTGCCCTTCTTGACGATCTCGGCGGGGACTTCGCCCGCGACGATCTTGCAGAAGATGCAGCCGCTCATAACCCGAGCGCCCGCTTGAGATCTTCCCAGATCTGACGGCCGGCGCCTTCGGTAGGCGGTTTGCCCTCGATCTGCGCCAACTCTTCGAGGACGCGGCGCTGTTCGGCGTTGAGCTTCGTCGGCGTCCAGACGTGGACGCGCACGTGCAGATCGCCGTGCCCGCCTTCGCCGATGCGCGGCAAGCCCTTGCCGCGCAAGCGGTGCACCGCGCCCGTCTGGGTGCCGGCCGGCAGGCGCAGCGTGGCCTGCCCGTACGGCGTCGGCACGTCGATCTCGGCGCCGAGCGCGGCCTGCGTGAACGAGACGGGGAGATCGTAGACGAGGTCGTCGCCGCGGCGCTCGAAGCGCGGATCTTCCTTGATGTCGAGCACCGCGATGAGGTCGCCGGGGGGGCCGCCGCGCGGCCCGGGGACGCCGTGCCCGCGCAGCGTCAGGTAGTGGTGATCGGCGACGCCGGCGGGGACGTCGATCTGTACCGTCTTCTCCGCCTTCACGCGGCCGTCGCCGTCGCAGCGCTCGCACGGCTTCTCCACGATCGTCCCCTCGCCGGCGCAGGTGGGACAGGGCGAGACCGTGAGGAACTGGCCGAAGATCGACTGGGCTTGGCGCCGCACCTCGCCAGAGCCGCCGCAGGTGCGGCAGGTGACGGCGCGCGTCCCCGCCTTCGCGCCGCTGCCGGCGCACACGGGACAGCGATCCAGCGTGCGCACGCGGACGGACTTCTGCGCGCCGGTCGCGACTTCGGCGAGCGTGAGCTTCAAGGCCACTTTGAGATCTTGCCCGCGATGACGGTCGCGCTGGCTGCGCTGCCCACCGCCGAAGAACGCGTCAAAGCCTCCGAAGTCTCGCATGAAGACGCTGAGGGCCTCGGACAAATCGAAGTGCATGGACTCCGCACCCTGGCCCCGGCCGCGGACACCGGCGATGCCGTAGCGGTCATAGGCGGCGCGTTTCTCCGGGTCGCGCAGCACCTCGTACGCTTCGGTGATCTCCTTGAACTTCTCCTCGGCCGCCTTGTCGCCGTTGTTGCGGTCGGGGTGATGCTCCATCGCGAGCTTGCGGTAGGCCTTCTTGATCTCCGCCTCCTCGGCATCGCGCGCGACGCCGAGCACCCGGTAAAAATCGACGGTCTGGGCCATCTACTCGAGCAGCTCCCCGACGAGCCGCGAGGTGTGCTCCACCAACGCGGCGATCTTGTCGTACGGCATCCGGGTGGGTCCCATCACGCCGATCACGCCCGAGAGCGGGCCGAAGCGGTACGACGACGTGACGAGGGTGAACGGCGCGAGGCGCGGATCGAGATGCTCCTGGCCGATCGTGATCGTCAGCCCGTCGCCGCCGCGCGCCGCCAACGCCTCGCGCAGCAAGTCGCGCCGTTCAGTTACCTCCATTAATCCCTGCAGCCGCTCCTTGGTGGCAAACTCGGGCTGGATCGCGAGCGGTTGGGTGCTGCCGAGCACCACGCCCAGGGGCGCCGGGACGTCGAACAGCTCCTCGGCTTCCTGCACGAAGATGTTGAGCAGGTCGGTGGAGCCTGGGGATCGATCCGACACCGCGTCGCGCAAGCGCTCGGCGAGCGTGGCGCGGATTTCTTTCAGCGTGAGACCCGCGAGGCGTTCGTTCAACACCACGGTGACGTGCGCCACGGCCTCGTGCGCCATGTGCGAGGGCACCTCGACGAAGATCGTCCGCACGACCCCGCTCTTGAGCGCGAGTACGAGCAGCAGGCGCTCAGTGGACACGTGCATCAGCTCGAGCCGCTCGAGCACCGCCTCCTCGAGCGACGGACTCACGGCGACGCCCAGCTCGTTGGTGAGGACGCCGAGCACTTGCGCGGCGCGGGACAGGATCTGCTCGATCACCGCGCGCTCGCCCGCCAGCTCTCCGCGAATCTGCTCCGACTGCGCGGCGCCGACGCGCGGCGGCTTCATCAGCGAGTCGACGTAGACGCGATACGCCTGGTCGGTGGGAATGCGGCCCGCCGAGGTGTGCGGGTGGTAGAGGAAGCCCTTCTCTTCGAGGTCGCTCATCGTGTTGCGGATAGTCGCCGGCGACAGGCCAAGCTGGTGGCGCTTGGCGATCGTGCGGCTCCCCGCCGGTTCGGCGGTCTGCACGTAGGTTTCGATGACGGCCTCGAGCACCTGGCGCTCGCGGTCGGTAAGGGAGGTCGTCATGCCTGGGCCTCGGTTCTCATCGTCAAGTCGCTGATCAACGAATCTAATCTGAGCCAGCCTTCCGGGCTGCACCGGAGGCTTCCGCCTTCCTCCCTAAGCCAGCCGGCAGCCAGAAAGGCGTCTAACTGCGTGGAAAGGCGTGGGAAGGCGTGCCGGGGCAGCCCTTCGCTGGTCCGTAGGGCAAGGTAGAGGGCCTCCAGCTCCCGCTGCTCCTCCGTCAGCACCTCTTCGGATTCGACCGCCGCGCGCCCCTCGGAGATGGCACTGCGGTAGGCCTCCCAGGCCGGGATGTTCCAGCGGCGGACGCGGCCGTCGAAGGAATGAGCGGCTGGACCGAGCCCTACGTAGGACCGGCCCGACCAGTAGGCCGAGTTGTGTCGCGAGCGAAAACCAGCCTGAGCGGCATTGGACACCTCATAGAACGCAAATCCCGCGGCTGACAGCTTCTCGTGCGCCAACAAGTACTCTTCGGCGTAGCGGTCGTCGGCAGGCAGCTTCGTCGCCCCGCGAGAGATCCAGCGGTCGAGGGGCGTGCGCGGCTCGACGGTGAGACCGTAGAGCGAAATGTGAGAAGGGAGAAGGGAGATGGCTTGATCCAGGTCCCGCTCCCAGTCGCGGTGCAGCTCTTCGGGCAGCGCGAAAATCAGGTCGAGCGAGATGTTCTCGATCCCCGCTGCGCGCAGCGTGCGCACCGCGTCGCCGATGCGGGCCGCGTCGTGGGAGCGGTGCATCCATTGCAAGACGCGATCGTCGAACGATTGCGCACCGAGGGAGACGCGATTGACGCCGGCGGAGCGCCAAACACCCGCGCTCTCCGGAGTCACGTCCTCCGGATTAGCCTCCAACGTGACTTCAACGTCGTCGAGCGAAGGCGTCGAGCGAAAGGCGTCGAACAGCGACGTGAGCAGCAGGGCGAGGTCCGGGGGCGGAAGGAGAGATGGGGTGCCGCCGCCGAGGTAGAGGGTGTCGAGCGGTTCACCCCGGGCCCCCGGCCCGGGGTCAGCCGAGCGCAATTCCGCCAGCACAGCCTCCACATACGTGGATCCAGGAACGGACTTCCGCACGGCGATGGAGAAGTCGCAGTAGGAGCAGCGCCGGACGCAGAAGGGGACGTGGACGTAGAGGTGGCGGACCACGGGGGGAAATATAGGTGGGCACCGCGCGCGGAGGCGGCCTCCCTGGTGGGGCCGCCTTTAAGCCCCGGGGCGACGCCCGCACACGCCCGAGGTCCGCTCGGCGGCGGCCCATAAACCCCGGGCCGCCGGCCCGGGGTTAACCCACCCTGGTTAGACCGGAACCAGGTCCGGGTGACGTTGAAACTGCCGTGCGATGTAGGATCGCGTCGCAAGCACGTGGTCGCGCGACAGGGAGCCGACGTAATAGCCACGCGACCACTGGAGCCGCTGCGCGTCCTTGCGCATCACATTCACTCTGCGCGAGGACTCGGACTTCGCGTGGCGCATGAAAGAGGAGAGTGTCGCGGTCGGGAGGTAACTCACCAGCACATGCACGTGATCCTGGAGTACCGCCTGGGCGTGCACGCGGACACCTGTGCGCCGTCCCGCCTCCAGCACTGAATCGACGATCGCGGAGACGTCGTGTTTTCGGATCGACTTCAGGCGCCGGTAGGTATGCCAGGTGACGTGAGCGTAAAGCCCGCTTGCTCTGTGCACCGCGCCTCTCAGCGTGTACCGGTTCTCACCAGGGTAGGCTGACCCCGCCCCGGGGTCAACAACACCTACCACTTCACCAAGCCCGCGACCCAAGCCACCGGAGCTGACTGCCGCACCCCTCAGCTCAACCCAAACACCATCCCCGGCGTCTGCCGCACCAGCCCCCGCAGCTCCAACTCCGTCAACGCGCCCAACACATCCGCCGCCCCCGTCCGCGCCGCAGCGACGAGCGCGTCCACATGCTGCGGCTCGGCGGTGAGCCGGTGCCACAGGGTCAGCTGCAGGCCGGAGAGATCGGGGGGCGGCACGCGGGGCGCGGGAGTCGCCAGGGCCACGGCGGTGTCGTTGAGACCGCTGGGCAGGCCGATCTCCTCGAGGATGTCGGCGGCGCACAGCGCGGCCTTCGCACCCTGCTGGATGAGCTTGTTGCAGCCGACGGACGTCGGGCTCGTGATGGGACCCGGCACGGCGAGGATGGGACGGTTCTGCTCGAGCCCCGCATCCGCGGTGACGATCGCGCCCGACTGCGCCGCCGCCTCGATCACGACCACGGCGCGCGCCAGCCCCGAAATCAGCCGGTTGCGGCGCGAGAACGAGCCGGCGTGCGGCCGCTCGCCCGGTGGGTGCTCGGTGACGAGGCACCCGTGTTTCACCATGCGCGCATACAGCGCGCCGTTGGCCGCGGGATAGATGACGCCGAACCCGTTGCCGAGCACACCGACGCTCTTCCCGCCGACGTCGAGCGCCGCCGTATGCGCCAGCGCGTCGATGCCGCGCGCCATGCCGCTCACCACGACGGCGCGGCGCGCGACGGCGCCGGCGAGCAGCCGCACCGCTTCGGCGCCGTAGGCGGTGTGGTTCCGGCTCCCCACGATCGCGACCGCCGGACGCGCCAGCAGCGATACGTCGCCCCAGGCGTAGAGCACCGCGGGAGGATCGTGAATGTCGACGAGCTGCGCGGGGTAGTCGGGGTCGGCGGGGAGGAGCGCGCGGGCGCCAGTCTCCTCTAATTGGGCGAGCACCCGCTCCCCGTCCTGTGGCGCTGCGCCGCGAATCGCCGTCGCCGCCGCCCGGCTCATGCCGTGCAGCGCCACGAGGCGCGCGTGCGGCGCTTGCAGCACCGCTTCGGCACTCCCGAACGCGCCGAGCAGCAGCCGGAGACGGTGCGATCCAATCCCCGGCACCAACGCCAGCGCCAGCGTCGCTACGACTTCAGGGTCGCCCATAGAAGTTCGAGGAGTTCCGGTACACCCTGCCGAGTCACGGCCGAGATTTCGACGACCGGTGCGCTACTCTCTGTACGGACCTCCGTGCGGGGTGCGGAGTGCGGGGTTCGTAGGTCGCCCTTCGTGAGCACAACCATATGCGGCTTCGCCGCCAGGTCCGGCGAGTACAGCGCGGCTTCACGTCGCAGCAGGTCGTATGTCGCCTGGGGATCCGGGCTGTCGGCGGGCACCAGCACGGCGAGCATCCTGGTGCGCTCCACGTGCTGCAGGAAGCGCAAGCCGAGCCCCTTCCCCGCGTGCGCCCCTTCGATGATCCCGGGGATGTCCGCCACGACGAACGTCCGGTGCCCCGACAGCCCGACGACGCCGAGGTGCGGTTCGAGCGTCGTGAAGGGATAATCGGCGACCTTGGGCCGCGCCGCCGAGATGACGGAGAGCAGCGTGCTCTTGCCCGCGTTCGGCTCGCCCAACAGGCCCACGTCGGCGATGAGCTTGAGCAGCAGCTCGACGTTGCGCTCGCCGCCCTGCTCTCCCGGCTCCCACTCGCGCGGCGACTGGTGCGTCGGCGTGGCGAAGTGCTGGTTGCCGCGCCCGCCGTGCCCGCCCTTGGCCGCGAGCAGCGTCTGGCCGGGCTCGAGCAGTTCGCCGAGCAGCTCGCCCGTCTCGGCGTCGCGCACCTCGGTGCCAGGCGGGACGGGGAGATACACGTCGGCGGCCGATTTGCCCGTCATGTTCTTCCCTTTGCCGTGCTGCCCGCGCTCGGCTTTCCACAGGGTGTGATAGCGGTAGTCGAGCAGCGTGGCGAGGTTGGGGTCGGCGCGGACCCAGACACTGCCCCCCTCGCCCCCATCACCGCCATCGGGCCCGCCCTTGGGGACGAATTTTTCACGACGGAACGAGCTGGCGCCTGAACCGCCAGTGCCGGCGACGACGTGGACGACGGCGCGATCGATGAACATCAAACTGGAGGCGGAACGCGGAATGCGGAATGCGGAACTGCACGGGGAGTTCTGCGTGCCGTGCGTATGGACGAAACGACAATCGCGACGAGCTGACGTGCTTCGTCCCGCAACCTAACCACCCGATCGGTATCGGCGATGCCTCGCGCGATCACGAGATCGAGCCAGAACTGCGACTCATCAGCCTCCTCTTCGACGATGCCTAGCTTTGCCAGAAACTCGCGTCGAGAACGTGCTCGGCATGCGGCCCGGTAGTTTGCTCCCACGGACGTACCGGAGCGAAGCAATTGGTTCCCAATGGCGTCCGCACTACGACCCCGTGGAAGATCCTCCACGAGGCTCACGATCTCGAGAGCGAACGCTCGCGTACGGTCCTTCAGGTCGAAGGGCGGCAGGATTTGACCTTTCGATTCCGCATTCCGCATTCCGCATTCCGCATTCACAGATTCCTCTGGCGCACGTCTGCCCACAGCTCCCAGACTCGTAACGCCCGGGCCGGATCGAGGTCGGGTTCGACGAGAGCCAAGACGGCATCTACTTCTTCCCGGGTGGAGCCCGTATTCAGAGCGCCCCTCATGTGCGCGTGCAATTGGCGGTCCGCTCGCAGCATCGCGATCGCCGCCAGCGTGCACAGCTCGCGCCGCTTCGTGTCGAGCCCCGGCCGCGACAGAATCTTGCCGTACGCGTCCACCACCACGAGCGGCTCGATCGCCGGGTGCAGCGCCCGCAGATTCACCAGCAGCTTGTGATACGTCCGCCCGTACACCTCGGCGCACGCCTGCACGCCGCGCTCCGTCCACCGCGCCCATTCCGGGTGCGCGATCGGCTCGCCCACCTCCTTCGGAGGCCCCGCCACTTCACGCCACACCGCGAAGGCGACCAAGGTCAGGGGATAGCCCACATTGAGGAAGCTCTGCA
>WNGP01005797.1_pt1 | contig 10295 bp, 6 predicted proteins | sample 5407671 | NCBI WGS metagenome assembly WNGP01 (sample SAMN13153381, study PRJNA577476) | soil metagenome | isolation source: 40 cm soil or saprolite under Garry oak tree replicate 2 | place: USA:California | collected 2016-06-15
GCAAATGAACAAAATCATCCGGCCATCCAATAGGTGCCGATAATGCAGATTGACAAATGAATCCAGCCACCAGTAGGTGTATAGATGACCCACATCGTCAGTGGGTCAGGACATCGTGGACCAGGCAGGCAGAGGGAGCACGCTCGTTTCGCCGCACGCTTGCATGACGATGTGCTGACCTACACCGTCTGACGATGTGGGTCATACAGTAGGTGCCGATTTATCGTGCACATCGCCGATTTATCGGCCCTGGTTGGATGTTCCGCTCTCCAATGATTTTGTGAAAACTCATGATCGGCCCTGGCTGGATGTTCCGCTATCCGAATTATTTTGTGAAGGCATGGTTCAATTTGGACGAATCGTAGGTGACAGTTTGAACAGTCACCCCGTGTCACGCCTCCGCGAAGCGAAGGGTCTATCGCGATCGGCAGCGAGATCCTTCGCGGCGCTCAGGATGACAGGGCTGAACCTTGCCTTAAGATGATTATCGATCCGGCCTGGGAAGACCCGCCCCGTTCGAGGGGGCGGGATGACAGGGCCGTTCCTTTTGACTGCTTCCACTTTTTCTGCTAGACTGGAAGCCATGAGCAAGACACAGAAGAAAGCCTACAAGTACCGATTCTACCCCACGCCCGAACAAGCGGTGATGCTGGCACGCACCTTCGGGTGCTGCCGTGTCGTCTACAACTGGGGTCTGCGTGAGCGGAGCGATGCCTACTCTCAACGCGGTGAGCGGCTCTCCTACGATGATCTCTCTGCTCGTTTGACCACCCTCAAGAAGCAGGAGGCGTACACCTGGCTCACTGAGGTCTCTTCTGTTCCCTTGCAACAAACCTTGCGCCACCTGGACCGCGCCTTTCTCAACTTCTTTGAAGGCCGAGCCAAGTATCCGACGGTCAAAAAAAAGCACGGCCCACAAGCGGCGACCTTTGCGAGCAGTGCGTTCACGTGGAATGGCTCGCACCTCACGCTTGCCAAGATGACCGAGCCGCTCGACATTCACTGGTCGCGTCCGTTGCCCGAGGGAGCCAAGCCCTCGACGATCACGGTCACCAAGGATTGCGCGGAGCGCTACGCGCGTCTCCATTCTACTGGAAGAAGAGATGGCGCCGTGGCCCCCGGTAAACAAGCAGGTCGGGCTCGACCTCGGCTTGAAGTCGATGGTGATCACCTCGGATGGGCAGACCTACGGCAACCTGAAATTCTTTGCCAAGGATGAGAAGAAGCTGGCACGTGCTCAGCGCCGGCATGCTAAGAAACGCAAAGGCTCCAAGAATCAGGAGAAGGCGCGACGCAAGCTCGCCAAGCTCCACACGCGCATCGCTGATAGACGCCGGGACTACCAGCAGAAGCTTTCGACGGCCATCATACGCGAGAACCAAGTCGTGTGTGTCGAGAGTTTGCAGGTCAAGAATATGGTGCAGAACCACCATCTCGCCAAAGCGATCAGTGATGTCGGCTGGAGCGAGTTTGTGCGCCAACTGGAGTACAAAGCACAGTGGTATGACAGAACGCTTGTCAAGATTGACAAATACTACCCATCTTCCAAACGGTGTCATCACTGTGGACATATTCTTGACCTCCTTTCGTTGGATATTCGGCACTGGGAGTGTCCCGAGTGCCAGATGTCCCATGACCGGGACATCAACGCGGCACGCAACGTGTTGGCCGCAGGGCTTGCGGTGGCTGCCTTCGGAGAGCGGGTAAGACCGGGACGGGCGAAAGCTCGCTCCGGCTCCGCTCAGTGAACAAGGAACCCACACCCGTGAGGGTGGGAATCCCGCCTCCGTTTACGGGGCGGGAGGATGTCAAGATAAGATAATCATGAAGATGTGTTAAGATTGTGTCGCAAAGGAAGAGAGTCATGCCTGTATTCCAGGTGTCGTCGAGAAGTGTGCAACAGGCCGCCCCACTGAAGAAAAAGCCCCGGCGCTTACGCCAGGAATGGTCTGCCGTCATCCGCTTCGTTCTTGCCGTGAGCGCCGCTGGCGGCTTATTCGCCCTGTTGGAAATTTTCATACAATCTGAAATTAAATTCGTCCTGCTTCCCGTGTTCGTGTACCTCGCCGCTACGCAGTTCCAGCGCTACAACCTTAAGCTTCCCTCGTTCGTGCTCAATATATTTCTCAAGAGTACTCCTGTCTATCTCTTGCTCACGTTCAGTTTGGCGTTAATCTACTACAGCGTCATCACCGGCGTGGTACTATTCATACACCAGAGCCCCACCATTTCTCGTATCATCATTGTCACTACCACGCTTGCCTGGGCGATCATACTTGATCCTGTGCGCGTGTATTTCCAGTCGCTTATTGAGCAGCGTTTCAACCTCCGTAATCGGGAGGCGGTCAAAACTATCGAAGCCTTCACCTCGACGCTGCGCGAGGAGATTGATCTCGATCAATTGCGCGAGCGTTTCCTCACCGTCGTCCAGCAAACCATGCAGCCGTATTCCGTCTCATTATGGGTACGTATCTCCCATGAACAGCAGGAGCAATCCAGCGCAGTGGAAGAAATCATGGTTTCCGGCGATGATCCTCTCATCGCCTACGTTCTGAGTCATCCAGGCGCTCTAGAGATTGACCGGCTGCAACTGGACTCGCCAGTCTTGCAGGATCTGAGGCTCCATGCGGCAGAAATTATCTTGCCCCTGGCCAGTCAAGGAGAATTGATTGGCCTGCTCATCCTGGGACCGCGTCTGGGAGGTGAAGCATATACCCGCGAGGAACGTACTCTGCTCGACACCCTCGCACCCCAGGTCTCACCGGCGCTGCGTGTTGCGCAAATGGTGCAAGAACAAAAGTCAGAGGTCCGTGAGCGCGAACGCATCGAGCAGGAATTACGGACCGCTCAGGACATTCAGCGCTCACTCCTGCCTAAAGATGTTCCGCTTCTTCCAGGCTGGCAGATAGCACCGTATTACCGACCAGCGAGAGAGGTCGGCGGCGACTTCTACGATTTCCTTCCGTTTGAAGATGGCCGCGTAGGGATTGTCATCGGCGATGTCACCGATAAAGGAGTGCCAGCTGCTTTGGTGATGGCGACGACCCACACCATGCTCCGCGCCGTTGCTCAGGAAACAATTTCTCCAGGAGAAGCATTGGCAAAGGTCAACGATCTCCTCTATGCAGAAATCCCACCTATGATGTTTGTGACCTGTTTCTATGCCATTCTCGACCCGGGAAGTGGGTGGCTGCGCTACGCCAATGCAGGGCAAGACCTGCCATATCGACAGCATGCTGAGAACGTCTCGGAACTTCGGGCGACAGGCATGCCTCTTGGTATGATGCCTGGTTCATACTACGAGGAGTTTGAAGTCACTGTAGCACCAGGAGAGAACCTCCTCTTCTACAGCGATGGTCTGGTGGAGGCCCATAACGCGAAGCGTGAAATGTTCGGTTTTCCAAGACTGATGACCTTGATCGGAGAGCGCTCTGGCGGGAACACACTCATCAATTTTCTATTGAGCGAACTGACAACCTTTACCGGTGACAATTGGGAACAAGAGGATGACATAACGATGGTGGTAGTGCAAAGGGCCTCTTCATCCCCTATGGAGGAGGCGAGCGCAACCCCAATGGGAGGCCATACACCTACCCATCCCTAAAGAACAGCAACTTTTTCCTCTGGGGTGGAGTTTTGTGCCAAACAGCGAGACTTTTGCGAAGTTAGAGATAGCCCATCTCCTCCGCAATAGGCACAGCTTGTCGAATCCGCATAAGAGCCGCCTCCTGCTGTCCGGCATCCCATGCTTGTAGCGCCGCTACAAGCAGAACACGCAACTGTTCGGGAGGGGGTTGCTGCGTAGAATCAAGCAGCATGCGCGCATTATTCATAGCATCAACGATCTTCTCCTGAGCAAGCGCTGCGCCAATTAAAGGCCATAAGCCTGCCCAAAGAAACGCATTGGCACGCTGCTGGCGTTGCCTTCCCTCTAATGATGCTCGACCATAGGTCTCAGCCTCGACCAGGTTGCCGTCACGCCAGGCTATCCATGCTCGATGCCCTTTGATAATAGCAATATTTCTCGCTTCTGGCATAGCCAGCGCACGCGTGACGACACCTCGAACATCTTCGACCATACCGCGTTGCCTGAATATAAAAGGCAAAAACATCAGGCAGCGGGCTAGTAGCCTGGTATTCCCCACCTGTTCTGCTGCGTTCATAGCTGCACGCATCTCTTCTTCCGCCTCATCAGGGTGACCTGACCACAGGAGGCGATTTCCCAGGACAAAGTGAGCAAATCCTATCAAGCTCGTGTTGCCTGTTTGCAGGAGAGCTGCCAGCGAACTGCGACAGTATGAAACCGTCTCTTCCGATACAACATAACGATCGCGCTGGCTGTCTCGTGCTACTACCGCCTGAAAGAATTGGCCACGTTGCTCTGCTGTACCATAGTGCTCCACGATAGATTGAGCCTTCTCGATGATAACCGTCATTTCGTCCAAAGAACCACGCAATGGAAGCAACTGGTCAATCTGAAGATCGATCCACTCTTGCAACCACTCTGTACTCGACTTGACCTCCGCCTGCTCTAAGACGCGTTCAGCTTCCTGAAATGTCTGTTGGGCGTTGACATGAAAGGTATCCAGGGGATTGTCAGAGGCCAGATTCCAGGTGCCGGCCATCTTTCGCAGCAGGCGCGCCTGCAAGAGGGACTTCCGATCGGACTGACTGAGCCGGAGGCTAGCCACGCCAGTGGCGTTGTCAGTCGGAATAGGAGGCGACTCCTGCGGGGGGATAGAGGCCAGGCCGTTCTGATAGACCTGTCTCGCTTCCTGCTGCCGCCCCGTTATTGCGAAGATATCTCCCAACGCTGCATAGATCGCAACCGCCTCCTCCCACCGTTGCTCCTGCTGCGCGTGTCCCGGCCCGCCAGCCTCAAGCAGTGCCGCTGCTCGTTGAAAAGCTGTAATGGCATCAGCATTCGCATAGACCCGCATCGCAGCCTCGCCAGCACGTCGGTAATAGGTAATGGCTCGCCCTGGAAGGCCCGCGTGCTCATAATGTGCCGCAATCTGTCCGCTGGCGGCATCCAGGTCTCCTGCATACACCTCCTCGAACGCCTCAGCGATACGTCGATGGAGGAGGCGTTGGTGCGCGGGACTCAAGGAAGCACAGGCCAGCTCTCGGAGCTTGTCGTGGCTAAAGTCATAGGCCTCAGCCGTTCCCGCGCCCTGTTCTCGCACTATGCGCCGCTGCCACAGTTCATCCAGTCCCTGTACCACGGCGTCTTCGCTCTGCCCGCTGGCTCGCGCGAGCACCGGGAACGTAAACTCGCGTCCGATCACGGCAGCCACGTTTGCCACTTCATGTGCCAGTGGGGAAAGTTGCGCGAGCCGTGTCGCGAGCACGGTCTGCACCACGGCCGGAAGGGCTGAGGCAGGGCGTGTGAGCAGCGGGAGTGGGCTTCTGGCAGTAGGGTCTGCTTCTTCGTGTTGTCCCAACGTGCCAGCTCGCGCCATCTCTACCACGAACAACGGATTGCCTTCTGTCTCGTGATAGAGCTTGTTGCTCATGGCTGGATCGAGCTGCTGGCCCATGATATGCTCGGCCACGGAGGTTGTCTCAGCCGTCGTGAGCGGTCCGAGCGGAAGTTCTGTCACTAGGCCATCCCGTTGCAGGGCTCCCAGGAATGTGACCAGGGGATGCCCGGGAAGGGTCTCCTCGGCCCGCACTGTCCCAATGAGCAACAGGCGTATCCCCGGCTCAAAACGCAACAGGTAATGCACCCATTCCAGTGTCTCGTTGTCGCACCATTGCAGGTCATCAAGCAGGAGCAGCAGCGGTTGACGGGCGTTCAACACCGCGCGTGCCAGCGCCTCGAAGAAGTGCTGGCGTTGCCACCCCTCCGTCATGGCAGCGGGACGAGGCAGTTTTGGTCGTGTGGCAAGTACCTCGGGTACGAGCCGGGCAATCTCCGTGAGCCATGCAGGATCGAGGGCTGATAGACCTGTATGGAGCGCATCTGTGCGCAGCCAGGCGGTGACAGGAGCATAGGCCAGGTGTCCAAGAGCTGCATAACAACGCGCGCTCGCGGTCGTCATGCCTTGTCGGCTGACCCATGCCTCTATTTCCTCTGCCAGCCGCGTCTTGCCGATACCTGCCTCCCCTGAGAGAATTACGACGTGTGGGCGCCCGCCTGCGGCCTTGCGCCAGGACTCCTGGAGGTGCCGCCACTCCACTTTCCGGCCTAGCAGTGGTGCTTCTGTCCCGCGTAACGCGAGCGGACCGGTCTGCGTCTTGGGGGAGGTATCCGACTGCAAAAGCGATTCGTAGACCGCTCGCGTGACCTCGCTCGGCTCCGTCCCCAGTTCGCGCTCCAGGACCGTGACGCAGGTGTGGTAGACGCGCAGGGCTGCGGCTCGGTCGCCACGCAGGGCGTACAAGCGCATGAGCTGTCGGTAGGTCGCCTCGTGCAAGGAGTCCTGGCGTAGGAGTTGTTGCGCCGCCGTGATCGCGGCGTCATAGTCACGCTCCTCTTCCAGGAGCGCGATCAAACGTTCCGCCGCCTGGAGAAACGCCTGGCGCCAGCGATCTCGTTCCGGCAGAATCCACTCATCGTAGCAATTGGGCAACAGTTCACCACTATACAGGTGATGCACCTGCTCCAGTGCCCGCCGCATTGCGGTCGTATCCTGAACCCGTTCCGCTTGCTCTGCCCGGGCCAGTGCCTGTTCAACCTCCAGAATATCAAGGGTCCAGGAGGCATCCGTGCACCCTTCCTGGGAGGCAGGTAATGCTGGCAGCCACTGCAGGCTGTGATTGTCGGCGTGGATGAAATGGTCGGCGTCCGGGAGGGATTGCCGTAATTGATACAGCAATTTGCGCAGGTTCGTATGAGCTTGCGCTTCCGTCGAATCGGGCCACAGGAGAAAGGCCAGGTGAGAGCGATCCTGGGGCGCATCTCGATGCAGTAGAAGATAGGCAAGCAGGGATTGTAAACGGGGAACAGTCACCGTTGTCACTGGTGTATCACCCGATACCAGCAGGAAGTTGCCCAGCAGATGAATGTGGAGGGTTGGAATCACCAGAAACCTACTTTCATGAACCTCTAGCCTTATTGTTCCAGGTCTTTGCACGCTCCCTTTACCGCTGACTCGATATCAACAGGTACGAGTGTAAGATAGTTTCCATGAACGCTCATGGTCAGGACTCCCTCTATTTATTCAATTGAGAAGTATAATGCCATGCATCTGCTCCTCCATCAGTCCAGCGCCAGCCAACTCACGCCGCCAGTATATCATGCACGGACCAGATACTCAAAAGCAAGCGAACGGTTATTCATCAAAAGCGATAGAGAGCCGATTATTGATGAGGCAATCGAAACCTTGCTTTTTTGGCTTCTGTTCCTGTATCATTGGGGTAGTAGTCTAAATGACTCTTCTCACGCTCGCGGGATTGAAATGCTCGGTCGCCGAAGCGAATTGATCCGCTTGTCATCACCAGTAAAGAACACATAAGTTCCTATCCCAAGCCTGAAGCCTGACGGTCCATGTAGCTCGATGGTCGAGTAGTCGGCCCGCCCATTCAAAAGGAGGAGAGAGATGGCGACAGCCTCAACGCTCTACGACCTACCCATCATCGATGCGCATACTCATACCTCTGGCCCGGACGCCGACGGACCACCTGGTGAGGTTGTTCGCTGCATGGATCAGTGCGGCGTCGAGATGGCCTTCGTGTTTGCGCCGTTGCTCGACGTCCATGGCCTTCAACTTCGCGTTGAGCACTACGACGACATTCGCAGACACAACGACTACATCTCACATTTTTGCTCCCATGCTCCCGAGCGCTTGCTTGCATTCGCTGTACTGAATCCCAACCCTTGTATCGCGAACGGGGATCAAGAGCGCGCGGTGCAACTCATGATCGACGAGGCCCGCCGCTGCTACGGAGAGCTCGGTATACGGGGCGTCAAGTTAGTGCCGGATCGATGGCGCGTGAACGATCCGCGCATCCAGCCGTTCCTGAGCGAGTTGGCCACCCTGGGCAAGTACGTGGCCTTCCACTGTGGCATCTTCTTGGATGAACGGTCAAGCGAGTATTGCCGGCCTGCTTCATACGAAGGTGTGCACCTGATCCCTGACTTCCACGGCCACCTGGCACATCTTGGCTGGCCATGGGTGGACGAATGCATAGCCACACTCGCGATGGAAACCTTCCACGCGCAGGGAGAGCGCGAAGACCCCTGGCAACTCAAGGTGGACCTGTCGTTCGGCTGTCCTGCGGATTGGCAGGTGGATTCCTTTCGCAAGGCACTCAATATGCTTCCGCACGACATGCTGATGTATGCCTCCGATGTGTTCTGGCCTTGTGACCGCCAGCGCTACATGGAGGAGTTCGTCTACCCGCAGCTCGCCACCTTTGAGGCCGCAGCCACGCTCGCTCGCGGCGTTGCCGGCCCCGGTAGTCACGAGCGGGTCTTGCTTCGGCGTGCAGTCTTCCACGACAACGTTCTCAAGCATTGGCAGATCGCGACGAAGGGCCGAGAGCAGCAGCTTCACCGCATGAAGATTGTGCCGGGATCCTTCCACAGCAAGCCGAGGCGCACAGAGGATTCTCAAAGAATGCGTTCTCCCGGCATCAACCAGCCCCGGCAGAAAATGACCTGATGACATGTACGTCGTGGGACTTGCTGACAGCTCGCCTCATCGCGAACCTTCTTGATGTTGTGCTGTTCCAGCCCTTCATTGACCAGGTCGGTCAGGCAGTCGGCAAGAAGCAATGTTGCAAACCCTAACACCCTTAGGCATGGTTCAATTGGGACGAATCGTACGTGACAGTTTGAATAGTCACACCCTGTCATCCTGAGCGAAGCGAAGGATCGGCAGACAGATCCTTCGCTTCGCTCAGGATGACAGGGCTGGACCTTTCTGTTGATGAGGAACTGTCAAGTGCATTTGAACCATCCCTTAACCTCTTAATCGGCGTATAACAAGAATAAGAGATGGAAACGTTGCTACATGATATCAGTTTCACTACTGTGCGCCATTACGGCACCTGGCATCTCAGCGAATTATCTGCCAAAAGCACACGCATGATTTACGTTTACCGGATACTCATCCAAATCGAAAAAAATGTGTCGCAATTTCGGAGAGATTTCCTTAATAATGTGTCGCATAACGATTGGTTCGAGTGCACAGATTAAATACCAGGCACAACGCAACAATGAAACGAAAGTGAAATACCATGACTGGATATCTTCTCTTAGAAGGCGGTGCGGAATTTAACGGCCAGATGGCGGAACCCGACAAGCGAGCCATTGAGCTAGCCGGTGGCTTCGACGCACCTATCACCATTATCCCGACGGCAGCCGCACCCGACAACAATCACCAGCGTGCGGGCAACAACGGTGTCAGGTGGTTTCACCATCTCGGAGCCACGCATGTCGAATCTCTTCCACTGATCGATAAAGCTTCAGCCAACGACCCACACCTGGCAGCCAAAATCAGCCAGTCGCGGCTGATATATATGCTCGGTGGCTTTACTGGCTATCTTGGTGAAACAATCAAAGATAGCGCAAGCTGGCAAGCTATGCTCAGGGCTTACGAGTCCGGGGCAGTCATCGCCGGCAGCAGCGCTGGCGCCATGGTCATGTGTCAGTATTACTACGATCCTGGCAAGGGTAATGTCGTCGAAGGACTGAACTTGCTGCCCAATACCTGTGTCCTGCCGCACCATGACACCTTCGGCAAGAACTGGGCATCACGTCTATCCAACCTCTTGCCAGAGGCGGTACTCCTGGGCATTGATGAACAAACGGGCATGCTTGATGATGGACCGGAAGGTCGGAAAGTAGGATGGCGAGTCTACGGCAAGGGTGCCGTAACGCTCTATCATCACGGCAAACCCACCGTTTACCGCTCGGGTAAATCCTTTAACGAGGATTTTTCACCAGCCCACCAATAATGCTCTTTAACCCACGAATTAGGTCGTCTGTATGGGCCGAATATGCACTATGACAAATGAATCCAGCCACCAGTAGGTGCCGATTGATCGCGCACACCGCCGATTTATCGGCCCTCCGTGGATGTTCTGCTAACCAGATGAAACAGGTAAAAGCCATCACTGTTCTGCCGCAAGATAGTGTAATTTATACCGTTGCTAAAACCTGATACTCTCCTAAGCAAGAAACAACTATCCACACAATCGCAGGAACACAGCCTTGGGCTGTGACGATTGGAGAAACGCTGAACTCAGCCAACCAGGACAATAACAAATCTTTCCCCGCACGTGTCGGGCAGGGTTGATCCCCGTCGGTGGCAACAGCAGCACCGAGCCTGCACCGGTATACGACA
>WNGP01005798.1_pt1 | contig 10295 bp, 7 predicted proteins | sample 5407671 | NCBI WGS metagenome assembly WNGP01 (sample SAMN13153381, study PRJNA577476) | soil metagenome | isolation source: 40 cm soil or saprolite under Garry oak tree replicate 2 | place: USA:California | collected 2016-06-15
GGCACATTTCATGTTCTAGGAGTGAGAGCACCAAGCTTTGGTGACCGTCGTGAAGCGATGATGGAAGATATCGCCATCATGACAGGAGGGCGTGTCATCAGCGAGAAGGTAGGTCTCAGGCTAGAGAAAGCTACTGTTAAAGACCTGGGGACGGCTCATAGCGTAACCACGACAAAGGACTCTACGGTGATCGTAGACGGCGGCGGCAGTAAAACGGCTATTCAGTCACGTATACGCGAACTCCGCGCCCTGCTTGCTAACGGCGCGGGTGACTACGACCGAGAGAAACTCCAGGAACGGATGGCAAATTTAACAGGTGGGGTTGGAGTGATCAAAGTCGGGGCCGCTACCGAGGTTGAGATGAAGGAGAAGAAGCTGCGTATGCAAGACGCATTGTCGGCAACACGCGCTGCTCTTGAAGAGGGTGTTGTTCCTGGTGGTGGCGTAGCCCTGGTGATTGCACTTCCAGCCCTGGACAGCGTCAAGACAAAGATGCCAGAAGAAATGACAGGGGTAAATATCCTGCGGCGTGCCATGGAAGAGCCTCTACGTCAGATCGCTATGAACGCCGGGTATGACGGCCCTGTTGTCGTTGCCAATGTTCGCGAAAAGCCGTTTGGATACGGCTTTGATGCGATCAGCGGTCAATATGTAGATATGTTCAAAGCCGGCATCGTCGATCCCTTGAAGGTGACGCGGGCAGCCTTACAAAATGCTGTTAGTATCGCAGCCCTGCTTCTAACAACAGACACGCTTATTACTGATAAGCCGGCTCATATTCCAGGTTTCAAAGATATCGAGTTTGGCCTCTAAGGGAGACGCTCGCAAGGAGTGATCTACTGACGAGCCTTGTCGCGCAGCTCCCGGCGCAAGAATTTGCCAGTAGGCGTCTTGGGCAGCTCCTCCAAAATCTCAATATGCCTGGGATACTTATAATTTGCCATGCGCTGCTTACAAAAGTGGATCAACTCCTCGGGTGTGACCTTTCCCTCAAACCCGCTTTTAAGGGCAACATAGGCTACGACCGTTTCGCCCCGGTAAGCATCTGGCACACCCACCACACCGGCTTCACGCACGGCAGGATGCTGGTACAGGACATCCTCTACCTCGCGTGGCCACACTTTGAACCCAGAAGCAATAATCATATCCTTCTTACGGTCAACCAGGTAAAACCAGCCCTCTTCGTCCATTCTGGCAACATCACCAGTATATAGATAGCCATCACGGATTGCATTAGCAGTCTCTTCTGGTTTTTCCCAATAGCCAGCAACGACCTCCGGCCCTTTGGTAATCAATTCGCCAACCTCGCCGGGCGGAAGGTCCTGACCAGTAGCCACATCTAGCACTCGACAGATAGTGTTTGGGATAGGTACACCAACCGATAAGGCGCCTGAGTCGGTATCAACGGGGGCATGTCCTCCCAATGGGACGGCATGCGATGGGGAAGTGGTTTCCGTCAACCCGTAGATGTTGTGGATATAGACTCCAGTAAGCTCCTGGAAGTGTTCGACAATAGCAGGAGACACAGGAGCGCCGCCGCTGTACGCCTTTCTCAGGGATGAGAGGTCACGTGTTTTGAGGTCAGGGTGATTCAACAGCGCGATGAACACTGTAATTGCCGCCACCGTAAAACTTCCACGCCACTTCTCTATAAGCCGCAGCGTCTCGGCCGGGTCGAAGCGGTAAAACATAATAATGGGCATGCCGGCCAGCGCAGCCACAGCAAGGTGAGCGATCAGGCCGGTGATGTGGAAGAAAGGCGCTACGCCAATGACGACATCATTGCTGTCAAGCTGCATCCACTGTTGATAGAAGGTCGCATTAAACACAACATTGCCATGCGTATTCATTGCCCCTTTTGGTCGGCCAGTTGTGCCAGAAGTGTAGGTAAGAAAGGCCACATCTGCCGGTGTAAGGGTGGCGGGTTGAATGTTCGCTCCATCAAACTGTGCCAGGAGTTCGAGCATATCCAGAGTTTCATCGAACCGCTGCTTGCTGGAGGATCCAAGTAGTGCTGGAACTGATTCCCTGGCAACAAAATCTAGTTCGCTGGTGGTGATGACAAACTCAACCTTCGTGTTTGCAATAATGTCCCGGGCGATTGTTTCGTACAACGACTCGAGGCAAATAAGACCCTTTGCTCCAGAGTCGTTGAGGTGGTACTCAAGCTCCCGCTGCTTGAACATAGGATTGCATGGTACGACGATAGCTCCTACTTTCCAGGCACCATACAGAGCAATCAAGAATTGGGGAATGTTCTGTAAGTAGAGTGCTACACGATCACCATGTGTAACTCCGCGCCCCTGGAGAGCCGCAGCCAGAGCAGTACTTTTGTTGTCGAGTTCGCTGTAGCTCATGGATTGGTCGAAGTAGTATATCGCTGCTTGCTCAGGCATAGCCTTGGCCGTTTCGAGAAACATTTCAAGTCCATTGGCAAACCGAGTGGTAAGCTGTGGGGGTATGTAACTGGGATAGTGCTTGAGCCAGGGGCGTCCTTCGTAGGCTGTCCTGGGAGTAGATGCCTTAAATGTCGAGTCGTCTTTCATTAGAATCCTCCTTGTCCGGTGCAGATTCAAGGGACCTTTTGGGGAAAAGGGAAAAGTTGGGGACACCCCAAACCCCGGCAGGGAGGCTTCGCCCCCTGCACCCCCTTACCTAATGCTCGTGGCTGGTACTACTGGCGTTGGGTTCAGCGTGACTGTGGTGGTCATGGTGGTGATGATGACCGTGGTGACTGTGTTCGGTGACCGTTGATGTAATCTCTTGCTTATCAGACTTCAGCGACGGATCACGTAGTTCGGGATACTTCTCTTCTAGCTTCGCTTCTTGCTCGATACGCTTACGCCAGTAGCGCAATGTTTCCGGATCGCCTCCATTCGTATCATTCCAACTCGTAGGCCAGGCCGTACGCCCTGGTCCAGGATCAACTCTGCCGCCGACGGTAAAGGTCGACATCACCCGCCGGGCCTGTTCGCCGCCACAGACAGGGCAGGGTCTCTGCCCGCTTGCATCTGTGAACGTCAGGACCAGGTGTGAAAAGACCTCGCCGCAATCCAGGCAGTGATACTCGTAAATGGGCATTATGCTCACTCCCTCCATTCTATAAGGGCCATGATCTCTCCTGGAGGTCTTACACAGGTTGGTTTTTTCCCCAGATGAACACATCCCTCAGCAGCAGGCGGCCACAAGGGCCCACCCTCCGCATCCACGCCACTCCCGCCCCTACGCGAGGCTGTTCCCAGGCGGCTTCCCAAAAACCTACCCGTGTAAGACCATAAGGGCCGTAGTCTTCCCGGAACGAAATCCGTGAGAGACTGTAATGCTCCAGCTAAGAGCAGTTCAACCTACCAGTATTCGAAGCTGCTTTGGATGATTTGCCTCAGTTCTTCAGCACCTACATCTCGTGGACAATTGACCAGCAGCCGCTGCTGTTTGAGCGTGCCTTCAATCAGTGCACCTGCATCGGCATCTCCATAGCCGAGCGCTGCCAGACCATTCGGGATCCCTGTGTCACGCATCAGCGAGAGCAAGGTGCGTGGAAGTACCTCCGGCATCTCTGCCGCTGTAAGCCCGTTCACATTGGCTCCCAGCAACTGGGCGGCCCGCAGGTGGCGCTCAGAATTAACAGGATATGTCCAGCGGAACGTAGAAGGCGCGGTGATGATGACCGAAAGGCCATGCGGGATTATCGGCTCGTCTTTCGGGTAATCCGGGGGTGAGAAGTTTTTCACCAGGCCAGCAATCGGATAGGCAATCGCATGTGGCACATGGACGCCGGCGTTACCAAAGCCGATACCAGCGTAGGTTGCGGCAAGGGCCATATATGTCCGTGCTTCCACATCCATGCCATTGAGAACAGCCCGGCGCAAATAGCGTCCCAGGTATTCCAGCGCCTTCTCACACCACAGGTCGCTGATAGGGTTGCTACCGACATAGACCGGGCGCTCCTCCGGTTTGTGTTTGGGACGAGCGTCGTATGGCCGGCTCGTGTAGGATTCGAGTGCATGGGTCAGCACGTCGAAGCCCGGGTAGGCCGTTGCCATTGGAGGCAGCGTCACCGTATTCAATGGGTCGATGATAGCCATAGTGGGACGCAGGTAACGATGTGAGATGCCTGTCTTGACCTTCAATGACAGAACATCCATGATTGCCACCGCCGTGGTTTCACTGCCGGTGCCAGCCGTTGTGGGCAGAGCCACCAGGGGCTTGAGAGGCCCGGGAACGGGCAGACCCTTGCCGATGGGTTTGTTGACGTAGTCCAGCACCGGCGCTGGATAGGCGGTGAAAAGGTTGGCGGCCTTCGCTGAATCAATACTGCTGCCACCGCCAATGGCAACAAAACCATCGTAATCGCGCCCACGTACGAATGAGGCAATGGCCTCAAACGATTTATCTGTTGGCTCGACATGTACATCGTCGAAGATATCAGCACTGATACCATCTTCCTGTAGCAAGGTACGCACCCGCTCTGGCAGGCCAAGTTTCATGACCCCATGGTCGGTAACGATCAGCGCGTGTCGCACTCCCAGGCGCTTGAGATCGTATGCCACTTCGTCAGTGGCTCCGACTCCGACCTTGATGGGTGTCATCTCCATGGTGAAGACAGTTTCGTTGGGGATATCAAGGCAGCCCATGTTCTGTTCCTTTCTTCCTGGTGGATTGTCCACCCTTATTTGATGGGTGGGAACCTGGCACCCACAAGGGATGCCACTACATTTCACCCATCGATACTAGTCGTAGAAAGCTTCGGGCGCGAGACGAATTTCCTTGATCTGCTTGGGATCATGCCCAAAAATGATCGTCGCGTCACGCATACTGGCGAAGCCACGGATGCGCTCGACAGAGTTTAACCAGCCCAGACTGTCCCAGACAATAGCCGCTCCTACTGGTGGTGGACCATAGCTCTCACGCATATAGGCGGCATCCGAGGTGAAAATCATCGTGCCCGTGTTGGGCAGGTCGACCATCAGGCACATTGTGCCCCAGGTATGGCCGGGAGCTTCGAACAAACGAACACCCTCCAGGATCTCTGTATCCTCGCTCAATTGCACCCAGCGCAGCCCGTCCACCATGTAATCTTTTTTGAGATGGAAACCCTGCACCTCACCTGGGATCGAAATAGCCCCCTGATACTCTTTTCTGTGAACGAGGATCCTGGCATCAGTGTTTTTAAATGCCTTGATATTCCCGGCATGATCCAGGTGCAGGTGGCTCAAGGCAACATACTTAAAATCCGAGGGATCAAGCTTAAGCTGTTTGAGGCGCTCCTCGAAATACTGCTCCGGGGTGACATCTTCATAAGGAAACCAGTTCTTAGCAGCTGCGCCGGTCCAGTGTTGCTCCCAATCGCGCGGACAAGTGGTGTCGAAGAGCAGGCGGCCATCTGGATGGTCCACCACGACTGTATGGGTAGGACATGGTCCCCATTGCGACTGGGGCTGCTGGTTGCTCTTGCTTTGCATCCACTCTGCATTTACTAGCAACCACCTGTAGTCACACATCATGTTACCATGGTGCTGCACGTAGACTTTGATCGCGGGTTTTGCCATCGTGTCGTGCTCCTTTCAGTATCTTTATCTAGAAAACAAAGTGAGAAGGCAATAGGCACTAAGAGGTGAGCATACAGTCTTATGAACTACAGCAACCTGCCTTGCCACGCACGACAGGATTGCGCAGGGTGCCAAGTTGATCGATGCGAATCTGGACCAGGTCACCCGGCTGCAAGGTGAATTGTTTCTCCGGGACGAGCGCTGTACCTGTACAGAGAAATACCCCATCCGGGAAGTCGTTCTCAAGAAAGAGGTATGTTACCAGTTCATCAAACCGGCGCTTGAGTTCTCGCGTGCTTGTCTCACCTTTCCAGTATACCTGGTTATTGCGCTCGATGGTCAGGTTGATAGTGAGGTTGTACGGGTCTGATATTTCCCAGGCGGGAGTAATACCGGGACCAAGAGCGCAGCAGCCAGTATAGACTTTGGCTTGAGGTAGGTACAAGGGATTCTCGCCCTCGATACTTCGAGAGCTCACATCGTTGCCAATCGTATAGCCGATGATCTCCCCATATGCGTTGATAACCAGAACCAGCTCTGGTTCTGGCACGTCCCACGTTGAATCGGCACGCACGACAATGGGTGCGTTGGGGTCAGCTACCCGTCGTGGAGTTGCTTTGAAGAAGAGTTCGGGGCGCTGCGCAGTATACACCTTTGCATAGATGTCCGGCGTTCCACTTTCCTCCTTGCGCGCCTCTTCAGATTGCTTGTAGGTGACACCTGCGGCCCACACCTCCGTTTTACCGTCAATCGGAGCGAGGGTATTTACAGTTGCATAGTTGCCTGTACCTGCCCTGACAGCCTCCTCGATTTGCCCGCGCAGTTCAACGGCCTTCAGGCGAAGGAGGTTGTGCAATCCTACGTCGGGCGTGCGGAAGTGACCGATGAACTGGCCGTTGCCGGTCACTCCAAGGGCCATTCCGCCAGTGGAAGATCTGTAGCGAATAATTTGCACTGCACCGCTCCGTTTGGCGAAGAAGCCTTGTGGCTTAGTTTTAACCCCTACTAGTTTAGAGGGCCAACGTTTTCAAATACTGATAATAGTTACACGTTTATGAAACCCAAAAAGTGGCTCTGTAGATAACTCTGCATTAGCAATGCGCTGTTGAGATTGCCCTACAACAATACCTATTCGTAGAAAGATAGAGCGAAAGCAATTCGTGAATGGCAACCGAGCATAGTATGATTTCAAGTCAACATGATGGGCTTGTTGTAGAATTGGCTCGATCATAACAAGCATTGAAACGCATGCATGATGGGAAACGGACCTGCTAATGATAGTAAAAGTGACAACTCCCCACGGCTAAAGCCGGGGGCTTCTCAGTTCGACCGGACTCCCAGCAGAGACCGTCCCCCAAGGCAGGGCCCCTGCCTTTAACAGAATGTTCTGAGCCGCGTTCACATCACGATCTGCTACGTACCCACAGGAGGTGCAAATGTGCGTACGAACACTCAAACTCTTTTGGATGAGTTCGCCACACTGGCTGCACTGCTGGGTGGTGAAGTGCGGATTCACGCGAATCACTTGATGTCCAGCGTTTTCAGCTTTGGCTTCAAGGATGGTGAGAAAGGCGCCCCACGAGGCATCCATGATGGATTTCGAAAGATGATGGTTCTTGACCATATTCGTGATGTGAAGGTCCTCAACGGCAATATGATGGTACTGCTCAGTGTAGTGTTTGGCCGCCTTAAAGTGGAAATCACGGCGTTGACGATTGATCTTCAGATGGGTCTTGGCCACGAGCCTTGCGGCGATACTTCGGCGATGACTGCCCTTCTTGCGCCGACACAAAGCACGTTGCTTGCGTCGAAGCGTTTTTTGCGAGCTGCGATAGTATCGTGGGTTCTCAATAGTCTTTCCGTTGGAGTCGGCAAGGAAGACTTTCAAGCCCATATCAATGCCGATATCAGGATGAGAACAAGAGGCGGGAAGATGTTCGGGAGGTTGGGAGGTCTCGCAGACGATCAGTGCGTACCAGTGGCCATCAGCACGCAGGACCAGATGAGCCGTTTTCGGAGTCCCTTCAAGAGGACGATGCAGCTTGATCTTGACGCGCTTGCCCAACTTTGCAGGGAGATGAAGATGCTGGTGATCATCATCCAACCAAACATCACGGCTCGTTGCATACTGACGAAGTTGGATCGAGTGCCATTGGTTGCCCTGCTTAAAGCGGGGAAAGCCACCTTTGTCGCCCAGTTTTTTGTAGGCAAGAAAACGTGTGAGGGATTTGGAGAGACGATCAGCCAGCTTCTGTACTGTGGTGGCCGGCACATGCTCACCACCTCGACCTTTAAACAGTGCCGTCAAATCATACTTCGTGGGGAACGTACCATTGGCCTCATACTGCTGTTTCACCGCCTCAAGCATCTCATTGTAAATATGCCGGGACTCGATCAGACAGTGCATGAGCAAATGATGCTGGGCCTTATTCGGATACAAACGATATTCAAATGTTTTCATCATCCTAATTATAGTGCATTAGGAATGATACATCCACAGCTTATACCGCCTGTGGGCCGGCGGCAATGCATCCCCAGAGCTGAAGCTAGGGGCCCTCTTGCCGCTTTGGGGTAGTATCAACAGGTGTGATTTCTCTGGGCACAACAACGTATTTCTACTACAATGCTTGTGCATATACTACGCTGCGAAAGAAGTCTCTCTCTCCTCCCAGGTGAGTTACGCCAGGGTATTGTCTTGCTTCTCATCTGCTGATATACTCAAAGAAGCTTAAATTGTCTTAAAGCGGCGTTGTTGATAGAAGGGTTTTATGGTATGGACCTTGCCCACGACGGGTCTCTACAGTCACCGGACCAGAACGATGGAGAAGAGCAACAGAGTACATCTGCGCAAACGGTTCAGGGATCAGCCATCCCCTACACCAGGATCTTTGAGCATATGCCGGATGCCTTACTGGCCCTGGACATGCAGGGGCGCATCACGTATCTCAACCACCAGGCAGAATCGTTCTTAGAGAAAACGAGAGCTGAACTGCTTGGCAGCCTTATCTGGGAAACCTTTCCGAAACTACGAGCTTCCTCTCTCTTCCAGTATTGCCAGCAAGCGAGAAGCGCGGGCAAAGCCATGTCTTTTGAATATCCTTCTTCTACCGTCAACAAATGGTTTCACATCCATATCTATCCTTCAGAAGAAGGTGTTTGTGTCTATTTCCAGGATATTACAGAACGAAAAAAAGCAGAAGAACGACTGCACCAGAGTGAAAAGCGCTTCCGTGCCCTGATTGAAAACAACGCCGATGTGATTTCCCTGACGGATGCCAATGGGATCATCGCTTATGTCAGCCCGTCGATGACACGAGTATTGGGCTATCTTCCTGAGGGGCGGGTCTTTCATCATTTTCAGGAATTGGCTCACCCTGATGATCTTGAACTGCCTAAACGCATTCTGGCTCGGGTACTTCAGGAACCAGGGAAGAGCCAGGTGACTGAATACCGTGTGAAGCACAAGGATGGGACCTTTCGCTGGCTAGAAATCAACAGTATGAATTTACTGGATGAGCCGGGTGTCGAAGCTATCGTATGGAATTATCGTGACATTACACAACGAAAACAGTTGGAGCAGGAGGTCGCCGAAGCGAAAGAACAGCTTGAGGTTATTCTGCAGAACGTGGCAGCTGGTATTACGGTGGTTGATGCAAACGACAGGCTTATTTATGTCAATGATGTTGCAGCCCACCGGTTGGGATTTCCCTCGCTAGCAGCGCTACTGGCCGCACAACAGGCAGGAAAGGTTCGCAGGCACGAAAAATTTACTGTATGGGACGAATCGGGCCGACCACTCCCTGGCAATGGGCACCCAACAGTGAAAGCGCTGCGAGGCAAACAGGAGAAAGCGTTGGTATGCCATCAGGATAACGCCACGGGCCGGCTCTTCTGGACTCTGGTGAGAGCACATCCCATCCTTGATGCTCAGGGACAAGTACAATTCGTGGTCAGCGTGTATACAGATTTGACGGAGCAAAAAGAGCTGGAGCAGCGCAAAGATCACTTCATCAGTATGGCCAGCCACGAGCTAAAGACGCCGCTTACGATTCTGAGCGCATTTACCCAACTCCTGCGAGAGCGGTTTGAAGCAGAGGCCAGGCAAGACGTGATGCCGTATCTTTCCAAAATGGATGACCAGATCACCAGACTCACCAAACTGGTTGCTGACCTGCTTGATATCTCAAAGATGCAGGAAGGCAAACTCAAGCTGGCGCGGGAAGCAGTTGACATGGACGAACTCGTGCGGGAAGTAGTCGAGAACCTGCAACCAACAACCACCCATCACCTGCTGATCGAAGGAGTGGCGCAGCGAACCATCACCGGGGACAGGGATCGCCTTGGGCAGGTTTTGATGAATCTGTTGACCAATGCCATCAAATACTCGCCACAAGCAGAAACGGTCGTGGTCAGAGTCGCGCAAACGTCCGATACGCTGACGGTGAGTATGCAGGATTTCGGGATCGGCATCGCTCAGAGCCATCAGGAGAAGCTTTTCGAGCGATTCTATCGTGTCTATAGTGAGAAAGATCAAACCTACCCGGGTTTAGGCATCGGCCTCTACATTGCCCATGAAATCATACAGCGTCACGGTGGGAAGATGTGGGTGGACAGTTTCGAGGGAAAAGGATCAACCTTTTCCTTTTCACTGCCCATTCGATGAAGAAGTGAGAGGACAAAAGAGACATCGAGCAGGTGGGCAAGGATGATGAAGAGAGTACTGGTAGTAGACGACAGCGAAGCCAT
>WNGP01007403.1_pt1 | contig 10294 bp, 11 predicted proteins | sample 5407671 | NCBI WGS metagenome assembly WNGP01 (sample SAMN13153381, study PRJNA577476) | soil metagenome | isolation source: 40 cm soil or saprolite under Garry oak tree replicate 2 | place: USA:California | collected 2016-06-15
ATCGCCGGCGTGGTCTGCTGCCTGGGGCTGATGGCGACGCTGCCGGCCGATACGTGGATTCGGCTGATCGTGTGGCTGCTGATCGGATTCACCATCTACTTTGGATACAGCCGCAAGCACAGCCGCCTCCAGCGCGAGCTGGCGGGTGGTGCAGGCGGGCCCCCGCCGAGCAAGGGTGGTGGTGGGGGAGGGGCGCCGCGAGGCCAGCCGCCGCGCCGGTAACACCCAGAGCAGCACCGGCGCCGACCGAAAACACGACCAAAGGAGCTAGATCGGCGCCGGTTACGAGGCGATTATCTTCCCCGCAATGAACCCGAACGGCGTTCCCGTTCCGCCGGATCGTGCCCAGGCGGCGCGCGACGTGGCGAAGGCGCTCACCAGTGCCAGCCATGTCGTTTTGACGACGCACGTCAACGCCGATGGCGACGGCGTGGGCAGCGAGATCGGGTTGTGGCATCTGCTGCGCGCACGCGGCGTGTCGGTGACGATCGCCAATCCCACCGAGATCCCCGAGCGCTTCCACTTCATGATTCCCGATGGCGCCGATGCGAGCGACCGCGCGGTGCGTGAGATCGAGCGGGCCGATATGGTCGCGTCGCTGGACATCGGAGACCTCAGCAGGCTGGGCAACCTGGCGGCTGTGATCAACAAGCGACGGCCGCCCCCACCCCTCGTCTGCATCGATCACCATGTCGGTCCGGTGAAGCTGCCCCCCGGCCCCTCCCTCATCGCGCCGGAGGCGACTGCGACGGCCGAGCTCGTGTTCGATCTCGCGAGCGTGGCCGGCTGGCCGCTCACGCCGGAGGTGGCGCAGGCGCTGTACGTCGGTTTGCTGACCGACACGGGAGGATTCCGCTTCTCCAACACCACGGCCCGCGCGCTGCGCGTCGCGGCGGCGCTGCTCGAGCAGGGCGTCGATCCCGAAGCCATCTATGCTTCGGTCTACGCCAGCGCGCCCGAAGGCCGCGTGCGACTGCTCGCGGAAGTGCTGCAGACGCTGGTCGTGGAGCCGGAGGTCGGGTTGGCGTGGGTCAGCGTACCCCCGGACGCGCTCCGTCGCCACGAGGTGACCGCCGACGACCTCGATGGGATCGTCGAATTTCCGCGCTCGATTGCCGGCGTCCGCATGGCGCTCTTGTTCCGGCACATCGGCAATGGCCGGATCAAAGTCTCATTCCGCTCGATGGGAGAAGTGGACGTCGCGGCGCTCGCCCATCAATTCGGTGGCGGCGGCCATCACCGGGCGGCGGGCGCCTCCTTGCCGGGCACCATGGCGGAGGTGGAGGAGAAAGTGCTGAGCGCGGCACGAGCGTTCCTCGCCAATGGCAGGTCCGTGTGAGTGCAGAGAAGATCAAAACCGACGTCGAGCAGGCGCTGGGCGGCATCATCAATCCGCGTCACGGCCGTGATATCGTCGCGGCCGGCATGGTGAAGGAAATCGTCGTCGACTCCGCCGGCGCGGTCACATTCACCTTCGTGCTCACCCGCGAAGATCCCGGCTCGCTGGCGCGCCAGGCGCGCAAAGCGGTCGAAGGTGTTCCGGGCGTGACGGGTGTGAAAATGAACGTCGTGGATTCCGCCGATGGCGGTTCCCAACCGGCCGCCCGGCCGTCGGGCCGTCCGGCCGCCGCCCCCCCCCCTCCAGCCCCACCGACGCCGGACGAACTGCCGTCGCTCGGCAAGGTTCTCGCGATCTCGAGCGGCAAAGGGGGCGTCGGGAAGTCGACCGTGTCGGCGAACCTCGCCGCGGCGCTGGCGCGCGACGGCTACCGGGTCGCCCTGATGGACGCGGACATCTACGGGCCCAACATCCCCCGCATGTTCGGCCTCAGCGGTAAGCCCGAAGTCCAGGGCGGGAAGATCCAGCCGCTCGAGGCGCACGGCGTGAAGCTGATGTCGCTCGGCTTCATCGTGGAGCGCGACGCGCCCGCGATCTGGCGCGGCCCGATCATCATGAAGATCATCACCCAGTTCATGCACGACGTGGCGTGGGGCGAGCTGGATTACTTTCTCGTCGACCTGCCGCCGGGCACCGGCGACGCCCAGCTCTCACTTACCCAGATCGTCCGGTTGCATGGCGCGCTGATCGTGACGACGCCGCAGGAGATGGCCGTGGGCGATTCGCTGCGCGGCGCCAAGATGTTCGAGCGAGTCGGCGTCGGCGTCGTCGGCATCGTCGAGAACATGAGCTACTTCGTGTGCCCCGATTGCCACGCGCGGTCCAATATCTTCCTGGCGGGCGGCGGCAGCCGTCTGGCCGCTGAGCTGGGCGTGCCGCTGCTGGGACAGATTCCCTTACAGGCCGGCATGGCGGAGCTCGCCGATCGCGGCGAGCCGATTGTCGTGAGCCAGCCGGAGTCACCGGCCGGTGTGGCGCTGCGCGAGCTGGCCCGGACGGTCATTACACGCACGGCAGGGCTCGCTCCGGCCATTCCGATCACGGCGCCGCGCTGACGTGCCGGCGCTCGTCGCGATCGCGTTGCTGGCGCTCCAGGGCACGCCACGCCCAGCCCTGAGCACCGGTCTCGACACGCTGTATGGCGGAGATTTCGAACGCGCGGCGAGCTACTTCGCGGCGTTGGCCGCCCACGAACCCGCCGATCCCGCGCCGGTCGTCTTCCAGGCGGGCGCCTACATCTGGTGGGCATCCGCGCTGGACTCCGCCGACTTCGCGCTGCAACGCATCGACTCGCTCCTCGGCGTAGCGATCGGGCGCGCGCGCGCGTCGGGCGCCGCCGCGGATTTCTGGCTGGCCACGGCGCTCGGCTATCGGGCCCGCCAGCGCGAGGAGCATGGGCACGGCTTCAGCGCGGCGAAGGACGCGAAGGCGATGCGCGACATCTATCGTCGGCTGCTCGCGGCGGATTCTTCATGCACGGATTGCTATCTGGGATTGGGCGTGTACGACTACGGGCTGGCACGCGCGGGCGCGTTTGCCCGCTTTCTGGCCCGCCTCATCGGTTTGGGCGGCGGCAACGCGGAACGTGGGATTCGCTACATGCGCCGTGCGGCGCATGACGGCGATCTGGCGCGCGTCGAGAGCACATGGGTGCTGGCCGCGGCGTTGCTGCGTGAGGCCGCGCGCGATGCCGCCGGGCGTGACGTCCTGGAGCGGGAAGCGCGCGGCTATGTCGAAGGACTCGCCGCGCGCTATCCTCGCAATCCGGTGTTTCAACGCTTCCTGCGGGAAGTGCCCGCCAGGACCTCAGCCGCTGAACTGAGCGGAGCGCCGACTCACGCCGCGACCGCGGCGGTTTCCGGACCGCCGCCGATCGGGCGGAGTAAGCGCGGCGAGCTTGCCGAGCATGTTGTGCACATGGCTCTTCACCGTATTCGTCGAGATGCGCAGCCGCCGCGCAATGTCCTTGTTGCCGAGTCCCGCCGAGATCAACTCCCTGATCTCCTGCTCCCGCTGCGTCAGTCGGACGGCGACCCCTCGTCGCCTATCCAAGGCGCGCCTACGCTCGGACGAGACCCTACGCTCCAGACGGCGAGTGACCCAGGGCACGGTCCCCCCCCCTTTGAGGCGTAATCTATTGCGGGACGGGAACTAGGGCATAAATCGGGGGGATTAGGTGATTCATGACGAATCGCTCTTTTAGCGTAGGCCGGATGAGGCAGTCAGTCCGCCGGGTGACGCTGCTGTTCGGGCTGGCCGCGGTTTACTACTTCGCCGCGAAGCTCGGCCTGCGATTCGCATACATCAACAGCTCGGTCACCACGATCTGGCCGCCCGCCGGCATCGCGCTCGCCGCGTTCGTGCTGCTCGGGTATGGTGTCTGGCCCGCGATCCTCGCTGGCGCCTTCTTCGCGAATATCACCACCACCGGCGCGGTGTTCCCGTCGATCGGCATCGCGGTCGGCAACACAATAGAAGGGTTGCTCGCGGCGTACCTGGTCAACCGCTTCGCGCGCGGGGGGCGGGTGTTCGACCGCGTGCGCGACATCATCCGGTTCACACTGCTCGCGGCAATCGTCAGCACCACGGTCGCCGCGTCCATTGGCGTCGCGTCACTCGCGCTGGGCGGTCTCGTCTCGGTGACGGATGCCCCGCGCGTCTGGCTGACGTGGTGGCTGGGTGACGCAGTCGGCGACATGGTCATCGCACCGGCGCTGATTCTCTGGATCGGCGTCAAACTCGGCCCGGGGTGGACAAGGCAAAAAGTCGTCGAGGCCGTCGCGCTCGCGGTCGTCGCCGCGCTGGTCACGCTCGCGCTGTTCGGCGGCGCGTTCCCGACGCGGCATTACCCGCTGACCGTCCTGCTCTGGCCGGTGATGATCTGGGTGGCGTTTCGCTTTGGCCCCCGCGAGGCCGCGACCACGATGCTGATCGTGTCGGCGATCGCGATTTCGCAGACGTTGTCCGGCGTCGGCCCGTTCTCCGTCTACGCGACCAACGAGTCGTTGGTGCTGCTGCAGGTGTGGACCGGCATCACTGCGGTAACGAGTCTCGTGCTCGCAGCCGCGGTCGCGTCGCAGCGCGATATCCAGGGGACGTGGCAGCAGCTCGCCGTCACCGATCCGCTGACGGGGCTCGCCAATAACCGCCAGCTGACGCAGTCCCTCGAGTCCGAGATCCGGCGCTCGCGCCGCACCGGACAGCCGTTGGCGGTTGTGTTGCTGGATCTCGACGGCCTGAAGCAGATCAACGACCGCCATGGACACCTCGCCGGCAGCCTGGCGATCCGCCGCGTGGCGGAGGCGCTGCTCGGGTCCTGCCGCGCCACGGACACGGCAGCCCGGTTCGGAGGCGACGAATTCGCGCTCGTGCTCCCCGAGACCGGGGAGGCGGCCGCCTGGCACGTGGCGCGCGGGGTGGCCGACCGGCTGGCCACCGACGCCGAGAAGCCGAACCTGTCGATCAGCGTGGGGGTGGCCGTCTACCCCGGCCACGGTGAGACCGTGGAAGCACTCCTAAACGCAGCCGATGTCGCATTGTACGAGACCAAGGAACGCCGCAAGAGCAGGGCTGTGGGCCTTGCTCCCTAAGTGGCCACCACTAGGTTAGGAGCCATGGACACCAAGAAGAGCATGAGCGTTTCGACGCGTGCGTCGGACGCCACCGCGCTGTCGGAATCCTCGGCCGGCCTGCTGCGCGAGCTGGTCGCGCACCTGCGACAGAACCGCACGCAGTTGCGTGAGGAATGGGCGCGTCGCATCACGCGCGCGGAGCTGCTGACGGCGATGACGGAAGAGGAAATCTTCGCCGAGGCCACGGCGGTGTACGACAACTACGTGGAAGCGCTCGAGACCGGTACCTTCGAGGCGCTCCAGGCGTACTCGCGGCGACTGTCGGAGCGCATCATTCCGCGAGGCGTCGAAACAGACGAAGTCGTCGGAATCGTGCTCCTCCTGCGTGACGTGCTCGCCCGCTCATTGTTCACCAAGTACCAGGACAACGTCGAAAAACTGAACCGGATTCTCGACAGCTACGAGCCCGCGGCGAACCGCATCGCGAACACGGTGGCCGTCGGATTCGTAGAGGAGCGCGAGCGCATCATCCGGCAGCAACAGGAAGCCATCCGGGAGCTGTCCACGCCGGTGCTGCAGGTGCGCGAGCGGCTGCTGATTCTGCCCATCATCGGCGTCATCGATCCGCAGCGCGCCCGGCAGCTGACCGAACAGCTGTTGCGTGCGATTCGCGCCAACCGCGCCAAGGTCGTCGTGATCGACGTAACCGGTGTGGCGGCCATGGACTCCGGTGTCGCGAACCACTTGGTGCAGACGGTCGAAGCGTCGCGCCTGTTGGGCGCCACCGTCATCGTCACCGGCCTGTCGCCCGAAATCGCGCAGACGCTCGTGACGATCGGCGTCGACCTGAGCGAAATGGCCACGGTCGGTGACCTGCAGGGAGGCATCGAAGAGGCGGAGCGCTTGCTCGCCGATCGCGCGGCGCCGACGACGCAGGTCCGCGAAATCGCCCCAGAATCCCAGCGTTAGCCGGAGGTCGCCGTGGAAGTACCGATTCTGCGGCAGGGGCAATATCTCATTGCCTCGATTCAGTCCGCCCTCACAGACGCCGATCTCTCCCATCTCCGCGAAGCGCTGATCGCCCAGGTCGGGCGGTCGCGTTGCCGCGGCGTCATCGTGGACGTCACCGCGCTGGACGTGATGGATTCGTTCGCGGTGCGAACCCTGCGCGACATCGCGCACATGGCGCGCTTACGCGGCGCGGAAACGGTCATCGTCGGCATCCAGCCCGACGTGGCGTTCGCGATGGTGCAGCTCGGACTCACGCTCAAGGGCGTCGCCACGGTGCTCGACCTCGAGGAAGGCCTCGCCTTCCTCGACGGCCGCACCAAGGGCGGGTTGGGGGGAGGCGCGTTCGACAAATCCCGCCGACCCCCGAGCGGCCCGCCCCGTGGGTGATGAGCTGCGTCTGCCAATTGCCGCGGACGTTGATGTCGTTGAAGCAAGACAGCAAGGCCGCGCACTAGCTGCCGTCGCAGGATTCTCCAGCGGCGAACAGACTGTCATTGCCGCCGCCATTTCCGAAATCGCCCGCAACATCCTGATGTACGCCAAGAAGGGCGAGATCACCCTCAGTCTCGTTCAGAACGGCGACCGCCAGGGCGTCTCGATCGTTGCCGTCGATCAGGGCCCCGGCATTCCGGACATCGAGCGCGCGATGCAGTACGGCTACTCCACGTCGCACGGCGTGGGCGCCGGGCTCCCCGGCGCGAAGCGGTTGATGGACGAGTTCGAAGTCGATTCGGTCGTGGGCCGCGGCACCTCCATCACGATGAAGAAGTGGCGGCGGACCATTTGAAGATCGAAACGGCGTTCGCCACGCTGCCGCTCCAGGGGCAGTCTGAGTCCGGCGATCTCAGCCTCATCAAGCGAGTCGGTAAGGGGACGCTCATCGCCGTCGTGGACGGGTTGGGGCACGGCCAGCAGGCCGCCTCCGCCGCGCACGCCGCCGTGGGCGCACTGGACCGCTACTCGCGCGAGCCGCTCATCGATCTCGTGCGCCGCTGCCACGATGCGCTGGTCGGGTTGCGCGGCGTGGTCCTCGGCCTGGCCTATCTCGATCCGCAAGCGGCGACGATGGCCTGGCTCGGTGTCGGCAACGTCGGCGGCGTCCTGTTGCGTGCCGATGTCGGCAACCGCCCGTCGCGCATCACGCTCGTCCCGAACGCAGGATTCATCGGCGCCGAACAGGCGCATCCCACGACGCGCTCCGTGCCGCTCGCCTTGGGCGATACCGTGATTCTGCACTCCGACGGCATCAAGGACGGGTTCGCGGAGTCCCTCGTGCTCTCCAAGTCGCCGCAGGAGATCGCCGACTTCGTCATGACCCGGCACGCAAAGGACAACGATGACGCGCTCGTGCTGGTAGCACGCTACGCCCGCTAAGCAGGTCGCCGGCTCGCTGACGACCGGCCCGCTGCGGCCGGTCGTCCTGGGGCTCGCCGCGCCCGCCGTCGCGATGATGGCGTGCCACTTCTCCTTCAATCTGATCGACAGCATCTGGGTGGGCCGCCTCATCGGGCCGGCCGCCCTGGCGGCCGTTTCCACCGCGGGGTTCTACATCTGGGTCGCGCTCAGTCTCGGCGAGATGGTGGAGATCGGATTGATTGCGGTCGCGGCGCGGCGTCATGGCGAAGGGTTTCCCGATCGCGCAGCACGAGCCGCGGCGGCCGCGGTGGCCTATGCGCTCGGGGCCGGCCTGGCCGTCAGCATCATCGGGTGGGCGGTGGCGGGCCCGATGTTTCGCGTCATGCGCGTGCCGCCCGACGTTGCCACGCTCGGCCATGCGTACCTCTCGACCTGGCTGCTCGGCGCCCCGCTCGTATTCGGGTTCTTTGCGATCGAGGCCACGTTCCGCGCCGCCGGTGATACGCGGACGCCCTTTCTGATGCTCGCCGGCTCGGTGGGCGTCTCGATTCTGCTCGATCCGCTGCTGATCATGGGCCTTGGTCCGTTCCCCCGGCTCGGCGTCGAAGGAGCCGCCCTCGCCTCCGTCATGGTGCGCGGCGGCGGCTTCCTGCTCGGGCTTGTCATCGCGTTGCGGCGGGGATTGCTGCGCATCAGCGCGCCGGACTGGCGCGCCCTGCCGACGATCGTCCGGATCGGGGCGCCGTTGTCGCTTGCGGGTGTGCTGCTCTCGGTGATCTACATGTGGCTCACGCGATTCACGTCGCGATTTGGCACGGCGGCGCTCGCCGCGCTCGGCGTGGGTCATAAAATGGAAGGGCTCGGCTTCATCGCGATCAGCGGCTTCGCGCTGGCCGCCAGCGCGCTCGTCGGCCAGAACCTCGGCGCGGGGCAGGAGACCCGGGCGCGGGAGGCCGTGCGTCTCACGGTGAGTTATTGCCTCGTGGTCACGGTGACGACGGCCGTCGCCTTTCTGCTTATTCCCGGACAACTGGTGGCGCTGTTCACGCGCGATCCCCAGGTCATCACCGACGGTGTGCTGTATTTGCGGGTGATTGCATTCGCCCAGATCGGCCAGAGCTTCGAGCTGATTCTGGAAGGGGCGCTGGCGGGCGCGGGATACACGTTCTGGCCGCAGGTCGTGAGCACCACGCTCACGGCGATGCGCATTCCGCTCGCCGCGTGGTGGTCGCGACGGTTCGGGCTGCTGGGGATCTGGCTTGCCTTGAGCGTCACCGCGATCTCACGCGGCATCGCGATGATCCTCTTCTGGAAAGGCGGGCGGTGGCGTACCGTCAGGGTCTAGACCATGGCGATCATTACGCTGCTCACCGACTTCGGCACAGCCGACAGTTACATCGCCGAGATGAAGGGCGTGCTCTCGACGTACGCTCCCACTGCGACACTGGTCGATATCACCCATGACGTGTCGCCGGGCGATGTGCGCGCCGCTCAATACCTCCTCAGTCGGACCTGGATGTTCTTTCCCGAAGGCACGATTTACGTCGCCGTCGTCGACGCCGGGGTGGGAACAGACCGCAGGGTGCTCGGGGCAACGCGACATGGTCGGTACTTTCTGGCACCGGATAACGGGCTGCTCTCGTTCCTGTCCATGAATGCCACGTTCATCTCCATCCCCGTGCTTCCCGAAGCAGCGCCCACGTTCCATGGCCGCGACGTCTTTGCGCCCGCCGCTGGCGTGCTGGCGAACGGGCGCCCGCCGCTGGCGTGCTGGCGAACGGCGGATCGCTCGAGTCGCTGGGCACGGCGATTACCGATCCGCTCCAGCTGCCGTTGCCGATCCCGACCACCGAGCGAGACGCCGTCGTGGGTGAAGTGGTGTACGTCGATCGGTTCGGGACGCTGATCTCGAACATTACGCCGAACGCCCTGCAGCCTGGAGCGAGCATTCACGTGGGAGGAGTAGACGCGGGGCCACTGCGGCGGACCTTCGCGGATGTCGCACCCGGGGAGCTGGTAGCGTTTACGGGTTCCGGGGGTACCGTAGAGATCGCGGTGCGGGATGGGAGTGCGATGCGGACGCTTGGGCTGAGTGTGGGGGCGGAGGTGCGAGCATGAGCTGGCGGTGGCTGCTGGCGATCATCGCATTCGCCATGTTGTTCGCGTTTGGTGTCTCGATGTGGTGGTTTGGGCCGCCGTATGCCACGCGCGTCCTGGGCGTCTGGATGGTGGTGACGGCGCCGTTGTTCCTGATTACCTACCGGATGACTCGCGCGCGGTGGATGCTCTACCTGGGCTTCAGTCTGCTGCCGTTGGGTCTTGTGAGCCTCCTCCTTCCTTTTCCGTACTGGTCGTGGTACCTGGATACCGAAGCTGCCTTTGTCTCCCTTGTTGGGCTAGCGTGCGCGATTCCGCTCATCCTGACCTTCGCATGGACACTTTCTGTTTTTCCCGAGTCAGGTCACGTGGGGCCGAGGCAGTGGCTGGTACGAACGGGCGGTCCAATCCTCCTGACATCATTCACCATCTTTGCTACGTCGGTATGGGCCGTCGCGGACTCCGAGGCTCCAGTCGCAAAGCCGCAGTACACGCAGAACTTCGCTGGGTGTTATGAGCTTGATTTTGGTCGGTGGATTCCGGGCGGGATGAATTCCGCCGAGCACTTCCCGCGGTCGTGCCGCAACGCATTCGCCTCGATTCGACCTATGCAGAAGGCGGGTTGTTGATCCGACCACCGACCTGGTGGGGACGGGCGTCTTGGGTGCCAACCGGCTCGCGTCGCATCACGATGGTTTGGGGCAATGGGTTCAGCTCCCTGGAAATGAGGCTGTATCGATGGGGCCGAGGTTTCCGTGGGAAGGCGATATTTTACTCGGACGGCGGTTGGGATTTTGGGGAACCTCGGGCGCTGATCTATGCGCGGCCCACGGACTGTTCCGGCGTGTCGACGGACACG
>WNGP01005801.1_pt1 | contig 10293 bp, 9 predicted proteins | sample 5407671 | NCBI WGS metagenome assembly WNGP01 (sample SAMN13153381, study PRJNA577476) | soil metagenome | isolation source: 40 cm soil or saprolite under Garry oak tree replicate 2 | place: USA:California | collected 2016-06-15
GTGCGCGGACATATATCCACGCGGCGCGGCAGCGCGATCGCGGGGATCGCCTGCGGCTTGCCGGTGATCGCGTTCGAGGGGCCGGAGACGGCGGAGCCGATCACCAAAGCGGGGCTGGCGCTCTATTCGCCGGAGAGGAAGGGTGATTTAGGGGATGTGCTGCTCCGCGTCTTGCAGGATGAGCACTATCGAGCTTCGCTAGCGCAGCGAAGCTGGCTGGCCCAAGCACAATTTTTTTCGTGGCGTGCCATTGCCACGCGCTACACAGAGTTCCTGCGAAGGGCCACGTAGTCGTTCTTTGCGCGAGGCAAGCAGACAGGGAGATTAACGGCACAAGGCTTCGATCAGGACTTCTTTCTTTTTCTCCGCGAGATGGGAAAGGGGATCGAGCGACGCGAAGTAACCTCCTACCGCCGCGGCAGCCAGGAAGGCGAAGGCTTCGGCAGGAAGCCAAGGACTGCCGGTCCAGTTTCCTGCAAAAAGAATCACCGCGGAGATGCCGCCCATTAAAATCTGAGAGCCAAAAGCAACCAGCACGGCCATGCCGGATTGGCGCTGACCGCGCATCTGGCCGAATTCCATCTTGCGCGGAAAGTTGAGAGAGGACCAGTTGGCGATTGTGAGCTGGCCCACGACGGTGAAAACGATCGCAGCGCACGTCGCTACGAGCATGTGAGCGGAAGGCAAGCCAACACGCCAGGCGAGCATCGCCAGCGAAAGAGTTATTTCAAGCGAAAGCACGCAGAGCAGCATCAGGTTTTTTCCGAGAAATACATCGCGGAAGCGCAGGGGCGCGGTGAAGTACGTCTGAATGCCACGACCCTCGTAGGCGAAGCAGTTGTAGGCCGGGGCCATCAGAATCAGGATGAGGTAGGCCATCATGCCAGGGAAAAATGTGTCCGCCGAGACGCCCCTACCGCCCTTAGTCAGATGCCATCCGGCAGAATTCATACTGAAGATCATAATGAGTATCGGGGGGAGTAGCAGGCTGAGATATGCAAAACCGTTGCGAGTGAGATAGCGGAACTCCTTGCGAACGATCGCGGCCACCTGGGACGAAAGCAAACTCAAGCGATCGACGCCATCGTCTTTGCCGGCTATGGTACGAACGGCGGTGCGCGCCGGCGCCGAGGTCTCGCTGAGCTCTTCACCGCGGTATTGCGCCGATAAACGGCGCCACAAGAGGGCGCTAAACACAACGACGTAGAGCAGGAGAGTCGCCGAGCTAAGTAGAAATCCCACGGGTTGAAGCTGGACGACTGCGTCAATGGCGCGGCCCGCCAGGGAAGGCGGCAACCATGCGAAGTACGGCAAGAGGCGGAACAAGGCCGGGCGGGCCGATGTACCGTATTTTTGCAACAGGGGAGTAAGAAAGTTCAGCGACACCATGGAGAGAACAAAAAGGCCAAGGAAGAGTTCTCGCGTGCGACGCCGGGAGAGCAACCGCTCCAGCCAGGAACCGATGAGCCGCTCGAGAGTGACGTTGAGCAGCATGAACATGGCGATCATAAGCAGCATGGCTGGCAACACGCCCGGCTTGGCAACGGCGGCGCCTGCGGTCATGGAAAGCAGCCAGCAGACTGAGGCGAGCGCTGAGAAATCGCCGAACCCATATGCCAGCCCGATGATGTAGAAGGCGCTACGGTTTAGCGGAAACCGAAGCAGTGTACGAAATTCAAAATTCGCTCCGAAACCTGCCACAAAAATCGGGAAGATCTGCCAGAAGAGAAAAATAGCCCAGAAGAGTAAGGCCATCCAATCCAAGCGGCCTTGGGAAAGAAAGGCATAAGCGCCGGCGTAAAAGGCAAAGGACAGCGCAAGCACCACCATGCCGCCAAACACCCCGGTAAAGATCAGGCCGATCAAATCGAGACGATTGTTTTTCTTGCGCAGGCTGTTTCTGAGAATTCGCCAGCGAAGCCCGGCAACTAGACGGATCTGCAGGAAGATGCCGAGGGTCTCTATCACATCAGCCATGAAAGCTCCTCGAGCTGCGGGCGTTCCGAGCCCTCTTTGCCCACGATCGAAAGGAAAATCTGCTCGAGCGTCTTCTTGCTTCCTTCCTCACCAGAAATCCCGGCGCGCAATTCTTCCAGCGAACCTTGTGCGACAAGCCGGCCCTTATGAATGATGGCCACGTGGCTGCACAGCCGTTCGACAATTTCCAGGACGTGGGAAGTGAGAAAAATCGTCGTGCCACGTTCCGTCATGCGCCCTAACAGCGCTTTCAGCGCGCCAGCCGCAAGCGCGTCCACGCCTTCGAAAGGCTCGTCGAGAAACAGGATGCGAGGCCCGTGAATCACGGCCGCGGCGAGGGCGAGTTTCTTCTGCATGCCGTGCGAGTAGTCCGCAATCATGGTCTTGGGCCTATCGGCAAGCTGCATGAAATCAAGCAACTCTTCGGAGCGGCGCTGGGTTGTCGCGCGGTCCAGGCCGTACATCTGGCCGACGAACTTCAGATACTCAGCACCAGTCAAGCGTTCGAACAGGCCCATGCCTTCCGGCACGACGCCGATCTGGCGTTTTACTTCGACGGGATTCGCGGCAAAATCCACGCCCAGAAGCTGCATGTTGCCGGAAGTGGGGGCAAGCAAACCCGTCAGAATTTTGATGGTCGTCGATTTTCCGGCGCCATTCGGTCCCAGAAACCCAAAGAATTGTCCAGCCGTCACCTGAAGATCGACGCCGTCAACCGCGGTGAGGTTTCCGAATCTGCGCGTCAGTGCTTGCGTCTGAATGGCCATTTCCGGCATCGCGATTCCTTTTGCCAAGTCAAGAGTGAGAAGCAAAACTCTAGCACGAGTCGCATTCGTTTACGGACAATGAGCGGAAACGATTGGGAAGCGGTAGCGCGGTCAGGAAGACTTTTGAGGAGTGGATGACGCGGCGCTGAGCTGCAATTCCTTAGCGGGAAAAACCGCAAGGAGCGCGGGCAATTCCACGCGGAAGACGGCTCCGCCCTCCTGCCGGTTATAAGCGAGAATTTTTCCGCCGTGCTCTTGAACGATGCCGAAGCAAATGCTGAGTCCCAGACCCGTGCCCTTGCCAACAGGCTTCGTCGTATAGAAGGGATCAAAGACACGATGGGGGTCCTTGAGGCCCGGACCGCTGTCGGAGAACAGGATGACAACGTTGGAGCGGTCGCGAATCGTCTTGATGGTCAGAACGCCGCCCTTGGCCGCTTCCATGGCTTCCAAGGCGTTGCTGATAATGTTAAAGAAAACCTGCATCAACTGATTTCCATCTCCGCGAACGCCGGGTAGCACCGACTCCAGTTGCAATTCGATGCGCGTCGTCCCCGACCGCAGGTCCAGCGCACGAAGCTGTACGGCGTTGTTTACGACAGTGTTGATGTCAAGAAGGGTGCGCTCGGCGGGCACCTGCCGCGCAAAGCTCAGGAGGTTGCCGACCAGAGTTTTTGTGCGGCGCGCTTGATCGCGGATTTTTGAGGCGGTGGTGCGAGCTTTTTCCGGGACTGTCGGATCGTCCGCGAGCAGATCTGAAAATCCAAGGATGGCCGCGAGGGGATTGTTGATTTCGTGCGCCGCGCCCGCCGCAAGTTGACCCAAAGAAACGAGCTTTTCCGATTGCACGATCTGCGCTTGCAGCCGCTTCAGATTCTCGATGGATTGTTCCGACTTAACCAGAAGCCGAGAGCGGTCGCGGTCCGCCAGATGTGTGCGCAGGAATATCAGCAACGCGAGCGGAACGGAGGCGATCAAAGTCGCCATCAGACGAAAATCGCGAACTGCGGGATCGTCGTGGCTGAATCGCAGCGTGTAGATCGCGAATAGAGGAAGCGAAATCACCGCGGCCATTGCCAGACGAGCCGGCCAGATATTCTCTTCGCGGCCCACATCCGTGTCGTAGGTGTTTTCGAAGGGAGCGTCCAACCTGTTCCGATTCTGATAGGCGATCACGCCGGCTAGCGCGAGCCAGAGAAAGCTTGAGAGCAGCCCGAGGTCGTACAAACTGCCGGTATAGTAGCTGTGATTGTCGATGGCCACGTTGGTGGCCAATGAGGAAAACATATAAATGGTCGAGGCCCCGAAGAGATTGGCGTAGATAATCCTCCACGCCCCGCTCGATTGCAGCCACAGGATGGCCCATCCGACGACGATCACCATGTTCTGGACGTTGGTGATTAAGTTGAACGTATGATTGTACTGGCCGAGAGAAGGCGTCGCGTACATCCACGGCAAGACCACAAAGACATAGAGGAACGTCCACCAGATCAGGAGTAATACAAAATCGAGATAGCCAAAACGCAACCGAATTTCCCCGCGCTTGAGGTGCGGACGCAAGGCCAGCGCCGCCATCATGGGAATTCCGCGCAGAAAAAAAAGGATATCGCCTCCATACATTTCGGGGAGCGATTGGTGAAGGTAAACCTCATAGTAGGTCCACTCAAACTGGCCCATCATCCAAAGCGTGCAGCTCATGGCCAGCAACATCCAGAAGATATTTCTACGCCACTGGGGCGTTCCGGCATTCAGAAGCAGGCCGGTATTGGCGAAGAGCGGCACGGTGCACTGCACGAGATTGCCGAACGTGTTCAGAAACTCTGAGTCACGCTTAAGCGCCACCGACACTAATGAGTAGACGACGAGAATGAGGAGCGACGCCCCAATCATCCAGGCGATTCTGCGGGAGGAAGACATACTCTAAGTGTTTCCAGTGTAGGCGCGCAGGGAAGCGATGCGTGCGGACAATCACTCCGGCTTGGCTTAAAGATAAACGAACGGCGAGCCGAAACTGCTCGTCCGAGAGGCCCGCAATATCAAATTCTGGCGGAGGAGGAGGGATTCGAACCCCCGAGACCCTTTCGAGTCTAACGGTTTTCAAGACCGCCGGTTTCAACCGCTCACCCACTCCTCCACCTTTGATTTTAACCCACTCCACAGGCTAGAGGGATATTTGTGATGCTGGAGGTCTTCGGGGCTGAATCCGGCATTATGAACGGAGAGTTCTCAATGTGCGTAGATTTTGATTTTTTTTGGTAGAATCGCCAAAGATTTTGTAATACTCCGGCAATCTAAGCTGGCGGATATCCCCTTGAGTTTCCAAAGGATAGCGTCGCACGCTCTATGTACATTGCCTTCAGCTATATGCGAGCAATTGTATTCCTATGCGAGCCATTGACACGCTGCATGGGGCACCGTAGCATCGCTTTCACTGGCCGCGATTCTTGCAAGCGAGCGGGCCGGTAGAGGAACCCTCCTATGAGCCTCCGCGACTTTATCTCCAAGCAGTGGATCGATGTCATCGAATGGGTTGAACCGGAAGAAGGCATTCTCGCCTACAACTACCCGATGCAGGACCGCGAAATTCAGAATGGCGGCAAATTAACCGTTCGCGAATCGCAAGCCGCCGTCTTCGTCAACGAAGGCAAATTGGCGGACGCTTTCGGCCCCGGACTGTACACCCTCACCACGCAAACTTTGCCGATCCTCACCTATCTCAAAAATTGGGACAAAGCGTTCAAGTCACCTTTCAAGTCCGATGTTTATTTCTTCTCGACGCGAATCCAGACCGACCAGCACTGGGGAACGCAAAACCCCATCACCATTCGCGACAAGGAATTCGGCGCCATTCGTCTCCGCGGTTTCGGCATTTATTCGTATCACTTGAGCGATGCCAAAACCTTCTACAGCAAGATCAGCGGCACGCGCGACACCTATCGCGTCGCCGATCTCGAAGGCCAGTTGCGCAACACCATTATCGCCAAAATGACCGATGCTTTTGCCGCCAGCCAGGTGCCTTTCCTGGACATGGCGGCGAATCAAGCCGCGCTCGCGGAAAAAATCAGCGAGCAAGTAAAGCCGGCTTTGGCGGAATACGGGCTCACCCTAGACACCTTTGTGGTCGAAAACCTTTCGCTGCCCGAAGAATTGCAGAAAGTCCTCGACCAGCGCATCAGCATGAACGTGCTCGGCGACATGGGCAAGTTCACGCAATATCAGGTAGCTCAGGCCATCCCCATCGCCGCTGGGAATGAAGGCGGAGGCGCGGTAGGAATGGGTGCTGGCCTCGGAGCGGGCGTGGCCATGGGCCAGGCTATGATGGACGCGGTAAAGAAATCGACTTCATCAACGGAAGGCGGCGGAGCAGCGCCTGCCGCGGCAGCGGGCACTCCCGCTGCCGAAACAAAATTCTGTAGCGAATGTGGCAAGCCCATCCCGCGTAGCGCCAAGTTCTGCCCGGAATGCGGAAAGCCGCAGGCCTAGCGCCGCTGCCATGAGCGGAATCGAATGGGTGATCGAAGCGTTCGGGTGCACTACGCGGTCGTTGCGCGATACGGCTGTTCTGCAAGACCTGTTTCACCGCATCATCCGCGAAATGAAGCTCCGTCCCGTTGGCAAAACGCAGTGGCATCAATTTCCTGGGACCGGTGGCATCACCGGGCTTTGCCTTCTCGCGGAGTCGCACCTCGCGTGTCACACGTTTCCGGAGCACGGCTCCCTCTGCCTGAATCTCTTCTGCTGCGTTCCGCGCGCTGAGTGGGATTTCGAATCCATTTTGAAGCAGCTCTTTGAGGCGCGTTCCGTTGCCGTCCGTAGATTGCAACGGCCTTACGAATCCCAAATGAAGCAGGCTGCCGGTGACTGAAGCGAAATCTCTGCATGTGCGCCTGGTGGCCCGTTCGCGATGACCCAACCCCTCGCCAACTGTCCGAACTGCGGCGCGAAGATTGTTTTTCGCTGGTCCAGCAGCGTGCAGACCGTTTGCGAATACTGCAAGAGCATTCTCGTCCGCACGGATGTGGACCTGAAAAAAGTCGGGCAGGTCGCGGATCTTCCGCCGGACAACTCGCCGATTCAGATCAATACCGAAGGTAAATACCGCAACAAGGCATTTGTTGTGGTTGGGCGCATCCTTTATGAGTACGATCAAGGCGGCTGGAACGAGTGGCATGTCATGATGAACGACGGTACCAGCGCTTGGCTCTCCGACGCGCAAAATGAATACGCGCTTTCTCTTGCAGCGAAGGCGCAAAATCTTCCTGCGGCATCGCAAGTTCAGGTGGGTCAGCAATTCAACTGGGAAAACCAGCGCTATACTGTCAGCGTTATTACTCCCGCGCATTACCGAGGCGTCCAGGGCGAATTGCCGTTTCAGTATTGGGACAAGACCAACGTTACATTCGTCGATCTGCGCACGGAAACGGGCAAGTTCGCCACTCTGGACTACAGCGACCCGGAGCCCGCTCTGTACTTCGGAGAATTCGTGGAGTTCGACGATCTCAAATTGAAAAATCTTCGCAGTTTTGAGGGCTGGTGATGAGCGCGGGCACTCCACCACTCTCCGGGCCTGCAAAGCCGCAGGCAAAGGCGCTGAATTGCCCGAAGTGCGGTGCGGCCATCGTGCTCCGCTCGTTCGGACAGGCCGTAACGGTGGTGTGCGCAAGTTGCCATTCCATCCTCGACGCTAAAGATCCCAACCTGGCGATTCTTCAACAATTCGAAGCGGCCACCAGCGCGTCCAAACCGCTGATTCCTTTGGGCACGCGAGGCAAGCTTCGTGGCACGGATTACGAAGTCGTCGGGTTCCAGCGGCGTAGCACCGTGATTGATGGAATCCCTTACTATTGGCACGAATACGTTCTCTTCAATCCTTACAAGGGAATTCGCTACCTCAGCGAATACAACGGCCATTGGAACGACATCAGCATCTGTAAGCAGTTGCCTGCGCCCAATGGAAGCTCTGTTAACTACCTTGGCGAGACCTACAAGCACTTCCAGACGTCCGAGGCCGACACGGATTTCGTCCTCGGTGAATTTCCCTGGCAGGTTCGCGTTGGGGAAAAGGCTGCGGTCACGGACTACGTGCATCCACCTCGCGTCCTTTCCAGCGAGAAGCTCGACAAGGAAGTCACCTGGTCCATCGGCGAGTACATGTATGGCCCGGAAATCTGGGAATGCTTCAAGCTTCCCGGCGCCCCGCCGGAGCCGATGGGGGTCTTCGAAAATCAGCCTTCTCCCGTCACCACGAATGTCACAAGTATTTGGGCAGCGTTCGCTGCCTTTGCCGTCTTCCTTCTGGTCCTCATGGCGGTCTTCGACATGCGCGCAAAAAAGGAACCGGTCTTTCACGAAACGTTTCATTGGGAACGCGCCAATGTGACAGGTGAACCTTCCCTCGTCACCGACGTTTTCGAGCTAAAGGGTCGCCCATCGACCGTCGAGGTAAAGACTTGGGCTCCAGTCAGCAACGAGTGGATCTATCTCAATTACGCGCTGATCAATCAGGATACAGGGCAAGCGTGGGACTTCGGGCGCGAAGTTAGCTACTACTCAGGTTACGACAGCGACGGCTCGTGGTCCGAAGGAAGTCGCGACGACAAAGTGGTGATCCCGAGCATCCCTTCCGGCCATTACTATTTTCGCATCGAGCCGGAGGTGGATCCGGCTGTTCCTGCTATCTCGTATTCCGTTGAACTGACCCGCGACGTCCCGGTTTTGGGCATTTATGGCATTGCATTTGTCGCCTTGCTTTTGCCTGCTCTTCTTATTTCCTGGCGGGCCTACACTTTTGAGCGCTCGCGCTGGTCCGAGAGTGACCATCCGCTCATGAATTTTTCCAATGTTTCCACAAGTTCAGGAGATGGCGAATAATGTTCCGAAAATTCTATCTTCTCTACGGGTTCTTGACTCTCGGCACCGCCGCTTTCGGCCAATACCGCGGATGGAGCCTCGACACCATCAATCAACTCAAGAATGTTCCGAAGTCTGTCCGGGATAATCCTGGGTCTTACCGTTCGGTTTACGGCTTCTATCACCATTACACCGGAGGCAAATAAGATGAACCTAGTTCCGCTCGGCAACATCGTCAGCGCCCTGGTCTTTGCGTTTATCGGGATGCTCATTTTCATCATCGCGTTCCTGGTGATGGACAAACTCACGCCATACCATTTGTGGAAGGAAATCGTGCAGGAGCACAACATGGCGCTCGCCATTCTTGTCGGGGCCATGTCTCTCGGCATCTGCATCATCATTGCTGCCGCGATTCACTAGCTCATGGGCGTCCTGGTGTTCATTTCTGTGCTGCTGGTGGCGGCTTGCGGCCTCATCTATGAGCTTGTGGCCGGCACGCTCGCCAGTTACCTCGTCGGAGACAGCGTCTTCCAATTCTCCACCATCATCGGCACGTATCTTTTCGCCATGGGCATCGGCAGCGCACTCTCCCGGTATATCAACCGCGGCCTGGTTCAGCGCTTCGTGTGGATCGAGCTTCTTCTCGGCGTCATTGGCGGCTTTTCTTCCGCGTTGCTGATGCTGGCGTTTGCCTTCACGCAGGGTTTCGAATTGATCCTGTACGCGCTGGTCATCGTGATGGGCGCTTTGGTCGGGTTGGAGATTCCTCTGCTGATGCGCATCGTCCGCGACCGGTATCAGTTCCGCGACGTCATCGCGCACGTCCTTACCTTCGATTATCTCGGCGCGCTGGGAGCCTCGCTCCTCTTTCCGATTCTGCTGGTGCCGCGTCTCGGCTTGGTGCGCTCCGCGATGTTGTTCGGCTTGATCAACGCAGGCGTCGCGCTCTGGAGCACTTTCCTCTTCGCCAGCCAGCTTCCCGCCAAACGCGGCTTGCGCGTTGCCTGTCTACTAGTCTTATTTGGACTAGGCGCGGGGCTTGCCGAAGCGAAGCAGATCACCGCCACTGCCGAAGACAACATCTACGCGGACGAGATCATTTTTGCCCGCGACACTCGTTACCAGCATCTCGTGCTCACGCGCTTCAAGGACGATCTGCGCCTTTTTCTCAACAGCCATCTGCAATTCAGTTCCCGCGACGAATACCGCTACCATGAAGCGCTCGTCCATCCTGGACTCGCCGCTGTCCCCGCTCCCCGCCGCGTCTTGATTCTTGGCGGTGGCGATGGCCTCGCCGTTCGCGAAATCCTGAAGTATCCGGCAGTCGAGAGCATCACGCTTGTCGATCTCGATCCCGAGATGACCAGAATTTTTTCCTCGAACCCCATGCTCACCAAGCTCAATGACAAATCGCTGCTTTCCCCGCTCGTGCATGTCATCAACGCCGATGCCTTCCCCTGGGTCGATTCGAACGCGGACAGTTTCGATTTCATCGTCATCGATTTTCCCGACCCCACGAATTATTCGCTCGGCAAGCTCTACACCACCGCGTTCTACCGCGCGGCCGCTCGCCACCTCAGCGCGCAGGGATTTATGGTCGTACAAAGCACCTCGCCGATGTTCGCGCGCGATTCCTTCTGGTGCATCGCGCAAACGCTGAAGCAATCTGGCCTGCAAACCTATCCATACCACGTATACG
>WNGP01006983.1_pt1 | contig 10293 bp, 11 predicted proteins | sample 5407671 | NCBI WGS metagenome assembly WNGP01 (sample SAMN13153381, study PRJNA577476) | soil metagenome | isolation source: 40 cm soil or saprolite under Garry oak tree replicate 2 | place: USA:California | collected 2016-06-15
AGCTGCCCTCTGCCCTGGCACGGTGATCTCCTGTCACTCTCGGCGGGCCTGCGATGGCAGGCCTGGGAGAAAGGACAGGATGTGACGACCGCGGACGAGGCGGATAAGAAGGCGCGGCTGGAGCGGGCCCGGGAGACGGGCCTGTTCCGGTACTCGCTGGTGCAGGAGCTCCCGGAGCCGGGGCTGAGCCTGGCGGAGCGGGGCTGGCGCGCGCGGGAGATGGCCGCGCGCGTCCACGAGGGGCCGGGCGGGCGGCGGGTCACGGTGTCGTACTCGACGCTGACCCGCTGGCGGCGCTGTTACGAGGAGGGCGGGTTCGACGCACTGGTGCCGTCCCCGCGCCAGCCCGCGCCCCGGACCCCGGAGGAAGTGCTGGCGCTGGCGGAGGCCCTGAAGCGGGAGAAGCCGGGGCGGACCGCGGCGCAGGTGCGGCGGATCTTGCAGGTCACGTCGGGGTGGGCGCCATCGGACCGGACGCTGCAGCGGCTGTCCGGGCGGCTGGAGCTGAACCGGCCGGCCCTGGGGCCGCAGGAGGAGCAGCGGGCCTTCGGAAGGTTCGAGTGCGCCCGCCCGAACGAGATGTGGACGGGGGACACTCTTCACGGGCCCGTGATCGGCGGGGCGAAGTCGTATCTTTTCGCGTTCGCCGACGACCACTCCCGGGCCGTGATGGGCGCCCGGTGGGCGCACCACGACGACGTGGTCCGGATGGCCGCGGCGTTCCGCCCGGCCCTGCAGGCCCGCGGCGTCCCGAAATCGGCTTACCTCGACAACGGCAGTGCCTTCGTCGACGCGTGGCTGCTGCGCGGCTGCGCCGTTCTCGGCATCAGGCTGATCCACTCAAGGCCGGGCAAACCCCCCTTAATCGGCCAATCTCTTGATTATCCAGCGGTGAGCTTGCCGGTCATGATCGGAAAGCTGGGCTGGCTACCTGGTGTCTGTCGTCGGCGTGTCGCCTTGACCGGGCGGGTCAGATCCCGCTACTGGTGTCTCTCGTCGGCGTGTCGCCTTGACCGGGCGGGTCAGATCCCGCTACTGGTGTCTCATGCCTGATGCTCAGTCCCTGCGGGTGCAGGGAAGCGGGGAACGCTGGCGGATCGAGGGCGGGCGGCGGCCCGCCGACCGGCAGCTGTGCAACGACTACCTCAGCTACCTGGCCGACCGGCGCTACTCGCAGGCCAGCGTCCGGGCCTACGCGTTCGACCTGCTGCACTTCGCCCGCTGGCTGGCCCGGGAGGACATTGGCCTGGACGCCGTAGGCACCGACGTGCTGCTGCGGTACCTGGCCGCGTGCCGGGCCGAACGCCGCGAAGGCCAGCACGACAACGTCGTCTCGCTGGCCAGCGGCCGGGCGTCCGGGTTCGCCCCGGCCACCATCAACCGGCGGCTGGCGGCGGTCTCCGGCCTGTTCAGCTTCTGGTCGATGCGGGATCCGGCCGTGGTTAACCCGATGCCCCGGGGTCCGGCGGCGCGCCGGGCCGCCAGCGGGGAGCGCGCCGGGCTGCTGGGTCACCTGGCCCGGCCCGGGCCGCGGTCGAAGCTGCGGGTCCGCGAGCCGCGGCGGCTGCCCCGCGGGCTGGACCGCGCCGAGACCGCCGCCCTGCTGTCCAGCTTCCGCACCGACCGGGACCGGGCGATCGCCGGGCTGATGCTGCTGTCCGGGCTGCGCTCGGCCGAGGTGCTCGGCCTGCGGGTCGCGGACGTGGACATCGGGCGGGGCTGGGTGCGGGTGACCGGCAAGGGCGACAAGGAACGCCGGGTCCCGCTGGACCCGGATGTCGCCGGGCTGATCCAGTCCTACCTGCTCGCCGGCCGACCGGAAACCGCCAGCCGGGCGCTGTTTATCGTGGCCAAGGGGCCGCACCGGGGGCAGCCGCTGACCGCGGCCGGGCTGCGCCGCATCTTCCGCTACCACCGGGAGATCTCCGGAGTGGCCGCCGGGCACCCGCACGCGCTGCGGCATTCCTTCGGCACCGCCCTGGCCGAGGCGGGAGTGGACCTGCCGGTGCTGCAGGCGCTGATGGGCCACGACCACGTCGACTCCTCCGCCGCCTACATCCACCTCGCGCCCGCGCACGTGCGCGCCGCCTATGACGCGGCCCGCGACCGGCAGCGCGCCTGGCAGACGGGCCGCTGATGCCGCCGGTCAAGACCGCAGTGCCGCCGCAGGCCGCCCCCGTCTACGACGCCTACCTGGGCTGGCTGGCGGCCCGGGAGGTGGGTAACAAGACGTTCGACAGCGGCGCCCGCTGCTTCCTGGCCCGCTTCCCCGATCCGCAGGCCTGGGCGGACCTGCCGCTGGCCGCCCGGCTGGCCGGCACCCGCCCGCACCTGCAGCCGCTGCTGAACTTCCTGATGCTGCACGGCCACCTGCGGCCGGGCTATGACTACCTGCTGGAACGCAAGCTGACCGTGATCTTGCGGGAGGCGGCGGCCAGCCCGCTCGGGCCAGACCTCCAGCGCTTCCTGGCCGGTGCCGAGGCGCTGGGCTACTCGGTGCGGGCCCGCACCGGGATGGCCTCCCAGATCGCGATCCGCATGCTGATCCAGGCCGGGCGGGCTCTGGCGGAGCTGACCGACGCCGACTTCACTGATTTCGGGCAGGCGGTCACCGGGCGGGAAGCGCGGCTGGGCCGGGCCCTCAAGCACTACCAGCACGCCCTCTACGCCTCCCGGGCGGTCATCTACCACCTCGGCGCCCCGGCCGAGCCGGTGCCCAAGCGTTCCACGCTGGGCCGGTGGAGCTGGGAACGCCACCTGGACGGGGTCAGCCCGCAGGTGCGCAGGCCGATGGTGGCCTACCTGGAACGGCTGCAGGGCACGCACGCCCGCTCCTCCGTGCAGGGCACCGCGTCCGAGCTGGCGCACTTCGGCCGGTTCCTCGCCCGGCACGACCCGGGCCTGTCCTCGCTGGCGCTGCTGGACCGGCGGCGCCACATCGAGCCCTACCTCAACCAGGTCGCCGCGGCGGTCAACCACCGCACCGGGCAGCCGATCGCCGCCTCCACCGCCAAGAAGCGCATCCAGGCCGTCGGCAGCTTCCTGGACGCCATCGCCGAGTGGGGCTGGCCCGAGGCCCCGGCCCGGCGGCTGGTCTTCCCGCGGGATGCGCCCAAGCTGCCGCACCCGCTGCCCCGCTACCTGCCCCCGGACGCCGAACGGGCACTGCTGGCGGCGCTGGAGGCATCGCCGAGCCGGCTGCGCGCCGACGCGCTGCTGCTGATGCGGGCCACCGGCATGCGCATCGGCGAGCTGACCGACCTCGAGCTGGACTGCGTGCATGAGGTCCCCGGCGCCGGCGCCTGGCTGAAGATACCGCTGGGCAAGCTGCTCACCGAGCGGATGGTGCCCATCGACGAGGAAACCCTCCAGATCATCGACCGGATCGTCGCGCACCGCTCTCCCGGCCGGCCGCTGCGCCACCCGCGCACCGGCAAGCTGGCCGACTTCCTGCTCACCCACCAGGGCCGCCGCGTGTCGGCGGATACCCTGCGCGAGGAGCTGCACCGGGCCGCCGCCGAGGCCGGCCTGGACGGCGTGGTGCCCCACCAGCTCAGGCACACCTATGCCACCGCCCTGGTCAACGCGGGCTGCTCGCTGCAGGCGCTGATGGCGCTGCTCGGGCACGTCTCGGCGGCGATGAGCCTGCGCTATGGCCGGCTGTTCGACGCCACCGTCCGCGACGAATACACCCGCGCCCTCGCCCTGGCCAAGGCCCGGCTCGGCCCGGTGCTGCCCGGCGACCGGACCCAGCTGCCCCTCGCCGCCGTCACCGGCGGGACCTGGCGGGACGCGCCGCTGATCAAGGCCCGGCTGGCCGGCGGCTACTGCCTGCGCGCCGCCGCCCAGGGCCCGTGCGCCTATGCCAACATCTGCGAGCACTGCCCGAACTTCCGCTCCGGGGCCAGCTTCCTGCCCGTGCTGCAGCTGCAGCGCGCCGACGCCGAAGCGCTCGCCGCCGACGCCGCCGCCCGCGGCTGGGGCGAGGAAGCCGCCCGCCACCGCCGCCTCCTCGACCGGCTCGACCTGCTCATCACCCAGGCCCATGCGAGCTGACCACGACGAGCAGGCCCGCGTCGAGGCCGCCTGCGCCGAGCTCGCCGCGGCCGGGCAGCCCGTCACGTTCGCCGAAGTAGCCGCCCGCGCCCGCATCAGCCGCACCACCCTCTACCGGCGGGCCGACCTGCGCGCCGTCATCGACGAGCACCGCGCCCGCGGCCGGGACGCCACCACCTTGTCCGGTCTCGCCGTCCAGATCGACCAGCTGCGCCGCAGCCTCGAAGCCGTCGCGGCCAAGGTCCGCCGCCACGAGGAAACCATCCGCCGCCTCGAACGCGCCCGCCGCGAACCCAGGCAATAACCCGGCCACCACGGTCGCTGGTTATCCACAGGATGAGCCGAGATTGGCCGGTTAACCTGAGGGAAGGGGAAAGATCGAGCGCTTCTTCAGGACGGTGCGGGAGCAGTTCCTGGTCGAGATCGGCGACGGGGCGCAGGTGAAGGACCTGGCGGAGATGAACCGCGTGTTCCAGGCATGGACCGAGACCGTCTACCACCGGACCGTCCACTCCGAGACCGGCGAGGCGCCCGCCGCCCGGTGGGAGAAGGCGTCCCCGGCCGAGCGTGCCGTGCCGGAGCCGGGCCTGCTGCGGGAGGCGTTCTTGTGGCCCGGGCGGCGCCGGGCCGGCAAGACGGCCCTGGTCCGGATGCACGGCAACGTCTACCAGGTCGACGCGTGGCTCGCGGGGCAGTACATCGAGCTGGTGTTCGACCCGTTCGACCTGGACCGGGTCGAGGTCCGGGCCGGCGGGAAGCCCGCCGGGACCGCCGTCCCGTTCACGGCCGGGCGGCACCGCCACCCCAAGACCCGCCTCCCCGACGGGCAGCCCCGCACCGAGCCCGCCCCGACCGGGATCGACTACCTGTCCGCCCCCGGCGACGGCCACGACGCCGCCCTGCGCGACCAGGTCTCCTACCGGTTCCTCGTCAACGGCCCCGCAGGGGAACCGGGCAACCGGGGGAAACCGGAAGACGGGGAAGGCAGCGAAGCAGGCGGCCGTGGCTGACTCCCCGCGCGAGACCCTGGCCCTGGCCCGCACCGCGGCCGGGGCGGTCCGCTCCCTGAACCACGCCACCCTCGGAGGGGACGGGCTCGGGCAGCCCGCCGACGCCTGCGAGCTCATCGGCGAGCTGTCGCTCGCCGCCGCCGGCCTGCCCCAGCTCCTGGCCCAGGTCGGCCGGTGGCTCGCGTCCGCCCTGGAGTCCGGGCGGCCCGGCTGCGACGACGGCGCCGACCCGGCCGCCGCGGTCGGCGGGGCCCGGCTGTCCCTGTCCGGCGCCCGCGCGGCCGCGGCCGCCCTCGCCGCGGCCCCCGGCCAGGCCCAGCAGCAGATCGCCGCCGTTCACGGCGGCCCCGCACCAGAAGAAGAAGGAGAACGCCCGTGATCGACGCCGTCATCACCCGCTTCGGGCTCGCCCGCATGCCGTTCGGCCGCGACCTGCCCCCCTCAAGGCTGCACCGCCACCGCGACTGCGGCGAGGCCGCCGCCCGCATCACCCGGGCCGTCGCCGACAAGACGATCTGCATGGTCACGGGCGAGGTCGGCCATGGTTAACACTGCGCCTTTCGTTCCGTGTGGTGTGTCAAACAGTCCAGGCTGGTCGTGTTCGACCTGGATACGCAGGCCCTTGCGGCGTCCGCTCGTGACGTGGACGGCGGCGAGCTCGCCGTGCTGGACCTTATGCAACACGGTCTGCCGGGCGACGCCGAGCACTTTGGCGGCCTGGTCCAGCGGCAGCCAGCCGTCGGGGACGTCGGGACGGATCTTGCCGCGCAGCGCCTGGGTGATGCGGATCTGCCAGGGAGCGCCGGGGGTGAGCTGCTCGCCGGCGAGGAAGCCGTCCCGCAGCCACCGGTAGATGGTGGTCTTATCCACGCCGAGGATCTGCGCGGCCCGGGGAACGGTGGCCATGACGTCATCGTGCCCGGTGCCGCTGACATTTGCGGGCGGGTCGGGGCAGTGCGGGATGCCATAGCAGCGGCGCAGCCCGCTGACCCGGTCGCGGGTCCAGGCCAGCCCGGTGGCGGTGGAGCGGTGCTGGCGGGCCAGGATCCGCGCGATCGTGGTGTCGTTGTACTGGCCGGCCAGCCGCCGGACCAAGCTGACGGTGTCCTCGCTGGTGGTGATCGCGCCGCTGCCCCGTTGCGGCAGCGCGACGGTGATGGCGCTGGTCGCCGTGCCCTGCCAGGTGATCAGCGCGTGGCAGGTTCCGGCCGGCCGGTCGATGGTCAGGGTGATCTCGCTGATCACGGCGCGGATCAGCTGCTTGCGCTGGCTGTTGGTGGTCGCCGGGGCGTCGAACACGGCGCGGATGTCGGCGCCAGCGCGGGTGAGCCAGGCCAGTTCCTCGCTGGTCAGGTGCACCGGGTGCCGGGCGCGGGCGGCGGCCAGGCCGGCTTCGGCGCGTTCCATGGCGGCGAGGCGTTCCTCGAGCCTGGCTTCCAGGGTCCGGGCGACCAGCCGGTTGCCCGGCTCGACCTCGTCGTGCTTGCGCAGCGCCCGGTCGGCTTCGAACCGGGCCCGCTCCAGCGCCAGCTCGAACGCGGCCACCTGGTCACGGTGCCGCTGCCCGGCGTCGGCCATCGCCCGGGCGGTGGCCTCCAGCGACGCCGGCTCCAGCACCCGGAATAGCTGGCCCAGCACGGCGCGGTGCAGGTAGGCGCCACCGATGCTCTGGCACGGCGGAGTGCCATACAGCTGGGTGCCGCGCCCGCACAGGTACCGGGGCGCGTCGCCGCCGTGACCGGAGTAGCCGACCTGCATCATCCGGCCGCACATGCCGCAGCGGACCAGCCCGGACAGCAGCGCCGCGCCCTGCCGGGCGGCGCCGCCGCCATCCCCGCGGGGCGGCTTGAAGTTGGCCCGCAGCCGGGCCTGGATGTCCTGCCAGACCTCCCAGTCCGCATACCCGGGGTGATGGCCGGTGATCAGCACCTCCCACTCCTCCTGCGGCAGCTCCCGCTCCCTGCTGACCACGTGGCCCGACGCGTCCAGGCGCTTTTCGGTGCGGGTACGGCCGAACACGTACGCGCCCGCATACGCCGGGTTGGTCAGGAAGTCGTGGACCGCGGGATAGGACGCCTCGGCCCAGGTGATGCGGCGGCTGCCGGCCTTGCGGCGGGGCAGCAGCAGCCCGCGCTCCCGCAGCGTCGTCATCACCTGCCGCGCCGACCCGAGCTGGGCGAACAGGGCGTAGACCTGGCTGATCGCCGACCGGACCGCCTCGTCATCGGACAGCACGACGTTCCCGTCGCCGTCGTAGTCCAGCCCGACCGGCAGCAGCTGCCGCAGCTCCCCGCGGGCGGCCTTGTGCCGTAGCGCCTCGGTCAGCCGCATCCGCAGCATGTGGAGCTCAGCCTCGGCCATTTGCCCTTTAAGACCCAGAACCAGCCTGTCGTTAAAGCTGCCGGGATGGTAGACGCCGTCGGCGTCGGCGATCAGCGTGTCGGTGACCGAGCACAGATCCAGCACCTGGTACCAGTCCGTGTTGTTGCGCGCCAGCCGGGACACCTCCCGGCCGACGATGATGCCGACCCTGCCCAGGCCGACCGCGGCGACCAGGTCGGTGAACCCGAGCCGCCCGCTGGTACTGGCCGCCGAGTGGGCCAGGTCCTCATCGATCACGGTGATCTGCTGCTCGCCCCAGCCCAGCCCGGCCGCGTGCCGCCGCAGCTCGTACTGCAGGGCCAGCGACTCGGTGTTCTCCTGGGTCTGGGCCAGCGTGGACTGGCGGACGTAGATGACCGCGTCCCGCCGCCGGTGCGCGGCGGTGATCTTCCCGTTCCCGGCGCCGGGCACCCGTTCACTCATCGTGCGCACCGCCCTGGTCCGGCGCCGCCAGCGCGCTTTGCGCGATCATCGCCGCCAGCAGGGCCAGCACCCGCAGCCGGGCCTGCTCAGGCAGCATGTCCCAGCGGCCTTCCCCGCCCGCCTCGCCCAGATCCAGGGCAAGCTGGCGGTAACGCGCTATCCTCAACTCACGCATGGGTTCACCTCTCCCGAAGTCGTGGCGCGATCAGGGATGAGGTGAACCTATTGCTCTTTGACGGACAGGCACGGGCAACCCGGGAGCAAGCCCGCTCCGGCGGCCTCCAGCGCCGTCCCGGCCGCTGCGGCTGCCTGGTCGAACCACGCGCCCATCCGCAGCGCCCGCGCATATCCGGAGTCATCCAGGACCGCGAAGCCCTCGGCCGCACTGACCCCCAGCCGCCGCTCCGCCAGCTGGCGCACGCCGTCCGCCCATACCCCCCACGCCAGGCGGGCCTCCTCCAGCTCGGCCACCGCCCGCTCTAGGTGCCGGCGGGCACGGCCCAGCTCACATCCGCCGCAGGCCGCAGGCCGGCTGGCCGCCCGCGCCGTCACCGGCCCGCCCCGTCCCGGCCGCCCAGCGCCAGCGTCAAGGCCCGCAGCCGGCGCAGGCCATCGGCGTCCAGCACAGTCGCGGGGCCCTCAGCCGCCCGCTCCCCGAAAACGTCGGTCGCTGACACCGGGATCGTTCCCGGCGAAGAGTCCGGAAGCCTCACCACCAGGTGAAGCACCCCGCGCAGGTGGATGAAGGAGAGCGCATCCAGCGTGCGGCCGTTCAGCGGATGCGTCCCAGCGGTCACCCGCACCGCGCACGGCAGCATCTCCCGGAGATGTTGCAGTCTGTCGCCTGTCTGGTCGGCACCGGCAAGACGGTCGCGATCCGCGCCGCCGTCGCCGACCTCGACCCCGCCAGCCACACCGTCATCTACATCGGCAACCCCTCCACCGGCGTCCGCGGCATCCTCGCCCACGTCGTCACCGCCCTCGGCGGCCGGCCCGTCCACGGCACCGCCGCCCTCGCCGTCCAGGCGAGGCAGCCGAGCGAGGGCGGACCCCGGTGCTGGCCATCGACGAGGCACACCTCCCCGACCACGATCAGCTAGAGTCGATAAGGCTCATGACTAACCACGACATGGACAGCAGCACCCCGTTCGCGACCATCCTGGCCGGCCAGCCCACCCTCCGCCACTCCGTCAAGCTGGGCGTGCTAGCCGCACTCGAGCAGCGGATCACCGTGAGGTACCAGATGAAGGGCATGACCCCCGACGAGACCGCCGGGTACATCCGCCACCACCTCGAGCAGGCAGGGCGCACCGCCGAGCTGTTCACCGACGAGGCGGTCGCCCAGATCCACCAGGCCGCCCGCGGCAAGCCCCGCACCGTCAACAACATCTGCACCGCAGCCCTGATCGCCACCGCCGGCGCCGGAAAGAACCTCGTCGACCACGCCTCCGCCAGGGCCGCCATCGCAGAGGTCACCGCGACAGACTGAGCATCCCCGCGACACCCCGAGCACCAGGCCCCGCCCGGCTACGCCGCGCGGGGCCTTCGCCCGTCACCCGCGCTCACCAGCGATGACGCCGCCACGCTCACCCTGAATGACCGGCAACACCGGAATCTCGGAAGTCGATTCCCGGACTGTTGGCGGTCATTGGAATCTGCCCGCTGGCGGGCATGAGGAACTACCCGGAGACGACCGGCCCGATCACGGAATGTGACTACCCGGGGAGCCGCGGGCGCGCCTGATCCGCCGTTACGTGCGCAGTTGCGGCTTGCCTGACCGATCGCCGGTCACCGCATAATTGTCAATAGGCGCTGATAACCGGCCAGAGGGGGCGGCAACGTAGATAGCCGCCGGGTTGCCTGGTCGCCTCCCCGGAAGTGGATCGATCGTGTTCAGTTGATCTTTGCGACCGGCACCTCCGCCAGCTTGGTTTCGAAGAATTGCCCTGAACGGTTGGGGCGAGGGTTGTTCAGGTCATCTCTTCGGTTTCGGGGAGGACAGCGCGTACTGGGCCCAAGCACGCTCAGGCCAGGCTGCGGGGATGCTGGCCGACGATCGTTGCCTGGTCCATGGCAGCATGCGGAAGGCGCGTTCGCTGAGCAATGGGGATGCATACAGCGCTGTCAGAATGACGGTGGCGGCTAGTGCCGCTTCCAGGCTCGTGAGGGCTATGGCGACTGGTGCGGCGATCAGCCATAGCCCGGCGTGTACGCCGGTAGCTACGACTGTGGTGCCGAGCCGCGCGGCGCCCGGTCTGCGGTACCGGGTGGATTCGGGTGCTGCGTACATGCAATCAGGGTCGGCATTGTGCGCCCGGGTCCGGGAGGGTTTCCGGACTGGCCCGGATGAAGCGGCATGTTCCCGCAGGCACGGTACGGTCATTGGTGATGGTGGGTGTCCGGCGGGGTCGGACGGGTCGGA
>WNGP01012546.1_pt1 | contig 10292 bp, 8 predicted proteins | sample 5407671 | NCBI WGS metagenome assembly WNGP01 (sample SAMN13153381, study PRJNA577476) | soil metagenome | isolation source: 40 cm soil or saprolite under Garry oak tree replicate 2 | place: USA:California | collected 2016-06-15
CCCAACTAGAGCTACCCAACTGGACTCCGTTACCGGGTTACCGGCACGGTTCCCATCCTGGCGAGGGCAAGAGTGATGCCACCCATTCCGCGGCACCACAGCACATGGAACCCGCTCGAGCCCTTGGGACGCGCCTGCAGCAGGAAGGTCACAACTTGACAGCAGCACGTTACTGGTTGTTCGGCAAGACGCGCCGGAAGGAACGTCCGGAAGGAACGTAAGGAAAGGCTAAAAGCGCGGAAACTTCTCAACGATGACTATAGGCTCAGATCGCCTCGGCAGAGGACATCCAACGAAGTGCGATCACGCGTCGGCGACGGCAACCGCCGGTAACTGGCCGGCCTTCTGCATCCACCCCTCCCGCAGGTTGACCTCGACCCAGAACATCACGCTGTCCCTGCTGCAGCGCTGACACATTCCGTCAATCATGTAAACGCCCCACTCCGGGCTGACCCCGGCCACCTTGCTCGGCCAGATAGTGTAGGACCCCGTCTCGCCGCAGACGTGACAAAACACGTCGACCGCCACGGGCCACTCGCCGTTCCACCAGGCTCCAGTACGAGGGTGGAACCGCTTATAGAGCTCGTAGGTCTCCAGGAACTCCTTGACGCCCGTCGTCATGCTGCGTCCTCCGACTCGTCCGTGCAAGCCGATACTTTAAGCTGTGGCGGCGAAGCTACAGGTCTGGGCGCAACCCGTCAATGCGCCAGGCCCCGATCGCGTAAGTCAATGCAGATCAACCTGGTAGGAGCTGCCGCAGGTTCTTGAGGATCGCGCCGAGCTGGCGTTGCGGGCTGCGCCTCGGGAAGAGGCGACCTCGCACCCAGCCGCCTACGGACCGGGGGATCCATACATCCTGGACCGTAACGGCCGTCGCCGCGCCGGCGGCGTCGAGTCGGAAGAAAACCTTAGAGCTCTGCCGCTGCCCGCGCTCCGCCCAGCCGAACGTTTGCGGCCGGTTGAAGTCCACGATCTCGAACTCCGTGAGTCGCGCCCCGAAACGCGCCCTGAATCGCGCGCCCTTCCGCAGCGGGCCGTCGCTCTGGACGGCGCCGCATCCTGGGAGCCACTCTGCAATGCGGTCCGGGTCGGAGAGGGCTTCGAACACCCGATCGGCGGGCGCACGGATGTGCTCGATGAGAGTGTGCCGGACGGGACGCATGGGGTCAGCGGCGCGTGCGTCCCGACGCCGGGCGCGTCGCGGCGCGGGCGGAACGAGCCGTGATGTGACTAATGGCGCCGTCCGGTCGTTCGCAGCGTGCGCGCTACGAGACTCTGCCATGCGGCGCTTGTCGGCGCGAGTGCCCGCGTCTGACTGGTGGCTCCCGTGCGGGGCTTCGCGCGCAGCGGCAGCATTGGCTGCGCCACCGCCTGAGAGCGGACTGCGGGCTTCAGCGATCCGGATTGGTGTGAAGCCGGCGCGGCCCGGGGCGCGGAGGGGGCCGGTCTCTCGAGCGCCCCGACCGCCCTTCCGAGCGGGGGAGGCACTGCCGTGAGGCCCGAGGCCGCCGGGAGCGAGCGGGCGCGCCCGGGCTCATCGTTGACCGGCTCGCGCGCACCAGTCCCGGTTAACGGGATCACTGCGCGGCCACTCGAAGTCGGCCACCAGCGTCGCTGCACGGGCATCGCGGGCTGGGAGACGGGCCGGCTCCGGACCGGAATCACGGTTGTACCGGAGCTCTGCCCCGCGGTCACCGTGGCGCGGTCACGGCTGCGCCGGTCGGGTACTCGGACGCGGGGTCCAATGACCGGAATGGACCTCGGACGCGGCGGTACGACGAACCGCCGGCTCCGCGGGATGAACCGATCGCTCAACTGGGTCCGGCCAAACAGCGGAATCACGGTCCCGCCGACCGCAGCCACGGTCGTTCCGCGGTCGAAGCACGCCGCCTGCGACCCGCAGAACCGCGCGTGGCGGCGGGCGAACGGAAAGCCGGAACACGGAGCAAAGAACGGATCGCACGCGACGACTGCTTGGGGGACGAACAGCGTGACGCTAACGAACGAGCATCCCAGACAGGAGGAATACTCGGGGGACAGCGGTGTGGCGTCTTGCAGCGCGTATGAAGGCGGCGCGACGGTGTAGGTGACGAAATCGTAGTTGAAGTAGCCGTCGCCGGCCATCCGCTGAACAACGTCGGTCAGCGCGCCTTCGTCGTCTGCGCCGGGCGAGGAGGGCGCCAGTGCGTCGGGGTCCCAATCCGCCTGGCGTACGAATTCGCCGACCCGCAGCGAGCCAGGGGAGAGCGCGGCGAGGACCATCCCCGTACCGTCGGGCTCGACGACGACGAACGCCTCACCGTCGTTGGCTCTGCGGATCTCGTACGTTCCGGCGCGCACGAACGGATCGGCGGAAGGATCAGGGGGAAAGAGGACCTGGACGCGTCCGTCGGTGCGGGCGCGCAGCACGACGAGGGAGCCGTCTTCGCCGGTCTCCACGTACACCCGCACCGGGGCGCCGCGCACGAGCGGGCTGCTCGAGCCGAGCCACACGCGCACCGGCCGCTCGCCGGCGCGTGCCGGCGCGGCGGGGGCGGGGGCGGGGGGCGTCTGGGCGAGAAGCAGAAACAGCAGGGGAGTCACGGGGGCCACCTTTCCTTCCTTACTTAAACCTAACCTAGGGGGCACGGCAGTGCCGTGCCCCCTAGGTGTGCGGGCACCGGGTTGACGTCCCTTACATCGCGGCAGCGACGGGCGTGGCGACACCGGTGGCTGGTGCGGCCGGACGGGCCACCCGGTTCAGCTCGAGCCACTCGGAAGCGAGCGCTCGGAAATCCTCCTCGTCGTGATCCCAGGCTCTCACCACCTCGTTGACCACTTGGACTCGCGCGCCGATCAGAGCGCCGACGAAGTAATGCTTCCGCCAGTGCTTCTGGAGCTCGCGGGCCAGGGCATCGGACGCTCCAGCGATGGCGAGGGCCAGGAAGCAGTCGCTCCAGCTATGCCCGGTCGCCGTCAGACCACGTCTCACTCGCTCCGGGCCGAGCGCGTCAAAGGCGGTCGTCAGCAAGGCTTTGTGCTCGGGGCTCATGGCTCCCTCCTTTAGGGTGTGGCGTGGTAAGCAAATTCGCGGCGCGGGCCGCTGGCACGCCCGAACGTGCTCGGGGAGCGCTGCCGCAGCTGCCTCAAGTTCGGAGCGACGTCAACAGGGCGTCAGAGCGAAGGAGGGAGCGGCCGGCCTGCTCGGAGCGGCTCTCGCGCTGCGATGTCCTTGCAAACTCACGCGGGGGCGTTCCCTCCGCAAGACCTTGCCGAGGGCGGAACCGGCCGCTAGGTTCATCGATTGTGATCGAATTTCTCGGCCGCGATTCGCGCCAACGGAATCGCGGCCGACTCATTTGTCGGGAGAAGGTCGAGTGAGTGGAAGAACGGCTGCGCTCCGGGCGGTCGGCATCTCCGGCAGTCCGTCGTCCGCGTCGAAATCACGTGCCCTCGTGGCATACGCGCTGGAGCGGCTCGCGGACCGCGGTGCGGAGCCGGCCCTGATCGACCTGGCCACACTGCCTGCGGAGGCGTTGCTCGGGCGGCGTGCGGAGGCGCGGGTCACGGCCGCTACAGCGGGCTCCTCAAGGTCCTCTTCGATCTGCTGCCCCAGGACGGGCTCGCCGGAAAGATCGGTATTGCGATTGCCACGGGCCACGGGCCGGCGCACTCGCTCGCCATCGACCACGGTCTGCGCCCGCTGTTCGCGAGCCTCGGCGCGACCGTCGTGCCGAGCGGGGTGTACGGGAGTAGCGAGCAGTTCGCGGACGGGCAGGTCGCGCCCGAGCTGCTGCAGGCGGTGGACCGCGCCGTCCGGGAGGCCGTTACCTTTGCCGCTGCGGCGATCGATTGAGGAGACGAGCGCGCGCATGACCGCGACTGCCGAGCGCCCCATCGCGATCTATTACGAGCACCCCGACTGGTTCCGGCCGCTGTTTCAGGCGCTCGACCGCCGCGGCGTGCCGTACGTGAAGCTCGACGCGGCGAGGCACCGGTTCGACGCCGCGGACGGGCGGCCGCCCTACGCGCTCGTCTTCAACCGGATGAGCCCGTCGGCGTATCTCCGCGGTCACGGGAACGCGATCTTCTACACGCTCCACTACCTCGCGTACCTCGAGCGACACGGCGTGCGCGTGGTCAACGGGTACGACGCGTACGTCACCGAGACGTCGAAGGCGCTCCAGCTCTCCCTGCTCGAGCGCCTCGGCCTGCCGTATCCGCGGGCGCGCGTGATTAACCACCCCGCGCTGGCGCCCGGGGCGGCCCGCGGCCTGCGGTTCCCGGTGGTCGTGAAGCCCAACATCGGCGGCTCCGGCGCGGGCGTGCGGCGGTTCGAGACGCCGGAGGGACTCGAGCAGGCGGCACACACGGGGGCCCTGGAGCTCGGCATCGACCACACCGCTCTCGTGCAGGAGTACATCCCGCCGGACGAGCGGCGCATCGTGCGGGTCGAGGCCCTCGGCGGCCGCTACCTCTACGCCATTCGCATCTACACCCCCGGGGACAGCTTCAACCTCTGCCCCGCGGACGTTTGCCAGACGGTGGGCGGCGCCGAGCTGGTGCGGGCGGCGTGCCCGGTGGATGCGCCGAAGAACGATCTGCGGGTCGAGGGCTACGCCCCGGCGCCCGAGATCGTGGAGCAGGTGGAGGGCATCATGCGCGCGGCGCGCATCGAGGTGGGTGGCGTCGAGTACCTGATCGACGCCCGCGACGGCCGGCTGTACTACTACGACATCAATGCGCTCTCGAACTTCGTGGCCGACGCGCCGCGCGTGGTGGGGTTCGACCCGTTCACGCGGCTCGTGGACTACCTCGAGCGCGAGGCGGAGTGAGACCATGCGTTTCGGCTACTGGCTCCCGGTCTTCGGCGGTTGGCTCCGGAACGTCCCCGACGAAGGGATGGAGGCGAGCTGGGAGTACGTGAGCCGGCTCGCGCGGCGGAGCGAAGCGCTCGGGTTCGACGTGACGCTCGTCGCCGAGCTGAACCTCAACGACATCAAGGGCCCGGACGCGCCCGCCCTCGATGCCTGGACGACCGCGGCCGCCCTCGCGGCGGTGACGGAGCGGCTCGAGCTCATGGTCGCCGTGCGGCCCACGTTCCATCCCCCGGCGCTCGCTGCGAAGCAGGCGGCGAACATCGATCACATCAGCCGGGGACGGCTGACGCTCAACGTGGTGTCGTCATGGTGGGCGGAGGAGGCCCGGCAATACGGCGTGGAGTTCGATCGGCACGACGCCCGCTACGCACGCACGGCTGAATGGCTCGCGGTGGTGAGCGGGATGTGGGCCGAGCCGCGGTTCAGCTTCGCGGGGACGTATTACCGCGTGCAGGACGCGATCCTCGAGCCCAAGCCGGTGTCGCAGCCGCGGCCGACGATTTACGCCGGCGGCGAGTCGGAGGCGGCGAAGGGACTGATCGCCGGCGCCTGCGATGCCTATCTGATGCACGGCGATCCGCCGGAGCGGATCGCCGCCAAGGTGGCGGACCTGCGGGCGCGGCGCGACCGGCTGGGACTCGCGCCCCTCAAGTTCGGGGTCGCGGGCTATGTGATCTGCCGGGAGACTGCCGAGGCCGCTCGACGCGAGGTGGCCCGCATCACGGACGTGCGCCAGAGTGCGGCGGGATACTCGAACTATCAAGACTGGATCGCCAACACGCAGCTCGAGCAGCGCGTCAGCCTCGAGGACTACTCGGTCTCGAATCGCGGGCTCAACTCGGGCCTCGTGGGGACGCCCGACCGGATCGCGGAGCGCATCGTCGAATTCGAGCGCGCGGGAGTGGAGCTGCTGCTGCTGCAGTTCAGTCCGCAGCACGAGGAGATGGAGCGGTTCGCGGAGGAGGTGATGCCGCTCGTGGGCCGCCGCGCACGGGAGACCGCCGTCGGCGCGACGTAAGCGCAGCACGCAGCGCCTCCTGCGACCATCTCATAGAAGAGCCGAGGGCATTGCCCTCGGCTCTTGTCGTGCGGCGAAAACGGCCGCAGAGAGGGGCGCAGCGTGCTGCGCCCCTACTTGCACGCCGACGTCGTCCACCGTCTTTTTACAGCCACTCGAACCCAGCGCCCAACCCGCTCCCTCAGCAAGGTCCCGCCATGACCAGAGGACTCCGACCGCTCGGTGCCGCGATCACGCTCGCCCTGCTCGCCGCGGTGTGGCCCCTATCCCCGGCCCCAGCTCAAGCGCGACGCCAACCCAAGCGTCCGGAGCGACCGGAGACCCGGCGCGAGCAAGCTCCCCAACCGCTCCTCTCCGACTCCGCTCTCGCCCAGCTCAAATACCGCTACATCGGTCCCGTCGGGAACCGCGTGTCGGCCGTCGCCGGGGTGGCGGGCGACCCGAGCACCTACTACGTCGGCGCCGCGTCGGGCGGGATCTGGAAGACGACGGACGGCGGCGTGCACTGGCAACCGATCTTCGACGATCAGCCGGTGCAATCGCTCGGCGCCCTCGCGGTCGCGCTCTCCGATCCCAACGTCGTCTGGGCTGGCACGGGCGAGGCATGGATCCGCAGTCACATCTCGATCGGCAACGGCGTCTACAAGTCCACCGACGCCGGGAAGACCTGGCAGCACGTCGGGCTCGACAGCACCGGCCGCATCGCCCGCATCGTGATCCACCCCACCAATCCGGACATCGTGTACGCCGCCGTGCTCGGCCACGGCTACGGGCCCCAGGAAGAGCGCGGCGTCTACCGCACCACGGACGGCGGCAAGACGTGGGAGCGGGTGCTGTTCGTGGACCGGAACACGGGCGCCTCGGACATCGCCATGGACCCGAACAACCCGCGCATCCTGTTCGCCGGGATGTGGCAGCTCGAGCTCCACACCTGGGGCCGGGAGAGCGGCGGGCCGGGCTCGGGGATCTATGCGTCCCGTGACGGCGGCACGACCTGGAAGAAGCTCACGGGGCACGGGCTTCCCGCCAAGCCCCACGGCAAGGTCGGGCTCGCGATCGCGAAGTCGAACTCGAACCGGATCTATGCTCTCATCGAGACGGGCGACGGAGTCCCGTGGCACGGGCAGGACACCGACCGGGGGGAGTTGTGGCGCTCGGAGGACGGCGGCGACACCTGGCGGGTCGTGAGCTACGACCGCCAGCTGTCGGGCCGCCAGCCCTATTACACGCGCGTCGCCGTCGCCCCGAACGACGACAACGAGGCGTACTTCCTCTCGGCCGCGTTCTCGAAGACGCTCGACGGCGGCCAGACCACGGTGGACGTTCCCTTTGCCCAGTCGCCCGGCGGCGACAACCACGACATGTGGATCGACCCGACGAACGGGAGCCGCATGATCGTCGGGAACGACGGCGGCGCCTCGATCTCGACCACGCGCGTCCGCACCTGGTACCGCGCGCAGTTGCCGATCGCGCAGATGTACCACGTCACGGTGGACTCCCGGATCCCCTACTACGTCATGGGGAACCGGCAGGATGGGCCCTCGTCGCGCGGGCCCTCCAACTCGAAGCTCGCCGCGTTCGGGGGAGGCGGGGGCGGGGAACCTGCGGGGCCCGGCCCCATCCCGCGCGGCGAGTGGCACTCGGTCGCGGGCGGCGAGAGCGGTTGGGCCACGCCGGACCCGGAGGACCCCGACGTCATCTGGTCGAGCGCGTCGGGCTCGGGCTCCGTGGGCGGCATCGTCGTGCGCTACGACGAGCGCACGCGCCAGGCGCAGCACGTCGAGATCTGGCCGCAGAGCACCATCGGCTCGCCCGCCGCGGACGTGAAGTACCGCTTCGTGTGGACGTTCCCCCTCACGATCTCCCCGCACGACCACAACCGGGTCTACGCGGGGTCGCAGTTCGTGCACCTGACGACGGACGGCGGCCGGAGCTGGCAGGTGATCAGCCCCGACCTCACGCTCAACGACAAGAGCCGGCAGCAGATCTCCGGCGGCCTGACCCCGGACAACATCGGGGTCGAGTACGGCGACGTGATCTTCGCCATCGCCGAGTCTCCCTTGAAGCCGGGGCTGATCTGGGCGGGGACGAACGACGGCCTGGTCCACCTGACGCGCGACGCGGGCAAGAGCTGGACGGCCGTCGGCGCCAACATCCCGGGCCTCCCACCCTGGGGCACCGTGTCGAACGTGGAGCCGTCGCGCTACGACACCGGCACCGCATACGTCACCGTGGACCTCCATCAGGTGAACGACCGCGACCCCTACGTCTACAAGACGACGGACTACGGGCGCACCTGGACGCCGATCGTGAACGGAATCCCGAAGGGCCCTCTCTCTTACGCGCACGTGGTCCGCGAGGACCCGGTGCGCCGCGGGTTGCTCTACCTCGGCACGGAGAACGCGCTGTACGTGTCGCTCGACGACGGCGCGAGCTGGCAGCCGCTCCAGACGAACCTCCCCCACGCGCCGATCTACTGGCTGGTCGTCCAGGAGCGCTTCAACGACCTCGTGGTGTCGACGTACGGCCGCGGCTTCTGGATCCTGGACGACATCACGCCGCTCCAGCAGCTCGCGCCCGACGCCCTCGCGGCGGGCGCGGCGCTGCTCAAGCCGCGGCCGGCGTATCGGTTCCGCGAAGTCACGGCGCCCATGGCGATGCTCGACGATCCGGCGGCCGGCCAGAACCCGCCGTACGGCGCGGCGATCAACTACTGGCTCAAGACGGCGCCGAAGGACAGCGTGACGATCACGATCGCGGACGCCGCGGGGCAGACGGTCCGGACGCTGCACGGACCCAAGAGCGTGGGGATCAACCGTGTCTGGTGGGACTTGAAGAACGAGCAAACCAGGGTGGCGCGCCTGCGGACGGCGCCGGCGTACGCCCCCGAGGTGCAGCCCAGTCCCGACACCGGGCGCGTGGCGCCCGGGATCGGCCGGCTGGCCGTGCTCATGCCTCCCGGCACCTACACGGTGAAGCTCAAGGTCGGAGACCAAGAGCTCACGCAGCCGCTCGAGGTCCGGAAGGATCCGACCTCCGGCGGCAGCCCGGAGGAGATCCAGACGCAGCTGAAGCTCCTGGTCGCTCTCCAGGGCGACTTGAATCGGGCCGCGGACATGATCAATCAGATCGAAGTCGTCCGCAGCCAGCTCCAGTCACTGCGCTCGCTCCTCGCCGACAAGAGCGCGGGTGACGTCCGGGTCCAGGCGGACTCCCTCGAAAAGAAGTTCATCGCGGCCGAGGAAACGCTGCACCAGCTCAAGGTCACCGGTCGGGGGCAAGACAACGTCCGCTGGCCGGCGCGCCTCGCGGCGCAAATCGTGTATCTGGCCCAGGGGGTGGCGAGCTCCGACTTCGCGCCCACGGCGCAGCAGAACGGGGTGCACGAGCTGTTCGAAGAGCAACTCAAGACGTCCCGGACCCGGCTCGATCAGCTGGTGAGCCAGGATCTGGCGCAATTCAACGAGATGCTGCGGCAGCGGAACATCGGCAACGTCGTGGCGGCGACGCAGTGAGCAACCCCAAGATACTCATCATCGATGACGACAAGGCCCTCGTAACCCTGCTGTCCCACGAGCTGCGTGAGGCCGGTTACCAGGTCGTGGCGGCCCTTGACCCCGTGCAGGGAATGATGTCCGCAAAGCGCGAGGCACCGGAGCTCGTTCTCCTCGACGTCGTGATGCCGGCCGGCGGCGGGATGCCGCTTCTGGAAAAGCTCCTTCTAGGCAAGGCCCCGGTGATTTTGATGACGGCTTCGAGCGATCCCAAGCTCGAAGGAGTGGCGAAGGCGACTGGAGCGGCGGGCTTCTTGAGGAAACCGGTTGACCCGAGCGCGCTCAGGGCGCTCGTGGAGGAGCTGCTCGGTCCTCCGTCCGGCTGAAGCGGGCGCGTCGGTGCACCAAGGCGACTGCCCATGGGGTCGCCCTTGACGAAGCGGCCTTCCGCAAGAGGAGGGTTTTCGTGACCCGATCGTCAGGGCGTCGGCGGCTTGACCCAACCGCCGCCCTGCTCCGTGCCTATTCGGCGAGCGCCCGCATCAATCAGTATCTCGTCCAGCGCCTCGATCCCGCGGTCTGGCGTGCCGAGCTGCCCGCCGAGTCGCGAGGCGGCCGGGTGCGCACCATCGCGGCCCTGGTCGCGCACCTTCACAACTGCGGCCTGCGCTACCTCGAGCGGACTGATCCCACCGCCCGCGTGCCGGCCGAGCTCGATCGGTTTCACGTCACCCCGGCTCAGGCCGCGCGCGCCCTCGGCGTGAAGCGGGTGGCCGTCGCGCGGGTCGTGGGGACGGCAATCGCCGAAGGGCGGCGCATCGTCGGCTTCGGACACGACGCCGCATCATACCTGGCGTACTACCTGGCTCACGACAGCCACCACCGCGGCCAGATCGTCATGCTCGCCCGGCTGCTCGGCCA
>WNGP01022279.1_pt1 | contig 10290 bp, 16 predicted proteins | sample 5407671 | NCBI WGS metagenome assembly WNGP01 (sample SAMN13153381, study PRJNA577476) | soil metagenome | isolation source: 40 cm soil or saprolite under Garry oak tree replicate 2 | place: USA:California | collected 2016-06-15
GGGGTTTCTCAAACCGGCGTCGCCGAAATAGTTTTCGGGGTCGAAATTGTCGAATGGGACCTTTGTTCTGCCTGTCTTTCTCGGACTGGTTTCCTCGAATACTTCAACTCCCTGCCTTCGGCGACCCCGCGAGAAGCGGGGGAAATCAAAATACTCCTGGGAATCTCGAATGAGACGTTTGAAAGGCAGAACCGAGCTGCCCCGCCCATAAACTAGTTTCGAGAATTCAGGTTGGTGCTAGACCAGCTTATCCAATAGAGGCAAAGACCAGCTTTGAGCTTTTTTTTTTTGGAAGCCGCAGCGATTATCAATATCTCCGTGGCTCAACATTATGACTCTCTTCCTGCTCATAGGATAGGCAGGATATGAGCATGGACAATATTACGAAGAGGTTCTGCCCAAAGTGCCATTCTGAGAATATTATTCTCTGGATGGGCGGATACACCGGAGCAATGTACAGATGTCCGGACTGCGGGTATACTGGCCCGATAGTCATCGAGACAAATGACCCTATTCCGTCCTCGAAATCCGAGGCGAAAAGGGATGATTAGACCAGAGGTGTGGTGTTCCGCCTCCCCAGGTGCCTGTTGGCCTGATCGGAGGGGTCAGTTCGCAAAAGTCGCCTAAGAGTTTGAAGAAGTCCCCGTCACCGGCATCAAAGGAATACTGCTCGCCAGTTTTCATCCCAATGGTGGCTATCGGAAAATAGAATCGTGGGTCCGGATTTCTGTTAATGGATATCTGAGATATGTTCGCTCTCTCAAGAGCAATGTCCGGCCGTAGTAACATCAGGTCTTGAATAGATGTGGGTTTCTCGCGTGCGATCTTAGTAGATACCCGTCGAGGGGACAAATAGAGTACGAACAGGGCGGATAGAATTGGCAATCCGATGACCGGCGGGACGATGACTATGGCTGGCACGGGGAGCGGGAATCCATTCGGGTTGACCTGAACTCCCCACGCCACTAGTGGCAACAAAATGCCAAGCCACAGAAGGAAAATACAAAATGGAATGAGATAGGCGACAAGTGTAATTTTCCGATAGGAGATGCCAATGAGACGTTTACTCGTGAAGAAGATTCCGTAGCCATGTATCATGAATCCATTGGAGAAGGTGCTGCTTGACAGTCTTCCGGGCTTCCGGCTTGCAACTCCTCCGAGATAGGTCTCTTCGACCTGCAAGGTCTCATAGCTCTCGGGCCCTTAGCTGTGAAATGGTTGTGTTACCGATCCCTGACTGAACTACCTCCAGACGTCAATCAAACGGTGTTAATCGGCAGCGTCTTCTGGTTCGTCCAACGGGAATCTGCTTGGGAACTGTTGCAGCTCAGAATGGAGACCCTCTGCCCCCTTCTTCAACTGTTCACGGCTGAACCAGAACATCCTCGAAAAATGCTCGTTTGGAGCGGGCTTTGGAAACTTCTGGCAATAGACCCGAAGCAGTATGCTATCTTGGGTCCTTCGGAAAGCCTCGAACAACAGAACAGGTTCGAGAAAGTCTATGCTCCAACCAGCGCGCGGATCATCTCTTGCAATTCCCTCGAACCATTCAGAAAGGTCACGTGCTTCTTCCCAAACAAGTGCAGGGTCCTCTGCCTCCCAAGATTCCGCGCCTATTTTCATTCTCACGTTGATAACGAGCCAATCATCTCTGGCATCTAATGCGTGTGGAGACTGGTATCCAACTACTCTCACCTCAAGTTCTGAGCCAACTTCCGCCCTCAGGAGCAAGGGAGGATCACGTTAGTTCGTGAGATCAGAGGATCGATAGTTTCTTGCCTGCCTTCTCAAACGCGTCGGCTGCTTCGTCGAGATCCTTCTTAGTATGTGCGCTTGTCACGATTGTCCGGATTCTCGCCTTGTCTTTGCCCACCATTGGAAATACTATAGGAAGAACGAATACTCCAAGCTTGAACATCTCGTCGGCCAGTTTGTGGGCTTTCCCGCTCTCGCCGACCATGACCGGCGTAATGGGTGTCTCGCTCTGTCCCGTGTCGAAGCCTAGGTCCTTGAGTGCTTTCTTGAAGTATCGGGTGTTGTCCCAGAGTTTCTTGACCAGCGACGGATTCTTCTTCACTATTTGGATTGCGGCGATGCAGGCTCCAGGAACACCGGGCGGCTGAGAGCCTGAGAGTAGATAGCTTCGAACCTTGTTCTGTAGATAGGTGCACAAGTCTTTCGAGCCAACAACGTAACCACCTACACATCCGAAGGCTTTGGAGAATGTCCCCATGTCAACATCGACCTTTCCTTCCGCCCAGGACTCCGTCGCCGTGAGCGTCATCAACGTACGTGATGGCTTGATACTTCCTCGCTAAGTCTACGATGTCTTTGAGGGGAGCGATGTCTCCATCCATGCTGAAGACTCCGTCGGTAATAATTAGAATCCTTCGAAAACGATCAGTATTCTGCAGCTGCCTTTCTAGATCGCTCATGTCTTTGTGTTTGTAGACTCGCCTCTCAGCCTTGGTCATTCGACAGCCGTCGATGATACTTCCGTGGTTGAGCTCGTCACTGATGATCAGGTCTCTCTCGTCAACAAGTGCAAGAATCGTGCCCGCGTTCGTTGCGTAACCCGATTGAAACGTGATCGCCGATTCAGCCCGTCGATAGTCGGCGAGAATCTTCTCCAGCTTCAGGTGAATGTCCATGGTGCCCGCGATGACCCGAACTGATCCAGACCCGGCACCATACTTTCGTGTAGCCGCAATCGCAGCCTGCTTCAGCTTCGGATGATTAGCCAATCCGAGATAGTTATTGGAGCATAGGACTAGGACATTCTTTCCGTCAACCTTGGCGTGTGGGGCTGATGAGCTCTGAAGAGTCCGGATGCGCCAAAGCAGATCATCGCGGTCAAGGCCCTCTAACTCTTTACGCAGACTATCAGGGAGAGGTTCTCTTTGTAGGTCGGATTGCTGGCTCATTTCTGATCCGGGTGATCTGTACCTGCGTAAAAGCCTTAGACGATAACTTCCATTTCTCCTGTGCATCTAGACTGACAATAATGTTTTACACTCGGCCGAAACGCCGGGGAACAGTTCAAAAGGGAATCGTTTGAAGGAACAAATGCACGCCGTCGTCAAGACTGTACCGGGTCCCGGCGCCGTCTATGAACCGTGGGCTTTCGCTCCCAAACCCGGTCTGAGAGACATTCAGGTCCGAGTTGAGGCTACTTCGATCTGTGGAACGGACATGCAGATCTATGATTGGCACGAACTGATGGCTAAGCGGGTCAAGCCTCCTCTCGTAATGGGTCACGAGTTCGCGGGAAAAGTGGTTGAAGCGGGGAAGGAGGTCTCGGACTTCAGAGAGGGCGATATTGTCTCTGGCGAGACTCACATTAACTGTGGAAGATGCTTCCAGTGTCGCACAGGGAATGGGCACATCTGCGAAAGGATGCTCCTTCGGGGAGTCGACACTGACGGGTGCTTCGCTGAGTATCATACTCTTCACGAGAGTAGCGCGTGGCTCAACGACAAAAGAATCCCTATTGAGACGGCTAGCGCGCAAGAACCGTTGGGTAACGCTGTTCATGCTGCGTCTGCAGCGGACATACCTGCACACTCTGTGGCGGTCTTTGGTTGCGGTCCAATAGGAGCGTGCCTGATTGGGCTTTGCAAATCGTTCGGAGCTAGCAAGATCTTCGGAATCGACATCGTGGAATACAGGCTGAACCTGGCGAAGAAGATGGGTGGAGATGTCCTCGTCGACGGATCCAAAGAGAAGGTTGTCGATACCATCATGAAGATGACCGACGGACGCGGCGTTGATGTCTTCTTCGAAATGTCAGGCGCGCCGCCATCGTTCGAAGAGGGATTCAAAGTCCTTCGCCCTGGAGGAACTGCTGTCCTATTCGGGCTGCCCTCGAAGAACGTCGAGTTCGATGTGGCGAACTGGATCGTTTTCAAAGACGCAAACGTCCGAGGGGTCTTCGGGCGTCGATTGTGGAGTACGTGGTACAAGACAGCGGAGGTGTTGAAGGCCGGGGAAGTGGACCTGTCGAAAGTGATTACTCACAGGTTTGCGCTCGAAGAGTTCGCCAAGGCCTTCGCTCTGATGAAGTCGGGCCGCTGCGGAAAAATCGTCATGTATCCCAATCGCAAACCTCCTTCTACAAGCTGAGGTATCGTCATCTGTTGACGGGCACCTTCTGAAGGCGATTAGACTACCAAGGTCTTCCTTTCAAGGTGGGTACAATCCAGCCTCCAATGGCACACCCAAGGATGCTACCGACCATGCCCACGAGAAAGAGTGGTAGTGCTAGGATTCCAAAGAACGCCGCTTGGGCGTCTCCCTGCGAGACGGCGCCCGGAAACGGGATTCTAAAGAACGCCACGAACAGTAGACCAGCAAGGATGCCCGTGAACGTGGCAAGGGCTGTAGCTTTCACTGTTTCAGCTACATCGGTAAGGACGAAACCTGCGCCGAAGGCGATTAAGAGAAGGAACCATCCGATTGGGAAGTTGGGCAGAGGCCCAAAGCTATAGGCTGTGAAGAGAATCGTAGAAGGCCCAACCAGCGAGGTGGACGGATGTGTTGACGTCTGCACTGTTCCAAGCAGGAGAACTGAAAAGACGAGAACGCACGCATCTAGTCCCGCCCAGATCAGTCCCACCGCGAGAATTCTGAAAACGGACCTCACAGATAATTCCAGTATTGAACCCGCCCTTTAGATTTTCCTAAGAAGGTATGTGCACGTGCAAGATTGATATCCGTTGGAATCCGAGCTGCGCCGAAGAGGTCGTTCGGACGCAGGTTTGAGTTAACGCTTCTTCTGCTGCTCTGAAGCCAGATTCTCTTTCTGACGATTTTTCACAATCTCGCTAGCTAATCCTTTCAGTACAACTGATCGTTGCCCGGTTTTCTTAACCGTGACATAGCCGGTCTTCTCCCAGGGCGAACCTGAGAGAGCAGCCTTCTCCTTGGTCTCGGGTGAATATCCGAGGGACATTGCTGCCTGCCAGACCTCCTTTAGACTAGGCTGTTTGACTGCTCGCGATACTGGGAGTCTACGTCCTTGACCTCGGGTCTTGGAACTGTCCAAGTGAGCTGGCCAGACTATCAAGAATCCAGGGCGCTTCAATCGCCCACCCTCCCGACTCTAATTCTTCTGGGACTTTTCTAGTAGGATTGCGTTGATAACGCCGTGCTGGCCCGGACGGGACGTGACTCGCGCCTGACCCAGCTCAGTCTCTACAATCGCACCCTTAGTAATGACGCCTCTCCGTTGATAGTCTACGTTCGCTGGGTTCCTGACGACTCGTAAGAGCTTAGACTTTGAACTCTTGCCGGAGGTCTTGTCGGTGACAACGGCCCAGTCGGCTACCGCGATCCGCACTTTTATTCCCCCGCCATACATGCTCACCCGTCTCTGCTTAACCGGGCCAAGCGTTGTCTCAGTTGGCTCAGAGCCAGCTTCGAAAGCTCTCTTTCCGCGCCAGGCTCGCTTGGTTCCACCGGTAGGCTTTCTCTTGTACTGACTACCATGAGTCTGCGGCATTGAATGACGAGAGACGCTGTTTCAGGGTTCGGCATATTAACCGTTCCCTGAAAGTTATGCTCTAGACGGCAAGTGCTAATTGCTAGGGCTCGAAAGTTTTAGATCCATGCTAGAGAGCCCGTTCGTCCATCTCTACACTCGCGACATCGAAGCCGGCCTTCGTTTCTATCGCGACCTTCTTGGATTCAAGGAAACCTTCCGGACCCCGACTAAAGGGACCCTCGAGCATGTCGAGCTTACTCTCCGCGGGTTCGGACTCGGGCTTGGCACAGTGGAAGCAGCCAAGAGAGTGCATGGAGTCGACGCTTCGCCCGGAACCCCCGCCATGGCCATAGTCATATGGATCGACGACCTCGACAAAGCCTACGAGCAACTCACATCCGCCGGCACTCCCGTCGTCCAGCCGCCCCACAACGTCGGCAAGCACAACCGCAACGCCCTTCTGCGCGACCCCGATGGAAACCTCGTCGAGATCGTGGCCAGAGTGGCCTAACCGCTCAGGTGTGGCCTGGATTTCGCCCCCGAGACACTCTTCTGCGTGTTTTTGGATTGATAGTCAACGTGGCTGGTACAGTTCTCTTAGTGATCGGGTTCTTTCGGTTCACTATCTCAGCTTTGAAACTTGTAATCCCCGTCTGCAACGCCTGAATCCTGTTATCATGGCTCAAGCCAACTAGGCACTTCGACGAGTTGACTAGTTTTTTGGGGTAGGACTTTCTCATCACTCCTAAGGAGCGTTCTCCATGGTCTACGTATTCCTCTGACACTAGCGAGGTCTCTTCTGTAAAGTATCACATTGGACACACCCCTAGCACCGCTGGATTCGGAGGGCGTGAACAACCCCACTCTAAATTGGCTAGCGATCCAGGTCCTGCCCCGGTCATCAGTTCCAGTCTTCGTTATGTATTCTCCAAATAATTCTCGAGTCGCCTCCATCATGCCCATGACTTGCTCATGCGTGAGATTCTCCAACCTTGTTGCAAGTTCACCTGACCGCTCCCAATTCACGAGTTTGTCACCGCTGGTCTTGGACAAGGCAACTCGTTTAGTCCTCGAGCTTAGAGACAACGAGTATACAGCCTCCACCACGATACTCCAAGCAGAAACGATAGCGGCTAGTGGTATGAACCACGGTGTGAGCCAGCCAGGCAGGGAACCCCCTCCTTCTTCAAGCCCTGCCAAACCCCAAGTTGAAAGCATAAGGGCAGGCATGACCCATAGCCACCTCAAGTCGAACTTCGGTTTGCCTCGCGTGCCGCATAGTCTAATCAAACGGGTTCTCCTCCCCTGCTCGGTTCCCTACTTTGCAGTAAAGGCTTCTGGAAGTAGGCGCTGGTGACAGTCAATGATCACGTGGAACGTCAAGGGGGTTTCCAGATTTTCATCTTTTTCGGACGTTTACCCGCGAAATTTTCATGGGTAACCGAATCTTTATTTGACCGCGGACGCTCCTGACTTGTAAATTCGAGGCGCAACCCAGAGAATGCCCAATTATTGCTTGGAATGCGGCGGAAACCTAAGCTACGATTCCGCAATCAAGCAATACGCGTGCAAGAAAGACTATCTCAAATGGTGGCTCAGCTCCGACAAGAAGACAAAGTAGACGATTCTTCCGAAGACAACTTTTTCACAGCTCTTAGATTAACCACTAAACTCCCGAGATCCCTCTCCGAATTCAAGCATTGAATCGAAGCAGAGGCTTTATTCCCAAAGTGGGATTACGGCTCGTCTGAACAGATCCTGACTCTTTCGAAGCGCGAAAACATCCTCGAGGACATACTGGAAAAATGGAGGCGTGGGTCCCGAGGGCCGCTGCCTCAGTTGACTCCTCTGCAGCTTCTCAACGCTCTGGTTCTGGTTGAGAGAGCGGGACCTGTGGGACGGAGAGCCCTGTCCGAAACCCTCCAGCTCAACGACGGGGTTGTTCGCGGACTATTGGAAAGGCTGGTAGCAAGCAAGATGGCCCTGGTGACTGTGAAGGGTGTCCAGCTTTCCAAGATGGGAAAGGAGAGCCTCCGGAAGCTTCTTCGTCAGCTATCAATCAAGAAGATCATTTCCATAGACCAATCTGACCTGGTATCTGCCAATTCTGTCATGGGAGTGCACGCCACAAGATTGTACAGACTAGGAATGACTGGAATTGTTCAGAGGGATGAAGCGATTAAGGCTGGAGCTGAAGGCTCAATCACAGTCGCAGTTCTAGGCAGGAAGCTTGTGATTCCGCCTGACAACAAGAGTATCGCAGAACTCGCTCCAAAAGAAAACGCCAGGCTCAGGAGCGAGTTAGAACCCACTGACAAGGATCTCATCATAATCGGCTTTGGAAAGGATCCGGGACGCGCCCTTGCGGGTGCACTTGCAGCGGTCCTCTCGCTCCAGAAAGCCTAGGAGAACCTGGAAGTGACAGAAAGGCGGAAGTTGTCGAGGAAGCCCACGGCCGAGATCATCTCGATCGGCAACGAACTTCTCATCGGACACACACTTGACACTAACTCCCACTGGATAGCAAAACACCTTACCAGGCTAGGGTGGACCCTCGAAAGAGTTACACAACTACGCGATTCTCTGGATTCAATCAGGTCAGGTGTGCGAGGGTCTCTCACGAGAAACCCTAGTGTCCTGATCACCATTGGCGGCTTGGGTCCGACCCATGACGACATGACGTTGGCTGGAATATCGCGAGCCATCGACAAACCACTGAGATTGAACAAGGAAGCGTTGGAACTTGTGAGAGATCATTATCGAAGACTCGAGAGCAAGCCCAAACTTACGAAGTATCGGACCAAGATGGCTGCTCTTCCACAGGGTTCCGTTCCTTTGCCGAACCCTGTTGGCACAGCTCCCGGAGTAAGGATGCAACAGTCAAGCACAACCCTGTTCTCCCTACCGGGTGTGCCTTCCGAAATGAAGGCGATATTCCGCGCCAGCATAATTCCCTACTTAGAATCATTCCATACGACTCGCCCGAAGGAGGTAGAAATCAGGATTACCGGGATCATTGAGTCGACGCTTGCACCAGTTCTTGATCGGGCGCGCAAGATCTATCCAAAATTATACTTCAAGTCTCATCCTAGAGGGAGAGAAACGGGAATCAGGCCTTTGATCCTTCTCCATATCTACAATATCGAACCTGGAGCAGAGAAAGAAATCTCTGAGGCGTCAGCTCGCATAATGCTTCAATTGGCTGGAATCCGAGCCCGATCAAGTCTCATCATGAAGAAATGATCCCCAATTTCGCCCGTAAACTTGTAATTGTGGAATGAGTTAGCTAATGGCTATCCTGTCAGGACAACGTTTCATTATCGGTGAACGATGCCGAACTTCCTTGTCCTTCAATTCAATAGCCTTCGGTTCCTAGCTCATTTTTCAGGATCTTGTCTTGGGGTCATCTTTGATTGGAATCTATAGCTTCAGAGTTTTCTTCAGCTCTGCCCAAGTCATGGCTAGGTCCTCATCAAGAAACTCTCGTGCAACGCGATCCTCAGTGACTAGAGGAATCCCTTGGACTGTAGCCGTTGCGAAGATAAAACAGTCGAAGGGGTCGTTGTGTTTTTGCCGGATCTTGAAGGCTTCTTCTATTATTTCGTGGTCCTTGTGGTCGATTCTTGTCAGCCAGTCACCTCTTACTACAAAGAGTAGGCCTAGTTTGGCCTCTTCCTTGCCTTTGTCATCCTTCAACTTCTCCGCTATCCGATAGGCTTTGATGAAGGCTTCGAAGGGGGAGAGGTCCGAGATGCAGAGTGTCGTTCCCTTCTCAACCAACCGGCTCAGGGTTGCCTGGATCGAAGAGGAGGAGTCCACGCCAACATCTATGCCGAAGACGGGCAACATGTAGGTCGTGTCGAGAAGGATACTTCTGGTGGATGACAATTCGTCGTGCAAGACTTATATTTTCGGATGAATAAACATTATTCCGGTGAGAGAGACGGCAGCGAAGGCATCAGGGCGCGTGGGGCAGAAAGGAGAGTTGTTTCCTCCAAAGGAGGTACGGGAGGAGGCAGGTCTTAAGCCAGGTGACCAGGTGCTCTACAAAGCAGACCACGGCCGAATAGAGGTTGTCAAGATACCAGGGCTCCGCGAAGCATTCTCGCGGAGAAAGACGGCTAAGATTACGTTCGAAGAATTCGAAAGCATGACAGGCGAAGCGCTGGGCAAACAAGATTGAGGCGCCTATAAACAATCGATCTTGCCCTAGCAGACAGCGTAATTCGCGTATCGTCCTCCATCAGCGAGCACGATACAAACCTCTAGCCAAACCCCGAAAGCTTGCTTGCAAAGTCTAGCCGGTGTTTCCGACAGCTTACTCGGTGGCGACTTGGACGAGGTCTTCTGGCTGTCTATTGTTAGTCTGAGACAGGTTCATGATTCCGCCCGTCAGACTCTGGGCTACGACTCCGTTCTTTGCCAACACCTCGGCTACACGTAAAGATGTGCCTCCTGCCATGCAGACTAGCAGTGTCTTTGACTTATCTTTCGGCAGAAGAGCGTTGATTCCGGCTGGAATCCTCTCGGTTGTTATCAGCGACTGAACGTCTCGCGCTGTGGCAACCTTCACCTTGTCCTCGTCACAGCCCAACGCCTCCGCGACCAGCTTGACCCCTTCCTCTCTCGGAACAAACATCGCGTGGGTCCAGAGAACCTCCCCATAGCCTTGCTGCTTGGAGTTCGCTTCTTGCACGTTGACCTCCAGTGAGTCTGAGGTCTCAACTGGTACCTCAAGATCGGCTAGGTATTTCTGCAGTCCATCAGCGATCATCACTACGAAATTGCTGCCCGCACCGTAGTTGATC
>WNGP01007038.1_pt2 | contig 10289 bp, 8 predicted proteins | sample 5407671 | NCBI WGS metagenome assembly WNGP01 (sample SAMN13153381, study PRJNA577476) | soil metagenome | isolation source: 40 cm soil or saprolite under Garry oak tree replicate 2 | place: USA:California | collected 2016-06-15
GGCATATCCAATGTCCTTGGGATACAGTATTTGCGTCGGCCTGTCGAAGGAGTCCACCAAGTCCGAAAGTCGAGGATTGAACACTGCAAGTGATTGACCCAGGCTGGTCTTGACTGAGACTCCCGACTCGATCCCTACGAGGTCTTTGAGATCAAGATATCCACGATGCGTATGGAACCGGCCCTCACCTGCTCTGGCAATCCAGTGTCGTCTGGGGTCTTGGTAGAGAAGCACCAGATCGCCCTCCCGAAATGTCGCTGTCAAAGCTGGATCTCCAGGAGAATCTGGTCAGATTAAGGATTCCATAGAGGAATGGCTGCCAACTACTGATGACTAAGGCCCCAACGGGCCTTCGATCCTGTTTGTCTAGTTTCCCAGATTCTTTCGGAAGAATTCCGTAATGGTGTTGTAGCAGTGTACTCTGTTCTTGAACCGTAGCACGTCGTGCCCCTCATCTTCGTACACTTGATAGTCGACCTTGACGCCGTCCTTCCGCAGATCTTCTACCAGTTGTGAAGACTCTGGCTCCGGAACTCGGGGATCATGTTTTCCCTGAATAATCATCAACGGACTAGACAAGTGGCTCATGTAGGTCTTAGGCGACCTCTCCACTAGGAAGTCCCGGTCCTTCACAGGATCTCCCAGAGTCAGCCGGAAGAAGGTCTGCCAGGTCGGTGGAATGCGCGAGATCCAAGCCGGCAGGTCGTATGGGCCGAACATGTCAACGGCCGCCCTCCATAGTTCTGGATGTCTAGACGCCAGTGTCAGCGTCATATATCCACCATAGGATCGTCCAACAACGCCTCGGCGGCTCGAGTCGATCCGGGAATCCTTCTCCAGACGCTTGAGACCTTCAATATGGTCCAGCACGTCTTTTCCGCCCCAGTCCTTGTCCACCCACTTCATGTAGCGCATACCATAGCCCGTACTACCTCGCACGTTTGGAACGAAGACCGCGAAACCATTCAATGTCAAGTACTGGATCAAGGGCATCGAGAACCATGTGAAATCCGGCCTCTCCTGTCCTTGCGGTCCTCCGTGCACATATTCGACCAGAGGTCTCGGACCCTTGTAACCGAGTTTTGGGGAGGGGAGATAGAGTCTTGCAGAAACCTCCAGTCCGTCAAACGATGCATAGCTGGCATCTTCGCCGGGAGAAAGATACTCATCCGGAATGCCAAGGACCTTTTCGCTTGAGAGACGTGTTGCCGTAGACTTTCCTCCGCTTGGGATGAGGTAGAGCTGTGAGGGGCTGTTGGCTTTCGTGAAAGCGAAAGCATACTCGACCTGCAGGGGATTATGATTCGTTACCTGCCATTCAAGACCCAGTACCACGCCACCCGATAATGGTGGGGTCCCAACCAGGACCCGGCCTACTTCGAAGGCTGGTGATGCTCCTCCGTGGAACGCTCCTTCGTACGCCCAGGAAGCTCCATCGATATTGTACTCCAAGACGAACCGGTTGTCCTCAACTTTCCGCAGTCCGACCATCTCTCCTTGACCAGAATGTTGCAGCCCCTTCACGGGAATGTCGATTGGCTGGGATGGATTGTCCAGTGAGAGGTAGGTCAGACCCCCGCTGTCATGGAAGATAGTTGACGCGAATAACAATCCCTTGTCGTTGTCAACGAAACTGCACCAACCGATGCCACTCGGTGGAATCTGCTTTCCCTCCCTCTGTTCGAGAGGAACGCCGTAGAGCAATCTCCTCTCCGTCATACCGGGCTTCCGATAGTACAGGACGACATCTCCTGCCGTGTAGTTGTCCGCAAGAATCACGGTCGAATGGTCAGAGCTCACTCCGTTGCAGATGTTCCCGTAGATGCTTGTCCCGAGTGAGCTGACCTCACCGGTCTCCATGTTGACTTTGAGGCATTCGATATCCGGTGTCTTCCGGTTGTCCCGGAAGAAGTACGCCATGTTCCGGTCCTTGTCAAAATGCACGCAGGCAATCTGTTGATCTCGATACTTGTCCCCGAGCAGCGATTCAGGAATCCCCCCGTTGAGAGGGATCAGACTAGGCTGATAGTTCTCATCGCCCAGTTTATCGATCATGACCAAGATTTTTCCCAGCTTGGGAATAACGTGGTAGTTGTCGCCAGGCATCAAGTGTGGATTAACAAGCGCCATCCCGCCTGGAAGCAGAGGTTCTGGAATGCTCCCAATCTTGTCCATGGAATACAGGCTCAGAACTCCACTCATGTCCGACAGGAAATAGATACGATCATTCACGTTCTCGGGTTCAAGCAGAAGCCTCGCTGAGAGTAGCGATTCGATTGGAATTGATGGCTTCTCGGGAGCAGGTCTTTCGAGAACTTCAGTAACGGTCAAACAAACCGGATGAGTCTACGACGCTTTTCCTAATCAACCTTCCCCGTTTTGCCAGAAGCGACAGACGAGTTATCTCTCATGAACCAATCTATCAGCGATAGTCTCTACGCAAGGAAGCATAATCGAGTGGCAGTGGCGAAGCCAGGTAAACACGTCTCCATATCCACTATCGGGGAAGTCCTTGACTTCGCCATCTCTCCCAGCGTAGGATGTAATCTTGTCAACTCGTCCTTGAGACTTGGGATATTTTTCCAGAATCTGGCGAACATGCCGGTTCTCCATACCCAAAATCAGATCCGAGCCACCGACGAGTTCCTCGGTTAGCGATTGCGAGGGTCGATTCTCGACAAGGTGGTAGGCGGGACCGAGTACTCGACGAAGTTGCGCGTGCGCTTTACTCCAAGGGCTCGCAACCAGACCCCCGGATGATACTTCGATCCCGTCAATACTCCTCTCAGCTAAAGTCTGACGCAGCAACGCCTCAGCCATTGGGCTACGGCAGATGTTGCCGTCACAGACGAAGAGAACTTTCATCCCGTGCAACCCCGACCGGATCAAAAGGGTCAACACGAAGAATTAGAGGTTCTGTTTCCGCGAACGTTTAAAATGATGGAGACGGACAGCTCAAGACGCTGGGTCGTTTGAGCAAAGATCTGAAGAAGCTTCCCGAGATTAAGGTGTTCGGCAAATGGTCGACAGCCGACATTGAGGCAAAGGACCCAGGGCTCAAACGATACATTTCCGCGAGACCCATACTCCTTCCGCACACCAGTGGACGTCACGAGCACGCCCGCTTCCGAAAGTCAACCATCAACGTTGTCGAACGGCTAATCGACGATATGATGCGACCCGGGGTAGCAGGCGGCGGCAAGGCCCGCGCCAGCAGCATCGTCAAGAACGCCATGGACATCATCGCTATCCGTACAGGCAAGAATCCTATCGAGATTATCGTGCGAGCCATCGAGAACGCGGCCCCTGCTGAGGACGTTACTAGGATCGCCTACGGTGGAATCGTCTATCCGATCTCAGTAGACATAGCCCCACAGAGGAGAGTTGACATTTCTCTTCGACACATTACCCAGTTGTCCCGTCAGGCATCCCACAACAATCCTCGGACGGTCGACGAGTGCCTCGCTGAGGAACTGATTCTCGCCGCAGCTAGGGACCCGAAGAGCGCATCCGTCCGTAAGCGGGACGAGATAGAACGTATCGCCCTGGCCTCACGCTAGACTACTGTTTTGAGGCCCCCTCTTCTCCTCCTATTCCTCACGATGTCCCCCACGAGCAGAAAGGCTCCGCCAATGAAGACTCCAATTAGAGCCGCCGCCAGGTAGCCGTTGAGAAGATACTGCAGCCAAGACGCTTTGACCGAGATCCAGCTCTGCTGGAACTGGTTTGACTGGTATTCTGCAGAGAGAGCATAGATTAGGAAAACAATGAATCCGAACTGCAGGAACAGCACTACCTTCCCCGCCAGCATGTGGCTGTTTCCTCGTGCCATTTGGTCAAGCCTTGCCAAAGGATCGTTCCTATAATCATTAGGAGCGTGCGCGAAGGAACTTACGGTGACGAGTCCCACCTTTATAGGCCCAGGCTCAACCGCGATTACATCTTGTCTACTGTAGAGAAGATAGCTCCCGCTTCATCCTCACTCAGTTCTGCTATCGAGAGAGCTGGCACTCTGCTTCAGAGCGGAGCCACGGATCAGATCGAAGGATATCGCGCTCGATTCGAGACGCTTGAGGGAATGTATGAGCGAGTCTTCGAAAGTTTGATCAGAACAGACTTTAGCTCAGAATCGTGCCATGAGACGGCGAAGCGTTTCTTCGGGACCGACCGGGTCTCGTTCGCGGCTGTTGACGGAACCGACTATGCCCGTCCACTCTTCGATCTGGTGGTCTTCTTCGGCGGCTCCTATGCTGCCCGTGGGACGATAACCTATCCTCAGAAGGGTCCTCCTAGAGTTGAGTACGAGGATCACTTTCTCAAGAGCGGTCGCGCACTGTCGAGTTGCGTTCCGGTCTACGTCAACGAGGTTCCGGAGATAGACCAGAGCTTCATCCAGCCGGGTGAGGTCTCCGAGATTTCTCTAACTCGTCCGCTTACGGACGAAGCGATCGCGAACAACTCGACGGTTGCCAACTGGATAATGACGTTTTCCGAATTCTACCTCGCCTACCGGCTCTCACGGGAAGAGGATGGACCAAGGATTCTCCTGTTGGATAGAAGCCTGGCCACGATGCTGGCCAGCCTCATCTATGACACATCTAGGAGAAAACTCTGGAAGAGCAACGGGGCGCTAGTCGGGCTCGAAGTCGACGACGTACCGATAGACATCAACGATCTCGCATATGCAAGACATCACTTGGACAATCCCGCGCTCGACCTTCCACCGCCCCGCGGAGATTACCTTCGATACCGATGCCTCCTTGAGATCGAACGAGCCGGTTTCCTCACATCAGCCGATCTCTATTCCAAGCTTAGAATCAAGGAGGATGATCGGCAGAAGCGCGTCGAACGGTTCCTCGGGAAACTGATCAAAGAGGGATTTCTGGAGGAATCCGCGGGAACATATACGCTCAGAGAGCGGTATAACAAGACTTGGCCCCGAATCCGGAAGCTTGTCGAAACCTACGGGCGTAGAATGTTCGAGGAAAAACCAAAACAGAACCCGCTCCAAGTAATGAAGAATGGAGACCTACACTGGCTAACGACCCAGGATCTATCGTTCCTTACGCTTTTCACGCTAGACCTTTTGGTCGAGGAATGCTGGAAGAAACGAATCCTGCTCCTGGGGTTGACTAAGGATACTGCGGCCAGGGACTTCAAAAATCATGTCCTTCCAGTCATGGTATCGAACCGGCTATGGAGATCAGACCTCAGCCAGGAGCAGTTGTCTCGTATACCCAACACTGACCGAATGCTGCTCCAGACTCTCAGCGTATTCAACCATGAATCCATTCATGTTCCGTGGTCCTTGATAGAGTACGACTCCTCATTCTTGATGATAGTCCCCGACTTCGAGAAGAGGGCAGGTTTTGTCGGAGGCGCTATACGGAACAAGATCACGCCGGAACGCTTGTTTCTCAAGAGCTACATTCAGCTCTCACAGACAGCCTACGATCCACAGTTGAGAAGCAACGTACTGCTCCTAGATCGGCTGGTCTACCCAGATTTCGACTTTCGACCGGACACTACGACAAAGTTCGCCCACTCCTACGGTAGCGCCGATGAACCCGTTCAACCCATCATCTTCAAAGACAACCATGTCAAGAATCCGATCCAGGAACTCGTCATGATCACACTCGGGTCCATGACGAGCAACAGCGTCCCTGAGCTCTTCGGCCATAACAAACCACTATTCATCGCCGACAAGGTCGCCAAATGGCACAACGAAGAGATGCGAAAGATCATAGACACGACCGGGAAATGGCTTATGAACAATCCAAAGCTGCGACACTTTGTATTCTACATGAGCACGTTCCGGGAGCGGAGGAGCGAGATCGAGGGTGCTCGAAGAGATAACATCTAGATACTTCACAGACTTCAACGGCCGATTCAAGGCCCGCCTCGCGGCAGTCACACCAGCCTTCATGCCAGTCGCAACCCACGAGCTGACAGGCATATCCGCCCGATACGAGTGTAGGATAAAGGTCGAGTACCACAAGGATGCCATGGGTCTTATCGAGGAAGGAATGCTCATCGCGGTCCGGAATTTCAAATCAGATTCGAAGGATCATCGATATTCACTGATGGTGATTTCTCGGGTCTGGCCAGAACATTACGGGCTGAAGGGTCTCTCTGAGCACAGCTACTACCCCATGCAGTTCGAGATCATACAACAATCCGTGAACGACTGGGACACAAGCGACAAGTCGACCATGATGGTTCAGATCAGTGCCCTTCCCATCAACTACGATCTCATTCTCAACGACAGTGCGGAGCCCACGTATGAGAAGGGCTTCACATATCCCGTCATAGCCGCCGAGGCCCAGATTCTCAGCCGCGACATGATCAGCCACATGTACAATCAGAGAATACTGGCAAAGCTCGGCTTCAACCCGAAGACAACGACGAGTGACGCCTACAAGGACCCGAGAATTGGGACGATCCAGATGTTCGAGTCCATGGAGGAGAAGATCCCGATCTATCTCGACTTTGAGGCAATGGTCCGATACCACTTCGGAATCTTCGCGTTTACCGGCGCCGGAAAGTCGAACCTCCTCTCAAACGTGCTACGAAGATTGCTGATACATCAACCGGAGGTCAAGGTGATCGTATTCGACATTTCCAGCGAGTATCCCTTCCTCCTCATGGACCAAGATCTCATCAAAGATTATTCTCGAAAACCCTGTTACCAACGCTGAGCAGTTTTACGCCAGCGTCGTGAAACCGCGCGAATACGAGGACGATGACCGGGTGCGGAAAGTCTTCGCCAGGATATTCGGCCAGAAGAAAATCACGTACTATCTCAAACCTGAATCCAAGATCCCGACATTTGGCGAAATTCTCGACGAGCTCAACAGGCAACGAAACGAGAGCCTGGACAAGCCCCACTATGTCAACGCCCTAGACCGGATCCGCCAAGAGGTTGTTGACTACAAAGCTGCTCACGATGTGACCGACCCCAGACCTATCGACGAGGAATTCATCAAACAGCTCGACGAGTGGGGACGAACGGCCATCGACGAGTTCAAGATCTCAGACCGAAGCGGAGTATACGCATGGGCCACCAGCCGGCTAACGCTACTTGACAATCTGAAGCGCGCGGAGAAGGAGAAGAGAACGACCGGAGGTCTCGACATACAGGGAATCAGAGACCTCGTGGAGAAAGAGTCCCGGCTCACCTGCATCTCAATATCGGATCCCTACGTCATCAAGGAACTAGTCGTGGACCTAGCCCGCGAGTTCCTCCAACGACGAAAACGGTCCTTCAAAGTCAAGCCGTACGTGCTCTTCGTATTCGACGAGGCACAGGAATTCGTACCTGACCTCAGCGGCTCATCAGGCATCGACAAGGACTGCTCCAAAGTCGTAGAGACGCTGTTGAGACAGGGACGGAAGTACGGTCTCGGGGGGTGTCTCGCCACCCAAAGAATAGCCTACCTCAATACAAACGCCCTCCAACAGCTCCATACCTACTTCGTCGGGACACTGCCCCGGCCCTATGATCGGACGGTGGTGAGCGACACTTTCACTATCGACAAACAGATTCTCGAGAAGACCCTAGAATTCGCCCCTGGCGAATGGCTACTTTCAAGTTTCATAGCAACAGGAATGGAGAACGTCCCCATATTCATCAAAGCTGACAACGCGGAAGCAGAAGTTGAAAATACTCTTAGCAAGCTCACTTAGGTCTACATATCCGCAGTTGTGCTTTCGACAGAGTATTCTGGGATGATCTGAACTTTGGCGACGAAAGTGGGGAACCATGCCTTTGCCTTGGGTCGAGTCTAAAACGCGGGGGGGCTTGCTTGGGTCGAGCGCTGAGTCTAGCGGTTACTTGTGATCTTTCTTTTCGGTGTTGTCTAGGCTGATCGCGTAGGACAAGACTAGGTAGGGGTCGAAGGCTGGGTTGAGCATCTCGATTCCGTAAGAGTCTCGGACGGAGACCCATTTCTTGTGGATCTGAGCAATTGGCTGGCCCGCCATGTTTTGAATGTAATAGTCGTGAGCCAAGACGTTCCCGTTTATCTTCGCTACCTCTTGGCCGGTCGGGTCTTCCATCCACCAAGCTTGGCCGATAAGTTTCAACAGCTTCTTCTTCACCTGAGCCACAAGTTGTCCCTGCGAATCGTACACCTCGTACGTTGGGCGGACGGTCAGAACTTTTCCATGGATCTCGCCTAGTCTCTGTCCGTCAGGAGTCTCGTACCAGAATTTCGGCCCAAAGCTCACCAGTTGCTTCTTCACATAGGCGAGTTGATTCCCGTTGCGATCTTTTATCCCGAAAGTGTCTCTCAATGCGAGGATCTTCTGTTCGACTATGTAGCTGTTCCCGCTGAACTGGGGCACTAATCTTGAGAATGTAGTGGGCGTCGCGTACGTGGTTATTGATGCTAAGGATGCTCCGCATGTGGGACAGAATGATGACCCACTTCCAATAGCCTCGCCACAGTTGGGGCACCTGTTGCTTCCCATCATAAGATTCTGGCCAATCGCTGGGCTGGGGGCTGAACTAAAGAAGATTGCAGTACTGCAGTTTGTACGATGAAGGGAGTGGGCAGGTTATGACAAATTCGGGGACCACAAGCAAAGCCCACGGATGATCAGGGCATAAATTTACCAAATAGAGTATGATTCATAAGTTAGCGCGCCTTCACGGTCCTGGACACTAGAAGAGAGAGGAGGACTTCCTCGGGGAAAAACTCGCCCAGAACAAGCCCAGATTGCGGATCCAAGCAGGCGATTTGAAACTGCGACTTTTTCGCGCTGATTCATGCGGATAACTCGGACCTCCGAAAACGGTCGACCAGCCGATTCTGCGCCACAGACGGGAAATTAAGCCTAGACCGGGTTCAACTGGCAGAGCCCCCATCCGGAAAATCTCAAAAGCAGTTGCTCCCCGCGACACAAAAACCCGTGTATGAGGCATGTCCAAGAAAGAGAATCATCAGCCATGTCCCATGATCGCAGACAAGTGTTCGATCGCGATCAATCCTCTCGCCACAGACCCAGCGAACGCTAGAGCGCGAAATCTTTCCGTTTTTTCACTATCTTTTCTTTTTCTGTTATCTATTTCTCGACCCCCCGGGGGGCATACCAGAACTCCAGAAACTCTTCACACTTTACGAGCATCAATCTTGGTGGACCGGGCGGGATTTGAACCCGCGGCCTTCCGGTCACCCGAGGAGAATTTTCCCCATGCGAACCGGACGTTCTACGGCCCAGGCAGCCCACGACCGCCCAGCATACCAGGCTGAACTACCGGCCCAACCCAACCAGCGCCCGGCCCAGAAACCATCTAAAAGACTTTAGACACAGACAAGACCCGGCAAATCCGGAAAATGTTAATACCCGTCAGAGCCCAGCCCGCAAAACCAATGGGCCGGTAGCTCAGCACGGTTAACCAGGAACGACGCTCGGGCCGAGGAGCACACGGCTGATAACCGTGGGGTCGAGAACCACCAGGTCGATAGAGTTCAAATCTCTCCCGGCCCACCAAAACCATCCTACAACTTCACACCGAGCTCACGGAACGCCCCATCCAGGGTCTGATCGGGAGAAACATCAAACTCGGAAACGCCCCCCTTCTTCAAGACTTCCGGCACCGTGAGCAGATTGAACTCTTCCGCCTTGAAACGAGTATTGAGCCCTTTCGGATCGATCGGAAAGGATACTGGCGCCCCCGGCAACGGTCGAAGCGTGAACGGCGCCGCGACAGTCTTCTGCAGACCGTTCTGGAAAAAGTCAACATAGACCTTCCCGATCCGATCAGCTCGGTTCCTCGAAGTTGAAACCTTTCTCGGAGCCAAGTCCTCCATCAGCACTCCTAGCATCAGGACAAACTTGCGGATTGTCTCGATCGGATACTTTGGAACGATCGGTATCAAAAAATGGAAGCCGTCAGCACCGGAAGTCTTGATCAGATGCCGTAGCTTCATCTCTACCAACGCTGAATGAACCGCTTCGGCAATCTCCGTGGCGTCCTCGAAGCTGGCGGGCGGGTAGGGATCCAGATCCACCAAGACCATGTCATGCCAGTCCGTCCTCGGAACCGTAGAGAGGAACTGGTTGATCTCCAAACAAGCCATATCGGCCAACCAGATCAGAGTAGCCTCGTCGTTGCAGACGACGTGTCGGACGGACTTGTTTAGGCTGTGAGACCGGACCTGGGCGATGCTAACCCAGGTCGGATGGTTGGGCCAGTCTTTCTGGACAAACGATTTTCCGGGAACCCCGTGGGGAAAACGGTTCAGCATCAAGGGCCGATTCTCGACGAGAGGAACCATCCTCGA
>WNGP01006249.1_pt1 | contig 10286 bp, 4 predicted proteins | sample 5407671 | NCBI WGS metagenome assembly WNGP01 (sample SAMN13153381, study PRJNA577476) | soil metagenome | isolation source: 40 cm soil or saprolite under Garry oak tree replicate 2 | place: USA:California | collected 2016-06-15
AAAGCGCGCGAAGCGCTTCTATCCCGAGAGCGGTCTGGTACAACTCCGTTTTCACCGGAAGAAGCGGGCCGCCTTCCACCCAGCCATGGCCGACACCTATGTTTTTGGGAAATCCGCGCTCGTCATTCGTCGAGCGCAGAAACTCATAGGCCTTCCGGAGGCTTTCCCATTTTTCCCTGGCAAATACGGTGTCGCCGCTCTGAGCAACATAGTCATTCATGGCGATGAGATAGAGCGGAGTTGCATCGGCGGAGGCGTAAGGGTAGGGATAATCCTTAAACCAGTTCACGAAATTCGCGCCCTGCGAAACCTCGTGCGGGATCTTGCCATCGTCCCGCTGAAACTTGCTGATGAAGTCCAGCGCGGTGCGTGAATTGGAGAAATCTCCCGAGGCATTGAGGGCCAGGGAGGTCCAGAACGAATCGCGCCCGAAAAACCACGCGAAACCAGGCCGCTGGCTTTCGCCGGAGCTGCGGTATCCCGCGACAAGCCCGGTGCCGAGATAAGGATTGGTTACCATTCCTTGCAGCACGCTCACGCGCGCCCAATCGTAAGCCTGCTGCAATTGGTCATCGGGGAGATCCACGTTGAGTGTGTGCGCCAGATAGTCGCGGTAATAGTCCGCTGATTCCCGCAACAATTGAGGGTAAGCGGAAAGCAGGTGCTGATAGGTTTTTTCGGCCGCAGCTTGCCCTTCCGTCGAACCAGCGATAACGATCAATTTTCTTTCTTTTCCTCTTGCTGTTGGTCCTAACCGGAACGAACTTTCCTGAGACTCGGCATAGTTGGTCTGGTATTCCGATAGAGGATTGACTGCCGTGGGCGAGCCCACCAGCGCCACAAATTTCTTTTGCTCTTCACCAAAATAAAATGCGCGCTGCGCCGCGGTCCAGTTCAAATAGGTCGCACCGAGCGCCGCGGGCCATTCCAGTTGAAAGTCGCGATGAAACGAAGCTTCAATCTCCAAGGGCTGTTCAGTCTCCACGTCCAGGAGAATCACGGCGCCTTGCTCTTTTATGGGAACGAAAAAAGTTTGCCGTACAGTGAAAGTGTCGCCAGCATAGAGGATGGTGCAAGACTCAGGCCGAACCGTAAGCGTTCTTGCAAGCCCCTCCGCCGGGAGCACCTGGCCGTCGGTATGGAACTTCAGGTGAAATTCCCGGAGAATCTTGAGCGGATAGACCCAAGCTTCCATGCGGCCAGCTTCGTTTCCAAGCAAGCCAGCGCGCATTCCAGTTGCAGACAAAAATTCCCACGGACGCACGGTGCGCGATAATTCCATAGGAGGACTCGTTTTCGGCGTTTCCTGGCAATACAGAACTGCCGGCCAAGTCGCCGCAATCAACGCGGCGACAAGGTATGCCCCGCACATTCTCAAGGACATGTAACCAAATGGCTCTGTGGAATGAGGAAATTCGAATCTAGAGTTGCGCACTGAAGTGTCCCCCGCTGCGCCATGTCTGGGCAAGGGCGGAGAGGAGCTTACTATAAGACGAGGCAACGTGCATGCAGGGGCTGGGAGGACTCTAGTTCTTACGCAGAGACACGAGTTCCGTTCCGACGGGCACTCCGCGAACTACTTTCACGCGTATGACGGCTTCGAAAGGCTTCAGCTCGCCGGACTCAGAGACCGAGAGCTTGTGGAGTAACTCTTCGAGGGAGCTCTTCTGAGAAACATATTCGACGGCAGCCTGTGTGCCGATGGTTGTCGTGCCAGCCAGAATTAGCACGGAATGAGTTGCATCCAACCCCCGCTTCAATGCCACAACAGAGTAATCTTCCGCCAGGGGTTCGGCCGGGGGTGTCGCGACATACTCATTCGCCTCTCCCGGCTGCGGGTGCACGTTGGTGATTTTCATGGCACCTTCGGAAACGCCAGAGGGGATTCTTTGGAAGACGAAGTTTTGAGTATTGGGAATCTCTAGGAGAATCAAGTTTTCTATCGGCGAACCGATGAAAATGAGATCGTCATTTTTGGCATCGTCCAGGGAGAACAGGCTACCGCGTTTGACGCGAATACCCTGGTGAAGTTGCGCAAAGACGTTGTCCAGAGCGTGGATGGCGAGCACTTCACCGACCCCTGTGTAGTAATCCAGGACGCGTGCTCGTAAGTCCTTGCTGGAGTCGTAATAGCGCATCCCTGCGTCCGGGCGCCCCACGAATGCCGCATTGCTAAAAATGACCCAAGGCTCCTGCGGGCCGGTGAGAAATCCTCTCCAGAAGACATCAATAGCCACAGGGGCGTTCGGAACGTTGCTCGAAAGCTGAGCCTGAGCCGCCCTGCGATTCAGGAATCGATCGGTGGCAACGGCGACGACAGCCGCCAGTACCACCGACAGCATGATAACGGCGGCAAGCCACTTTCGGACGGGCCGAGCAGAGATGGCAATTTCAACGGGAGACTGAAGAGCAGCATTCGCTTCGTTTGTGCGAGTTCCATGCGGGCGGTCGTGAAAACTGAGGGCATAGCTACCCTTGGGCAACTCCACCAAAATGTGGTCCTGGGCGCCTTGGGCTGCATAGTATTCAGCCAGTTTGGACCGAAGGCGTCCGGCCTGAACTCGAATGGTGGAATCGAGGTGGGGATCGAAGTCTGGAGGTCTACCGAAGACCTCTGTCGCAATTTGATACTCCTTGACGGATGCTCCGGGATGATGAATGGCCTGGTTCGCCAGATACTGGAGCATCTTGCAAAGGGATTCGGAGCCATGCAAGACATGGCTGTTCACAAGTTTATGAACTTGCTCTAGGCGACCATTGTTCTCATCAAGTTGAATCGGGGTAACAGACAATTTAACACCTACCAGATGTGCCTTCCAACCTCCTGGAACATGAGGACTTCTTCGCCGTTACCGTATCAAACCTATTGAGACTATAACAAAATACGCGGATTGTTTTTAATACTATCCATTCTTATTTTTGCTGGTAGCCGTCGAGGGAATGAACGGAGCAGAGTTTGGCCCACCCGGACAGTGGGGTGTCTTTGACTGGCCCTGCAAGTTCGTAATGGGAACCGGGTGTAAACCGAAGGAGGTACTTCATGAAGCGATCTTGGGGGATTTTGGCAGCCAGTTTGCTGATAGCGGCTTCTTTTGGATTCCTGGCCCGGACCACAAACGGCCAAGCTGCTTTTGGAACGATCATTGGCACGGCGACAGATTCAAGCGGGGCCGGAGTTCCAAACGCGCAGGTCACAGCAACGGACATTGAAAAAGGCGTTTCCCAGACAACGACTAGCAACGAATCGGGGAACTACTCTTTCACTAACCTCACGCCGGGGAGTTACAAAGTTACCGTCGAGGCCAAAGGTTTTAAGACCTCTGTTCAATCCAATGTGGCCGTAATTGTCGGTCAATCTACGACGGTCAATGTGGCGTTGCAGGTCGGGGCCACCACCGAGACGGTTACAGTGGAATCCGCGCCGCCGCTGCTCGAAACCGACCGCGCCGCTGTCAATACGAACCTGACATCAGAGCAAGTGATATCGCTCCCCATACTCGACCGAAACTTTACGGAGCTGGAGCTGTTGCTGCCGGGGTCCGCAAAGATGCCGTGGCAGCACGGGCAAACCGAGAACCCACAGGGGGGCATCCAGATCAATACGAACGGGCAACTCTTCAGCGGGACTAATTTCATGATCGACGGCATGGATGATACAGACCCCGTGCTGGGCATAATTACCATTAATCCTCCGATTGATTCCGTGCAGGGTTTCAACGCCACAACCAGTAATTTCGATCCGGAGTTCTCGCAGGCCGGGGGCGTGGTTGTTCAGGTCGAAACGAAGTCCGGTACGAACGCGATCCACGGCTCGGGATTCGAATTTTACAGGAACAACATTTTCGAGGCCCGCGATCCTTTCACGCAGTCTGCAAGCGCAGGCGTGCCAGATACCCACTGGAATCAGTACGGCGCGTCTCTCGGGGGGCCGATTGCGAAAGATAAGCTGTTCTACTTCTTCGACTATCAGGGATCGCGGCAGCAGAATGCCGGTTCAATACTAATACGCGTTCCAACGATGGCCGAGCGGGCCGGGAATCTGAGCGATTTGGGGGTGGCCATCTATGATCCCACGACCGGGGCTGCAAATGGCACCGGCCGGACACAGTTCACAGGCAATGTCATCCCGACAAACCGTATTTCGCCGCAAGCTGCAAACCTTCTCGCCACCACCTTCGTGCCTTTGCCAAATTGCTCACCTAACTGCCCGACGGACCCGACAGCGCCGAACTACGCGGCGAGTGGAGTAGAGGAATTCAATACGAACCAGTTGGTCTTTCGCGTCGACCACTTCCTTACGCCAAAGCTTCGCTATTTTGGGCGCTACAGCTATGGCGGATACTATCTCAATAGTCCCGGAGCGTTGAAAAGTTTCGGAGGCGCACAGTTTCCGGACATCGGCTTCGAGGGAACCACAAACGCGCGAAATCAGAACGGCGTTGGTGGAGTCAACTACTCGTTCAGCCCGTCCTTGCTTGCAGACTTTCGATTTGGAGTCACCAAGTACCGCGTGTTCGTGACGGCCCCGGATGAGTCAAAGCAACTAACCACACAAGTCGGCATTCCTGGAATCAATGATCCGACTCGTCCGGACACCTTTGGTTTACCCGACCTGAACGTAAACGGCACCGGCGGTTTTCAAATGGGCTTTCAATGCAACTGCCCGCTCAACGAACAGGATCTCGAATTCCAAGGCGTCACGAATTGGACCAAGATCATCCGGAACCATACCTTGAAGGGAGGCGCGGACATCCGGCGCCGTCAAAACAAGCGCCTGCCGAGCGACCAGCATAGGGCAGGTGTTTATAATTTCAGCTCCAGTGTTACGGCGGATGGCAACTCCGCCACAGGTCTGACCTTGGCTTCCTTTCTGCTTGGAGATCCGAGCGAATTCCGTCGCTTCTCGCAAATCTCCACCAATCAGCAGGACTTGCAGTGGAGCATGTATTACTATGCCGAAGACACCTGGCGCATTACGCCAAAACTGACTCTCAATTACGGCTTGCGCTGGGACACTTGGTTCGCGGATGAATCGCTCAACAAGGGACAAGGTGGCCGCTACGATGTGACTACCAACACCGTCTTCATTCCCGGTGTCGGCGGAGTTTCGCAGTCGGGCGGTGTGAATACTCAATACAAAAATTTTTCGCCCCGCGTGGGCATCGCTTACTCACTCAATCCCAAGACGGTGGTTAGAACTGGATGGGGACGCAGCTATTTTGAAGGGACGTTTGGCTGGACCTTCAACACGCTGGCTGCCGATGTTTATCCCTCGATCGTGAACCAAGACCTGACCGCCACATCATCCTTCTTCCCCATCAACTTTGGAACTCCTGTGCCAGCCGGCTGTACTTCGCCTCTCTGCACACCTCCTCCTACTCCGGCCTTTCCGGCTAACCCTCCGCCAAGCAATGGCAAGTTGACGCTGCCGGTTGGGATCTCGACTTCGAATATTCCTACGGACCAGAAAATCCCCTACGTCGATTCTTATAATCTTACCGTCGAGCGTGCGGTTTTCACCGATGCCACACTCGGTCTTGCCTACGTTGGGAACGTTGGGCGCCACCTGAATGGGGGCTGGCAACTGAACTCAGCGGTTCCCGGACCCGGCACGAACTTCAATCTGCGTCGCCCACTGTTCATCAAATTCGGCCTCGCACAAGGAATTTTCAACAAGTGTAATTGCGAGAGCAGCGATTACAACGCGTTGCAGGCCAAATTCACGAAGCGTTTCTCGCGCAGCTATTCCTTGCTGGCAAGCTATACGTGGTCGAAGTCGTTGGACTTCGGCGAGTTCGGCACGGACACGAACCAATTCAATTACCGCGTGGACCATGGCCCGGCGGTGTTTGACCGGGCGAGTGTTTTTACCATTGGACACACCGCGCTGTTGCCCTTCGGACGAGGACAACGTTTCGCATCGGACTCCGGCACAATTCTGAATGCTTTTATTGGCGGCTGGGAATGGACCGGAATTACTTCCGTGGAAAGCGGTCTTCCCTTCGAACCCTCGATTAGCAACGCATCGCTGAACTCCGACATGAGCATGCGCCCGGACAAAGTTGGCAATCCAAGCTCTGGGGTTCCACATAATCAGAATGGCTGGTTTAATCCCGCGGCCTACGCGATACCAGCGCCGTTTACCTTCGGAAATGCAAGCCGGAACTCACTCCGCGGACCGGGCTATTTCAATGCGGATTGGGGGTTGGACAAGAAGTTTCGCCTAACGGAAAAGTTTGATCTTCAACTCCGCTGGGAGGTCTACAACGCGCTCAATCGAGCGAACCTGGCCATGCCCGACAACAACGTTACTCCCGGCAATACCGACGCAGGAAAGATTCATAATGTCGTGGCCGGAAACCCCGGCCAGATATCCATGCGCAACCAGCAGATTGGCCTGCGCTTAACCTGGTAACCGTAGTTGACCGCGCCGAAGTCCGCTAATGTTGATGCGGCTTCTGATTTGCGGACCATGGGCTGCTCGATTCGCTTCGAAGACGGGCAGCCCTTTCTTTCTCCCGCCAAGACTTTCCGAGCTCTGGAATGATGATCGATTTCAGCCAAGAGGTGTTTACCGATGAGGCTGTCCCGCAGGTCGCTTGGCAGAAACTGTATTGCGATGCTGACTGCCTCGATGGTTCCGAAAGAGCTGTGGGCCGCACTAGGTGAAGCATTCAAGCCTTTTTCATCCACGCTACCGCCGGGGTCATCGGGCCCGCCAAAGATGGCGGTGGAGGATTTTTCGAAAGTATTCGATCCCGCCTATCTGAGTAACGGCTTGATTGGCATTCGCCCAGGCCCAAATCCCCTTGCCGCCGCACAGACATGTGTGAGCGGCTTTGTGTCTGCTCACACGGCGCATCGGGTCGAAAGCCTCTCGCCCGCGCCTTACCCGCTCGAAACCGATGTCCGCGTCAAAGGAATCAGCCTGCTGAAACACCCGGACTTGGTGAAAATCAAGCGCCAAACGCTTGATATGTCGTGCGGGGAGCTCTTCACCGAACTGGCTTTTGTTACTGGCAACGGTGTCCGGCTCGACATCGAAGTGTTGCAGTTTGCGTCGCGTTCGGTTCCGTCGCTGCTTTGTCAGGAGATTCGAATCATCCCCTCTGCGAACACCGAAGTGGAGCTTGTCGCGATAATCGGACGCGCTCCCACGCCTGGCCGCGCCTACCTAACGGAACCGCCTGAACGCACTCAGATCGATCTAGTGAATGGCTTCGAGAGCGAGGGAAATCTGAGCAAATTGGGCATCGCGCTTTGGATTCTTACCCCGGATGGGCCATCTCAAAAACAGGAGCCTCGTCTCACTGAAGATGGTTTGACTCGAACTTATGAGTTGAAATTGCAGAGAGGGCGGCCCGTTCGCTTCCAGACAATTGCGGCGATGGTTTCCGAACTTTATCACCCCGAACCGCCGCTCGAAGCTATTCGTCTGGCAAGCTGGGGAAACCAACTGGGGTTTGAGACGCTTCGCGGCGACAACCGTGCGGCATGGATGGAACTGTGGAGATCGCGCGTCAAAGTCATTGGCGATGCGGATGCCCAGCGTGCGCTGGATGCCGCGTTTTTCTATCTACACTCGAGTCTACACGCCTCGACGCGTACAGGAATGCCGCCCTTCGGCTTATCTCAATTTGCCTATTATTACGGACACAGTTTTTGGGACACCGAAACATGGTCCTTGCTGCCGATCACGCTGGCTGCGCCGGCAACGGCAAAGTCTCTGCTCGAATACCGGCTTCGCGGACTTGAATTTGCGAGAAAGCAAGCTGCCCTTTATGGCTATTGCGGCGCGCAATTTCCCTGGGAAGCAGCTCCTACGAACGGGTTCGAAACTACGCCGACATTTGCCGGCACTGGATGGGGCGAACAGCACGCCACGCCAGACGTGGCTTTGGGTTTTTGGGAATATCAGCTCGCCACCAATGACCAGGATTTCTTGCACGCAGGCACTTGGCCGATTCTCAGAGCTGTGGCCGAGTGGATCGAAAGCCGCGGCGTTTTTACTAGCCGCGGATTCGAAATCCAGCACATCATGGGTCCGGATGAGGGCGTGCCAAACATCAACAACGTCTCGTACATGAACCTGGTTTGCGAGATGGTTCTGACAGCCGCAATTCGATGCGCCCAGATGGCCGGCGCGCGCGCTCCAGGATCTTGGAGCAAGATTCGAGACGCTTTTGTTCTTCCCCTCGACAACGCCAAGAGGATTGTTCAGCCCTACGATAATCCACCTCCACCTTCAAGTAAGTCGTATTCCATGGCTCAACTGGATTTTCTTGCCGTTCATGACATCCCGATCGACAAAGAGCTGTTGAGAAGGACTCATGGGTTTGAAGAATCAATCAGCCTGAGCAAGCCCATGGCCCCGCTTATGACGGAGTCGAACTTCACGATCGGATTTGCAGAAGCCGCCGTTTCGGCGACGGCCGCGTTCTTGGGCGACAAACACAGGGCTTTCGAACTCTTTCGTCGGGCTTGGAGAACCTCCTGGCTTGAACCCTTCGGAATGATTCGTGAAACGCCCTTTCAGGACTATGGCTGCTTCCTGACGGATTACGGCTCGCTCCTGCAAACGGCGATGTTTGGGTTCACCGGCCTCCGCATTTCCGAGGGTGACTGGCAAAAATATCCTGCATCTTTGCCAGAAGGCTGGAGCAGAATTGAAGTAGATCGTATATTTGTGAAAGGCGAGGAAAAAAAACTGATCGCGACGGATGGTGCTCCCGCCCAGCTCGTCAGCGCCTGATGGCGATTGGACTCCTCGAAGACGCTCAAAGCTAATCCCATGGAAATGCGACTCAACATTTCCCAGGGCGAAGGATATTGAAATTCAGCTCATTCCCGCGGATTGGAGAGCATTCGATCCATGTCGAGAAACTCTAGACTCGTGGTGGCCATTCTGTATCTTCTGTCCTTGGGTGTTGCATCGTTCGCAAAGGCCCAGGAAAAGCCAGAGGACCTGGCGCTAGCTCATGGCTTATTGGAACGCGGCAAGACGGATGAAGCAGTCGCCGTGCTCCAGCGCATCTCCGCGCAGCAACCCGAACTAAAGGGGCTCGCACATGAAATGGGCGTCGCTTTTTACAAAAAAAGCAATTTTGCTGGTGCGATCCCTTCCCTATTGAAGGCTGTTAACGAGGATCATGGGGACAAGGAAGCAATTCAGCTACTGGGCCTAAGCTACTACTTCACCGGCAAATTTGCCGACGCAATTCCTCTCCTGGAGCGCTCTCAATCGTGGTATCGAGTGGCAAATGTTGATGCCCTCTACGTGCTTGGCCTCTGCGAGATTTTTGTCAAAGATTTTGATGGCGCCCGCGCGGTATTTGCAAAGATGTTTGACGTGCCAACGGAATCCGGCGCCAGCTACTTATTCACAGCCAGGATGCTGATTCGACAAGACCTAGGCGCTGCTGGAGAAAAATACGCGCAAAAAGCAGTTGCGCTGGATCCGAAACTGCCGCTCGCGCACTACCTGCTCGGCGAGCTTTACCTGTCTCAATCCAAAATTCCGGAAGCTCTCGCGGAGTTGCAAAAGGAACTGGACATCAACCCCGGTTACGCAGGCGTGTACTACAAGCTGGCCGATGCCGACATGCGGCTGGAAAAATTTGAAGATGCAGAGAGGCTACTGCAGCGGTCCATTTGGTTGGACCCGACCTCCACTGGACCTTACATTCTCCTTGGCAAAGTGTTGGAGAAAAAAGGGGAATCCGAGCTGGCCGTTCGCACGTTGCGGCGCGCACTGACGATGGATCCTAACAACCCCATCTCACATTACGTGCTCGGCCAGGCCTACCACCAAATGGGACGCAACGATGAGGCTAACAGTGAGTTCAAGCTGGCAGAGCAACTGCGGCAGGGCGAGAACGCCAAGCCGTAAGAAAAAGTGAGCAAGCAGGACCTTGCACCTGTTTTTTCCGCACCGCAGCAAACCGCGCTTGCAACTTCCGATAAGCGAAAAGTTGAGCGCAACGCCGGTGACCCCTGGTGGAAGCATGCGGTGATTTACGAGATTTATCCTCGCAGTTTTCAGGACTCCAAAGGTGATGGCGTTGGCGACCTCAATGGCATTACATCACGGCTGGATTACCTGCGAGATCTGGGAATTGACTCCATCTGGATCACTCCTATGTATCCATCGCCGCTGGTGGATTTTGGCTACGATGTTTCCGATTACACGGCTATTGATCCGTTGTACGGTACGATCGCGGATTTCGACAGATTGGTGAGTGAGGCGAAAAAGAGAAACATCCGTGTGATTATGGATTTTGTTCCCA
>WNGP01009287.1_pt1 | contig 10285 bp, 9 predicted proteins | sample 5407671 | NCBI WGS metagenome assembly WNGP01 (sample SAMN13153381, study PRJNA577476) | soil metagenome | isolation source: 40 cm soil or saprolite under Garry oak tree replicate 2 | place: USA:California | collected 2016-06-15
TTCTCGTCTGTCTGTGGGAGGGTGCGACCGAGCCGCTGCAACCGCTGCTCCCTCCCCCGCCCTGCCCTCACGCCACGCTCGTGGTGGGTCCCGAGGGCGGCCTGGGTGATGACGAGGCCGACGCTCTCCGCCAGGCCGGAGCCATCTGCGGTCGCCTGGGCCCGCGCATCCTTCGCACCGAAACGGCCGGGCCGGTGGGCCTGGCGCTCCTCCAGTCGAGGTATGGCGATCTTGCCGGTGGCGCCGCGTGACCACGCTTCCCCTTGATTTCAAAGTTTTTTTTCGTTGCGGAAATGAGACAGAAGCGCCCGAAGGCCGTGTATTTCACGCATCGAATCACCGGGTCGGCAATCAAGCCGCAGGAGAGAAACGCTCTTCAAGTCAGCAGTTTGCCGCTGACCCGTCCCCGTGGCACCTGCATTGCTAATACCCCCGCCGGGCATGGACCTTCAGCGAACCATCAGACGGAAGGTCAGCGTAGAAGGCATAGGTCTCCACTCCGGCGAGCCGGTTCAGCTGACCCTCACCCCGGCCGCCGCCGATACCGGCATTCTCTTCCGCGCCGCCGACGGCACTCTCGTTCCCGCCGACATCGAGCATGTCGTGGATGGACGCGCCGCGACCACGGTGGGAGCCTTTGGCGTCCGCGTGCGGACCATCGAGCACCTCATGGCGGCCGCGGCCGCTCTCGGCATCGACAACCTGGTCGTGGACGTCGACGCGGAGGAAGTGCCGGCCCTCGACGGCAGCGCCAAGCCATTCGTGGATCTCCTCTATTCGGCGGGCGCCGCGCCGCTGCCCGTCCCGCGCCGGCCCCTCGTCGTGCGCGAGCCCATCCGGGTGGGCGACGGCCATCGCTGGCTCGAGATCACGCCGTCGGACTGCTTCCGCGTCACCTACACGCTCGACAATCCGCATCCGGTGATCGGCCAGCAGATCGTCTCGCTCGAGGTGACCGAGGCGGCCTTCGTCGACGAGCTGGCGGCCGCGCGCACGTACGGCTTCCTCAAGGACGTGCCGACGATGAGGAAGAACGGGCTCGCCCGGGGTGGGTCGCTCGACAACGCGGTGGTGGTCGGGAAGCGCGCCGTCCTCAACGACAGCCTCCGCTTCGAGGACGAGTTCGTCCGCCACAAGATCCTGGACCTCGTGGGCGATCTCTGGCTCCTGGGCCGCCCGCTCTGCGGGCACGTCACCGGGAAGAACGGGGGGCACGCCCTCAATCACGAGCTGGCGGCCGCCGTGAGACGGGCCTTCGCCGCCGAGCGCCGTCCTCGTCCCAGCCGCGCCCGTCTCCACCCCGCCGACACCATCATCCCGGGGGGGAGCCTGTCCCCGCGTCCGGGCATCGCCGCTCTTTAGCCACACCCACTTCTCAAGCTCCCGGGCCGGGCCGGACGATATAATGGCGTGTCCGGCATATGCCTAGATCTCGCCTCCTGACCCGCTCGACGCGCTCGCGGGTGATCGCCCTGGTCGCCCTACTGCTGCTTCTGCTCTGTCTGCCCCCTGTGGCCACTCGAGCCCAGAGTGACCTCAGGATCACCGGCCTCTCGGTCTTCCTGAACGACTTCGACGTCACCGTGCAGGGCGTGCTCCTGGGGGCCGTCCCTTCCGATTTGCACGAAAGCCTGCACAGCGGCGTGCCCGTGCACGTGCGCTTCATGGTCGAGCTGTGGCAGCAGCGGTTCCGCAACCGGTTGATCCAGTCGCGCACCATCGATCGCCAGGTGACCTATAACCCGGCCACCAAGGAGTACAAGGTCGCCTCCACGGCCGGAGAGGAGCGCGAGCCCTTCGTGACCAAGCAGCTCCGCGAGGCCCAGCGCGTGGTGTCCGAGCTCCGGGTGGGCAAGCTCGCCCCCGACGCCTCCCTCGACCCGCACGAGCTCTACTTCGTGCGCCTCCGCGCCGCCGTCTCGCTGAACGGGGTCAACACGTGGCTCGCCCGCTACAGCGGCGAGGCGGCCGAGACCGACTGGGTGCAGTCGCCGCTCCTCACGCCCACGAGACGCCAGTGAGCCCGCTGACCACGGACAATCCCATCGAGATCCGCGGCAAGCGGCGGCGCAATGTGCTGCTCGTCTTGTGCGCGCTCGGCCTCCTCCTGGCCGCCTGGTGGGGGTTCAGGGTCTGGATCCACTCGCCCCAGATTCCCCTCGCCTCCAACCTGGCCGTGTTCGCCCTCTTCAACCTGAACCTGATCGTCCTCGTTCTCCTCGTGGTCCTGCTCTTCCGCAATCTCGTCAAGCTCGCCTTCGAGCGAAAGCAGAAGGTGCTGGGCGCCCGCTTCAAGGCCAAGCTCGTCCTGGCTTTCCTGTCGCTGGCCCTCACGCCGGCCATCCTGATCTTCATCATCGCCTCCAACTTCATCAACACCTCGATCGAGGGGTGGTTCAAGCCGCAGGTCGAGAAGCCCCTCGACCAGGCCCTCGAGGTCGCTCAGACGTTCTACCAGGGGCAGGAGGCCATGGTCCTGCGCCACGCGCGCTACATGGCCGACGTCGTCTCCCGCGAGGGCTTCATGGGCCTCGCCCAGCGCCCCGTCCTGACCACGTACCTGAACGGCCAGCAGGAGCGCCTGGGACTCGCCGCCGTCACCGTCTTCAATCGCGGCGGGGTGGCCGTGGTCCACGCCAAGGAGCCCGGACTCGCCTCCGTACTCACGCGCTCGGTCAACCGAGAGCAGCTCCGGCAGGCCCTCGCCGGGCAGGAACTGACCACCGTCCACGAGCTGGACCAGGGAGACATGATCCAGGCGATCGTGCCGATCCGCGGCGACAAGGCCGTGGTCGGGGCCATGGTCGTGGGCAGCTACGTGCCCCAGCGACTGGAGACGAGGCTGCGCGGCATCACCCAGGCCTTCCAGGAGTACAAGCAGCTCAAGCTCCTGAGGCAGCCCTTGAAGGGTATCTACATCCTGCTCTTCCTGCTCATGACCCTCGTCATCGTCTTCTCCGCGACCTGGTTCGGCCTCTACCTGGCGCGAGGCATCACGGAGCCCGTGCAGATGCTGGCCGAGGGGACGCGCGCGGTGGCCGCGGGCCATCTCGACTACAAGGTCCAGGTGCGGGCCGACGATGAGCTGGGCGTCCTCGTCGACTCCTTCAACCGGATGACGGGCGATCTCGCCTCGTCGCAGACCAGGCTGCAGGAGACGTACCGCGACCTCCAGGCCAAGCATCAGGAAGTCGAGCAGCGCCGTCACTACACCGAGACCGTGCTGGAGGCGGTGGCCACGGGGGTGCTCTCGCTCGATTCCGCGGGCCGCATCACCACCATCAACGGCGCGGCCGAGCGCATGCTCGGGGTCGCCGGCGCCACCGCCCTCGGGCAGGCCGGCTCCGCGGTGCTGCGCTCCCCCCTCCACGCGGAGATCGGCGCGCTCATCCAGCGCATGAATCGCCTGCGCGAGGGCACGCTGGAGCGCGAAGTCCACCTGCGCCGCGAAGGGCACGCCGTCACCCTGCTCGCCGCGGCGACCACCCTCAAGGGTTCCGCTGGCCAGTACCTCGGCATGGTGCTCGTCTTCGACGACCTGACCGAGCTCCTGAAGGCCCAGCGCCTGGCCGCCTGGCGCGAGGTCGCCCAGCGAATCGCGCACGAGATCAAGAACCCGCTCACGCCGATCCAGCTCTCCGCAGAGCGCCTGCGTCGACGGCTCTCGACCAACCGGAGCCCCGAGGACAAGCGCCTGCTCGAAGAGGCCACGGGCACCATCGTCGAGGAAGTGGAGGCGCTCAAGCAGCTCGTGGACGAGTTCTCCCGCTTCGCGCGGATGCCCGCCCTCCAGCCCAAGGAGACCGATCTCGGGCGCCTGCTCGAGGGCGTGGTCGTGCTCTATCGCGAGTCGCACCCCGGCCTCGCCATCAAGTCCTCGTTCTCGCCCGACATGCCGGCGGTGGACGTGGATCCCGACCAGATCAAGCGGGCCGTGCTCAACCTCGTCGACAATGCCGTGGAGGCCGTCGCCGGCACGGGCCAGGTCTCCGTCGAGACCATCTGGATGCCGGAGAGCCGCCGGGCCCGCATCGTGGTCGCCGACGACGGCCACGGCATCCCCGCCGAGGACAAGGAGCGGCTCTTCTTGCCCTACTTCTCCACCAAGGCCAACGGCACGGGCCTGGGCCTGCCCATCGTGCACCAGATCGTCACCGATCACGGCGGCACCATCTGGGTCGAGGACGCCATGCCCCGGGGCACGCGCTTCGTGGTCGAGCTGCCCGTGGGTCGGCTGGCCGCGACGGCGCCCGTGGAGAGCGCGCCACCCGTGGGGACCACCTGATGGCCGGCGAGCACATCCTCATCGTGGACGACGAGCGCGCCATCCAGGCCACCCTGCGCGGAGTCCTGGAGGACGAGGGCTATCGCGTGACGGCGGTGGGCTCGGCCCAGGAAGCGCTGTCGCGACTGTCCGACGAGGCGCCCGATCTGGTCTTTCTCGACATCTGGATGCCCGGCATGGACGGGCTGGAGACCCTGGCCGAGATCAAGCAGCGGCGCCCGGAGACGGCGGTGGTGATGATCTCCGGCCACGCCACCATCGAGACGGCGGTCAAGGCGACCAAGCTCGGCGCATACGACTTCGTGGAGAAGCCGCTCTCGCTCGAGAAGATGCTCCTCGTGGTCGCCCGCACCCTCGAGCACGCCCGGCTCCAGCGCGAGCACCAGCAGCTCCTCATGCGCGTGGAGCGAGGCCAGGAGATCGTCGGCACGAGCGTGGTCATGGAGGAGCTTCGCCAGCAGATCGCGATCGCGGCGCCGACCAATGGCCGGGTGCTCATCCACGGAGAGAACGGCGCGGGCAAGGAGCTGGTGGCCCGCGCCGTCCACGCGCGCTCCGCGCGGGCGGAGGGGCCCTTCGTCGAGGTCAACTGCGCCGCCATCCCCGAGGAGCTCATCGAGTCCGAGCTCTTCGGGCACGAGCGCGGGGCCTTCACGGGCGCAGTGGCGCGCCGGCGCGGCAAGTTCGAGCTCGCCGACGGCGGCACGCTCTTCCTGGACGAGATCGGCGACATGAGCCTCAAGACCCAGGCCAAGGTCCTGCGCGTGCTCGAGGAACAGGCCTTCGAGCGCGTGGGAGGCAAGGAGACCCTCCGGGTGGACGTGCGCGTGCTCGCCGCCTCCAACCAGAACCTCCAGGAGCAGATCGCGGCCGGCCGCTTCCGCGAGGATCTCTTCTACCGGCTCTCCGTCATCCCCATCGAGGTGCCGCCCCTCCGCAAGAGAAAAGAGGACCTTCCCGCCCTCGTCGAGCACTTCATCTCGCTCTTCTCGGCCGAGAACGGCCGGCGGCCCAAGACCATCTCCGTGGAGGCCCTCGCCTATTTCCTCGCCTATGACTGGCCGGGCAACGTGCGCGAGCTCCGGAACATGGTCGAGCGCCTCGTCATCATGGCCCCCCGCGACGTCATCGGCCCCGAAGACCTTCCCCCGCCCCTCCGCACGCGGGAAGGCGGGACGGTCGACGAGGCTCAGAAGGACAAGACCCTCAAGGAGGCCCGCGAGGCCTTCGAGCGCGCCTACATCCTGGGCGAGCTGCGCGCGCACGAGTGGAACATGACGCGCACCGCCGAGCGGCTCGGCATCGAGCGGAGCCACCTCTACCGCAAGCTCAAGAGCTACGGCATCACGCCGCCCAAGCAGTAGACCCCGACCCGCAAGGAGGATCGCATGCGCCGCGTCTCCGTCGTCATCGCCTCGCTCCTGTCCGTCGCGCTCGCCGCGGCGGGACCGGCGCTCGCCCAGTCCAAGGAGCCCGTCAAGATCGGGCTCTCCGCCGCCGTCTCCGGCGGCTCGGCCGCTTCGGGCGAGGCCATCAAGCGGGGGCTGCAGATTGCCATCGACGAGATCAACGCCAAGGGCGGCGTGCTCGGTGGCCGGAAGCTCGAGCTCGTCGTCCGCGACGACGAGGGCAATCCGCAGAAGGGCGTCACCATCGCGCGCGAGCTGGTGGAGCGCGAGAAGGTGGTGGCCGTCTTCGGCGGGCTGCACACCACGGTCGCCCTCGCCCAGGTGCCCGTGTGGCACGAGCTGAAAACGCCGTACATGGGCGCGTGGGCGGCGGGCACCAACATCACGCGCAACGGGCAGAGCCCGAACTACGTCTTCCGCGTCTCCGCCAACGACGACTACGTCGACCGGTTCCTGTCCCGGTACGCGATGGAGACGATGAAGAAGAGCAAGCCCGGCCTCCTCCTCGAGAACACCCCCTGGGGGCAGTCGAACGAGACGGGGCTGACCAAGTGGTTCGGCGAGAAAGGCGTCAAGGCAGTGGGCGTGGAGCGCTTCAACTGGGGCGATCCCGACATGAGCCCGCAGCTCCTCCGGCTCAGGAGCGCCGGCGCCGATCACATCGTGCTCGTGGCCAATGCCCCCGAGGGCGCCCAGGTCCTGCGCTCCAAGGCCAAGCTCGGCTGGGACACGGCCATGATCTCGCACTGGGGGATCTCGGGCGGCCGCTTCGCCGAGCTGACGGGCGACCTCTCCGAGGGCGTCATCTTCCTGCAGACCTACACCTTCTTCGGCAAGCAGAACGAGCGCGGGCAGTACGTGCTCAAGATGCTGCGCGAGAAGCACGGCATCAAGGAGCCGGGCGACGTCATCGCGCCCGTGGGCACGGCCAACGCGTATGACGGCCTGCATCTCCTCGCCCTCGCCATCGAGCAGGCCGGCGCCACCGATGGGTCCAAGGTGCGCGATGCCCTCGAGAGCCTGAAGAGCGAGTACAAGGGCCTGATCAAGTCGTACAGGCGGCCCTTCTCGCCCGAGCAGCACGATGCCTTGACGGACGAGGACTACGTCATGGTCGTGTGGAAGGGCGGCAAGATCGTTCCCGTGACTATGAAGTAAGTTGTACGTTCAGCTGCTCGTCACGGGGCTGGCCCTCGGCAGCATGTACGGGCTGGTCGCCCTCGGCTATCACATCACGTGGGCGACGAGCCGCACCATGAACTTCTCCCAGGGCCATGCCGTCATGGCGGGGGCCGTGGTCGCCTACGCGGGCTTCGTCGCCCTGGGCTGGCCCTTCCCGCTCGCGCTCCTCGTCGCCCTCGTCGCCCTCGCCGGATACGGCGCCCTCGTCGAGCGCGTGGCCGTCCGGCCCTTCTTCCTGCGGGCTTCTCCGGCGTGGCTCCTCGCCACCATCGCCGTGGGCATCATCGCGGAAAACGTGGCCCAGCTCACCTTCGGCAAGGATGCCCGGGCCTTTCCCTCGCCCCTCATGCAGAAGCCGATCATGGTCGGCTCGGTGGGCTTCTACCCTCAAGAGCTGCTGGTGCCCGTTGTCGGTCTCGCCCTCATGGGGCTGGTCCAGCTCTTCTATCACCGGACGTCCTACGGCAAGCAGCTCAAGGCGGTGGCCTGGAATCCCGAGGCGGCCGGGCTCATGGGCATCAACATCCCGCGCGCCGTCATGGCCGCGTATGCGCTCTCCGCGCTCCTCGCGGGAATCGCCGGCGTGCTCCTGGCCCCGCTCCTCAACGTGGCGCCGCAGATGGGCACCATCATCGGGCTCAAGGCGTTCGCGGTGGCCATCATCGGGGGCTTGACCTCCGCGCCCGGCATCATCCTGGCCGGACTGGGCTATGGCCTCGTGGAGTCGTTCGTGGCCGGCTATGTCTCGACCCGGGCCCGAGAGATCGTCGGCTTCGGCCTCGTGATCGCCGTCCTCATCGCCCGCCCCTGGGGACTCCTCGGCGAAAAGCCCTCGAGAAGGGTGTGAGGGAGCGGGTGGGCTGGATCCTGCTGGCCTCTGCCGCAGCCGCGATTCCGTTCCTCACCTCCAATACGTACTATCTCTACGTCGCGATCAGCGTCGGTCTCCTGACCATCGTGACGTCAGGGCTCAATGTCCTCGCCGGCTTCACCGGCCAGACGTCGCTGGGTCACGCGGGGCTCTACGCCTTCGGCGCGTATACCGCGGCCCTCTGCGCCACCCGCGCCGGGCTCGATGAATGGGCGGCCATCACGGCGGCCGTCGTGGTGACCTCCGTGGTGGGCGCCGCGGTGGCCGCGGCCGCGCTCCGCGTGTCAGGCCCCTACCTCTCCCGAAGCCCTCCCTTCGAGCTCACTACTGGACCGTGACCCTCGCGGCCGCGCTCGCCCTCTGGCTGACCGCCAATCTTCGAGGCTCGGGCTGGGGCCGCGCTTTTGTCGCCGTCAAGGAGAGCGAGGTCGCCGCCGAGTCCCTGGGGCTCTCGGCCTACTACGTTCGCATCGTGGCCTTCACCGTCTCGGCCGCCTTCGCGGGAGCGGCGGGCGCGCTCTTCACCTTCGCCAACGGCTATATTTCCCCGGACAGCTTCACCCTCCAGACCTCCATCCTCTTTCTTCTCGCGCTCCTGTTCGGTGGGCTCGGCCGCATCGCGGGTCCGGTAGTCGGGAGCCTCGCCCTCACCCTGCTGCCCGAGCTGCTGACGCGGCTCATCGACTATCGCCTCATCCTCTACGGCACGCTGCTCCTCGTCTCGATCTACTGGCTTCCCGAAGGGGTGGTCGGCGCGGTGACGAGGGCGCGGCGGCGACTCGCCCCTGCCCATTCAGCCCTCGCCTCGTCGCTCGAGGCGAGCGTCTCGGCTCGAACCGCGTCAGCCCTCGCCTCGTCGCTCGAGGCGAGCGTCTCGGCTCGAACTGCGGCCCTCTCCCCAGAGGGGAGAGGGATAGATTCAGAGGCAGCGCCCCGCACGGACCTCGGCATCCCTCTCCCCCATCGGGGGAGAGGGCAGGGTGAGGGGGCGATTCTCAACGTAGACGACGTGAGCCTCGCTTTCGGCGGTGTGGCCGCCCTCGCCGAGGTGACGCTCGTGGTGGCGCCGGGCAGCATTCACGCTCTCATCGGCCCCAATGGCGCCGGCAAGACCACCCTCCTCAATGTCCTGTCCGGCTACTACACGCCCGGCGGGGGCACCTTTGCCCTCGACGGCCACCAACTGAACGGCCTTTCGCCCTATGTCATCGCGCGGCGCGGAGTCGCGCGCACCTTCCAGACCGCGCAGGTCTTCGGCGAGATGAGCCTCCGTGACAATGTCGCGGTCGGGATCGCGGGTCCGCGACTCGGCTCCGTCCTGGGCGCGCTCGTGGGGACGCCGGCCGCGCGGCGCCGCGAGCTCGAGATCCGGGCACAAGCCGGCGCGCTGCTCCACGCGCACGAGCTCGGCGACCTGGCGGACACGGCAGCGGCCTCGCTTTCCGCCGGGCTCAGGCGGAGGCTCGAGATCGCGCGAGCGCTCGCCACCCAGCCCGTCCTGCTCATGCTCGACGAGCCCGCGGCCGGCCTCTCCCCCGTGGAAATCGGCCTCCTGGATCGCCAGCTGACCGCGCTGTGCCGGGAAGGCGGGCTCACGGTCATTCTCGTCGAGCATCACATGGATCTGGTGATGACGGTCTCCGATCGCATCACCGTGCTCGACTATGGCCGCGTCATCGCCGACGGCGCGCCTGCCGATGTTCGCCGCGACCCCGCCGTCATCGAGGCCTATCTCGGCGCCGCCCCATGAGCGCGCTCACCGTGTCGGGCCTCGCTGTCTCGTACGGCGCCGTCGCCGCCCTCCACGACGTCTCGCTCGAGGTGCGGCAGGGTGAGATCGTCTCGGTCATCGGGGGCAATGGCGCGGGCAAGACCACGCTGCTCAAGGCCATCGCAGGCGTCCTTCGCCCCGCCGCGGGCCGCATCGCGGCCGACGGCCGCGACATCGCCGGACGGCCCTCCTGGTGGGTGGCGCGGCACGGCATCTCGCTCGTGCCCGAGGGGCGCGGGATCTTCGGCGATCAGAGCGTTCACGACAACCTCGTGCTCGGAGCATCGGCGCGTCGAGGAACGGTCAGCCCCGCCGACATCGAGCGCGCCCTCGCCCTCTTCCCCGCACTCGCGGCGAAGCTCGGCAGCCCCGCGGCCAGCCTGTCGGGCGGCCAGCAACAAATGCTGGCGGTGGCGCGAGGGCTCATGGCGCGGCCCCGCGTGCTCCTCCTCGACGAGCCCTCGCTGGGCCTGGCACCCATGCTCGCGCGCGAGGTCTTCGCGGCGATCCAGCGGCTGCGGGCGGACGGCGTGACGATCCTGCTCGTCGAGCAGATGGCCGCGCAGGCCCTGGCCTTGGCCGACCGCGCGTATGTCCTCGAGCGCGGCCGCGTCATCCTCGAGGGATCCGCCCAGACCGTGCGGGAGGACCCCGCCGTGATCGACGCCTATCTCGGGCGCCGTGTATGATGCCATTCGCCATGCGCGGGTCCAATTGGGACTGGGGGGGAGCGGCGCCGCTCCTCCCCCAGACCCCCCCACCGCATT
>WNGP01010471.1_pt1 | contig 10281 bp, 7 predicted proteins | sample 5407671 | NCBI WGS metagenome assembly WNGP01 (sample SAMN13153381, study PRJNA577476) | soil metagenome | isolation source: 40 cm soil or saprolite under Garry oak tree replicate 2 | place: USA:California | collected 2016-06-15
AGAAAAAGAGACAGCGGAAAAATATTGGTCTCGCACGTCTCCTGGTATGAGAGATGAAATTACGCGCGGGTGAACTATAGTTCAGCTTTGCTGAGAGGGAAGCAGGTCGAGAGCAATGGGTATCACAATGGATGCACCAGTTAGCCAGATGAATCTATCGCTGCTCACAGACCGCTGTACCGACGAGATCAAGCACCATCGTCGTAAAGAGCCGTTCGATGATCGCTACTGCCTGGAGATTTTCCGCCGTGCCATCGTGGAACACATTGACAAGGCCTGGTCTACCTTGCAGCAGTGCTTCGGTGAGATCGTGCGTATCTGGCTGCGCAGCCATCCCAGTAGTGATGTAGCACTTCTCCGTGACTCAGAAGAGAACTACGTCGCTCAAACCTTCACACGCTTCTGGCATGCAGTGCGCGATCAACACCTGGAGTTTTCCACGTTGCACTCCGCTTTGAGCTACTTATACGCCACCCTCAACGGAATTATTACTGATACCTTGCGTACCTATCTGCGATCAAGAGAATTCTCTCTTCCTGAAGCAGGCTTTCCCGAAGAGCCCATGGCGCAAGAGCACAATGATGATCTTACAACGTGGGAGAGCATACAAAGCCTGCTCCCTGATGAGCGCGAACGACGCTTGGCATATCTCCTCTATTACTGTGGTCTGAAGCCCCGAGAAATTGTCATCCGCTGTTCAAAGGAATTTGACGATGTGAAAGAAATCTATCGCCTGAGCCACAACATCATAGAGCGCCTGCGACGCAACCGCGAGCGACTGCGCTGGCTGCTGGGTGACGAGGAAATCTGAGGTGTAATCATGGACCGCCCGCACGCGCTGGCTCCCAGTAATGAGGAACTCATGAGCGTTGCCTATAATGAAGGAACTCTCCCGGCAGAGGAACGAGCACACCTGGAGCAATGCTCCATCTGCCAGCAGCGCCTTGCTATCTACATGCGCACCAATGCCCTCCTGCGTGCAAAACTGTACCGGAGACTGTGTCCAAGCGCTGTCGATTTAAACTATTATTGCCTCGGTATGGTGCCAGAAGAGCGGCGTATCAGCATCGCATCCCACCTGTTGGATTGCCCGCTATGCGCCGACGAGGTTGCAGAGATACGCACATTACAAGCTGCCTTTGACCCCTTTCCCCCTGCTATGCCTTCCTTAGGCGCTGGCATGCGCCGTATCTTTGCTAACCTTGTTGTCTCTCAGGCGCAGCTGGTCACACGCAGCAACCTCCCAGGAACAGGGTGGCCTCGTCAATACCGGGCTGAAGCGATTGACCTGTCACTGCACCTCTCGCGCGCAGGCAAACGAGAAATGGTGTTGCTGGGAATCATCAGCAGTACCGATCCAGGAGAGCAGTTGGGTGCCTTTGAGAAAGTGACAGCAGAACTATATGCTTTACCAGGACCACTACTAGCGGCGCATGAAGGCGATCAGAGCAACGAACGTACTGTAACGCCTCTTCTATCTACACAGGTAGACAAGCTTGGGAACATCGTATTCAGACCTGTACCGATGGGGGAATATGTCATGATCATACACTTACCTGATCGTGACATAGTGATTGAAGGACTTACCGTCGAGCACGAACGAGGGTATCCATAAAGCCTGTTTGGGTCAAGGGATGCTACTACGGTCTTTACACATTGCTGCAACCTCCACCAGTCTGATCACGAGTTGGTCACAGGAAGGACTGACTACAGCATATGGATACCACTCTATTTTTACAACACCTGTGCAGCTTAAGTATGGAGGACGGATGTACTTACATTCAGGTGCACATCGAGGAGCTAGGGGACCATACTGCTATTGGCGTAGCGCTTTCTGACTATGCAATCGCTCAAATGTACAACGCTCCCTTTGCCTCGCTTAAACTGGCTGAGCTGCTCATTTTTTTTAGTGACCGTGTTCATCATGCGCCTTCACACGCTCTCGGTCTCAACGTCAAAGGCAACGCTTTACGCAGCATAGGACACCATCAAGCGGCCCTGGAGTGCCTGGATGCTGCTGGAGAGGAATTTCTACGCCTGGGGGACGAAGTAGGATGGGCTCGTACTCGCGTTGGATGGATTATCTCTGCTGCCTGGGTGGGAGGAGCTACAGAGGCATTGCAAGTTGCTGCCCGTGCCCGAGATGCCTTTCTTCGCCATGGAGAATATTACCGGGCCTGCACGGTTGATCACAACACAGCGGGTGTTTACACAAAGCTTGGGCGATACCAGGATGCACTCGAACTCTACGACAGGATGCTGATTATTTATCCTACACTCTCTGAATCTGAAGCCCGCATCACGCAAGCTATAGGCCTGGCTGAATGTAATTCAGCCAGTAATCTCGTCTGGCTTGGCAAGTTTGAACAGGCATATCATCTTCTGCAGCAAGCGAAGCAACGCCTGATAGCTATCAAGCAGATGGGACTTGTTGTCCTTATCGAAAGTAATCTGGCTGAACTCGATTACGCTCAAGGCTACTACGGCTCTGCATTACAGCACTACTACCAGGCACACGATCTCTTGATGCAAAATGAGGTCGATGATCCTTTCTTATTAGCTCAGCTCAAACTGTGGATGGCTAAATGCTTCGTCAAACTGAATAGAGCGCGGGAGGCCTGTCAATCGGCAAGCGAGGCTGTGGAGACATGCCGCCAATTCGGCGTTTCATTGGATACGGGCGACGCATTACGTCAATATGCAACGGCGCTTCTAGCCTCTGACCAACCAGACGCGGCCTTGATAGCCCTCGACGAAGCATGGAGGCTCTTTACTTACGGAGGATTCGAACACTACGCCCACGAAACTAAACTACAACACGCTGAAGTTCTCCTCGAAATAGGTTCATCCAATACAGCATACGAGGAAGCAGGCCTTGCCAGGCAGTTTTTCGATAGCCGGGGATTGGTATTACTCTCGGCTCGTGCCGGGTTAGTAATGGTTGGCGCTCTTATAGAACAGGCGCAGCCGACTATGGCAGGTGGGGAGAAGGCACAGGAAGCATTCCTCTTATGCAAGCAGTTGACACTTCAAGCCCGCAAATATAACTTGCAAGAGCAAGTCTACAAGGGCCAGCACCTCTTAGGACGACTGGCAGCCCTTCAGGACAACCTTGAGAGAGCTACAAGGCATTATGGAGCGGCTATTGCGCAGATAGAGCGTATTCTCGATAATCTTGTGCATGACCTATCGCCATCGTTTCTACACACAGCCTGGACAGTATTTGAAGATATGATCGCTCTCTGCTTACGGCGGGGAAAGGCTGATCTCGCTTTCAGCTATCTTGAAAGAGCGCGCTCGGTAGTACTGCGCCAGTACCTCAATAAGTCGCAGATAGTTCCAGATGAACAAGTACGCAGTGATGTCATTGCTCCCTCATCACTGTACATGAAGAGTGCAGCGACACTGCGCGTACAACACGAGATCGAGGAATGGCAGCAAACCTACCACAAATACAGTACGCAGCTCGCTGCCCTTGACACCTCGGCCTCTCCTGCTGTTGATCGAGTAGTTATTGAAGCCGAACTCAAGCTCTGTGAAGCAAAGCTCAGCGAACTGTTTGAACGCCTGCATCTCCAGGAACTGGATACGCATGTTCCACTACGTACTCCACGTTCCAGAAACATAGAGGGCAAAACACGCAGCGCCCAGCGGATAGACGTCAATCAACTGCGGAAGCGTCTCGCGCCCGAGCAGCTTCTCCTGGCCTACTTTTTGTGTAATGGAAAACTCATCATTTTTGCCATTACAGCAGAGCGTCTTACTACTCATGAAGTGCCTGCTGGAGCGGCAGAGTTGGAGCATCTCATACTTTTACTCCACGCACATCTCCAGCCACAGGGCTGGCCTGACCCACAACGCCCGCCTCAGCAGGTGATCCGTTCGTTGCTGAACATGCTTTATGACCTCTTGATAGCCCCGGTAGCAGAGTTGCTGCCTCCATCCGGCTATCTGACAATTGTTCCCTATGGGCCGCTCCATGATGTGCCGTTTCACGCTCTCTATGATGGCTCACACTTCCTGATCGAAGACTTCCAGATCAATTATCTTCCGGCCAGTAGTATACTGCCACAACTCGGTCCTTTGGGCAAAGAAGGGAATATGCGTGTGAAGGATGCACAAGAGCCTTCCCGAATGCCCCTGGTATTAGGTTATTCAAGTAACGGATCCATCCGCCGCGCTATTGAAGAGGCAAAAGCGCTGGCGGCATTGCTGGGGGGTCGTTGCTATCTCGAAGATGAAGCGACAATTGCGCGACTGGTCGACGAGGCCCCTGGCAGTCCCATCATCCATTTAGCAACTCATGGGCGGAGTAGATTAGACGCTCCCAATTTCTCTTCTATCCTGCTTGCTGATGGCCAGTTCAATGCCATCGATGCCTTTGGCCTGAATTTGCAAGGATGTGAACTGGTCACGCTGAGTGGTTGTGAAACTGGCCTGGCCTTGAGTGGAGGCGGTGACGAACAGTTGGGGCTGGGACGAGCGTTTTTAGCCGCAGGAGCTTCTTCTCTCCTGATGAGCCTCTGGCCGGTAGAAGATAGCGCTACCAGCGAATTGATGCAGTTCTTTTACCAACGTCTCCTGTGTGGAGATAGCAAGGTGCAGGCTCTGCGTGCCGCTCAATGCGATGTTCTTAAGCGAACATCGTCAATGTACTCCCACCCGTATTTCTGGGCGGCTTTTCGTCTCGTTGGTGATGCCAGTCCCCTCGGCCATGCAGGAACAAACATAGCTTTATTGCTCGCGAAATCTCATGCATAAAAAAGTGGTGGCTCGACGTCTCCTGTTTTAGAAGCATCATATGTTCCTGTAGATACATTTGTAGAGGTGCAAGGAGGTAAATACATGTCAACGCTGCCAACACAGGCGGATGAACTCGCGTGGAGTCAAGCAATGATGTACTGGCTTGAAAACCAGGTCGCCATTGCATTTCATTCCTCTATTCCGCTCTACTCTGATCCCGACCCAGCCAAATCTAAGGGAGCAATCGTCGAGTCATTACGCCTAGACGCACTCAACCGATTTCTCAATGCGCGCGGCTTCAACCTGGTGCCATTCGATGCGAGCGACACCACTGATAATCCAACTGAGGCGAATGTTACACCCGGCACGCAGCCGGCGAATAACATCAATAACTTGCCTGGCAAGTACTTTTTCCCCGCGCTTGCCGATCAAGGTACTATTGTCGTTGCTTTCTTCCAGTTGAGCCGGGTGGATCTTCCCCATCCCATGCAGGACCTGGTGGCAATGTATGGACCTATTGGCATCCATGACTTCGAGGCCTCGCTCATGCGCCTGGTTGTCAACCTGATCAACAACAACCTTGATAAACTCAAGCGGGAGGGCAGAATCCCCATTGTTGCAGCTATGCCGAACTGGCTTAGCGGCGCCACCCCTTGTGGGTATCATAACGGCTGTTGGGTACCCATAAGAGGAAAGCCACCTGCTCCTGGCTCATGGCATATCACCCTGCCCGATCTTACAGCCGCTGCATCTCCCCTACGAGACATGGAGGGCGATGGTGTGACGGTGTTTATATTAGATACCATGCCCAAGGTAGGGCCTGAAGAGGCATCGAATGCGATCCTCCAGGCAGTAGCCAGGGCCAGTGACAATGAGCTGCTGAGAGAGATTGCCACGCAAATGAATCGCTCGGAGGCTCCATATGTCAAATTCGACTACCAGGTGCTGCCCGATCATCTCGCGGAGGATGCTCCAGATACGCTAAAAACAGGCCGGGATGTCTATGGGCGGCTCGTCGGTTTCTCTATGCCCGATCATGGCTTATTCGTCGCCGGCATTGTACGCGACCTTGCTCCTGCCGCGAACATAGAATGTATCCGCGTACTCAATGACTTCGGAGTAGGCGATACCCAAACGCTCATCGCGGCACTCAGCGGGATACAGGATCGGCGAGCAAAGGGAGGAGATCTCTACGATAAACCAGTTGTGGTTAACTTAAGCTTAGTTGTTACTCCCCCTGACGAAAAGTTGCCCCAATTGTGGTTTGGCAATAACTTCATCAAAGCCAGCGAGTTTACACAAATGGCCGACGACATGCAAAAGCTGCGCTCCCCACTTCATCTCGTCATCCAGAGCCTGGTTGGATCAGGGATGGTGATTGTAGCGGCGGCTGGCAACGACTCACATCCTCTTGAGGCGCCACGGCGTGTAGGACCGGCTTATCCCGCCGCCTTCCCCGAGGTCATCTCGGTGGGTGCAGTTGTGGGGGAAGGAAGCGCTGCCGAATACAGCAATTACCCGGTGCTGCCCCCGAACCACAACGGGATCGCGACCTATGGTGGAGCACTCCCACAGCCTGTGCCTGCAAAGCCCGATCCTAATCAGCAGACGAAGGCCAGCGCTCCTGACTCTTTGCGTGGGCTATACAGTTCTCCAGACTTCCCGGCACTCTCGATGGATAATCCGCCAGCGCAGGGAGATCCCGTGCTTGATAATCAGGCCTGGACTCATTGGTCGGGAACATCGTTTGCCGCACCCATCATCAGTGCAGTGGCAGTTCGTATCTTAGAGAGCGTTCATCAGAAGAGTGCTGTACCATCTCATCTCCGGGCTGCTGAGGTGCAGTGGGCCATCACTACCGCCGAGGGGCAACAGGTGATGTTAACCGGAACTGCCCCGCTTGATCTACAGTCAGAGTTCGGCGTGGGCATGCTTAGGGCAGTGCAGGAAGTACAGCAGCGTAAAGAAATGGTTATATGATGACACTTCGACATCGTCATCAGTGCAAGTACCCACTCCGGTCAGGCTGGTGGAGTCTGAGCTGAAGAGTGGGTACCGCCTATTGTCACTGGGTACCCCGGCCTTGACGGCGCCCTACCTCTCTGACCCAACTGGCGCAGAACGCACTTGAGCAGGGAACGGGAGGCCAGGCGTCCGGTGGGCGAACTGGCGGCCAGGGTTGCTGACGAAGAGTACCTGGAAATCTTTGCCTCTTTTTCCCGCGCTGCTTGTTTGCAGAGCATCTTTACTCAACCTCAGTGCTTCTATAGTGCATCGAAACGTGTTATTATACAATTGCATAAACCTATCACTTTCCTATCACTTCTCGTTTAGTAGAACGACAAAATGAATGAAGGGGCGCCGTTCCTCAGCGCCTTGAGCCTGGGCACAGGAATGATTCGCCTCATAGAAGGCTTTTAGATATGAGCATAGTGAAGAAACGCAGTGCCGGGCGGCGGCTGCGGCAGGAGCGGGAGCGTCACAACTACTCTCAGGAGCAACTGGCCGAACTGATCGGCACCACCGCGTTGAGCATCAACCGCTGGGAGCATGACAAAACCCTACCCCGCCCCGTCTTCAGAGCAGCACTCTGTCGTATATTCGATGTACAGGCCGAAGAATTGTTCGGTCTAGACGAAGGGGAAAAAGAAGCGACAACGCGCCCCATTATCTGGAATGTTCCACACTTGCGCAACCTCTATTTTACCGGTCGTGAGCAAGTCCTGGCGCATCTGCAAGAGACCCTTAACGGCAAGAAAACGGTGGCGCTCACGCAGGCCAGTGCCATCAGTGGCCTGGGAGGTATCCCTACCGCTATGGCTCCAAGTACCAGGCAATCCTCTGGGTAAATGCTGACACCCATAAATCACTGGTCTCTGATTTCGTCACCCTCGCCGACCTGCTTAATCTACCTGAGAAAGATGCTGCAGATCAGCGCCGCGCGGTCGATGCTGTTATACGCTGGCTGCAAGGACACAGCCAGTGGCTGCTCATCCTGGATAACGCGGATGACCTGGAGATGGTCTACGACTTCCTGCCGGCGCGGGGAGCAGGCCATACCCTGCTGACCAGCCGCTCCCAGGCAACGGGTCCCAATATCAAGGGCATTGAGTTAGAGAGGATGGAGCGAGAGGAAGGGACCTTGTTCTTATTGCGGCGGGCGAAGATACTTGCCGAGGATGCTCCTCTGGAGTGTGCATCTGATAAGCACCGCAAGCAAGCCGAGGAGATCTGGGAACTGGTGGATGGCCTGCCCCTGGCCCTCGATCAGGCCGCTGCCTACATAGAGGAACACCGCTGCCACTTTGCGGATTATCTCAGCCTCTACCAGACTCGACGCGGGGACTTGTTAAAGCGACGGGGCGTATTGAGCAGGAGAGACTACCCCAAATCGGTAGCGACGACGTGGTCGCTTTCCTTTGAGCAGGTGGAATGTACCGATGCTGTCGCTGCTAGTGTGCTGCGGCTGTGCGCGTTCCTGCACCCGGATGCTATTCCCGAAGCTATGTTCCTGGAAGGAGCGGCTGCAGTCGACCCGGTGCTGCAAGACGTCGCTGCTGACCCGATGCGCTTCGATGAGGCGATTGGAGCATTACGGAAGTATTCGCTGGTGCGGCGCAACCCTGAGACGAAGATGCTTACCATCCATCGATTGGTGCAGACGGTGCTCAAGGATGGGATGCAGGAAGATAAACAGCGGGAATGGGCAGAGCGGGCGGTGCGTGCCGTCAGCGCAGCGTTTCCAGAAGTGGAACTCGTGGAAGCGTGGCAGCAGTGCCAGCAATACTTACCACATGCACAGGTCTGCGCGGAACTGATCGAGGAGTGGGAGATGATGTTCCCTGAAGCGGCTCGATTACTCCACCGGACAGGCAATTACTTGTACGAGCGCGGACAGTTCTGATCTTGCATTACTCTACCTTGGCCGGGGCGAGTACGAGCAGGCTGAACCGCTCTACCAGCAGGCTCTGGCCATTCAGGAACAGGCGCTGGGACCAGGTCATCCCGACGTGGCAGGCATACTCAATGATCTGGCCATGCTCTACTATTTTCAGGGCAAATACGAGCAGGCCGAGCCATTCCACCAGCGTGCTCGCATCATCTTCGAATGCGCGCTGGGGCCGACCCATCACAATGTCGCAACCAGCCTCAACAACCTGGGGAAACTCTACCTTGCGCAGGGTCGCTACGAGCAAGCCAGGACCCTTATGCAGCGCGCCCTGGCTATGCGAGAGCAGGTGCAGGGTCTCGATCACCCCGATGTCGCTAACAGTCTTCACCATCTTGGCGATCTTGCTGCTGCCGAAGGGAAATACAACGAGGCAGAGGAACTCTACCGTCGAGCGCTCACCATGCGCGAACAGAGCCTGGGGCCGAACCATCCCAATGTGGCCGAGACACTTCACGAGTGGGCGAGACTTTGCCACGCCCAGGGCAGGGACGAAGAAGCCGAACTGCTGTTCAGGCGCGCGCTCACCAAGGCCGGGAAGCTGAGGCGGGATTACTCGAGGGGCGTGCAAGAGCGCGCCCTGGAAGAGACTAATATAGCGGAGTTTGTCATGTTGTGCTGTAATGTTATAGAATGCTATGCACAGCTTCCTAAGTGTGCGGAAACGGGGTCTCTTGCGTCATGAGGAGTACTTCTCCTCTCAGGGATGAATAGCCAGATTGCAGAGGGCGGATGGCATCTGGTTCAGGAGAAAGGAGTACAACATACCATGCAGACCAACATCTTGCCGGTAGGAAGTCTAGTCGATGTGATCAGTTATAGCCCCTTCCGAGGGCTCAGAGGAACCGTCCAAGTAGTCAATACGATAGCTGATGAGGCAGAGGAGCCGTTTTGTTTCTACCTCGTCACGTTGGAAGGAGCGCACATCCAGACGCCTATTTGGTTTGAATTCAATGAGGTAGAGGCGGTAGAGTTAGTCGCTTCTCCTTTGGTTGGTCTTCGGGTAAACGATTAGCGTACCGGTAGAGAGGAAAGTGGGTATCCAGTCGGATACCCATTTTTTGTGCCTATTATGTGCCATACAAGTTTCCACTGCGTGAGAAGTTCCCCATCCTCGCCCGGGCCAGGGAGGTATGCTGCGGCCCCTACGCTTTGATCTTCTCGTTCTTTGGGTCATAGAGCGGCTCTTTCATCACCGTCGCTCCGCAGCGTACACCGAATAATTGTACCTCGATGTGTGTGCCCGGTGCAGTATATGCTGTTGGCAGGTAGCCATAGGCGATGCTCTGCCGCACTGTGTAGCCATACCCAGCGCTGGTGACATGACCTAGAACGCGCTCGCCGTCAAGGAATGGTTCGCCGCCCAGCGCGATGGCGCTCGGGTCGTCCAGGACCAGGCAGCACAATTTGCGTGTCACTCCCTGGGTCTTCACGCGCTCTATGGCTGCTTTGCCCAGGAAGTCGCCCTTCTGGAGCTTGACGGCAAAACCCAGGCCCGCCTCGTACGGGTTGTATTCTGAGTGTATGTCTGCGCTCCAGTAGCGGTAGCCTTTCTCCAGGCGCAGCGAGTCGATGGCCCGGTACCCGGC
>WNGP01005813.1_pt1 | contig 10275 bp, 8 predicted proteins | sample 5407671 | NCBI WGS metagenome assembly WNGP01 (sample SAMN13153381, study PRJNA577476) | soil metagenome | isolation source: 40 cm soil or saprolite under Garry oak tree replicate 2 | place: USA:California | collected 2016-06-15
GTGGCCACGCCGATCGAGGTGTTGATGTAGTCGACCTTGCCGGTCGCCTCCATGATCTTGGCCACGCCAACCGCCTCGTCGACCATGCTCCCGCCCTCGATCAGCTCGTCGCCGCAGATCCGCACGCCGAGTGCGCGGTGGGGCCCGATCGCTTCGCGCACGGCATCGACGATCTCCAGCAGCAGCCGTGCCCGGTTTTGCAGCGGGCCGCCGTAGGCGTCGGTGCGCTTGTTTGTGGCCGGCGACAGGAATCCGCGCACGATCGAGGAGTGCGAGCATTGCAGCTCAATGCCGTCGAACCCGCCTTCCGCGCAGTGCCCGGCGACGGTGCCGTAGCCGGCGACGATCTCGGCGATCTCGTGCCGCTCCACGGCCTTGGGAACCTCGCGGAACATCGGGTCCGGCACGGCGCTGGGCGCCCACACGGGCAGGCGGGAGAACATTGACGATGCCTGACCGCCGTTATGGTTCAGCTGGGCGAAGATCGGCACGCCGTGCGCGTGCACCGCCTCGGTGATCCTCCGGTAGCCGGGGATCACCGCCCGGTGGAAGCCGTGGATCAGCTTCTCGTACGGCCAGTCGGTGGGATGAGTCGAGTGTTCCTCGGTGATGATGAGCCCGGTGCCGCCCGCCGCCCGGGCCGCGAAGTAGTCGGCGTGCTGCTGGCTGGGCAGGCCGTCCTCGGCGTAGTTGGTCAGGTGCGCGGAGAACACGATCCGGTTGCGGACCACCACCGGGCCGATCCGCAACGGCGAGAACAGGTACCGGTACCGGCCGCCCGTGCTCATCGGCCGCCTCCGGTCGTGGTCAGCGCCGGCAGGCCGGCCTGCCCGCCGGCCGCGCCGATCGCCAGCGCGGCCCGGCGCGCCTCCAGCACTGCCTCGAGCACCGTCCTGGGCGCCACGCAGTCGCCGGCCCGCGGGGTGCCGGGCCGGTGCAGGTACAGGGTCTGCTCCGGCAGCCGGTGCCCGCAGTGCACCACGAACGCGCAGTCCACCGTGCGCTGCTCGCCGGTCCACCGGTCCTCCAGCAGCACATGGTCGTCGGCTACGCCGCGGAGCAGACTACGCAGCTCGCGAGCCACGCCTGCCCGCTGCAGCCGCGAGTTGGCCTCGGCGAGGTCGCCGGTGATAGCCAGCTGCGTGCCGGCGATCTGGTCCTGGGTGACGATCGACGCCGGCCGGCCGTTCGCGGCGAGCAGCTCGGCGATGCCGACACCGATCGGCCCGCCGACCGGGTCGAACACCACCGCCCGGCCCTCCGGCAGCCGGTGCAGCGCCGCGGAGTTCACCAGGCCGATCAGGTCGGCGGCCTCCAGCACGCTCGCACCCGCGGCGATGCGGTAATCACGCGGGCCCGGAAGTGATCCCGTGGCCAGCAGGACACGCACGCCCTCGGCCAGCGCGTCGTCCATTTCGGGCCCGGTGACCTCGTGCCCCAGCGATACCGTCACGTCCAGCCGCTGCAGCTCCCGGCGCCACCAGTCCACCGCCACGCCCAGTCGCTGCCGTCCGTGGACCAGGGCCGCCGCCAGCAGCATGCCGCCCAGTGCCGGCCCGCGCTCCGCCAGGCGCACGTGGTGCCCGCGCAGGGCCAGCACGCGGGCGGCTTCCATCCCGGCCGGGCCGCCGCCGACCACCAGCACCGAGTTCTGGGTCTGGTCCGGGCCGCCGGCCCCGTTGCCGCTCTCGTCGAGTTCGTGGCCGCTGCCGGGCTCGATGACGCAGGTGATGACCGGGTTCCTGTTGTCCCGGACCATGCAGGTCTGGTTGCACAGCAGGCAAGGGCGGATTCGGTCCTCTTCTCCGCTGCGCAGCCGCGCGACCAGATCGGGATCGGTGATCTGCGCCCGGGTCATCTCCACCAGGTCTGCGGCCCCGTCGTCCAGCGCCCACTGTGCCTGCCCGGGGTCAGCCACGCTGCCCTGCAGCACCACCGGGACGGCGCCGTCCACCGCGGCGCGGACCTGCCGGCACAGGTCCATGCCGAAGCCCGGCGCCGTGTGCAGATCGGGCCGGGTGGCCGACACCGAGTAGATCGACCCGCGCACCACCACGAGGTAGTCCACCAAGCCGGCCAGCCGCGCGGCCTGCCCGGCGGCAAGTTCCGGGGTCACGCCGGCCCAGGGGGCCAGCTCGTCGCAGCACAGCCGCAGCCCGAGCACCCGCCCGGCGCCGAGCGGGCCCCGCACGGCGCGCAACACGCGCTCGGTGAGCAACAGCCGGTCCTGGCCGTACTCGTCGCCGCGCTGGTTGGTCAGCCCGGACTGGAACTGGCGCAGCAGCGAGTGCTGGCCGGCGTTGATCTCGACACCATCGAGATCGGCGGCGGCGGCCAGGGCGGCGGCCGCAGCGAATCCGTCGACGAGCGCGTCGATCTCGGCGCCGGCCATCTCCATGGGCAGTTCACGCGAACCCGCGTCCGGTATCCGCGACGGCGCCCACAGCGCGGACTGGGAGAACGCCGAGGAGCCCTGCATCCCGTCGTGGCCGAGCCCGGCCAGCACCAGCGCGCCGTGCGGCCGGCAGGCCGCGACGGTCCGGGCCCAGCCCGGCCCGCACTCCGCGGCCAGCGGCGCGCGCTCGTAGGGCCAGTCCGACGGGTGCACGCTCGCCGTCTCGGTCACGATGACGCCGCTGCCGCCCGACGCCCGCCGCGCGTAGTAGGCGACGTGCCGCGCCGAGATCTCCCGGCGCCGGCCGAGGTTGGTCTCGTGCGGCCCGAACATCACCCGGCACGGCGCCCGGCGCGGCCCGAGACCGGCGGGCTCGGTCAGGGTCGTGCTCATGCCGTGACCGCCAGCGGGCTGGAGTCGCATGGCTTCGCCGGGACGCGCACCGACGGCATGCCAATAGGTACGGCCCGGCTCCGGCGGGAGTGGTCCTTGTCCGGCCGCGGTAGTCCGCCGCGGCCGAAGTCGCTGAGCGCGCTGGCGCCATGTCCCTTGACGCACTCGGGATCGGGCCCGTCCAGCGGCAGGCCGGTGAAGAACTTCGCCGCCATGCAGCCGCCCTGGCAGGAGCTGAAAGCCGAGCAGGTGCGGCACGCTCCGCCCGATGTCTCGGTGCGCAATTGGGCGAACAGCGGCGCAGAGCGCCACACCTCGGCGAAGCCGCCAGGTGAGCGCACGGTGCCGGCCTTGAACGCATCGTGGATCGCGAACGGGCAGGCGTACACATCGCCGACGGGGTCGATCAGGCAGACTACCCGGCCGGCGCCGCAGAGGTTCAGTCCTGGCAGCGGGGTGGCGCCCAGGGCGTTGAGGTGGAAGAAGGAGTCACCGGTCAGCACCCGGTCGCCGTGGTCGACCAGCCATGAGTAGATCTCTCGCTGCTGCTGGTCGGTCGGGTGCAGCTCGTGCCACACGTCCGCTCCGCGGCCGGCCGGGCGCAGCCGGGTGATCCGCAGCTGGGCGCCGAACCGGCCGGCAATCGCCGCGAACTCGTCCAGCTGGGGCACGTTGTGCCGGGTCATCACCACGGAGATCTTGAAGTCCCGGAAGCCCGCCTCGGCCAGGTTCTCCATCGCGCGCAGCGCCATGTCGTAGGAGCCGGGCCCGCGAACCGCGTCATTGACCTGCCTGCTCGCGCCGTCCAACGAGACCTGCACGTCCACGTAGTCCGTGGCGGCCAGGCGCTGCGCGCGCTCAGCGTCGAGCCGCACCCCGTTGGTGGAGAACTTCACGCCCACATGGCTGGCCACCGCGTAATCCAGCAGCTCCCAGAAGTCTGGCCGCACGGTCGGCTCACCGCCGCCGACGTTGACGTAGAACACCTGCATGGACCGGAGCTCGTCGATCACCGACCGCATCTCGGCGGTGGTCAGCTCGGCTGGGTCGCGCCGGCCCGAGGACGACAGGCAGTGCGCACACGACAGGTTGCAGGCGTACGTCCACTCCCAGGTCAGGCAGATCGGCGCGGCGAGGCCGCCCTTGAACTGCTCCACCAGGGCGGGCACGCGCTCGCGCGTGGGTTCGCGGCTGGCCGTCGTCACGGTTCTTCGCTCCCGTCTGGCTGGGGAACGATCATGTCGGCCGCGGCCAGCGCGGTCAGCGCCCGCAGGTAGACGTCGCGCCGCCGGTCGGGCACGGCGGCCAGGGCATCGGAGACGCTGCGGTGGGCGCCCAGCCCGCGCACCAGATCGACGAGATCCGGCGCCTTCAGGAACGACAGCCGCCGGGTGCCGAAATGGTAGGCGAGCGCCCCGAACGGCTCAGGGCGCAAGGCGACATCCGGGTTGAGCTGGTAGCCGCGGCCCGGCTCGAATGGTGCGGTCATCGCGATGGCTCCGGTCCTAGTAGACGCCGCACATTCCATCGATCGAGACTTCCTCGACCAGCAGTTCCTCGGTGATCTCCGGGTCATCGCCGGTGTCGAGGCCGTCGGTGACGCCGGTGCTGCGCGATGACGCGTCGGCCTGGGTCGTGTCGGCTCGGTTGTCCTGCTGCACGGAATCCTCCTGCGGTGGGCTGCGACGACACAGGGCCACGGCTCGACCGGTGGCGCCCGATGTTGGTGACGGTATGGGGCGGCGCGGGCCCTGTCACCATGCTTCTGGCCGTCATCGCCCCGTCCGGTTGGGCAGGTGTGGCGGCCTGCGGCAACGTCATGGCGCGCTTAGCGCGGCCGGCGGGTGCGGGCCCGGTCCGGATCGGAATGTCGCTGTTCAGTCCGCCGCGCAACTCAAACCGGCCGCGTCCTGGCCAGCCAGCGATCAGTGCAGTACCGGCTTGCCCAGCGGGAGCGGCTTGCCGCCGGTGGCGACCGACAGCGCGCTGAAGAAGAGGTACACGCCGACCGCCGCGAACAGGAGCACGGTGTAGCCTCCGGCCTTCGCCAGGCTGGTCGACGCGTTGACCGTGCTCAGCAGCACCAGCAGCAGCGCCACGTCGATGAGCGCGAACACCAGCGTGAAGGCCCGCGGCAGCCGCAGCGTCGCCAGGGTGAGCATGACGACGGTGATCAGCCAGGAGGTCAGGAACAGCTCCTGGGTGGACGTCGCCGCAGTCGCCGTGATGCCGAACCAGTTGTGCGTCAGCCCGAGTACGAGCACCGCGTAGCTGAGCCAGAATCCGGCGAAGATGCCGAACACGGACGCTACCGCGCTCTGGCCGATCGACGCGCTCCAGACCGCCGTGACGAACTGGCCGACCGCCGTAGCCGCCAGGATGATGGGCAGCGAGGCGCCCACCGCGGTGGCCGGGACCATGCCGACGAGCACGAGGCCGAGTGCTATCGACCCCACGATGAAGCTGGGCAGCCCGATCACGGTCGGGTCGCCGGCCAGCGGCCCTGCCACGGTCGGCGCGGCTTGTTCCGGGTGGGCTGGGGGCTCGGCAGAGCCATCAGTGGTTGCATCGAGCGTGGTCATCGCTGCCCCTCTCGTCGTCGGTCCTGCTGCATGGGAATCCTGCTGTAGCGGGCGGCGGCGAACCTGGGTGACCCGTCGGCCGGCGGTGCCTGATGTTCGTGACCGTATGGCGCGGTGCGAGCCCTGTCACCATGCTTCTGGCCGTCATCGCCCCGTCCAGTCGGACAGGTTCTCGCACACGCGGGACCGTCTCGGCCCGCGCGCACGGCCACCGCGCCTGCCGCGGCCGCGTCGGCAGCTCGCGAGCGCATCTCACGAGCGGATCTGGCCCGTCGCGTGGCAAGCCGCGGCGCAGCCCGTTCGATCGGGCAGGTGTGGTCCTGCTCGTCAGGGTCGATCCGGGTCGCTGCCTGGGCGGGATCGGCGCGCGCGGGTTCCGGATCGGAGCGTCGCTGTTTAGCCTCGCCGCATCGGTGCTCCCACTGGCCGGACATGGCCGGCTGACGCAGCGGTCGTCACGCACGGTGCGCGGGAGCACGACCCATATGGAGAGGAGTCGGTGCGCCATGCAGGTCGATGAACTGCTCAAGCCTTTCCCGATCAAGGAGTTCCACCCGTTTCCCCGGGCGCTGATGGGCCCGGGTGCACACGAGATGATCGGGCCGGAAGCCAAGAAACTGGGCTTCAAGAAGATCCTGGTGATGACCACCGGCCTGCGGGGCAGCGGCACCGTCCACAAGATCGTCGAGTCGCTGAAGTATCACGGCCTGGAGACCGTGCTCTACGACAAGGTTGAGTCCAACCCCAAGGACTACAACGTGATGGACGCCGTGGCGATGTACCAGCAGACCAAGTGCGACTCGTTCGTCTCGATCGGCGGCGGTTCCTCGCACGACGCGTGCAAGGGCGCCCGGATCTCGGTGGCGCACGACGGCCGCAGCATCAACGAGTTCGAGGGCTTCAACAAGTCGGAGAACCCGAAGAACCCGCCGCATATCGCCGTGTCCACCACGGCGGGCACCGGCTCGGAGACCTCCTGGGCGTATGTCATCACCGACACCACCACCGACCCGGACAACCCGCACAAGTACGTCGCGTTCGACGACGCCAGCATCACCAGCCTGGCCATTGACGACCCGGTGATGTACTACGACTGCCCGCTGGACTACACGGCCCAGTGCGGCTTCGACGTGCTCGCGCACGCCTCCGAGCCGTACGTATCCCGGCTGGACTTCCCACCGTCGCTGGGCAACGCGCTGCACGCCATCAAGCTGACCTCGGAAAGCCTGCGCGCCGCGGTGTGGAACGGCCAGGACCTGCCCGGCCGCGAGGGCATGATGTACGCCCAGTACATCGCCGCGCAGGCGTTCAACTCCGGCGGACTGGGCATCATCCACTCGATCTCGCATGCGGTCAGTGCCTTCTACGACCTCCACCACGGCCTGAACAACGCGATCGCGCTGCCGCGGGTGTGGGCGTTCAACATGCCGGTGGCCTACCAGCGGTTCGCCGACATCGCCTATCAGATGGGCGTGGACACGCACGGCATGATGGCCGTGCAGGCCGCCGAGGCGGCCCTGGCCGCGGCCATCCGTCTGCTGCGGGACGTGGGCATCCCGGAGAAGTTCACCGACGTGACCCAGGACAGCTACTCCAAGAACCGGCTCGGCAAGGGGCCGACGAAGTTCTACGAGAACGCCAAGACGGTCACCGGTGATGCCGCCGACGTCGACCGGATCACCAACCACGTGCTCGGCGACGCCTGCACGCCCGGCAACGCCAAGGAGTGCACCTTCGAGACGGTCCGCCCGGTCGTCGACCACTGCATGAACGGTGACCTGGACGACCTGCTCAGCTGACCGCCAGCGGCGGGCGATACCCCGGCCCGGGCGAACCGGAGGACACGTGCCCCAGTCGACCGATGATCGCAGCCCCTTCGTGTCGATCGACGACGTCGTCAGCCGGTTCGCCGCGGCCGGGTACATCACCGACCGGCGGCTGGCCACCACAGTTTTCCTGGTAACACAGCTGAACAAGCCGGTCCTGCTGGAAGGCCCGGCCGGCGTCGGCAAGACCGAGCTCGCCAAGACACTGGCGGCCGTGACCGGCCGCCGGCTGCTGCGGCTGCAGTGCTACGAGGGACAGGACGAGACCCGGGCGCTGTACGAGTGGGATTACGGCAAGCAGTTGCTGTACACCCAGATGCTGCGCGAGAAGATCAACGACATCATCGCTGACGCCCAGGATATTCCCGCGGCGGTCGCGCGGATCGAGGCCCACGACGGTGTGTTCTTCTCCGACCACTTCCTGGTCGCCCGCCCGCTGCTGGACGCCATCCGCGGCGATCAGCCGGCCGTCCTGCTGATCGACGAGGTGGACCGTGCCGACGAGGCCCTGGAGGCGGTGTTCCTGGAATGCCTCGGCGAGTATCAGGTTTCGGTGCCGGAGATCGGCACCTACACCGCGAAGACGCCGCCGTATGTGGTGCTCACCTCGAACAACACGCGAGATCTCTCGGCCGCGCTGAAGCGCCGCTGCCTGCACCTGTTCCTCGACTACCCGGACGCGGAACGGGAACTGGAGATCGTGCGGTCCAAAAAGACCGGGCTGCCCGAGGCAGCCGCCCGGCAGCTGGTGCAGGTGGTGCGCGGACTGCGGGAGCTGCCGCTGCGCAAGAGTCCCAGCATTTCAGAAACGATCGACTGGGCGCGCACCCTGACCGTACTCGGCGTCGGCGAGCTGGACGCGGGCGTGCTCGCCGACACCGTCAACATCGTGCTGAAGTACGAGCGGGACGTGCAGCGCGCTGCCGAGGTGCTGCCCCGCCTGGTCGACCCGAACCGCGAGCTGCCCGGCGCCAACCATGCGCACGGGCACGGGCACGGTGCTGACCACGGGCACCGGCACGATGAGCACGCGCATGCCCAGGATGACGAGGCCGGCGGGCGGACCGCCCGGGTGGCCAAGGACCGGCCCGGCCGCCACGACGAGGGCTACTACGGCGCTCCCGGCCCTGGCCCCAGCCGCCGCACGGAACCCGGCCAGGGCCAGGGCAGCCGGTCGTTCGCCGCGCTCACCCGGCGACGACCCGGCTGAGCGGAGCGGCATGTGGAAAGCGGTCTTCATCGGTTCGTCCGCTTGCTGAGGCTGTTCGGCGCGCGCGTGTCGGTCGCCGAGGCTGCCGACGCCATGCTGGCCGCCGCCCAGCCCGGCGTGCTTGCTGACCGGCAGACGCTGCGGGCGGCGCTGCGCGTGACACTGATCAAGGACCGGCGCGACGACGAGCTGTTCGACGAGCTGTTCACGCTGTTCTTCTCCCTGCGCCCGGTAACCGGCCCGGGCGGCAAGCACGGTCACAGTCATGAGCACGACGACCTTGCCGACACGGGCGAGCTAGAGTCGTTCACTGTCTCCGAAGAGCCCTCGGAGCTCCCGCAGCAGGGGCACAGCCACGGCAAGCCGGCCGACATCAGGGACTACTTCCGGCAGGAGGATCTCGCCCAGCAGTACAACCTGCACCAGGAAGCCAACAAGATCGACCTGGCGTCTGTGACGGACGAGATCGTGCTGTCCAACCAGGGCGCCGACGGCGCGCGTGACGCCGGCGCGTCGGTGCAGCTGGAAACCGACCGGCTGCATGGCGCGGGCCTGCCGGGCCAGCTCGCCCCGGCCACCGGGCACCGCGTCGACACCGCGCTGACGGTGGCGCAGCAGGAGGTGCTGCTCGGCTGGCTGGAGGCGGCCGATGAGGACATCGACGAGCAGGCCCTGGCGATGCTGCGGCGGCTGCTGGCCGGTGTCATCGCGGACCTGCCCGAGCTGCTGCGGCGCTACCTGGACAAGCTCGCCGGCGCGGTGGTGGAGTCGCGGGTCGCCGAGCGCGGGCGGATCGAGTCCGTCGACGAGAAGGAACGGGCCCAGCTGGAGGAGGCGCTGCGGCGGCTGGCCCGCCAGCTGCACGGCGCCCGGACCAGCCGTCAGCGCAACACGTCCCGCGGCCGGGTCAACCCCGGCCGCACCATGCGCTCGAACATGCGCTACGAGGGCGTCCCGTTCCAGCCGATCACCACCAGCCGTGCCGCAGACAAACCCCGGCTGGTGCTGCTGACCGACGTGTCGCTGTCGGTGCGCGCAACCGCGCGGTTCACGCTGCACCTGGTGTACGGCATGCAGTCGCTGTTCACGCAGGCTCGCTCGTTCGCGTTCGTCGACGCGCCGGTCGAGATCACTGAGCTGTTCGCCGAGCACCCGCTGGAACGGGCGCTCGGGTTGGTGTTCGACGGGCTGCCCGCGGGCGGGCTGCTCGACGTGGACGCCAGCTCCGATTACGGCACGACATTCACCCAGCTGCTGGCGGAACACTCCGCCGCGCTTGATCGCCGCACCACGCTCATGGTGCTGGGGGACGGGCGCGGCAACGGCAACGACGCCCAGCTGGACACCTTCCAGGAGATAACCCGCAGGGTCCGCGAGACGATCTGGCTGACCCCAGAACCCCGGTACGCCTGGCGGCTCGGGGCGTGCGACCTGCCGCGCTACGCGGAGTTCTGCGACCGCGTCCAGGTGGTCGCCGACCTAACCGGGCTGCAGCGCGCAGCCCAGCAGATCTCGGCGGAGGCGACCGGGCGATGAGCGAGCCGCAGCCGATCCAGTCGCTCCCGCAGCCCATCGACCCGCTCGCGCCGTGCCCGTCAGGCCGCTACGACGACCATCTCGTCAGCGTGCTCCGGGCCGAAGGGCCGGATGGCCGCGCCGGGGGCGCCGGTCCGGTGGTCTGCACCGACCATTTCCGCCTGCGGGACCGCGGCCGCAGGATCGAGGTGAGCCACTGGCTGCGCCCCGACCAGCTCGACAACGACGTGACCGGGCTGCTGGCGGAAGAGCTGTTCGCGCCGGGCTGGCTGTCCGGGGCGGAAATCTTCGAGCGGGTATTCACCGGCCTCGTGCGGTCCTGCATTGATGACC
>WNGP01005815.1_pt1 | contig 10274 bp, 10 predicted proteins | sample 5407671 | NCBI WGS metagenome assembly WNGP01 (sample SAMN13153381, study PRJNA577476) | soil metagenome | isolation source: 40 cm soil or saprolite under Garry oak tree replicate 2 | place: USA:California | collected 2016-06-15
AGTATGCCGGCGGCGATCCGACAGCCACGGCCAGAAAGCCGTCCAGACCACCGCGGTGACGACCAGGCCGCCGGCCGGCGATTCGATCATGTGGCGCGCAAGCACACGGATGGTGCTGTTCATCATCGACTCCTCTCCAACGCTCCAGAGCCTGCACCCCGACGATCCCGGATGGCCGTCACCGCAACCAGGTCAAATGGTCCCGGCATGAGCCCGCATTGGTCCCACTGTCGAGACGGGCGGACGGTCTCCGTGCGGTCGATGCGCCTTGGGCGGGACCTCCGGGGTCCCACAGCCACCGTGGCGTTGGTCCCTGGAGCGGCGTCCAGCCGATGGCTTGAATGATCGCGCTGGTGTGCCGCCAGCCAGTCCGGCCGGACGACCAGCATGGGGATGTGGACGGAGGATTCGATGCATACCCGCATGAGGATCATGGGCATCGTCGGCGTGGCGGCGGTTGCGAGCATGGGTACCGCCGCGGCGCTGGTCGTGGCGCTGGGGTGGTGGGTGGCGCTGGCGCTGGCGGCGATCGTCCTCCTGGCCTACTTCGTCATCGCCCGCCCACGGCTTGGCCGCTGGGGCGCCACCGTCGGGGAGGTCGGCCGGGCGATGCCGGGTGACGAGGTGCTCGGGACGGCACCCAGCATCACCCGGGCCATCACGATCAGCGCCGGGCCGGAGCGGATCTGGCCATGGCTGGTCCAGATAGGGTTCGGACGCGGCGGCTGGTACAGCTACGACTGGGTCGACAACGATGACCGCCCCAGCGCCGACCAGATCCTTCCGGAGTTCCAGCACTTGGAGGTAGGCGACCGTGTGCTGATGGCTCCCGATATGGGGCCGACCGTGCGTGCCTTGGAGCCGAACCGGTTCATGCTCTGCGGCGGCGAGCGGGACACGTGGTGCCTGGGCCTGTATCCGCTCGACGAGTTCCACACGCGGCTGGTGAGCCGCTGGCGGGCGAGGTGGCCGCGGACGCCTGCCACGGTGTTCTGGCTGCTCATCAGCGAGCCTGGCTCGTTCATCATGGAACGCAAGATGCTCCTCGGCATCAAGCGCAGGGTCGAGCGCATGGACTCAACCTTGACCATCCGCTGACCCCAGGCTGCTTGCCCTCGCCGGTTGACACCTGCAAGAGCCCGAACCGGGAAGCCGGGGACCAATGGGCCCTCGCTTCGGGGACCTTCGGCAGGTGGCCGCCCAGCGATGCCCGGATACGGTGCTCGAAGAAGGGCCACAGGGCCCGGCCGGAGCAAGGAGAAGGATGATGCGCCGCCGAACATTCGACATGCTGGTGTCCTCAACAGGGATGGTGCTCACCATCGTGCTGCTGGTCGCGGGTGGGCTGTTGTTCTGGGGCTACAGCTTCGCGAACAGCAACGTGCACGATCAGCTCGCCGCCCAGAAGATCTTCTTCCCGCCCAAGGGCAGCGAGGCGCTGGCTCCGCCCGAGGTCGGGCGCTATCTGAACCAGTACGCGGGTCAGCAGCTCGTCAACGGGGCACAGGCGCAGGCGTACGCCAACCACTTCATCGCCGTCCACCTCAAGGAAGCCGCCGGCGGCCAGACCTATGCGCAGGTCAGCAGCCAGGCGCTGCAAAACCCCAACGACGCGAAACTGGCTGGGCAGGTGCAGACCTTGTTCAGGGGCGAGACGCTTCGCGGGCTGCTCCTCAACGCCTACGCCTTCTGGAAGATCGGACAGATCGCACTGGTGGCGAGCATCGCCTCGTTCGCCCTCGCAGGGCTCATGTTGGTGCTGACGATCCTGGGGTTCTGGCACCTGCGCCGCGTGTCTTCGACCCAGGAGCTCATGGCTCGCAACGCCGGCTCGGGGAGGACCCACGTGCCCGCCTGAGGGCATGCGACCACCCGCCACGGCAAGCGCCCGATCCCCCGGCCCGCCCTACCGGCGGGCCGGGGCGTTGCGGATTGTGTGCGGTCAGCTCAAGGGACGGGGGGCCACGGTCAGCGTCACTGCGCGATCTCCAGGGCTTCGGCAGCTCGCGCGTTGGAGCGGATGAAGTCGGCGACTTCCGCGCGCACCCATTCTTCGGCTCCGAGCAGCAGATGCGGGAATCTTGCGGTGGCTCTGCGGGTAGTGCCCTGAGGCGATCACCAGTGCCGCTGTGCGGTCGGGGTATCGGAGAGCGAACTTGAGCGCTGAGACCGATCCGGCCGAGAACGCGAACACGGCGCCCGGTCGACGCTCAGGTCGTCGAGCAGCGCCGCGTAGGCGTCAGCCTGCGCGGCTACGTCCGCACCAGCCGGCATTCGTCGAACCCAGGTATTCGAACCGCGATGGCGCGATCACTCGGAACCCGTCGCCCACATAGGCGTCCGCGTGGTTCAGCGCGGCGTCGAAGCCGCCGAAGATCCCGTGGCTCACCAGCAGGGAAGGCCGGTTCCATGCTGCGCGTACTCGACCGTTCCGAAGGGAGTTTCGAGCCTGGTGTGATCGACCGCCGCCAGCCGGTCCGCGGCCCGGTTCATCAGTTGTGCATAGCTCTTCGGCCACATACTCAGGCCCCTCTCATGCAGAACGCATCAGCACGGACTGCGCCAGTTCGTCCAGTGAGTTGCGTGCTCCTTCGACGAAGGCCGCGACGTCGGGGCATGCCTCCCGGTCGGCGACCGCGGTGATGTTGAACTGACCGGCGTAGGAGAGCGCGCCGACGCCCAAGGTCATGTTCCCCATGATGGGCACCACCGGGAACATCTCCAGCAGCCGCGCCCCCGCCAGATACAGCGGTACCGGCGGGCCGGGAACGTTGGCGACATACCCGTTGGTGAAGTGCTGCCGCGCCATGTGTCGCAGGAACGCCCGCTGGATGAGCGGGCTCCGAAACAGCGTGCTCCCCGGCGGACGACGCTTCTTCTTCCGCTCCCCGGTCTCCGCCGCGATCAGCCGCAGCCTGCGGACAGGGTCGGGTTCGCCGATTGGAAGCTGCACGACCATCGCCCCGTCGAGGTTGCCACGCGCTTCACCGGGTCGCTCTGTGTGCAGCGACACCGGCACGAATACCCGCAGGACGACCCCCTCGACGTCTTCCCCGCGGCCGCGCAGCAGGTCGCGCAGACCCCCGGCGACGGCGGCCAGCAGGACGTCGTTGACCTTCCCGCCGTGTGCGTGGGCGATCTGCTTGACGAGGTCGAGATTGCTCCTGATGACTGCCAGTCTGCGGTGCGACCCGATCGGACGGTTGAGGCTCGTCCGGGGCGCACGGCCCTCCGCGAACGCCTCGCGAACCGCCGGCCACCCATCCTGGGCTTGCCGCGCGACGTGGATCGGATGGGCCATGTTCGAGATGGCGCCATCCAGGCCCTGGATGCGTCGACGCAGATTGTCGTCGAACAGGTCGCGCGTAGACGGGATTGGTGCCGGCGTCCATAGTGGCGCAGCGGGTGTGGGCGCATCGGCGCTGAGGTCGAGGAACGCGCCGATGGCGGCGACCCCGGCGATCCCGTCGGCGATGGCGTGGTGCAGCTTCATGAACAGGCCGATCCGCCCCTCCGGCAAGCCAGGCAGGAACCACAACCGCCACAGCGGCCGGGATCGATCCAGCCGTCGCTGGAACAGTTGCTCACACGCCGCGATCAGTTGCCCTTCGCCGGCCTCGGGGCCCAGGGGGAACACGCCAACGTGTTCCGCCAGATCGAACGACGGGGCATCCACCCACAGCGGCCAGCCGAGCCCCTTTGGAGGCATATACAGCAGCTGCCGGAACCGTGGGAGCAGGTGCAACCGGCGGCCAAGCTGGTCGCGAATACCTTCGATCGGCAAGCGGCCATCCGCGTCGAGCAGGCCCGAGCCATCGAGGATGGCCAGCGCACCGATGTCCTGGGGCCAACCGAAATCCTCCGGCCACACCATGCTGAGATCGGCCGCGGTCAAGCGTTCCATCAGCCACCCCCTTGAGGCCGACTCCAGTCTCCGGAACGCCCACTGGCGGGGCATGGGAACAAGGTCCCTGCGCTGACGGGCCGTTCGGACTGCATGGGGTTGCCAGGCGGCGCGCGGCCACGGCTGCTATGCGGTGGCCGAGGGACCGGTGGTGCTGGTGGTCGCTGACTCGTCGTCGTAGAGGGATTCCAGCAGGTCGCGGTGCTTGGCCGTGACAGCCCGGCGCTTGAACTTGAGGCTCGGCGTGAGATCGCCCTCCTCCACGGAGAGCGCACGCCGCAAGATCGCAAACCGCTTGATCGTCTCCCAGCGTGGCAGCCGGCGGTTGGTCTCCTGGATGTACCCGGCGATCAGCGCCCGCACCTGGTCGTGGGCGGCCAGCTTGGGGAAGGGGAGTTGCCCAACGCCGTTGTCCGCCGCCCATTCGGCGATGGCCTCCCCGTCGAGCGCGACCAGCGCGCTGCAGTAGGGGCGGCCCTCGCCGTAGACGACGATCTCGGCGGCATGCGGGCAGACGGCCTTGAACGCGATCTCGATCGACTGGGGGGCCACGTACTTCCCGCCGGAGGTCTTGATCAGGTCCTTGATGCGGTCGGTGATCCGCAAGAACCCCTCGTCGTCCAGCTCGCCGACGTCGCCGGTGCGGCGCTTCCGGACACGAAGAAGCGCAGCCGCCCGCCGAACCGCCTGCGCAGCCTGGCGAAGACCAGCCGGTCGGCGACGGCATGCTGGAGCTTGAGTAGCCTGCTGGGCTGCTTGCCGGCCCTGCGCAGCGTCGCTGCGCGACGACCAACCTTCAAGGCCCAGTCGAAGATGCGGCGCTTGATGCCGCCACCGGCCATCGCCATCACCCGGTGCTGGATCTTCTCGAAGATCCGCGGCGCGCCGGCCATGAAGGTCGGCCGCACCACGGCGAGGTGCGCCGCGCGCTGCGCACCCCCCAACAGCTCCTCCGCCGCACCGCCGACACCGCGCACGGGCTGGTGGCGCTGGCCGGCGCCCTGGTGCCTGTCGGGGTCTCCTCGCTGTCCGGCCCGGTCGGGCGGCCGCGCCGCTATCGCGTCGCCCGCGCGTCGCTTGCCGACGTCAAAGCCGTCCACCGGCAGCTCGGCGGAACCGTCAACGACGTGTTCCTTGCCGCGATCGCCGGGGCGTTCCGCAAGCTGCTGCTGGGCCGTGGCGAGCAGCCCGGCAGGCACGTCATCCGCTCGCTGGTGCCGGTGAGCGTCCGCGCACCCGGCGAGGAGCGCGTCTACGACAACCGCGTCTCGCTGCTGCTGGCCGACCTGTCAGTGGACGTCGCCGACCCGGTGGAGCGGCTGGCGGCGACAAGCGCTCACCTGGCCGCGTTGAAGGCGAGCAAGGAGGCCGAGGCCGGCGAGGCGCTGACCTCGATCGCCCGCTACGAACCGTTCCCGCTGGTCTCTCTCGGCGTGCGGCTGCTGTTCAGGCTCCCGCAGCGCAACATCGTCACGGTCACCACCAACGTCCCCGGCCCACCCTGGCCGCTGTACGCGCTGGGCCGCCGGGTGGTGGAGATCCTGCCGTACGTGCCGATCGCGACCACGCTCCGGTTTGGCGTGGCGATCTTCTCCTACTGCGGCCAGGTCACCTTCGGGATCACCGGTGACCGCGACCACACCGCCGACATCGACGTGCTCGCCCGCGGCGTCGAGGACAGCCTCGCCGAGCTGATCGCCGCGGCCGAGCGCACGGCCGCCGCCACCACGGCCGAGCCAGCCGACGTCGTCACCGCCAACGGCTCCACCTCGACGTCCTCGTGCCCGCTGGGCGCAGGCGCCTCCGGCACCGCTGTTACCGTCCCCTGCCGTACGTCGGCCACGCGTAGGGTCTCCCATTGCACTCGGCCCGCCATCACCTACACCGGGTGAAAGCGTGGGCGGAGCCCGTTGGTATGGCTCGCCACAGTCGCTCATGAGGTGCGGGCAAACGACCGTAGGTGGAGGATGCTCCTTCGACCCGAAGTCAGCGGTTCGCGTTCTGGGATGTCATGTCCACCAACACCCCGCCAACAGCCCCTGACCTGCGCCAACAGGGCAGTTAGCGATTCTGCTCGAGTTGCTTGTTGGCATGGCCGGAATGCGGGCCGCTGGCAGGTCGGCAGCAGGCGAAGCGCTCGCCGCCCATCAGGAACGTCCCACAGGTGGCCACACTCGGATGCCACGAGCCGGACAGACCAAGCCACGGTCACGCTCCAGTTTGAGCTGGTCGCGTAGGAACTTCCCGATCCGAGCCCTGATCTGCTCGGCCCCCTGCCGGGGGCCGTGAAGCCCAGCAGCCAGTCATCGGCATACCGGCAGTAGCGCAGCCGCCGGTAGCCCGGATCGTCGGGGTCGCGGATGGCATGGTCTTCATCTGCTCACGCAGCACGCGACCCGCCTCCCGATCTCCCCGCTGTTCCAGTCTCCAGGCGCGTTGCCACAGCCGCATATAGGGCCGATAGGGCGTGCGTCGTGCTCCCCGGTTGTGGCCAGGTAGCAAGGTCTGCTCGATGTATTGGTCCAGCCGGTCCAGGCTCACCGGCTGGCTCGCGCTGCTGGCCCGCGGGCAGGCGTCCGAGAACACCGAGATCCTCGTGCTCCGCCCCTGAGGTCGCGGTGCTGCGCCGACCGGTCACCCGGCCACACCCCACGAGGCCGGACCGGGCCATCGTTTCGGCATTGCCTCGGCTGCTGCCCAAGCAGCATCGACGCCATCGGTTGGTGACGCCGGAGACGTTGCTGCGGTGGCACCGCGACCTGGTCAGGCGTCACTGGACCAAGCCCCACCGTCGGGCTGGGCGACCTTCGATCTCGCCGCAGCTATGGCAGTTGATCCTGCGGATGGCCTTGGTGCCACATGCGAATAGCGCCAGCTCCAGCGGGTCCGGGTCGTGGCGTCGATCGCTCCTGCCGGCGGTCGTTGCGAATCCGTCCAGTCATCGGAACATCTCCTCGATGTCGAGCAGGACTCGGGTCGCCCGCTCGGCGAAGCGGCCAGGCCGTCTCAGCAAACGGGTCGCCGGAGGCGGTGACTACCAGCCCGGCGTCAGAGTGACGACGCACAGGGGCGCCAAGTTCATGGCAGGCGGAGCGCCCAACGGGCCTCGACGTCCGCCTGGGTATCTCGAACGCTCGGGACGGAAGAGCACAAGCAACGCTCCGTCGGCTGATTGGTCGTCCGGCCGTGGTCGGGCAGCGAGGCTGTCGCCGCCGCCACGCCGTTCCATTTGGATGGTCCTCAGCCGACGGAGCGGGGAGTTGTGGGCGCACCCGGTTCAGGGGTCGCCCACCAGATGGTCGGGTGGCATGTCGATCGCATCGCCTCCCTCTACTCGTCCCGACAGGGCCCAGCCAGCACACCCACTCAAAACCTGCCAGTTTTGGCCTGGCGCGCCTGGTGTCTGCTGACCGACACCGCGAATATGCCACCGGCGCAACCCATGATCAGGGGCCGTTGGTCCCGAGGATTGCCGGCCCGGCGACCGTGACCCTTGCGAGGATGCGAGGAGGCCCGATCAGCGGCCGGTGGGCCAGGAGTGGACTGGCTCGTCGGTGGCCGCGTATTCCAGGTAGCGCTGCAGCGTCGCCGCCAGCGCACGCTCACGGCCAAGCCTCGGCTCGAGCGCGGCCAGCGTCCTGTGCTGCCACACCGCGCCGGTCTGCCCGGTCGCGACCCTGGCTGCGATCACCCCGAGCAGGCGGTCAGCCTCCGCTGCCGCCACGCCGGCGTGGACCAGCCCGTCCCTGGCGGCGGGCAGCAGCTCCGGCACGAGCTCGGCGGCGCGGCGTGGCCACCGCCGGTCGTGCCCGAAGGGCCAGCTGAGCTCGGCGGCCAGGCCGTGCTGAGCTGCCCGGTAGAAGCCATGCTCGGCGCGCTCGAACGACAGGGCATAGGTCCATGACGGGTCCTGCTCGGCCAGCCACAACGAGAGCCCGATGAGCAGGGCGGCGTTGGCGAGCATGTCGGTCACGGTGGGGCCGGCGGGCAGGGCTCGCATCTCGATCCGCAGATGGCCGCCACAGGCCGGGTCGTAGACGGCCCGGTTCCAGCGCCACACGGTTCCCTGGTGCACTCGCAGCTCCCGCAACAGCGGCGCGTGCCCTTCCTCCATGCCAGCAAGCGGGTCGTGGTCGCCGAGGACCGGCAGCAACGGCTGGTGCAGCCGCACGCCCTCGGCGAACAGCCCCAGCGGTCCTCCCCGCAGCCAGCCCGTGCCAAACGCCACGCGGGCAGGCCGACGACGCAGGCCACGGCCGTCGCGGTCGTCGATCGACTGCTTGCATAGGGGGATCCGGGTCTCCTCCCACAGCCGATGGCCAAGCAAGGTCGGCGAGTTGCCGGCCACCGCCAGCACCGGCGCGGTGGCCGCCTGGACTGCGTTATAGGTTCGCGTGAACTCGGCCGGGTCGACCCGCAGGTGCACCTGGAAGGAGGTGGCGGCGCCCTCCAGGGCCACGTCGTCGCTGGCCAGCTCCAGCGGGTCGGCGCCGGTGATCCGCAGCTGGAAGGGGTCATGGCGCCGCCGTCGCAGGCGGTGGTTGAGCGCCCGGTAGCGCGGCAGGTCGGTGATGGCACGGGCGCCCAGGTCGGCGCGGCGCAGCGTGGGCAGGATGCCGACCAGCGCCGGCCGGCCCCCGTGCCCCCGGGCCGCGTCCGCGACGCGGCCAAGCAGCAGGCGCAGCTCCTCGCCGAGCGTGGCAAACGGACAGCCGGCCAGCAGCGTCGGCGTGGCGTTCAGCTCCAGGTTGAACCGGTCCAGCTCGACGTTGACGCGGGCGTCGGCGGCGGCGGCGCGGACCGCCTGGTTGTGCTGGAGCGGCCTGGCCGCTCCGTCGACCAGGAACAGCTCCAGTTCGGCACCAAGCGTGGCGGGACCCACGCCGAAGCCGGGCCGCTCCAGCAGCTCGCCGAGCGTCGACAGGCACTGGCCGAGCCGCTGCTGGAAGCGGGCGTCGTCGACCTCGTCGAACGCCTCACGGTCGATGCTGGTTCCCATGGCTCAAACCTCGATGTCAGCGAGGACGACCACTGCCGGCCGGCTCGGGTGCTAGCCCCACCAGTTCGACGGTGCCTCGGGCAGCGCGATCCGCCGTCCGGTCAGCGATATGGGCAGGATGCGGATGTAGTGGCCCTTGGCGCCCGGCGCCCAGGCGTGGAGCGGCAGCCCACGCGCGCGCGCCAGCTCAGCCGGATTGGTGACCTCCGTCGCCTCCCCGCGGACCAGGACGCTCCAGCCGGTGCGGGTCGCCTCCTCGACCCCGTCGATCTGGAACGCGACCCGCCCACCGCGGCCGGCCACGTCAAGCTTGGTCCCCTCATCGCTGCGGAACAGCACGGTGTGCTGGTCCAGAACGAAGTTGACCGGCAACGCGATCGGCCCACGGTCGTCGACCAGCGCCACGCGACCCAGGTGGTGTCCGGCCAGCAAGCTGAAGCACTCGTCCTTTGTCAGCTCCTGCCAGCGGACCTCCTGCATGATCCTCACCTCTCTGGCGCTCGATGCGCCACTGGCGCCGGCCTGCCGTCCCGTCCAGGCTGGCCCGGCGAGTCCCGCCGGCACATGGGCGAAGGTCCGTGCCTCCCTGGGCCTGAAGGCCCAGCCCCTGGGCGTGAAGGTCCGGGCTTCCCTGGGTTGTCCGGCGAGAACGGTGCCCGCGCACCGACCTGCTCGCCCAGGATTGCCCCACGGGCCGTGTGGCCCGACCACGATGGGTCCTGAGGCCCTGGGAGGTTCACCAGCGTTGACCTCTCCTGAAGGCAAGCCGAACGCCCCGGGCGACGGCGCATCGGTCCAAGACTGCCGGAGGGAGGGATGGCGATGGCCATCATCCTGCTGGTGGAGGACGGGGCGACCGTCAGCCGGGAGGTGACTTGCCCCCTCGAGGCGGCCGGTCACCGGGTCGTGCGCTGCGGTGGCGGGCCAACCCCGCTCGCCGCGTGCCTGCTGATGCGCCATGGCAGATGCCCGTTCGTTGACAACGCCGATCTCCTGGTGTTCGCCTGCGCACTGGCGCTGCCCCTGCCCAGCCGGTCCTACCGCGGCATCCACCTGCTGCGCGCCTACCGCGCCCACCCCGACTACGGGCGGCTTCCCCTTGTGCTGGTGGCCGTCGCGCCCCCCCGCAGCCTGGGGGGATCGGGGCCGATCGAGGTAGTGGAGACCCACACGGACCCGGCTGCCGTAGTCGCCGCAGTAGATCGACTACTCCAGCCCACCGGGCAGACACCGGACCGACCCTTGCCGACCACGACGACCTAATCTATGCGGTGCTCGCCCGTGGAAAGCGTGATCGGGTGACCGCGGAAGACATTCACGATGCGTGGACTGCCTGGATGGAGATACACGGGGAACATCACGAGTCGATGG
>WNGP01010503.1_pt1 | contig 10273 bp, 6 predicted proteins | sample 5407671 | NCBI WGS metagenome assembly WNGP01 (sample SAMN13153381, study PRJNA577476) | soil metagenome | isolation source: 40 cm soil or saprolite under Garry oak tree replicate 2 | place: USA:California | collected 2016-06-15
ATTCCTTTCGGTTTTCAATCTTCGGTGGCTGAAAACCAGGCCCGCCCACAGGCGCATAATCCAGTTCTTCGGTCTTAATCGTCATTGGCAACCATTCCACCATCGTGGCCACGTGGCCGGCAAGCCAGCCGACGGTGCCCGACTTGTCGTGCGGCTTCCAGTTCCACTTTTCATCGGGACATCGTTCCAGAACTTTGCGGGTGTTCTGCATTTCCTGGTCGAACTCACCAAGCATCATTTGTCCAATGGTCATGATTCCCTCCCTTTCGAATTTAGAGATTTCCGCGCACGAATAATAGGCGAACAAAAAGCGAATTGTCAAGCACTTCTTTCGACCACCCGCGAGTCTCTCTTGCGAACCGCGAACTCTGCCCGCTTAGTTGCGCGAGCAGGGCATTTGGTGACCCACTCCAGCCACCAAGGCGGGCCACCACTGGCGGGCTTGACAGTCCGCGTAGAGGGGGCAAAATGACGCCATGGCGCACCAATTCACGACATCTTACTTGAAGGATTCTACCGACCTATTCCGCTATTACAAGAAACTGGGCGACCGGGCCATGGCACAGTGCCCCGATGCGGCGCTCTTCGCGACTCTCGATGCCGAATCCAATTCCATCGCCATCATCGTGAAGCACTTAACAGGAAACATGCGCTCGCGTTGGACCGATTTTCTGACCAGCGATGGCGAGAAACCGGACCGCAATCGCGACAGCGAATTCGAATCGCCGCCAAGGACGCGCGCGGAATTGATGGAGATTTGGGAATGCGGGTGGAAACTCCTGTTCGGGGCGTTGGAGCCACTCAGCGATGCGGACCTGACGCGGACGATTACCATCCGAACCGAACCGCATTCCGTCATGCAAGCGATCAACCGCCAGGCGGCGCACTATTCGTATCATGTGGGGCAAATTGTTTATCTTGCGCGGCACTTCGCCGGCGACAAATGGCAATCGCTTACGATCCCGAAAAGGAAATCGAGCGAGTTCAACATTCAGGTTGCGTCCGGCGAGAAGTCGCAACGATAGGGGCGCAAAATGGCTCATAAGAAGAAGGACGAAATAATAACGGGAAGACCTATTGCAGTTGACCACGAAGCCGCAAGTGCGTCTGCTGCTGGCGCAGCGTTTCTGAATCCTCCGGACGGAGCGCCGGTTTATCACGGGTTCCCTATCTTGAAGGATGTTGTTGAGGAGGGGTTCAGCTTCGGAAAAATAACTGACTTCGAATCCGAACACTGCGATTGCGGTGACGCTTTCGTGGTTGCTCCCGACGGTAGCCGAGCCGGACTCGTCTGGGAAGTATCTACCGACTCCCACTTTTCGCAAGTTTCTTGTGCCGATTCCGATCGTTGGGGAGTGTGGGCCGTTAACTTCCCACACCCAATGACCAGCCGCGATAACGCGCGGCGAAATCTTGCTTTCGTACTTCCGCACCTCAAGCAGAAGTGGGAAAGCTGGTGTAAACAAATCAAGGCGGCTTCGCCTCGGCCTGAGTGAACTTGCTGCTCCGATTGAGTCATCTCTTCGCTTCCTCTTCGCCCTGAAATCCGATACCCTGCTTACGTCATGGCGACGCTGTTTGAAATGGAGCCGCTGAAAGAGAGCGGACTGAAGCTTAATGAGGCGCAAAGGCGCGCGATTACGCACGACGAAGGACCGCTGCTGGTGATTGCCGGCGCGGGGACCGGGAAGACGCGCGTTATCACCGAGCGCATCCGCCATCTGCTGCAATCAGATGAAACGCTCTCCGGCGAAAACATTCTCGGGCTGACTTTCACAAAGAAAGCCGCCGGCGAGATGAAGACCCGCGTGGTGAAAGCCACCGGCGAGCGTGGCAAAGCGGTGACGCTGGCGACGTTTCACTCCTTCTGCGAGACGCTGCTGGCGGAGGCCGACCCGCAACGGCTGATGCTGGACGAGTTCGATCACTGGATCCTGCTGCGGCGAAATATTCGGCGGTTGCGCCTGGAGAAATACAGGAGATTGGCCGATCCGGGGCAATTCCTGAACGACTTCGTGGAGTTTTTTTCGCGTTGCCAGGACGAACTGGTGTCCAGCGAAGACTATCAGCAATACGCCGCTGAGTTGGACGAGCGCCTGGAAGCCGAACGCGATGTGCTGGATGAAGACGCCCTCGCGGAGCGCCGGGAAACGGTTGCGTTACAGCAGGAGCTTGCGCGCGCCTACCGGGCCAGCGAAGAATTGCTGCGCGAAAAGAACCGCGTTTCTTTTGGCTCGTTGATCACCGAAGCGGTTAACCTGCTGGAGTGTGATGCGCAACTGCGCGAAGCTCTGCAGAAAAAATACCGCTACATCCTGGTGGATGAATTTCAAGATACGAACATCGCGCAACTGCGCTTGCTGGAGCTGCTGGCCGCGACCAAGAATATCGTGGCGGTCGGCGACAACGACCAGGCGATTTACCGCTTTCGCGGAGCCTCGTTCGGGAGTTTCAAGTTATTCCTGGAGCGCTTTGCGGGATGGAAAGAAGGCCAGGACTCTGCACGGTTCCGCGTGGCCCTGACGGAGAATTATCGCTCGACGCCGAACATCCTGCGCGTGGCGATGCAAGTGATCGGGCAGAATGCCGTGAGCGCGGACTTTCCCAAGAAAGTGCTCTCTCCAAACAAACCTGCTGGTGAAAAAATCCGCATCGTGGAGCTGGCAACTCCAGAGGAAGAATCGCGATGGGTGGCGAACGAACTCGAGCGCATTCATGGAGCGGGGCGCCGCTGGAAGGATTTTGCCGTGCTCTACCGCCAGCATGCGCACCGGGATCATCTGGTGGAAGAACTGGCGAGGCGAAAGATTCCGTTTGTAATTACGAGACTCTCCATTCTGGAGCATCCCCTGGTGAGGGATGTGCTTGCGTACCTGCGGCTGATTGCGGCCCCCTACGACGATATTGCCTGCGCGCGTGTGCTGGCGGTTTCCTCGCAGAGAAAAACTCTAAAACGCTGCACCGCACGGGAGATTCTGGACAGAGTGACGGAGTGGCTGGAGATAAAAAGCACGAAGGAACACGACCGAAAATACGTCACGCGACTGGCGGAATTCATGAAGGAGTGGGAACCAAAAAGCGAAACGCGCAGTCTGGCGGAGTTTATCGAGTATCTGGATTACTACGCTCAGGCTGGCGGAGTGGTGAGCCTGGAGAACGATGCGCCGGTGGATGCGGTGCAGTTGATGACCGTCCATGGAGCGAAAGGCCTGGAGTTTCCGCAGGTGTTTCTGTTGCGCGTGAACAACCGCGCTTTTCCGGCAACGGAGAGGTCCCGCGTGTTCGAATTTCCCGTGGAGCTTATGAAAGAGGGCGGGCCAGCAGAGCAGTTTCATATCCAGGAAGAGCGGCGGCTGTTTTACGTGGCGCTGACGCGTGCGGAAGAACGGCTGACCATCACTACGGTGACGGAGAAAAAAGGAAAAGTTCCGGTGTTCATCGAAGACATCGTGATGGACGCGGCGGTAAAACGACAGGACGTGCGGCAACTCATGCCGAAGCTGCCCCCCGTGAATGAGAATCAGGCGCCCGAAGACTATCAGGAAGATGCGCAGCTCTTCTCCGCCGTGGCGGAGCCGGCAAAGATTTTTTCGCGCATCGCGGACTGGGCGGAGGAATTTCATCCACCGTCCGCGGAGCCGCTGACGCTGAGCCCGTCGGCGTTGAGCGGCTACCGGACTTGCCCGCAACGGTATCTGTTCGGGTATTTGTGGTCGCTGCGGGAAGGGCCGAAGGCGGCGATGACTTTTGGAGCGGTGATGCACACAACCATCAAACGTTTTGTGGACCAACTGCGCAAAGGCGTGAAGCTGCCGTTCGACGAAGTGCGCAGGATTTTTGAAACGGAGTGGAATTCGAAGGGATTTGAAGACGAATATCAGGAAGGAGAATACAAGAAGGACGGGCTGGAGCAGTTGCGCGTGTTTCACGGAGCCATGATGGCCGAACCGCCGCAAGCTCTGGAGTTGGAGAAGACGTTCGAATTGCCGCTGGAGAACAATGTGATCATCAAGGGGCGCATCGACCAGATCAATGCCTTGGGAAACAAGCGCGACGTCGAGATCGTTGATTACAAGACAGGCCGCGCCAGGAAAGATGCGGACGCTAAAAAGGACTTGCAGCTGAGCTTGTACGCGCTGGCAGTGAAGGAGATATTGGAACTGAAGCCCGTGCGGCTGGTGTTCCACTACTTGCAGACCAATGAGCGACAGGAGACCACGCGGGACGCCAAGCAACTCGACGAGGCGCAGAAAATCGTCCAGGAAGTGGCGGCCGACATTCGCGCCGGAGAATTCCCGACCAGGCCAGGGTTCATCTGCCGCAATTGCGCCTACAGGCCGATTTGCCCGGCGCACGAAGAGGCCCTGAGCGCCTGAGCGCACTCCAAGGATTTCTCAGTGAATTTCTGCACAGAACACGGACTGGAGAACATCCCGTGAATCGCAAGAATATTTATTTGTTCCTTTGCTTTCTTGGCGCCGGCATCCCGTATTCGCAATTCATCCCGTGGATTTTGGAAAACGGCTTGCATCTCGGCCTGCTTGTCCGCGAACTCTTCGCCAACCGCATCAGCGCCTTTTTTGGACTGGATGTCCTGGTCTCGTCCGTGGTCCTCCTGATGTTCATGAGCATCGAAGGACGCCGACTTCGCATGCGGTTGCGTTGGCTTCCGGTTGCCGGGCTGTGCGCGGTGGGAGTGAGTTTGGCGCTGCCGCTATTTCTTTATCTTCGCGAACACGCGCTGGAAGGATCCAAAACAGCCGATTATCGCGGCGCGGCTCCCGCGTAGTAGCCTTGGCGAGCCAGGATGGTTAGTCCTTCCCGCCTGACGCGCACCTCGACGGCGTGGTATTCCTTGGCGCGGTCCGTGCCGCCGGGCGCGTAGGCCAGCATGTACTGGTTTCTGGCTTCTTCGGTGACGTGGCCGTAAAGCTCTTCCATCGCCCGGCTCTTTAAACCATAGTAGACGTCGCCGCCTGTTGCGTGAGCGTATTTGGAAAGGCGTTCGAATCGCCGCTCAAAAAAAGCGCTGCCGACGCCTACGCCGTAGACCGCAATGTCGTAACGCAAAAGCTCCTTGAGGGTGGTGTCGTAATTGAATTTGTTGGCTTTGGGCCCGTTGAGGCCGTCGGAAATCAGCAGAATGATCTTTCGCCGGTTGCGCCCAGGATCACGGTCCTTCAGAAGCTGCGCAGCTTCATAGACCGCGTCATCCAAGGCCTTCGTGGGCTGGCCCTTGAGGTTTATCAGTCCCCCGTTGATGTTCGGCGCGTCCCCGGTCGCGGAATGTCCGTTGATCGAGGGACCGTTGCCAATGGCCGCGCTGGTAGGCCCCACGGAGGGCTCCTCGTCGAGATGCGTGCGCTTCAGTTCGGTGAGAAGCTTGTCCTGGTCGCTGGCAAATCCCTTGCCCGGGTGGAAGTACTGGTCGAAGCGGCAGATGAAGGCTTCATCGTTGAGGCTCATGCCGGCAACGATTGCACGAACACTCTCGCCCACCTGCTTGGCATCCTTCGATTTCAGGTCGTTGTCCAGAAGCACGACCATGGAAATGGGAATGACATCCGCCCGGAAGGAGGCGATTTTCTGCTCGACGTTGTCTTCAAAAATGCGAAATTCGTCCAGGCGTAAGTCCGGGACGAGCCTGCCCGCTCCGTCCTTCACGGTGACGGGAACAAGCACCTGATTCACGGGAACCTTGATGGTCGTCTGACTGCCGCTCTGCTGCGGCGAAGATGGCGCATCCTGCGCGGAGGAAGAGCTGCCGGTGCTCGGCTGCGGCTGTTGCGCCATCAGTGCGGCGAACAACCCTGCCACCAGCAGCGCGGCCGCCATGAGCGCGGTTTTTCGTAGACTTTTCATAGTCCTCAAGCCAAACTTCGTATTGCTATTATCCGCGCGGGCGATTTCGGCCACGCATCCATCGCAACGCTTGGCGGCATCCTACAGGGCGCAACGACCCCGCGTGATTTTTCTGGCTGGGCATCTCTCGCAGAGGAAAGTATACATGCGTTCCATAAAGAAGGTTGTGACGCGGGGCACAATAGCATTGGTTGTATGCGCGCTGGCGCTGCTGGTGGCCCTGGCAGTGCCGGCGCCGCCGCAAGAGCCCTCCTCACAGGGTCCGGTAATCAAGTCGCAGGTAAGCCTGGTGAACCTGTTTGCCACAGTCCGCGATAAAAACAAGAGAATCATGGGCGACTTGAAGAAGGAAGACTTCAGGATTTCCGAAGACAACCAGGAACAGAAGGTTGCCTTTTTCTCGAAGGAAGTGTCGATGCCGATCACCCTGGCGCTGCTACTCGATACCTCCGGGAGCGAGCAGAACATGCTTAGGGCCATCCAGGATGGCGCCATGAGTTTCTTAAGCCGCGTGTTGCGCAAGGGCGACGAAGCCCTAGTCATGTCCTTCGACCTGGATGTGGACCTGCTTTCCGATTTCACCGATGACCGCGCGCAATTGGACCGGGCGATTCGCAGGGCCAGGATTAACGCCGGGGGGCCGATGGTCACTCCGGGCACGATTCCCACCCGCGGGGCCATCGGCACGGATTTCTACGATGCCGTTTATCTGGCTTGTGGCGACAAACTCTCGACGGAAGCCGGGCGCAAGGCCATCGTGGTCCTTACGGACGCTGTGGATAACGGCAGCAGAGTCCGGGTGGAAGAAGCGATCGAAGCTGCGCAACGTACAGATACCGTAGTCCATGTGTTGCTCGTCTACGACCCGCGTGAAGGAAATAATGCCGGCGTGGCCAAGAAAATGGCGGACGAAACCGGCGGGCGCATGATCCCGGTGAATTCGGAAAAGCACCTCAATGAGGCGTTTGACCAGATCTCGCAGGAACTCCGCAGCCAGTACACGCTGGGCTACTACCCATCCAACTCCGCCCGCGATGGAAAATTCCGCAAACTCAAAGTCGAAACCACCGATCACGAGCTGAAGGTCCTTACGCGCAAAGGCTACTACGCGCCCAAGGAGTGATTCGATTCGGGCAGATCTCCGCTGGTTCCTAGTGGAAATTCGCCGAGCGTTCCGCTGGCCGCCTTTATTGCCGCGTGAAGGTAAATTCGCCTTCCGGGTTGCGCTCCTTCAGAGCGGTCACTTTGCCGTTTTCCATCACGAACTCGTAGATGTCATCGGCGAAATGCGGCGTCTTGAACTTCAGACCCTTGATGGGAATCAGCTTGGTCGGAGGTCCGCCGGCAAAAGCCAGCGAGAGGCCTGCGCCGGGCTGGTAAAGAACCTGGAATTTGACCTTGGTCGGAGTCATGTAATCCCCTGCGAGCTTTTCGAGCAGCGCCGGTTCCAGCGTTTCGGGCTTGCGTGTGAAAACAACTTCGCCTTCGTCCAGTGATATCAGCGCGCTATCAATATCTCCCTGCGGATTCGTCCGGAAATTGAGAGAGAACCGGCCATATTGTTCGTCATCGGGGGTGTCAAAGCGGTCGTAATGGAAGTGGCTCAGGGGAAACTGGAACGCGTGAAAGCTGAATTGCAGAGCGTCGCTCCTGAGCCCGATCTTGAGGATGCCGTAGGCGGGATTCTCATAATCGGCGGCGTAGTCGGCCAGCGCATGGGAGGGCTTGGTGTTCGGGACGCGGTCGCCGCCGGCTTTCGCGCGCGCTTCCGTGCCTGCTTTCTTGCCGGCGAGCCGCCGCTGAAGCTGGCGCTGGCTCCACGGAGTCTGGTCCATGCCGAGAAGGCGCTCGTAGACGTTGTAGCTGACGATGTTGTAGAGCGGCGCGCTATGATCGCTGATCACTAGAACGATCACTCCAATCTTGTCGTTGGGCATGAAGGAAACCTGGGAGTGGAAACCGGGAAGGTCGCCGCCGTGAAACGTCATCAAGTGTCCGCGATAGGCCGCGGTCTGCCGCCCCATACCGTATGCTGGGTTCAGCATCTCCCAATAACCCAGAGCTTCTCCGGCAGCGTTTGGCAAACCGATGGCCGGTTGCAGCGTGGCTTTCAGCACGTTTGCCGGCAAAACCTGCTTGCCATTGTATTTTCCGTCATTCATGAGGGCGATCAGCCAATGCGATAGCTCCTCGATATTGGAAATGATGGCGCCCGCTGGCGCGATGCCTTCGGTGTCTTCATAGAAAGGAATTTTGTAAAGCTCAAACGAGTCGCGCTTTTCCATGTAGGGCACGCCGTGGTCGGGATTCTGCGTCATGTCGGAGATGGAGAACGTGGTCGTCTTCATGTCGAGCGGTGTGAAAATCTTTTCGCGGACGAACTGCTCCCAGGTTTTCCCTGATTTCAATTCGATGATGTTGCCGGCGGCCGCGTACATGAGGTTGTTGTAGAGGAAGGTTTCCCGCATGGGCTCCTGAGGCTCGAGGTACTTCAGTTTTTCGAAGAGCTCCTTCCTCGTGAAAGGCGACTTGAACCAGATCGAATCGTGCCGCGTCACGCCCGTGCGGTGCGACAGCATGTCGCGCAATGTGACGTTGTTATTGAGCTGGTCGTTAAAAAACTGGATCGTAGGAACCGTCTCGCGCACCGGCTTGTCCCAAGTCAGTTTCCCTTCTTCGACCTGCATGCCCGCGGATACGGCGGTAAATAGTTTTGAGTTGGAAGCGATCTGGCAGAGCGTCGTCGGCGTGAACGGGAGCTTCTTCTCGTAGTCGCGATACCCGTAGCCCTTCGCGAAAACCAGCTTTTCGTTCACCACAATGCCCACGCCGATCCCCGGCGTATTCCAATCCTTCAGAGTTTGCTCCATGTAGGAGTCGAACCCGCTTAGCTTGCTAGTGATGTCCGGCCCTGGCGCTGGCGCCTGCGCCTGCGCCCCAGGCCCGCACACCATCAGCAACCAAGTCAACGTGAATAAGAGCAGTGTGTGAATAATTGGCAGGGCGCGTCGTTTGTCATTGCAGTACATGAGGGTGAAATCTCCTCTATGGAAATGTCTAAATGGAAAAAGCTCGGGCATTGTATAACACAGAACGAATTGACCTCAATCCGCCAACCGACTACCATCCTCGTTCCGCTCTGCCGCAATGCTCAACACCACCATCGCCCATTACCGCATCGTCCGCCAGCTTGGCAAAGGTGGCATGGGCATTGTTTACGAAGCCGAGGACACCAAACTCACCCGCCGCATCGCCCTGAAATTCCTTCCGGAAGACACGCGCCGCGACCCGCAAGCTCTCGAGCGCTTCCTTCGCGAAGCCCGCGCCGCCTCCGCGCTCAATCATCCGGGCATTTGCACGATTCACGCCATCGAAGAACACGATGGCCGCACTTTCATCGCCATGGAGCTGCTCGAAGGCCAAACCCTCGACCGAGTCCTCCCCCTCGGCGCCCTCCCGATTCCGCGCACCATCGACATCGGCATCCAGCTCTCCGACGCACTCGACGCCGCCCACAAAAGAGGGATTCTCCACCGTGACATCAAGCCCGCCAACATTTTTGTCACCGACCGCAGCGCCGTCAAAATCCTCGATTTTGGCCTGGCCAAGCTCCTCCCCGAACACAACGCCAACTTCGGCGGTGAGACCACGCTCGGCGATCCTGAGACTCTTCTCCTCACCAGTCCGGGCACCGCCGTCGGCACAATTTCCTACATGTCCCCCGAACAAGCGCGCGGCGAAGAACTCGACCCGCGCAGCGACCTTTTCTCGCTCGGCGGCGTCCTCTACCAGTTGACTACCGGCAAGCTCCCCTTCCCCGGCAGCACCAGCGCCATTGTCTTCGATAACATCCTGCACCACGCTCCGGTGGCTCCCATCACTTTGAATCCTGGAGCCCCACCCGAACTCGAGCGCATCCTCAACAAGGCGCTCGAAAAGGATCGCGATATCCGCTACCAAGTCGCTGCTGAATTGCGCGCCGACCTCAAACGCCTTCAGCGCGAATTGGACTCCGGGAAGTTTACGTCCGTGTCCGCCTCTTCGGGACGCATCCCCACGCAAGTGTCCATTCCGGCAGCTCAGCCCACCGAGCCCCCACGCACACCCTCGAGCAGTTCCATCCTGATCGCCGCCGCCAGCAAGAACAAATTCGGCGCGGGCCTGGTGCTCACAGCAGCTCTGCTGCTCCTCGTTGCCGCCGCCTTTGGCATCTACTCCTTCCTGCCTCACAAGAACGCCTTGCCCGTTGAAGCAATGTCGGTCGAAAATCTCACCAACAACGGTCACGTCTCCCTGGCCAGAATTTCCCCTGATGGAAAATACTTGCTCCATGTCCTGGACGAGAACGGCCTGCAGTCCCTCTGGCTCCGGCACATTCCCACGGGAAGCAACACCCAGGTCGTCACGCCCG
>WNGP01005819.1_pt1 | contig 10271 bp, 11 predicted proteins | sample 5407671 | NCBI WGS metagenome assembly WNGP01 (sample SAMN13153381, study PRJNA577476) | soil metagenome | isolation source: 40 cm soil or saprolite under Garry oak tree replicate 2 | place: USA:California | collected 2016-06-15
ACTGGGGGAGCGGAGCGCACACGGCGTGCAGCGGCTGTTAGCCGAGGCGGACTGGGATGAGGAGGCCGTGCGTGATGACCTGCGCGCCTATGTGATGGAGCATCTGGGGGAGACAGGCGGGATTCTGGTGGTGGATGAAACCGGCTTTCTCAAAAAAGGCAAGAAGTCGGCAGGAGTGGCGCGGCAGTACAGCGGGACAGCCGGGCGCAGGGAAAACTGCCAGGTCGGGGTCTTTCTCGTGTATGCCAGCTCAAAAGGACATGCCTTCATCGACCGAGCGCTGTACCTCCCCGAAGAATGGACCCAGGATCGCGTGCGCTGCCGGGAGGCAGGTATTCCCGATGAGGTGGAGTTTGCCACCAAGGGAGAACTGGCCCAGCAGATGTTGACGCGGGCGTATGCCTCAGGCGTATCGGCCGACTGGGTGGTGGGCGACACCGTCTACGGGTACGACGAACTGCGGCTGTTTCTCGATGAGCAGAGGAAGAATTATGTCGTAGCAGTGCCCGAGACCCACGTGGTCTGGGTACAGGGAAGGCAACAGCCGGTCGGGCTGCTCGCCGCGCTGTTGCCACCGGAAGCCTGGATGGTGCTCTCAGCAGGGGAGGGCAGCAAAGGGCCGCGGCTGTACGAGTGGGCGTGGCTGCAGTTGCCGGAGCAGACGGAGGGCCCGCACGAGCGAGCCCGGTGGGTCCTGATCCGACGCAGCCTGTCGGATCCGAGCAAGCGGGCGTACTACCGGGCTGCCGGTCCGGCCCAGACGACGCTTCCCGAACTGGTGCAGGTGGCAGGCAGCCGGTGGAAGGTTGAAGAAGGGTATGAACAAGCCAAAGGCGAAGTGGGACTCGATCAGTATGAAGTGCGCATGTGGCGAGCCTGGTACCGCTATGAGACACTGGCCCTGCTGGCGCACGCCGCCTTGGTGGTGATGCAAGAGCAGACCAACGCACAGGGAAAAAAAGCGGAGATGCAGGCGACCGCTGGCTCGAGTTAAGCGTGCCGGAGGTGCGTCGCTTCCTGCAGGCGGTGGGCAAGTCGCAGGAAGAACAAGCCAGGCGACTGCACTGGTCGCGCTTGCGCCGCCAGCACCAGGCGACAGCCAAGCGCTTCCATCAGGTGCGCCGCGCGCGTCAGGCTCCACCCGTGTCCTGCCAGGTATCCGCTCCCACGCAGCTGCTGGGTCTGCCCGCGCTCACCGATGAGCACTGGGAGCAGCTGCAACCGCTCTTGCCACCGCAGAAGCCGCAGACGGGCCGTCCAGCCGTCGATCATCGCTTGATCGTGGAGGGCATGCTCTGGGTCGTGCGCAGCGGCTCGTCCTGGCGGGAACTGCCGGAGCGCTTCGGGCCGTGGTCCACCGTGTCCAGTCGCTATCAACGCTGGTCACGAGAGGGCTTGTGGACGCGCATCCTGCACGTCTTGCTTCCCCACGATCCGGCCTTCTTCTCTTCCGCTTGACCCTGGTAAGTGGGACTGTAGTATTAGAACGTGTGCAGAAAGACGAAAAGCTGCCGATAGAAAACAGAAGGAGGAGACTGAAGCCAAACAAGAGCAAAGTGAGGAGGAGCATCATGTGCAGATGCTGTAGAGAGCGACGTGTCTATGCCTCAGATGTCACAGACGAAGAATGGGCGATCCTGGAACCTTTGATTCCCGCAGCCAAACCAGGAGGACGATCCCAGGAAATTGAGCGGCGAGAAATCGTCAATGGCATCTTGTATGTGCTGCGCAGTGGGTGTCCCTGGCGTTTATTGCCGCATGATTTACCCAATTGGAGTACGGTCTACCTGTATTTCCGGAAATGGAAACGGGCTGGGATCTGGGAACAGGTCAATGCCGCCCTGCGACGACAACTGCGCGTGGCTGTGGGCAGGGATCCGGAACCCAGCGCGGCCATCCTGGACAGTCAATCGATCAAAACCAGTTCCGTGCGTGGTGATGAGCGCGGCTACGATGGGGGGAAACAAAATTCAAGGCAGGAAACGGCACTTGCTCGTTGACACCCAAGGGTTACTGATGTCGGTCAAAGTGCTTGCCGCCAACATCACGGATCGAGAAGGGGGCAAGGTGCTGCTCATCGCGCTGGTCGGAACACTCCCTCGTCTCCACCTCATCTGGGCCGATAGCGCCTATCAAGGGACGTTTGAGGACTGGGTCAAAGAGCATCTCGCTGGCGTCCGTGTGGAAATCGTCAATCATCCGTGGACTGGCATCAAAGGCACCTATGCTCCGGTGGGGGAGAAAGTGGACTGGGACAAGATCATTCCCAAAGGCTTTCACCTCCTCCCCAGAAGATGGCTCATCGAACGAACGAATGCCTGGATCACGCACAGCCGTCGGCTCTCACGCGATTTCGAGGGGACGTACACCAAGCGAGGCGTTCATCTATCTGGCGATGAGCAAACTGATGGTCTCCAGGCTTGCTCACAAACATCCCTGATTGATGCCTTTCTGCACACGCTCTTATTGATCTCCCTACAAAGCTCTAAAGTTTCAGGCTCAAGAGCCGATACAAGGAGGGATGAAAACAACCACACCTCTGCCCAAAGATTGGCGCGAAGGGCGACGCCTGCGCGCGTGGGAATTGTACGAACAGGGATGGAAGCAAAAAGACATCGCGGGAGCCCTCGGGGTCACCGAAGGAGCGGTGAGCCAATGGATCAGCCGTGGCAAAGCACAAGGGAAAGAAGGGTTGCGTCACCATCCCTCTCCTGGTGCCCCAGCGAAGCTGCGACCAGAGCAAGTGGCTCAGTTGCCAGAACTGCTGGCGCGAGGAGCCGAAGCGTTCGGGTTTCGCGGGCAAGTCTGGACCGCCGCGCGAGTTGCTCAGGTGATCAAGCGCGAGTTTGGCGTGGGCTATCATCCGACCCATTGCTCTCGCCTCCTCTCTGCCATCAAGCACAGTCGACAGAAACCAGAAAGCCGCGCCAGCCAGCGCGATGAACAAGCCATCCAGGTGTGGCGCGACCACCATTCCGTCGAGTTAAAAAAAAGGCCAAAGAGGAGGAACGCACGATCGTGTTTGTAGATGAGGCGGGCTTTTACTTGTTGCCCATGGCGGTGCGCACCTACGCACCTGTGGGGCAGACGCCGATTTTGAAGGTGCCACTGACTCGTGATCATCTGATCTGTCATCGGTGGTCTCACCCTGGATGGGCGCCTGGTCATGCACATCCAGGACCAGTCGTTCAAAGGACCGGATGTGGTGCGCTTCTTGCAACTGCTTTTGCGCAAGATCCCAGGGAAGCTGCTGGTCATCTGGGATGGCGCGAGCATTCATCGCTCGGGTGCCGTCAAAGATTTCCTGGCCAAAGGCGGAGCCAGACGCCTTCATTTGGAACGACTGCCTGGCTACGCCCCCGAACTCAATCCCGAGGTGCGAGTCTGGAATTTGCTCAAACGGCGCGAACTCAAGAACCTTTGTGCTGCCGACTTCGATCAACTCGCCACGGAACTGGTGCGCGCCAAGGAACGGCTCAGGCATCGGAAAACAGTCCTGTGCCAGTGTATCGCCCATGCTGGCTTCCCCCTTTAGGTATTTCTAGTGAGATCAATAGGAAGAAAACCCTGAAAGGGAGAGACTGGAGTGATCCCTTGACACCAGACCACACCCAAAGTCAACGACTTACCCCTTGATAATACGCAGCTTCAAATTCGATGGGAGGCACATAGCCCAGGCTCGAATGCAAGCGTTTGGCATTGTAGACCTCATCAATGAATTGTCCAATATTGGCGGATGCCTCCTCAAACGTCTGGTACTGCTTGAGATAGACCTCCTCCTGCTTTAAGGTTTTGAAGAAGCTTTCCGCTTTGGCAAAGGCGCTCGCATTGCCTTTGGCGGACATGCTGATCTGAATACCCAGGCTCTGCAAGCGTTCGGTGTAGGCGTAACTCGCATATTGCACGCCGCGATCCGAATGGTGAATGAGCCCTGGCTTCACCTCACGGATGGCTACTGCCTCTTCGAGAGCACCTAGAGCCAAATTGGTATCTATGCGCGTGGACAAATTCCAGCCAATACAGCGGCGCGAAGAGGCATCCAGGATCGTTGCCAGGTAGACAAACTCGCGAGGCATGCGGATGTAGGTCAGATCAGCGACCCACATCACATCAGGAGCATCCGGGGTTCGCCCATTGACCAGATTCGGATAGACCGGGAAATGTTGACGCGAATCGGTCGTATGCACAAAATGCCGCTTCAGATGGCACAATAACGACTCTTCGCGCATGATCCGATGCACCCTCTTATGGTTGACCTTCCACCCAGCTCGAGGCATCGCATGCGTCACCCGGCGATAGCCATACCCTGGAAAGTCGAGAATGAGTCTCTCGATGGCATCACGCAAGGCTACCGCTTCTTCCAGCCTCGCTGGCGAGAAGAGCGCGTGTCGTCTGTCATAATACCAGGCACGATTGACCTCAAGCAGCTTTGAGAGCCGGCGGATGGAAATGGGCAACCTCTCCTGACAGGCGTACTCGATCACCGCATGCCGCTGTTCAAGGGGAGCTTGCCCAAGGCTTTTTTTAGCAGGGTATTCTCCAGGGCGAGTTGCCCGCAAAAGCGTTCCAACTCCGCAATTCTTGCCTCGGCTGAGGGCCCTTCTGAACTGGATGGAGGCAGAAAAGCCTCTTCTGCGCGCTGCTCATACTCGTTTCTCCAGCGCGAAACCACGCTCGAAGCCAGGTTATGTTCTCGACAAATCTGCGCTGGCCGCTTTTCTCCGCTGGCTACTTGTCGAGCAATCGCCAGTTTAAATTCTCTGGTGTGAACCCTTCCGTTCATTTCTGTTCTCCTTTGCCAGACTCTCTAACAAGTCTACCACATTTTTCCTTTGTCTATGGTCTGGTCACTTGGGTTCACTCCACGTTGTTCTCTTTGGTGGCTCCATCCTGCTCCTGTCCAGTCGAGAGCAGCAGCGAAGATGCGCAGTACGCTCCACCGTCTGCTGAAGCCTCGCACCCCAGACGACTGGAGCCTCACTCCCAGATGAGGTGGCCTCTCCAGACCGCCACTGACCAAAAACAGCCTGAAGGAGGTTGAGAGAGGACTGAGCGATTTATCCACCATGTTCAATCGCTGTACCCGTCTTCAGAGTGTATGGCTATTTTCTTGTTTTGTATCGTTAATGCAAGAACGGATGACCAACGTAGTCAGCACAGGTTGAGCATGTGCGAAAGAGGGAGTGGCGCGATACGTGGGTAGTCTAGCACACGAACTTGGTTGGTGTATGACAACACATTTCCAGTGTATACTAGAGCAGTATCAATGTGAGCGGAAGGAGATACCCCTGGATAATTTGAAGGCTATTTCTCGTATGAATATCTTGCTGACTGGCGCGACCGGTAATGTCGGGGGAAATGCGCTGCGCGAACTACTGCGCCGGGGGTATCGTGTGCGCTGCCTGGTCAGGCGGCCAAAGATGCTCAAGAGCGTTACCGAGCGCGAAGCCGCCCGCGTCGAACTCTTCCAGGGCGATGTGCTGCGACCGGCAGACGTGGCGAAGGCAGTAGAGGGGCAGGACGTGGTTATTCACCTGGCCTACATGATCCCGCCCCGCAGCGAGGAGCAGCCTGACCGCTCGCGAGCGATCAACGTTGATGGGACGCGCCACCTTATTCAGGCCGCATGTAGCCAGGCCAGTCCACCCAGGTTCCTCTTCTCCTCGTCTTTTGACGTGTTCGGATATACCCAGGATCAGCCACCGCCGCGCAAAGTCAGCGACCCGGTGTGGGCCACCGATCATTACACGACGCATAAAATCGCCTGCGAGGAGATGCTGAGGACATCAGGGCTGCAATGGGCGATTTTTCGCTTCGCTGACGTCCCGACGCTGCGCAGCCCGCACCCCATCATGTTTCGCATTCCGCTCGCGACGCGCTTTGAGGTCATTCATGGAGCCGATGCGGGACTGGCGATTGCCAACGCGCTTCGCTGCGAAGAGGTGTGGGGAAAAATCTTGCTGATCGGGGGAGGCCAGGGCTGCCAGATCACCTACGAAGAATACCTGGGGCGCATTCTGGAGATGATGGGCATTGGGAGATTGCCGCAGTCGGCCTTCGGCACGCAGCCCTACAGCACCGACTGGCTGGACAGCGAAGAGAGCCAGCGCCTGCTTTGCTACCAGCGTTCTACCTTTGATGATATCCTGCGCGACCTTGCCCGCGCCATGGGGCCTGCTCGCCTACTCACACCCCTGGTACGTCCGGTCGCGCGTTGGTGGATCTTACGCATGTCGCCCTATTGCAAAGCCGCGCGCAACAAGACCGCCCTGATGAAAAAGTAGCCCGTCCATGTCTAGCTATTTCCTGCGCTGTACTCGCCTTCGCGCAAGCAATCCCAGGACAAATATAGTTGTCGCCAGTGTGCCAACGGCAAGTTTCCGGCCGCGGGCCTGCGAGCGCAGCACCAGCGAAGGGTAGATAGCCAGGGTCTGCCATGCCGTCTTGAAATCGAGTGTGCTGGATAGGGCATCGGCCAGGCCAAAGGGGATCAATGTCGGCAAAAGGCCGCGCGCGTACTCAGAACGTGTCCGAAAAGCCTTCTCAGGCGGCATGAAGCAGTCGGCCCTTTGCGGATGCTGCTTGAGCCGTTCTGGCGAGGCGTTTGACCAGCAGCCGAATCATCGTCAGACACACCATACTTTCGCTACTGCTCATCTTATACTCATAATCGAGGGCGTTTCCTAACTCTGAAGAAGTAGGGTAAACTGACTCCAGACGAGGCTAGCTCCCTCGTCAAGGGAGTCAGTCGATGCCTACTACTTGTCACCAGCAGGCACCGGTCCCGCCCCCCTCATACCACCGTCGAGAAGTCCAAGCTCAGGCCCAGCGTGCGCGAGCGTTACATATCAATGCCCTCAACTTGATCGAAACCTTGCACCTGCTGGCGTTGTGCCGCTTGGCTGTTCAGCTGGCGCATCGGCGCTGTCCGCCCCCATTACCCAAAGGTGCAGGCGGTCGCCCACGTACCTACCGCGAAGAGTCCTTGCTGCTGATCGCCTTGCTCAAAACGCTTTGGCGACTCTCCTACCAGGATGTGCATGACTGGCTGGAGAGTTGGTCGGCTCTGGCCTTGGCCTGTGGCTTACCACTCGACTCAACTGGCAAGCCGTGCATTCCTAGCCCGTCTCAACTGTGCAAACGCTGGCAAGCAGCAGGAGCGCCTCCCTTCGAGACCCTCTTCGTGCTCACGGTCTGGCGTGCCGTGCGCTGCCATCTGATCGGGGCTCGCGATCTGATCATCGATAGTGCTCCCATCCTGGCTTGGCACCGAGCTGATCCCGATGCGGCCACTGGTCACGCTCCCGCCCACCATCCCCGTCTCCTGCTGCGCGGCTATCGCGTCCATACCCTGCTCTGCCGTGGCTCCGGCTTGCCTGTGCATTTCCTGCTCTCCCCAGCGAACTGCCATGATGCCCCCTTTGCTCGTCCACTCTTAGAACTGGCTGTTCGTCTCTATCGCATTCGTCCTCGCATCATCCGCCTAGATGCGGGCTATTGGGGCCTTCAGCTCATCCACTGGATCCACGCCACTCTGGGAGCTATGGCGGTGGTTCCCTGGAATCCCAAGCGACAAAAGAACCGCTCGTGTTTGCCGCCAACCTGGACCAAAGAAGAATTGGGCAAACGCAGTTCCATTGAACGCTTCTTTGGCCGGGTCTTCCTCTTCTTTCGTCTGCAACGGCCTCCTTACTCGGGCTGGTCGACTATCGTCCGGCAGGTCGCTCTGACCTACACTGCTACCATTATCGTCGCTTTGGCTGCTCAGCAGGCCGGGCGTCCTGATCTCATTCGTTCACCTAAGCGCGTCTCGGCTCATACCTGGGAGGGCTTTTGAGTTAAGAAATTCCCTCATAATCCTTACTCATGCGGCGATAGCTGTACTGGCTACTTGGGTCATCCGTTCAAAACCAGGCACTTCGAGACGGAGAAAGGCCTCCTTCCCCTGCTTGCAAACAGAGGAGGGTGGGTGTACAATCGGACGTCATCAACAGTATGCTCCTGCTCGAACGATGATACTCTCACGTAATGGAGAAGCTTTTGTTATGGCTAGTGTTTTGACACATCTCCTGCGGCTGAAGGAGGACTGCTGGGATGCGCTCTCCTCTCGCTTCGCTGGTTGGACGAGACCACTCGGGACCTCCTTGCCACTCGCAACCCTCACCGACCTTGGGAAAAGCAAGTCTCAGCTCATCGCGGAAAACGCTCTTTTACGCCAACAACTCATCATGCTCAAACGGCAGGTGAAACGGCCAGCCTGCACGAAAACGGATCGGGTACTTCTCGTCCTGCTGACCAGGTGGGTTCGAACCTGGCAGCAGGCCCTCTTGATTGTTCAACCAGACACACTGCTGCGAGGGCCGCGGGAGCTCTTTCGCTTCATCTGGAAACGCAAGTCAAAGGCCGTCTCTCACAAGCCGAAGATTGCGGCGGAAACCATCACCTTAATCCGGGAGATGACAAAGAAAAATCGACTCTGGGGTGCTGAACGGATCCGGGGTGAGCTCCTGAAACTGGGCATCCGTGTGTGCAAGCGAACCATCCAGAAGTACATGAGACCCGTTCGCTCACAGCAGCCACGAGATCAGAAGTGGTCGACCGATCTCGCGCAACCACGCCGCACAGATCTGGTCCTGCGACTTCCTCCAGGTCACCGATCTCTTCTTTCGACCGCTTTTTGCCTTCTTCCTCATCGAATTGCAGTCGCGCAAGGTCATCCATGTGGGAGTGATACGATCTCCAAGCGATGCCTGGGTGGCGCAACAGCTTCGGGAAGCCACGCCCTATGGGCAAGCACCGACGTATCTGATTCGTGATAATGATAGCAAATTTGGGCCCTGCTTCGCTCGTGTAGCTACAACAAGTGCGGTTGAGATTCTCAAAACACCCTATCATGTTCCACGAGCCAATGCGATCTGCGAACGCTTCATGAGGAGTGTGCGACAAGAATGCCTTGATCATGTCTTGATCTTTCACGAGAGGCAGCTCCAGCGGGTGCTCAATCAGTATGTGACATACTTCAACCACGCTCGACCGCATCAAGGGATCCATCAGCAGGTTCCTGAACCGAACAGCTTGTCTCATTCCACGTGTCATGCGAGGAACAAAGTGATTGCTCTTCCGCATCAAAGAGCAGTTTGACTTGGTAACGCAGTCCATCGAGTCAGCCGACGGATGAGGGGGATCCAGATAGTAACCTCATGTGTGAAGGTGCCTTTGGTAGACCTACAATGCAGACTTTGTATGGCTTCCCAGAGCCTATGCTGCAAGTTAGCGCGCGTTTTTCTCATGCACGAGAAAAATTTCCCTACTTCTTCCATGGTTGAGTATCACATGACGAAGAAAAATAGGAGGATGGTGAAAGACCAAGCTGTCAATTTTTCGAACGGATATCTGAAGTAGCCAATACAGATCATCCCCTGTTTCTCAACATCTGCTATTCATCCTCAACCGCCTTGTGCGGAGGTTTTAAGCCTCGATTTCAGTAAAGCTAGCACGTCCAGTCGTTCCTCGCTAGATGAGACCATCTTCTTTTCGGAGTAGCTGGGTGTCTTCTAGAATTCTTTGCGCGTTGGTTCTGAAAAATTACATGAATCGTAGAATGAAGTGGCCGTTCTCTTCTCCTCGACGCACACCACCTGTGCTGGCTACCTGAGGCATCCGCCGAAAAAATGGAGGATTTCATCTCTTTAGTAACTTCTTACTTTATTTGGCGAGCGGATATCGCACGTAGCCAGCACACCATCATCATGGACGGTGTTGCGCAGGCATTATGGTATACTTGAGTACCAAGACCTTGGAGCTTTCACTCATGAAGCTGACTCCCAAAGAGCAAGATCGCCTCACCATTTTCACTCTGGCCGAGCTTGCCCGGCGACGCAGAGCACGAGGCATTCAACTCAATCATCCCGAAGCCGTTGCGCTCATCATCGATGAAGTGATGGAAGAAGCTCGTGCCGGACGATCCTATGACGAGGTGGTCGCGCACGGTATGCAGGTGCTTACCATGGATGAGGTGATGGAGGGTGTGGCGGAACTGGCGTCAACGCTTTACATCGAGCCGCTTTTCGACGATGGCACCAAACTGATCGTTCTGCATCATCCCATACAATCCAAAGGAGCAAGCACGCAGAGGCAAGAGCGGGTTATGCCCGCCTCTTCACCGGATATCCTCACCATCAATGCTGGCAAACCCACGATCACGCTGACGGTTACCAATACCTCCGACCATCCAGTGCAGATTACCTCTCATATGCCGTTCTGGGAGATCA
>WNGP01005831.1_pt1 | contig 10263 bp, 8 predicted proteins | sample 5407671 | NCBI WGS metagenome assembly WNGP01 (sample SAMN13153381, study PRJNA577476) | soil metagenome | isolation source: 40 cm soil or saprolite under Garry oak tree replicate 2 | place: USA:California | collected 2016-06-15
AGAGAAGACGCTCGCCGAGAAGTCTATCATGGACCTCGAGGCTCAGTGATTGCAGTGCGTCGCGGACCATTGTCTTGTTCTGAATGTCCTTTTCGAAAGTCTGTTCAACACTGATCGATTTCCGGAGCCCTCTTTCTTCGACAGGGGTCTCCTCGATCCCGTTGGCGATAGCCCATAGCCACACGCCACCTTTTCCAAACCAGTCCGTGAGCTTCTTCGCCTCAACCTGACGCAACTGGCCAATAGACTCGATCCCCTTTTCATGGAGAAATTCTGTTGTCTTCTTTCCCACGCCGCTGATCCTATTAACGGGTAGCGGTTCGAGAAATTTGTCGACCTGTTCTGGCTGAACCGCGGTAAGTCCGTCTGGCTTCTGCATGTCCGAGGCCATCTTCGAAATGGATTTGCTTGGAGATATCCCGACGCTGACGGTAAGACCTTCTCGTTCTTTCAGGGCCTCTTTCAGTTTGGAAGCTAGCAGTTTCGCGTCATCGTAGGTCTTGCATCTCTTGCTGACGTCCATGTAGGCTTCGTCGATGCTGGTCTGTTCGAAAATGTCCGCAAAATCCCGCATGATATTCATCACTCTCTCCGAGGTTTCGCCATAGAGTTCGAAGTCGGGCGGGACATAGATTCCTTGAGGACATAGCTTCCAGGCCATACTGATCGGCATGCCGGATCGAACCCCAAACTTTCGGGCCTCGTAGGAACAGGAGGTCACGACTCCGCGGCCCTTGCCACTTTTCGGGTCTGCACCCACGATCAATGGCTTACCTTTTAGTGAAGGGTCCCGACGGATCTCGCAGGACGGATAGAAAGCGTCCAGATCGCAGTGAAGAATTATTCTGGACCTTGAGATCGTAGACATTTTCTAGCGTTCGAAGTTGTAGGCAAACCCGAGGTGTCTCGTGGGCTTCAACAAACCAGTTTGGGAATCCACTTTGAGTCCGAAGTCTTCGAGGAATTTCGCTCCTAATACCGGAGGGGCCCCCTTGTAGGTCGCGGCTAGAGTTACATTCTCGCGGCCTTGAGTTGAGACAATGACTGAATAGATTAGAGCCTCAACAATTCTACCGTCTTCTAGTTCCAGCTTCGCCTTCAGGGACTCTGAAGAGGCACCCACCTCGAACAAGATTTCAGCTGGGAGAGTCGTGAAAAAGATCGATGGATCTATTGAAACTCTGAAAACATCCTTCTGGCAATTTTCGCCCTTGACCGAAGCTCTAGTGAAAGCCGCGGACATAGTATCAACCACACAATGGTAATGGTTTCCCTTCCAGATAAGCTTCAGAGTAGGCCGGCTGCGAAAACAGTCAAGTCTAGACTGCTCGCTGCGCTGCCCTTTTGAGATTTGGGCCCCGTCATCTCACGATAGAAGCGCCAACATACGCGTAGGTTTCGGGTACGCCCATTTCTAGCAATGTGGAGTGACGACAGTAGCCATCGACAAGAAGATTTTCTTCACGCGACATAACTATCGGCCAGATAACTGCCCTGCGTTCCTCCAATGCTCTACGCAACTCCGACCGGCGTTCTTTCAGTCGCTCCGCGAACTTTCGACCAGTCTTGACGTCAGAAGAGTTCATGATCAGAGGATTCAGTCGCACATCGTTGATGCTAACAACTTCCAACCTCCACTTCCGTTTTGGAAGCGAATTAAGCAAGGCATCGTCTCGTGGGTCCCGTCCCATGCTCTCCAGATCCGCTTCGAGTTCCCGCCGGACCTCCGTGTTGATGAGGTCATGGATATCATCTGAATCCTCAAACACCCGATATTCGATGCTGCGAAGTCGACGCACCGTTGTCAGGTTCTCCGTTGTAGGACGAAGTATCATGGTGCCGAGGCGCCGTCGACAGCGGAACAGTCGGTCATTGTTTCATCTCCGACTGCTCTGGTCCCACTCTTAAGACTCGCTCCTCTGGCAAACTGAGCGATCGCCTAGGCTAGAAACAGTTTCGGTCGTCTCAACAAGAAATTGACCGTTAACCCTTTTACAGTAGCCGGCGGTCGAAGGTTCTGTCGTGCAAGTTCTCGAGAACCGGCCCATCCAGGTCTATTCGAAGAAGATCGAGGATGAATACAATCGGCAGTACGGAATCGCGTCAGAGGCCCGGTCCAAAGGACTCGACCCCTCGTGGAGGGTTGAATCACAGACAACCTATGATCTTGCTGAGCGTGTGGAGAAATCGGTCGGGCCAATCGGAGTCGCCGCTCGAATCCGGGAATTGAGCAAACTGATCTCCCGTGAAGAAACGGCGCTGAAGATTAGCGAAGATATCGTTCTGGGCCACTTCGGAAGCCTTGAGCCTGAAGACGCCGCCGAACAAGCAATTCGTACGGCGCTAGCGGTGTTAGATGAGGCCGTGACTGTGGCGCCAATACAAGGAATTCACGACGTCAAGATCCGAACAAACGTGGATGGATCGAAGCATCTAGCCGTCTACTTTGCAGGCCCTATGCGGGCGGCCGGTGGGACGGAGATGGGCTTGACTATGATCGTCGCCGACTATGTACGTCGACAATTGAACATTCCACCTTATCATGCCTCAGAACAGGAAGCGATGAGATTCGTCGAAGAACTACGTTTGTACGAGCGATCTGTCGCTCGTTTCCAATATCGGAACCCCGATAGCGTGCTCAAAGATGCGATCATGCGTCTAACCGTGGAGCCAAACGGAGTGGAAACAGACCCCGTTGAGGTGACTGTCAACCGGAATCTGATGAGGATAGAGACAAACAGGGTCAGGGGCGGAACACTGCGAGTGGTAAATGATGGGCTGCTCGGAAGATCAACCAAGGTTCTGAAGATCGTTGAGAAGCTAGGCCTGGAAGGCTGGGGATGGCTGGCGATGATGAAAACCTCGTCTTCAGAAGGAGAAGAGGCGAAAGAATTCATGTTCATGGAAGATGTCGTAGGAGGGCGCCCAATCTTCGCCTTCCCCGGTGCGGCAGGAGGATTCAGAATTCGGTATGGCCGTTCGCGAAACACTGGAATGGCATCAGTTGGTGTTCACCCAGCTACTATGGAGGTTCTAGGGGGCTTTCTGGCGGTAGGGGTCCAGATGAGACTGGAAAGGCCTGGGAAGGCAGGCATAGTCAACGCGGTCGATAGCATCGAGCCTCCCATCGTGAAGCTCATCGATGGATCAGTGATGAGGATAGAGTCACCTCAAGAAGCAAAGGCACTGCGGGACAAGATCCAGAGGATACTATTCATTGGCGATCTGATGGTTGGATACGGTGAGTTTCTTGAGAACAATCGGGCCCTGGTCCCATCAGGATTTGTCGAGTCTTGGTGGGCGCAATTACTGGAAGAGAAGCTACGTGACCAGAAGACCAGCAACGAAGCACAACCGCTGAATATCTCAGCTGAATGGATGCATGAATTCGCGAAGAACCCGTTCTCCGTCAGGCCGCGAGCAAGCGAAGCTATCGGATTGTCCCAGAGTCTCGGGATTCCACTGCACCCGGCGTACACGCACTTCTGGAGCCAAGTTACGGTCGAGGACATAGATTATCTCCGAGAGAAACTCATCCACTACCTCGACGAGTCCAATGTCCTGCCTTATGACGAAAAACTGAAAGACATTCTCGAACAGGCTCGAATGCCACACAAGATGGTCGCTGGTGCTCTCCAGCTCGGAGAGGATGATGCCTTAGTTCTCCGGACGATTCTGAAGCTTGACGATCCTGGAACACAGGTCACGGGAGACAGCTCGCTAGAAGCACTGAGCCTACTAGCGGGATTTCCAATAAAGAACAAGGCGCCGATCTTCGTCGGGGCCCGCATGGGACGTCCCGAAAAGGCCAAGGAGAGAATAATGACTCCGCGCGTCCACGGGCTATTTCCAACCGGCCAGGCTGGCGGCCCACGCCGTGATGTGATAGAGGCATCCAAGAAATCAGTCGTCACTTTGGAACTAGTTGACCGAGCCTGCCCGAAATGTGGTCGGTGGGAATCGAAGCTTAGGTGTCCGACTTGCGGACAGGAGACGCGGATGAGCGTAACCTGTTCGAAATGCGGCCAAGCATCTCACGATTCGTCATCCACCTGCAAGGGATCGCTCGTCGCATACCGAAGCGTCAACGTAAACCTAGTCGAAATGCTGGAAGAAGCTGTCGGGAGGCTGAGATTGGGAAAAATCGAGGGGTCGGTGAAGGGAGTAAAGGGCTTGATCAACAAGACTCGAATGCCCGAGCCCTTAGAGAAGGCATTGTTGCGTGCCAAATCGGATGTGTCCGTGTTTAAAGATGGGACCCTGCGGTTTGACGCGTCGAACGCTATACTAACCCAGTTCAGACCCGGAGAAATTGGGCTGAGCCTGGAGAAAGCGCACCAGATAGGATACACGAGGGACATGGACGGTCACGAGCTCTCGGACCCAAGACAGTTGTGCGCTTTGGAGATACAAGATCTCGTTGTCTCGGAGGCTTGCGGCGAGTACTTGTTGAAAGTGTCTCGTTTCCTCGACGACCTCCTTACCGCTTACTATGGGATGGACAAGCTCTACAAGGCGTCGAAAAGAGAAGACCTGATCGGACATCTTGTCGTCGGACTATCTCCGCATACGTCAGTCGGTGCAGTTGGAAGAATCGTCGGATTCACCAAAGCAAGCGTTTGCTACGCCCACCCGCTCTACCATGCTGCGAAACGGCGAGACTGCGACGGAGACGAGGACTCCGTGTCCCTATTGCTAGACGTGCTGCTGAACTTCTCCAGGGAATACCTCCCAGACAGGATAGGAGGCCTAATGGACGCCCCGCTACTACTTGCACCGCTGCTAAATGCGACCGAGGTAGCGCGGCAAGCATTCAACATTGAAACCATCACCTCTTTCCCCCTCGCTTTCTACGAGAAAACGCTAGTCGGAGCGAACCCGAAGGAGATCGAGGATCTCGTCCCAACCCTCAACAACGCCCGAGAATCTTCCTCCGGCAACTGGAACATTGGATTTACCCACCCGACAGAAGATCTAGACCGAGCACGATTGACAAGCGCCTACAAGGAACTACCAACAATGCTTGACAAAGTCAAGGAACAACTAGATCTCGCAGACAAGATTGTGGCCGTGAAGGGAGAAGAGGTAGCTAGGAAGGTACTAGGAACCCACATTCTGCGAGACTTGGTAGGGAACCTACGAACGTTCACCTCGCAGAGATCTAGATGCTCAAAGTGCAACTGGAAACCCCGCCGAGCGCCCTTGAAGGGAGTCTGCGTGAAATGCGGAGGCAAGCTGGGACCTACGGTCTTCAAAGCAGGCGTCGAAAAATACCTCCAAGTCGCCTTTGACATGGTCAAACGATACAACGTCGGCGAATACTACCGACAGAGACTTGACTTGATCAAAGTTGAATTGGACGAGACCTTCAGGCCAATTGAGGAAGACCGAACACAGACTAAGCTCTTGGTGGGAGATTTCGCTTAGAAAAGGGCTGCAAGCGTGACACCGCCCTACCATCCAAGAGCCTACATTTCTGGAATGAGAAACGTCAACCGAGGACTCGCATCCAGATCAAAAATCATCGACACCATGGAGAAGGGAAGGACACGAATCATCGAGATTAGTGAGAAGACTGGTCTCACTGAAAGCTGTGTTAGCCATCACCTGAGACTTCTCCTCAAACAAAGAGTCGTCTCGGCGGCGGCCGTTGGGCGGGGAAACCGGTGGACCCTGACAAAGTACGGCCAGGAAAAACTAGGCTGAACGCCCACCAACTTAGGACTCCACGAAAAAAGGGGGATAGTTGACGATGTCGCTTCCCTGGACTAATCGTCGCCTTGGTCGTTCTCGTTATCGCTCTCGTGCTCGTGCACTAGCTGGCCCCTGATCTCGCCACTCGGGTTGGCAGTTGTGTGGACGTTGATGTAGGTATTGCCCGCGAGGAGGGCTTTGACGAAGTCGTCCCAGCTCGTAATTGACGGGCTGGCCTGGGTGTTGAGGTCTGAGGCTGTCCGAGTTCCCTCGGCAAGGGTCTTGCAACCGTGGGGTGATGAGAACAGGACACCGTGGACGAAGGGAATTATGACCGGCCCATTCGTTCCTGCGGCGCCGACGTGGATGTGTGATGCTGTCACGTTGACGATGTCGCAGACTATCACCCGGAAGTCGATCGCGGCGCCATTGTCAGCAAGTCTAACTGTTGCCATTCCGAATGCCTCTGTGGCTACAGGACCTACCTGTTGGCTTCCAGTGAGGTCGATGCGAAATGTGACTTGATGGACCTCGTTATGTTCGTCGGACGTTTCATGCCCCTGATGTTCCGCAATCGCTGGGGCTACTTGGGCCATCGCCACGAAGACCGCTAGAGAGACGAGAAGAACTATCGATAGTTGTTTTTTCAAACTAAAACCTCCGTAGCTCCCGTATCTTCCTGCATGAGGATTTATGATTTTTCTAGGGAAGACCGATTCTGGGATAGACGCGGATAGAGAGAGCTGTTCATAGAATCCCGAGAGGGAAACACGGTCCGCTACTGAGCGGACGCTGGGGAAGTTGGTTCCTTTTGGATCTTCACGGTGACAGAGACAGCCCGGTCGTCTGCATTCTCTACGACGAAGAACCATTTTCCGTTTGAGGGCGCAGTAAATTCGAGTGTCGCAGTTTCAACACCTTCTTCGCCTGTCTCGCTCCAGAATTCCTCGCCCTGATCCAGGTTGTCCAGATTGTCCTCGTCGAGAAGGTAGACGTTGACAAGGCCGGTTGCTGTGACCTCGCCTGAAAAATCCTTCCCAGCGTCGAGTTCTACATCATACTCCGTATAGTCACCCTTAGCAATCGTCGGGTTGAAATTGGGACCCAGTTTGACCGGAGGTGGTCTTGGCGGGAGTTCGACCTTCGGCAACCCGGGTTTCGGAGTGGAAATTGTAGGAGCTGTGAACTTAGAGCTAGCTTTTGGACCGAGAGTCCCAGCTGGCTCAGGTTTGGGTGGCATCCTTTGATCAGTTCTTGTGGATGACGAATGGCTTGGAGGAGAGTGTTTCTCTGCAGTTCGGTGTTGTGGAATCTTCGCCTCGGTTTGGGAGTGATGCGTTGTCGAAGGAGTCTTTGAGGGAAGGTGCGATGTCATAGATCCCCTAGGCGGGCTGACATTGGCCAGCAAGGGGAGCACCAACGAGACGAGGATCAAAACACCTGCGACCGGCCAGGATATTGCCTGGACAAAGGCCACAATTGTCACGACTATTGCGACCATATTGCCGAGGAGTAGCAGCGGTCTAGAGCCCATCTTCATTACCGGTATGATCTGAGGTATCTTGGCCAGTTCAAAATGGAACTGTAACCAAGAAAGCTCGAGTGGGGAGGTGTGGGATTCTTCTATCTCAGCAAGTCTTCGGGTCGAGTTCCTTAACTTTGTCCAATCGCTTTAGCGGGACAAGGTCCTAATCTCCTAGTCGTGCCCTCGCTTGCTTCAACGTCAAAGCCCTCGCGAAATACGATAAGGCGATGGCCGGAAGCAGAACCAAACTAACAAGCACTAACAGAGAACTTAGCGTAATCACGTTGGAAGTCCCCGTGGGCTGTTGGTTCATCGTACTTGGTTGGTATGATTGGATTGATGAGGTGGTTCCTCTAGGATTGGAGCCAGAAGTTGTCGAAGTCTGAGTCGAAGGTGCAAGAATCCCCGGCAGAATGACCAGACCAAGACCGATCAGCAAGCCCAGCGTCAGACCTAATCCAGCTCTCGTTCGTCTCCCGAGTCTCAATCTCGAGCCCTTCGCTCCCTTTCTTCCTTGATACTCATAGGCCTTGGCTCCGGATAATCCCACAGGTTAGAACAGCCCGATCCGTTATCAGAACGGCTTCGACCTCCACGCCCGCAAGGTCTCGCTCCATGAGACGGCGACCGCCGAGATGCCAAAAACGAATGCCATGATGTTGTGTGTGGAAAAATCTGGTGGGTAAATGATAGGGTATAGTGCGAGCATGACTGTGAACATGGTTGAATAGAACAAGTATCGTGGAAGCATGAATCCCAAGACCCCTACAAAATTCTGCAAAACCCCGACCTTCACCAGTTGGATCAAATGATATTCGCCGGTGGAGTCCTTCTCTAGCAGTCCCAGATCCTTCAGTTTCTCAAGATGATGCAAGGCAACACTAGGGCTACTCAAACCCAAAGCTCTCTGAACAGGCCTAACACCAATAACCTGGTTCTTTGACCCGAGAATATGCCAGTAGACACGCAAAGTCACTCCTTTCAGCTCGGACTCGATAACCTTCTCCCGTTCTTCCGTCACGAATCCTCGATCCTCCAGACGGTGAGGGAAATCCTCTGGTTCAATACAAGCTTACCCGTGCAATGGGAGGTGTTCGGGTTTCCGAACACCATGTTCTAAACACTGGGATTAAGCCCACGCCCCACCCTACCATATGACGAACAAGAATGATACTCCGCAAAGCAACAACAGCATACCTACTCATCCTCGCCAGCCTCACACTCATTCCGGTCTCCGTCTATCTCACAAGTCCAACGGCCCATACAATGATCCCATTCACCTCATACCAAGACCTACAAGAATTCGTTCACATGAGTAGCTGCTCTAGCCCAACCCCGAGCCTCGACAACCGAGGCGGGCTCACCACCAGTCCTACACCAGCAAGCCTCGCGACCGCTCAATCAAATAGTGGTTCAAGCCAGTCTCCCGCTCACTCTGAGACTAACCAGCAAGTGTCAGGCGTTGACGAACTTGACACGGTTAAGAACGATGGCCAGTACATCTACACGATAACAAACAACACGATCGCCATCGTCCAAGCCTACCCCGCAACGAACGCCGCTCTCGTCTCCAAAGTCACCGTTGACGGGACTTTGCAAGGAATCTTCGTCGTTGACAACAGGCTTGTCGTTGTAAGCCAAGAATCAGGATACCCCTATCCGTACTACAGTGGAGGTGCGAAGCTTCCTACTTTAGGCACTGGTGCCGCTCAACCTAGCGGCATTGCAACGATCTACCCTATTGGATTCTCAGGGACTACTTCGCTCTTCGTCTTCGACATCAGCAACCATGCCAGCCCAGTGCTCACGACCAGGGTTGAGGTAAACGGAACCTTAGCCGGCGCCCGTCTAATCGGAAACTACGTCTATCTTGTCGCTACACAGCCAGTCTTCTGCTACGGCGAGATCTTGCTCCCAGAGCAAATCATCAATGGCCAAGTCGTAAAGGCTACGCCTGTACAAGTCTATCACTCGGACATTATCGACCAAGGCTACAGCTTCACCACCATCGTTGGGTTTGATGCGACGCAAAGCAGTCCCAGCACTACTGCAAAGATCTATCTGATCGGAACGACTAGCACGATCTACGTTTCACTCCACGACATCTATCTCACACAGCCGGTATGGAGCCAGAGCCAGCAGACAATTGTACACCGTATCAGCATCGACGGTCTCGCAATCAACTACCAAGCTACAGGAGCAGTACCTGGACACATTTTGAACCAGTTCTCCATGGACGAATACAACGGATACCTGCGCATCGCAACAACCAACTGTTGCAGCCAGAGTGGCGGTCCCGTGCCTCTTGCATACGCGCCAGTCAGCCCGCAAGAGACAAACGTGTATGTTCTCGACGAGAGCCTCCACACGACTGGAAGACTCGAAGGACTCTCGCCGGGCGAACAGATCTATTCCGCCCGGTTCATGGGCGACAAAGCCTACCTTGTCACCTACAAACGAACAGACCCGCTCTTTGTCATTGGGCTCCAAGACCCCGCGAAGCCCACGGTGCTCGGCCAGCTCAACGTGACAGGCGTCTCCGACTACCTACAGGCATACGACGAGACACATCTCATCGGAATTGGACAGTCAGGCACGGACGTTGCGTGGGAGAACGCGGTCCGGTTCACAGGTCTCAAGATCAGCCTCTTCAATGTCACAGACCCCAAACAGCCAACTGAGACAAGTCGATACCTGATCGGTGGTCCCGGAACCAGCTCGCCTGCAATCAACGACCACAAAGCAGTCCTCTTTGACAAATCACTCAACCTCCTCGTGATCCCAGTCGAGATAACCGCGCAACCACAGAACGCAACGTACTGGTATTCGTACCAGCCTATCTGGCAAGGAGCCTACGTCTTCAATATCACACCCGACCAAGGCATCGTCTTTAGGGGCGGGATAACACAACTGCAAAGCGGCCAACTACCAACATGGCAAGACAACAACCTCTTCATCACCAGAACACTCTACATTGGAAACGTGCTATACACCATCTCAAACAACATGGTGCAAATGAACAGCCTCACAGACCTGTCAGAACT